>Ga0247609_10000184_pt1 | contig 91130 bp, 73 predicted proteins | sample 172DNAGHGlowgp2_FD_193487 | JGI IMG/M metagenome (GOLD analysis project Ga0247609, IMG submission 193487) | Sheep rumen microbial communities from Palmerston North, Manawatu-Wanganui, New Zealand - 1728 DNA GHGlow gp2 | ecosystem: Host-associated > Mammals > Digestive system > Stomach > Rumen ...
ACTGTCAACAAAAATCATTGCCATGTGCAACAATGTCCTGCGTTATGACTCCTCTGGCGTGGTGGTGAAAGCTTCTCCAAAGAGTGTACTCCTGACCTATTCCCCGTTATACAAGGACAAAGCAATGAGCGAGTTGTTTGCAAAAACCGGCCTTGACCCTAATGAGGGCGCATCGGAAAAACGAGACAAACCCCGTCTCACACCCCGCCACCAATCGAGGGAGAAATCAGAGAAGCTTATATTGAATTTCATCTCCGAACATCCAGGCTGCTCGGCTGCGGAAATCAAGAAAAACAGGAGCATTTCCCTCTCCACCGTCAACCGCATCCTCGCCGACCTAAAGAAAGAGGGCCGTATCGAGTACGTCGGTTCCAAGAAGACCGGCGGGTACTATCTGGTCAACATCCCACAGGAAAGCGAAGTTGCGGAACCCGTGCTACAGGAGGAAGCGTGCTCGATTAGCAGTTAGTAGCTGGTCGGGCTTCACAACCATTTTCTTATACTCCATTTTGTTGAATTATTGTGTCTTAACAATCGAAACAGCCATTTCCGAAACGGCTGTTTCGGTTGCAAAAATACAACTTTTTTTATGACAACGCCTGGTTGATTTTCTTGGAGGATTCGAGCAGGGCGTTGTACTCCTCGGGGGTGATGTCGATGTAGAAGTAGTAAATCGGGTTCACGGGCTGGCCGTTCTTGATGACCTCGTAGTGCAAATGCGAGCCGGAAGACATGCCCGTAGAACCCACATAACCAATGAGTTGGCCGCGCTTCACCTTTTGCCCGGGTTTCACTGCCGCCTTCGACATGTGGGCGTATAGTGTCTGGTAGGAGTAACCGTGGTTGAGCACCACGCAGATACCGTAGCCAGAGCCGGGCTTCTCGCGGGAGACCGTCCCGTCGGCGGTGGCGTAAATGGGCGTGCCCTTGGGAGCGGCAATGTCGATACCCGTATGATTGCGTAACGTCTTGAGAATCGGATGGTAACGCCGTCCGAAACCGGAGGTGATGGTGAACATGTTTTTCAGCGGACGGATGGCCGGGATGGCGGCGAGCATTTCCGCCTTGGAATTGGCGATTTTCTCTAACGTATCCAACGAGCGTGTTTGCACGGCAAGCCGCACGGTCAGTTGGTCGGCTTTCTTGTTGGCGGCCTTCAGCAGCGTGTTTGCTTCGGAACGGGAGAGACTGTCGAAGCGCGTGTCTTCAATGAGCAGCGGGTAACGCTCGCTTGCGGGCACCGGGTCGGCTTCGAACACATTGCGGTAGACATTGTCGTCCCGATCCTCGATGTCAGCAAGTACTTGCGACATCATGTCGATGCGCGTACTCAGGTATTCGACCTCGTCCTTCAGTTCATTGTTTTCCTTTTCGAGAATCTTAACTTTCGGGGAATCAATAAAGTAGAAAGCAATCCACACGAAGACGAGCGCGAAGGCCACACCGCTCGCAAACACCCATGCGATACGCTTGAAAAGGTGTTTGAAGCTGAGCTTGACCTTCTCGTAGGTCAGCGTTTTCGGGTTAAAATGATAGAAGGACTTCGGCATTCTTCGTTAATTACAACCAATACATATTTGGTCGCCCACCCTGTAGCTGTTGATGTTGCCGCTGTTCCGCTTGATGAGGATTTTCAGCTGGATGCCATAACGTTGCGCGATGTAGCGGTAGGTGTCGCCTTCCTGCAGCGTATGGAATTTGACGGAGGATTTCGTGCTCTTCTGTTCGAGGTATATCACCTCATCTTCAATGGGCTCCGAGCCGTCATAGACATCGTTGTAAAGGCGCAGGTTTTTCTCGGTGAGCTGTAGCGCAGTGGCCAGCTTCTGGTAGGTGTCGCCGGCGCGTGCCAGAATGAATTTGGTTTTGTTGTTCTCGTACACGGGACGGCTTGTATAAGGGTAATACGCTGATTTATAAGGAACTGTGTAAGGATCCAATACGAAGACGTTCAGTCCGTTCACCTTTTCAGGCATCGGGGTTTTCGGTTGGGGCTCCGCTTCAGGCTCTGTCTTCTTTGTCTCCTTCGGTTGTGCTTCGGCCTTTTTCTTTCCGTTCTTTTCCACAATCACTTCAATGCCGTTCACTATCATGGTGTCGGATTTCGCGGTGGCCTTGGAGGTTTCCGCTTTCGGTTGGGTGGTCTCTGTTTTGGGTTTGGAGGTTTCCGCTTTCGGTTGGGTATTCTCCGCTTTCGGTTGGACCGTTTCCGGTTTCGGCTGAACCGCAGGCTGTTTCGGCTCTTCCTGTTTCACGGCGGGTGCAGGCTCCGTCGTCGTTACAGCCGGTTTTGCGGCCACCGGGCTGGTCGGGCTGGTAGCACGTTCGGGTTGCGGTTTCTGCATCGCCCGAAGTGCTGTGGTGTCCCCTAACTTCTGAGCTACCTTGCGGTCGTAATGCATCAGGTAGTATTTTTCGATAATGGAAATCAGCGTGTCGGCGTATTTCGGGTTGCCCGAGAAGCCTGCTTCCAAGAGACCGGTAGCCCAGGAACGGTAGTCGGTGATGGGGTAGTAGAACAGCTTTACGTAGCGGCTGCGGGTGGAGAGGAAGAGCGAGTGGTCGCGGTAGGAATCCGCGTCGGTGGCATACTTCCGATAGCAGTTCTCCTGTTTTTTGTCGGCTGGGCGGTAATAGGTCTCGCCGGTCCATTCCTGTGTGTGGCACATGATGGCGAAATGGTTGTGGCATTCGCGCACCAAGTCGTTGGTGCCGGCCTGCGATGCGTAGATGGCTTGTGCCAGCGTGATGCTCGCCGGTACCCCGTAAAGTTCCATCTCTTGCATCGCAAGATCTTTATAATCATCAATATAGTCATAAATACGGTCCTCCATCGTGTATTGCGCAAGACCGATGGTGACCAGGCACAAGGCCGCTGCTAAGGTGAATATCTTTTTCATTGTTCCAAAATTATCGTCTTAATAAAATCTGATCCCCAGGGTGAATAACGGAATTTTCATCCAACATATTGTATTTCAGTATATAACGAAGTTGAACCCCGTATCGTTGCGAAATGTATCGGAGGGTTTCGCCCGCCTGCACGGTGTGTACGCGCGCGGCGTTCCCGCGGGCTTTCGCCTCCACGTACACGATCTCATTCTCCATCGGCTCGTCAGAAGCGCTCGCGTCGTTGAATTTCCGCAGATTGTCGGACATTACCAGAATGTCCTGCGCAATCTTCTCGTACGTGTCGCCTTTCTCGGCAATGACGAAATAGGTGTTGTTGTTCTTGAACACCTTCCGGTAGGTGAACGGGCTTTGGTCGGATGGATACTCGCTTCCGAGGGCGGTGAACACCTTCTTGCCGCGCTTGTCGGTCGCCGACGGCTTGGACGGCTGCGCAACAGAGCTCGTGGTCTGTGTCTGCGGTTTCGGGGTGGATTGCGTGGTCGCAAGTGACTCCGCACTATAGCCTTGCTGGCAGAGGGTGTCCAAACGCGCGATGTTGAACCGTTCGATGAGGCTGATGAGGCGGTCGGCATACTGCGGATTGGTGGCGTAGCCGTCTTGTTTCAGTGTCCGTGCCCACGACCTGTAGTCCATAATGTCTAACTGGAAGAGGTTGGCGTAGCGCTTCCGGGTGGTCAGGAACAACGAATGGTCGGTGTAAGATTCTGAAACAGAGGCGTATTTACGAAAACATTCCTGCAGTTCGTCGTCGTCAATGAGGATGGTGTCGCCTGTCCACTCGGAGTGGCACTTGATGCCGAAATGGTTGTTGCCCTCCACTGCGAGTCGGCTTTTGCCGCAGGCGCTCTCGAAGATGCCCTGCGCTACGGTGATGCTGGCCGGAATCTTGTACTCCTGCATCTTCTGTATCGCCACGTCGGCGTACTGGGCGATGTACTCGCGGATGTCCTGCTCGTTGTACTGCGCACACCCCGCTGTCACAGCGGCCATGATGGCCATGAGGCATATTGTTGTTCGTATCTGTTTACTCATCGTACTGTTTTTTGTTTCGCACCCCACATTACGGCTTCGCCTTATGTGGGGTTAATTGCACTCCGTGCGTTTTGCCTCTCCGAGGCTGTTTAAGGAACTATTTTTAATATATTTGGCGTTACCGAACATAACTACTAACTACTAACTGCTAACTGCTAACTGCTAACTGCTAACTATTTCAGCCCTTCTTCGACCAATTTGGTGTAGAATTGTTTAACGTCCAGGCCGCGGCTCTTCAGTTGGGCGGGGATGATGCTCATGGCGGTTTGGCCGGGGATGGTGTTGACTTCCAGGAAGTAGGGGATTCGCGCTGCTTCGTCGAGGATGAAATCGACACGGACGATGCCTTTGCAGTCGAGTTGGCGGAAGACGGTTTCGGCGTATTGGCGCACGAGTTCCTGCATGTCGGGGGCGATGTCGGCGGGCGTGATGAGGCTGTGCCCGACATCGGTGTATTTGGCGTCGTAGTCGTAGAACTCGTTGTGAGCGACAATCTCGGTGATGGCGACCATCTGTACGTCGCCGTAAGCGGTGGTGACACCGCAGGCTAACTCCCGACCGTGAATCATCTTCTCCACAATCAGCTGGTTATCATACTTTAACGCTTCTGTGAAGGCTTTTTCCAGTTCTTCGCGTCCATGCACTTTTGTCACGCCCACGCTGGAACCCGAGTTGCAGGATTTCACGAAGCAGGGGTAGCCGCAAACCTCCTCGATGCGTTCCACATCGATGGGGTCGCCCGTGTAGAAGTGCAGCGACGGAGCGATGGGGATGCCAAGCTGTGCAACGGCTAAATTGCAGTAGAACTTGTTGAAAGTCAGTGCGGAGGGAAAACTGCCGCAGCCGATATAGCGTTGCCCGACCATCTCGAAATAGCTCTGCAATTTGCCGTTCTCGCCGGGTGTGCCGTGGATGGCGATGAACGCAAGGTCGAAGGTGATTTTCCTGCTGTCTATCGTCAGCGAGAAATCGTTCTTGTCAATCTGGAAAACCCGCCCGTCAGGAGCCGTGTAGTGCCAGTCATGACCCTTGAAATGAATGAGATACGGTTCAAAAAGCGACTTGTCCAGCTGTTGGAAAATGTTGTCGCCCGACCTCAAGGAGACCTCATATTCACCCGAGTCTCCGCCCGCTATTACTGCAATCTTATACATAGTTATTCAATATTATATGCAAACTGCAAATATAGCGTTATTCCGGGTGGAATTCTTGAAATCGGAAAATCTTTTTTAACAGCTCATTGTGAGTTATTCAGCCATCTGTTGGGCGGTGTAAAAACGGTAATATTCACCCTGTTTTGCCATCAGTTCGTCGTGGGAACCGATTTCCACAACCTGGCCTTCCTTGAGGAACAGAATCTTGTCGGCGAAGCGTATCGTACTGAGTCTGTGGGCGATAATGATGCCCGTATGTTGTCGGATGTAGGGCATCAGGGCCTCTTGGAAAAGGAGTTCCGATTCGTTGTCAAGGGCGGACGTGGCCTCGTCAAGGATGAGGACCTGCGGGTTGCGGAGGAGGGCGCGGGCGATGCTGATGCGCTGCCGCTGGCCGCCGGAAAGTCGCGTGCCTCGGTTGCCGACCGTCGTTTCGTAGCCGTCTTCAAGCTCCATGATGAACCCGTGGGCCTGGGCCATCTTCGCGGCGGCGATCACCTGCTCCTCCGTGGCGCCCTCCACCCCGAAGGCGATGTTGTGGTATACAGTGTCGTCGAACAGCATCACATCCTGACTGACAATGCCGAATAAGTCGCGCAAGTCGCGCAGGGCGTACAGGTTGTGGGGTACTCCGTCAATAAGAATCTCCCCGAAATGAATGTCGTAAAGTCTTGACAGCAAATCCACTAACGTCGACTTTCCACTGCCCGACGGTCCCACAATCGCCATGGTCTCGCCTTTGCGCAGCGTGAAACTGACATGCCGCAGTATCTCGCAGTCGTCAGCCGCCCCAGCAGTCCGATTATAGGAGAAGCTGACATCCTTGAATTCGATACTGTCCTGAAAATCAGTGATATGTTTCGGATTTTCCACGTCTTTAATCTGCTCGTCGGCATCAATGACCTCATAGATACGGGAGGCGGCGCTCAAGCCCTTGCGAATCTGGTAATAGGTGGTGGCCAGCGATTTGGCGGGTGGAATCATGCGGGCAAAGACCACAAAATAGAGCAGGAAGAGCGAGCCATTGGCCGCGAAACTTTCCGGAAACGCCACTAACCCGATGAGGGAGACGGCAAGCGCGGCGAAGATACAGAGAAACTCAATCAGCGGGGATCCCAACTCCTTGATTCTGAATATCTTCTTGTTGAGACGGTAGAATTGGAAATTCTCCTTCCGGAACTGTTCGGAGACATACTCCTGCGCATTGTAGCCCTTGATGACACGCAAACCGTCCACCGCCTCCTCGAAATAGGCGGTCATGCGGCCGAGCAGCCCTTGCGACATCAGCGAGTAGTTGCGGATGTTCTTCCCGATGATGGAGAGAATCACCGCCATCAGTGGCAGGATAAGGAGCGTGACGAGCGTAAGTTTCGCGCTGATGGCAAACAGGGTGACAAGGTAGCCAACCATCAGGAATGGGTCACGGCAAAGTGTTAGCAATGAGGAGATTATCGTCCATTCCACTTCCAATACGTCGGCACCCATGCGGCTTACGATGTCGCCGCTGCGTTGTTCGTCGTAGAACGACAGGGGCAGACGGATGAGTTTGCGGTAGAAGTCGTCGCGAAGGTTGGAGAGAATGCCCGAGCGGATGTGCGAAAGCCAGTACATGCCCGCATAGCGGAAGAGGTTCGACAGGAGGGAGAGCAGCACCATGGTGCCGGCGATGAAGAACAGCGCAGAGGCCTGTCCGTGGCGCTCAATCACGTTGTTCATTAAATAATAAAAGGTGTCGATGAGGTACTGCGCCGAAAAAGAGAAAGCGGGACGGGTGGTCACGGGGGCAACCTGGCGGAATAGCACCTGCAGGAACGGAACCAGAAGTGTGAGCGTGAAGATGGCGAAAAAAGCGTAGAGAAGTTGCGCTACAAGAATCAGTACAATTTGCAACTTGTAGTTTTTCAAGTACTTGAGAAGTCTGACGAGATAGTCCATACTATTTTTCGGGTTCCTCATGTTTGGATTCCTCTTGTCCGGAATCCTCTGGTTTGGAATCCTCTGTTTTCTTGTTCCTGTCGAGGTTCAGGAATTTGGGCTTCTTCTTGAAGACAAAAATGCTGTTGAGCACATAGCCCAGAAAGCCGACCGGGATGGCGGTGATGGCACCGGCGAGGTAATTGTCGATGTGACATTTCTCCAACAGCCAAATACCGAGACTGTTACAGAGCCAGCACACTACGTAGACCATAATGAACTTGAACAGCCGGCTTTTGTCTTTATTGTTGAAAACCAGTTTGCTGTAGGTTGTGAAATTGAACAGGATGCCGATAATGTAGCCGATTAGCGAGGCGAGTATGTAAGGGTTGGGAATGTGGGTGAGGTTGATTAGCCAAAGGAGCCCGGCATAGACACACCACCCGAACGCTGTGTTCAGGATGGCGACCAGCACGAAACGGATGAATTGCGGGTCGAAAAACCGTTTCAAAAAATCTTTAATCACTATTCAACATTAAGGCGGCAAAAATAAAAAAAAATGACATACGGAGGATATGGAAAAAAGAGTATATTTGCACCCCAAAATTTACCACGATGGAAGAGAGAGAATTGCACCGTCAATTTAAGATCAGAATCTCGGGAATTGAACTCGGAAAGCATTGTTTCTCAATAGATTGTGATAAAGAGTTCTTTGACCTGGCAGGCATTGACAAGTTGCTGGACGGCCGTTTGAATTTGCGGATTGAAATGGAAAAATCTGAAAAAATGGTCGATTTCAAATGCCACTTCGAGGGTGAAGTCACAGCCGAATGCGACCGTTGCTTAGAGCCTGTGACCCTGCCGATGTCCTTCGACGAACGGCTTCTCGTGAAGCTTGTGACAGAGAACTACCGCTCGGAAGAGGAGCAGGAGGACGAAATTTGGATGATGGATGAGAACACGTACGAGATCGACCTCTTCCACTTCGTCTACGAGAGCATCGTGCTCGCACTGCCTATCCGCATCGTGCATGAGGATGACGCGGACGGCAACCCGACTTGCGACCCTGAGGTGATGCGCCGCCTGGAAGGGACAGACGTCGAAACCGCCGACAAAGAACAGGAAACAGATCCCCGCTGGGATGCTTTGAAGAACATCAAACTGGATTAATAACAATAAAAACGTAAAGATATGCCACATCCGAAAAGAAGACACTCCGCGATCCGGAGAGACAAGAGAAGGGCCAACGACTTCATCACCGCACCGAACCTGACGACGTGCAGCCACTGCGGCGCAGCCATCCTGCCGCACCGCATCTGCCCTGAGTGCGGTTACTACAGAGGCAAGCAGGCCATCGAAATCGGCAACGCTGCCGAGTAACAAACTGACAGAAATTGTCAATCAAAAACAGAACGGATGACATGAGCAATCGTGTCATCTTTTTGAGTTTATAGCATTATGGAAATCGTTTTCGCCACCCACAACCAACATAAGACCGAGGAGGTCAGGGCCATCCTCGGAGCGGACTACCGCATCCTCAATCTGCCGGAACTCGGTTGCCCCGACATTCCGGAAACCGCTGACACGCTGAAAGGCAATGCGTTGCAGAAAGCGCAGTATGTCGCCGACCATTACGGTCGCAACTGCTTTGCCGACGACACAGGGCTGGAGGTTCTGGCTTTAGACGGCCGTCCTGGGGTCTATTCCGCCCGCTATGCCGGCGAGGGCTGCTCCTATCAGGACAATGTGCTGAAACTGTTGGGTGAGATGCAGGGTGCCGCCGACCGCCGCGCCTGTTTCAAGACAGTCGTCGCGCTCATCCTCAACGGGGAAACCTACTTCTTCGAGGGTCGCGTGGATGGCATTATCCTGCCTGAACAGCGGGGCACCGACGGCTTCGGCTACGACCCGGTGTTTCTCCCTGACGGTTACGACCAGACCTTTGCGGAGATGAGCCCCGCCACCAAGAACGGCATCAGCCACCGCGGCCGCGCCATACAACAGCTCGCCGCGTTCCTGAAGAATTGCGGAAATTGATGCGGAATAGCGGAAAGGTGCGGAAACAATACAAGGCGCGTGCCATCCCCTACCACCTCACCGCTCGCAGTTCACTGATCACAGTTCACTGATCACAGTTCACTGATCACATCATTAATCACCACTGGGAAGTACTTGTGTTCCAGCTGGTGGATTTTCGTTTCGACCGTCTCCAACGTGTCGTCGGGTTCGATGTGGAAAGCGAACTGGTTGATAATCTTGCCCGTATCGACCCCTTCATCCACGAAATGGATGGTGATGCCGAAGACTTTGACCCCGTAGTTGAAGGCATCGGCGATGCCGTGCGCGCCCGGGAAAGAGGGCAGCAGGGCAGGGTGCAGGTTGATGATGCGCATGGGGTAGGCTTCCAAAAGCGTGGGTCCGATAATGCGCATATAGCCGGCCAGGACGATGTACTCGACCTGGCGTTTGCGGAGTTCAGTCAATACGGCCTGCTCGTAGGCGGCCTTTCCGGCATACTCCTTCGCACAAAAAGTGAACGCGTCAATGCCGGCGGCACTGGCGCGTTCCACTGCTTTGCTTGAAGGATTGTCGGATACCAGAAGGGCGATTTCGGCGTTCAGCGTCTGCTGTTTGACGGCCTCAATGATGGCCTGGAAGTTGGAGCCGAAGCCGCTGGCGAAAACGGCAATCTTCTTCATAGATTAGTGTTTGTCGGGGCATTTGCCATCTTTTTTGCAGCCTTGTTCTTTCTGGCAGCCTTGTTCTTTCTGGCAACCTTGGTCTTTGTGGCAACCTTGGTCTTTGTGGCAGCCGGGCTTGTTGCCGCCTTTGCAGCCACCGCAGCAGCCTGCAGCGTCGAAAGCGGCCTTTCTGTCATCGAGGGAAAGCTTGTCCCAGTTGAGCATGGCGGCCTCGAATTGGGCTTTCTTCTCTTCCTGGGCTTTCTTCATGGCCTGCATCTCGTCGTATTTGGCCTTGCGCTGGTCGAGCAGCTCGGCTTTACGCTCGTCGGTGAGGTTCTCCCAGTTCTGCCAGTCCTCGGCAGCCTTCTTGCAGGCTTCCATCTCGGCCTTCTGCTCCTCGGTCATCTCCTCGCAGCAGGGAGTTTCGGTTTGGGCCTCGGTGTTCTCCGCCGTTTGTTCGGCGGGCTTGTTGTTGCAAGCGGTGAACATCAGACAGCACGCAGCTGCCAACATAATGAACAGTTTCTTCATTTTTTTCAATTTTAAGTTTGTTTCAACTAATTTTAATTACGGCGGCAAAAATAGTTTTTTTTCGAAAGGGGGCGCTGTTTAAAATTCTTAAAAATCATGAGGAGCCAACCCCGTCCCCTTTGGAGTGTCTGGATTAAGGGTATATACGTCTCGACTCATGCGTATATACGTCTTGGCGAATTCCTATATACGTCTCGGCTCAGTCGTATATACGCCAAGCCGGAAGTTCGAGAAATCAAATACATCACTTTGCTGAGCGACAGGCATTTTCGCATTTTCGAAATCATCCGTCAGAATCCGGGCTGCAATGTCACCTTTCTCTATGAAAGCTTTCGCAAAAAGGTTACTTTGCGCACGATAGAGCGTGATCTTGCCTCTTTGCGCGACAAGGGCGTTGTGGTGCACACAGGCAGCAACAAAGAGGGCGGTTACGAGGTTTGCACCCTCAACGTGGTGTCGATGGAGTAGGGGAAAAATCATGCGCCCGTGTATTCAAAATTTGTGTACCTTTGCAGGTTTTTTAGATTTACAAAAGGTATGATGAAAAAGATACACCTACTGCTTCTATGGCTCGGAATGGTCGCCGCCGTGTCTGCGCAAAGCCCTACTTGCTATCGTATCTATTTGAAAGACAAGGCGAACAGCCCCTATTCCATCGACAATCCTTCGGCCTATCTCTCGCAGCGGGCCATAGACAAGCGCACCCGTTTCAACATTCCGATAACGGAACAGGACCTGCCCGTTAACCCGCAATACAAGCAGCAAATCCTGGGTCTGGATGCGGAGATGCAGCTTTTGGCCGTCTCCAAATGGATGAACACCGTCACGGTTTATTGTCCCGATAGTTTGGTTGCCCTTCAAATCGAAAATCTGCCGTTTGTGGATTCCGTGTGGGCGGTGGGTAGCTACATTTTGAACGAACTTCCTGTGTATCAGATTCCTGAAAATCCGGTTCCCCTGGTTCACAACACGTTTGCTTCTTCTAAAGACACGGTCGATTATGGCGAAGGGTTTGCGCAGATTGCCCTGCTTAACGGCATCCCGCTCCACGAGGAGGGATTCCGTGGCGAGGGTATGCTCATCGCGGTTATCGACGGCGGCTTTTTCGGCATCGAGACCTGCTCTTTCTATCAGGATATGGTGAACAGTGGACGTTTCTTCGGCCATTACTCGCTGATGCCCGACTTTGTGGATACCTTAGCGAGCGGCTGGTCGGAAGTGCACGGCACGATTGTGACCTCCGCCATGGCCGCCAACACCAACGGCGAGCTCGTGGGCACGGCTCCCGCCGCCTCTTACGCCCTCATCCACACCGAATGGGTGCTCTCTGAGGAGCTTGTGGAGGAGGATTTCTGGGCCAACGGTGCGGAAATCGCCGACAGCCTTGGTGCGGATGTCGTCAACTCCTCGTTAGGATACCGCGCATTCCCTGATTTCTCGCAAAACGATGTCTCCTACGAGGATATGGACGGAGTAAACAGCATTGCTTCGCGTTGCGCCACCATTCTCGGACAGAAGGGCGTCATCGTTTGTGTGGCGGCGGGTAATGATGGTAACAACCAATACTACCATATCGGTCGCCCTGCCGACGCCTTTGACATTCTGGCTGTGGGCGCCTGCGCGTCTGACAGCGTTATCGCCGACTTCTCGTCACATGGTCCCTCGTACGACGGCCGTGTGAAGCCCGACATCACCTCCCAAGGGGATCAGACCGCCTGTATCTATCCTGACGACATGCTCTCCTTCGCCAACGGCACCAGTCTCGCCACCCCCGTGGCCGCCGGAATGTGTGCTTGTCTTTGGCAAGCCATGCCCGTCTACACCTCCACCGAGATGATGCAGATCATCCGTGAGAGCAGCCACCTCTACAACAACCCAAACCCTGATTTCGGCTACGGCATCCCCGATTTCTACAAAGCCTACACGACCCACGTCGGCATCAGCGACTACAAACCGCTGACCCTCAGCATCTACCCCAACCCCGTCACCGACCAGCTGCACATCGCCAACCCCAACGGCAACATCCAGACCGTCACCCTCTACAACGCCTCCGGCCAACTCGTCCTGCAGACCGCCGTTTCCAACTCCCCGATTCTCGAAATCCCCGTAACGAACTTACCGAATGGCTTTTACATCGGAACCGTCACCCTCATCAATCACCAAACCGCCACCTTTAAATTTATAAAATGAAATTCCTTGAGCAGTCCCGAAGGGACAAAACGCACGAAGTGCAAGTAACCCCACACAAGGCGAAGCCGCAGTGTGGGGGCTTCAATAACCTATAACCAATAACCCATAACCATTCAATAATGAACGCCTTAACAAAAACCAATTACCAATTCCCGAATCAAAAATCGGTGTATCACGGAAAAGTCCGCGACGTCTATTTCTTGGACGATGTGTTAGTGATGGTCGCCAGCGACCGCATCAGCGCCTTCGACGTCATTCTGCCGAAGGGCATCCCTTACAAAGGGCAGATCCTCAACCAGATAGCCTCCAAGTTCTTGGATGCCACCAGCGACATCTGTCCGAACTGGAAGATGGCCTCCCCCGACCCGATGGTCACCGTGGGCCGCGTCTGCAAGGGCTTCCCGGTGGAGATGATCGTGCGCGGCTACCTCTGCGGCAGCGCGTGGCGCTTCTACAAGAACGGCGGACGCAACCTCTGTGGCAACATCCTGCCCGACGGCATGAAGGAGAACCAGAAGTTCCCGGTGCCGCTCATCACCCCGACCACCAAGGCCGAGCAGGGCGAACATGACGCCGACATCTCCAAGGAGGAAATCCTCGCCAAGGGTCTCGTCTCCCCCGAAGATTACGCTGTTTTGGAGGATTACACGATGAAGCTCTTCCTCCGCGGCACCGAAATCGCGGCGAAGAAAGGATTGATCCTCGTCGATACCAAATACGAATTCGGCAAGGCGGACGACAAGATCTACCTCATCGACGAAATCCATACTCCCGACTCCTCCCGCTACTTCTACGCACAAGGCTACGAAGAGCAATTCGCCAAAGGTCTGCCGCAGAAACAGTTGTCGAAGGAGTTCGTACGCGAGTGGCTGATGGCCAACGGCTTCCAAGGCCAGGAAGGCCAGCAGGTGCCCGAAATGACCGAAGAGGTCGTCAACGGCATCACCAACCGTTACATCGAGCTCTACGAGCACATCACCGGCGAGAAGTTTGTCCCCGCCCCCGCCGACAACGTGGAGCAGAGGATCTATGACAATGTCACGAACTGGCTGAGTAATAGATAGCCCCTTTCCAAAAGGGCTGAAAGCCTGAAGTATGCTAACCCAGGGTGAGCGATAGCGAGCCCTGGGACATAGTGGCCAGGGTGAGTGATAGCGAGCCCTGGGACAGAGCGGCCAGGGTGAGTGATAGCGAGCCCTGGGACAGAGCGGCCAGGGTGAGCGATAGCGAGCCCTGGGGCAGAGCGGCCAGGGTGAGCGATAGCGAGCCCTGGGACAGAGCGGCCAGGGTGAGTGATAGCGAGCCCTGGGACAGAGCGGCCAGGGTGAGCGATAGCGAGCCCTGGGACATAGCGGCCAGGGTGAACGCGGCGAGCCCTGGGTATAACGAGCAAATACGAAGAAAATATGAAATATCTCATCATAGGCGGAGTCGCCGGCGGAGCATCGGCGGCCGCACGACTTAGAAGACTGAACGAAGATGCCGAAATCATCGTGTTCGAGAAGGGCGAGTACATATCGTACGCCAACTGCGGTATGCCCTACTATATCGGCAACACCATCGAAGACCGGAAGCGGCTGTTCGTGCAGACCCCCGTGTCGTTCGGCAACCGTTACGATGTGGATGTCAGGACGTTGCAGGAAGTGACGGCCATCGACCGCGAGGCGCACACCGTGGAAGTCAAGAACCTGCGCAACGGCAAGACTTATACGGAGGACTACGACATCCTCCTGCTGTCGCCCGGTGCCGAACCGGTGATTCCTGAACTGCCCGGCATCCACAGCGAGAAGATCTTTACCCTGCGCAGTGTCAGCGACTGCGACAAAATCAAGATGCAAGCCATTGAATCCCTGCACGATAACGCGAAAGCGGTCATCATCGGTGGCGGCTTCATTGGGTTGGAGATGGCCGAGAACCTGCACAAGATCGGTTACCAGATCACGGTAGTGGAGAAGGCTGACCACATCCTCACGCCTGTCGATGAACCCATTGCGGTCATCGCGGAGAAGCATCTGAGGGACAAAGGAGTACGGCTGATTACGGGCAACGGCATCAGCGGATTCGAGGAAAACGGCGACCAGCTGACCGTCCGCTTGGAAGATGGACAGAAGTTGGACTGCGACCTTGCGGTGCTGAGCATCGGCGTGCGTCCGAACACGGCATTGGCCGAAGCGGCTGGTCTGGAAATCGGTCGGGGCATCAAGGTCAACGAGTTCCTGCAGACCTCCGACGAGCGCATCTTCGCGGTGGGCGACGCCATCGAGTTCCCGCATCCTGTCACGGGTGTTCCGTACTGCAACTTCTTGGCAGGTCCCGCGAATGCGCAGGCGCGTATTGCCGCCATGAACATGGTCTATCCCGAAAGCGTGGTCTATCAGGGTTCGGTGGGAACCGCTATCGCGAAGATCTTTGACTTGGCTGTAGCTTCTACGGGATTGAACGAAGCGGCTTTGCAACGGGCGAACCTCGCCTACGAGACCGTCATCGTACACCCGGCCGCGCACGCCACCTACTATCCCGGCAGCACCCCGATGTCACTGAAGCTGAACTTCTCCATGGAGGACGGCACCATTTACGGTGCCCAGGCCATCGGGACGCAAAATATTGACAAACAGATTGATACTATCTCTCTATTGCTCAAACACCACGGCACTATTTTCGATCTGGTGAACAGCGAGCACACCTATGCACCGCCGTTTGGTTCGGCCAAGAGTCCCGTGATGTTCGCGGGTATGGTGGCCGAAAACATCTTCGCCCACCTGATGAACCCGATTCACGTGAAGCAGTTGGACGAAATGATTGACAACAAAGAGGATTTCTTCCTGTTAGATGTCCGCGAACTGCCGGAATACAAGAACGGTACTATCGAAGGCGCAACCCGCTACTCCGTGGATGAGCTGCGCGAGTTCTTGGAGGAAATCCCCGAAGGGAAGAAAATCGTGGTCTTCTGCGAGGTCGGTCTTCGCGGCTACATTGCCTCCCGCATCCTCATGCAGAACGGATTCGAGGAGGTCTATAACCTCATCGGCGGGATGCGGACGTACCGAATGACAGGCAAACACAATGTATAATATATAATGTACATTCCAAAAGGGCTGTAAGCCCGAAGTATGATAACCCAGGGTGAAGCGTAGCGAAGCCCTGGGATTCAAGAGACAAGTAATATGTCAGCATCAGGGTGAAGCGTAGCGAAGCCCTGGGATTCAAGAGACAAGTAGTATGTCAACATTAGGGTGAAGCGTAGCGAAGCCCTGGGATTCAAGAGACAAGTAATATGTCAGCATCAGGGTGAAGCGTAGCGAAGCCCTGGGATTCAAGAGACAAGTAATATGTCAGCATTAGGGTGAAGCGTAGCGAAGCCCTGGGATTCAAGAAACAAATAAAACCCCAAAATAATGAAAAAACATCAAATTTCAACCAAGTTTCTCAGTATCGAGAAAGTAACTAACATCATTGAGCGCAAGCAGAAGATTGAGCTGTCTGAAGAGGCCATTGCAGCGGTGAAGAAGTGCCGCGACTACCTGGACACCAAGGCAGCCGAAAGTGCGGAACCGATTTACGGTGTGACTACTGGTTTCGGCTCCCTTTGCAACAAGCACATCTCGCCGGAGGACCTTTCAACCCTCCAGCGCAACCTTGTCATCTCACACGCCTGCGGCGTGGGCGAGGAGGTGCCGCAAGAGATTGTGCAACTCATGCTGCTCATGAAGATTCAGTCGCTGTCATACGGCCATTCCGGTGTGCAGGTGGATACCATCCAACGACTGGTGGATTTCTACAATAAGGGTGTGTATCCCGTTGTTTATCAACAAGGTTCACTGGGTGCTTCCGGCGACTTGGCTCCGTTGGCGCACCTCTCGCTGCCTATTATCGGCATGGGTGAGGTCTATTACCGCAACAAGAAATATTCGGCTGCCGAAATCAACGAGAAATTCGGCTGGGAGCCCATCACGCTGAAATCCAAAGAGGGCCTCGCGCTGCTCAACGGCACGCAGTTCATGAGCTCTTACGCCGTCTGGTTGCTGATGAAGGCCCGCAAACTGAGCTGGCTCGCCGACATCATCGGCACTATTTCCTTGGAGGCTTTCGATGGACGTATTGAGCCATTCAACATGTTAGTGCATCTGGTTCGTCCGCATTCCGGTCAGATTATCACTGCCGCCCATGTCTCGCAACTGCTTGAGGGTTCGGAGATTATCGCCCAGCACAAAGAGCATGTGCAGGATCCGTACTCCTTCCGTTGCATGCCGCAGGTGCACGGAGCTTCGAAAGACGCTATCGAGCACGTTCAGAACGTGGTGGAGACCGAAATCAACTCCGTTACCGACAACCCGACGGTCTTCCCCGACGAGGACATCATCGTCAGTGCGGGCAACTTCCACGGCCAGCCGTTAGCCTTGGTTCTGGACTTCCTCTCCATCGCCATGGCAGAACTCGGCAATATCTCCGAACGCCGTATTTATCAACTGATTAGCGGTAAGCGCGGTCTACCGTCCTTCCTTGTGAAGAACCCCGGTCTCAACTCCGGCTTCATGATTCCGCAGTACGCTGCCGCCTCCATCGTGAACCAGAACAAGGCCTTCACGATGCCCTGCTCCACCGACTCCATTGAGTCGTCGCAAGGTCAGGAAGATCACGTGAGCATGGGTGCGAATGCCGCCACGAAGTGCTACTTGGTGGTCAACAATGTGGAGAAGATTCTCGGCATCGAGTTGTTCAACGCTGCCCAAGCCCTTGATTTCCGCAAACCGCTGAAGAGCTCCGAATTCATCGAGGAGTTCGTGAAAATCTACCGCGAATACGTGCCGTTCGTGGAGAACGACACCTACATGCACGAGCTGATTCAGAAGTCCATCGACTTCATCAAGGGCGTGCGCGTGGTAATGTAATTGCTATTGGCTATTGGCTGTTGGCTATTGGCAAAAAAGCGAATAGCCAACGGCTGTAGCTAAAAATGCTATTTTTGCAAACGAATTAGAAACGATGAAAAAAATTGGTATAGGGTTGCTGGTTATTGTCTTCGCGCTTGCCTTGACAGGTTGTCGGCACGAGGAAAAATTCCCTGTTGTACCGCACATTGAGTTTGTCTCGTTGGAGAAGCTCGATGATGGCACCGGTCATGACTGCCAGGCGGAGCTGACCATCCATTTCCAGGACGGTGACGGCGACATCGGGTTGGACGAAACCGACAAGAATCCGGTTTTCGCCGTGGATTCACCATATTACTACAACTTTTTCATCAATTTGTACGAGAAGCAGCACGGTGAGTGGGTGGAAATGGAGCTGCCCATGCCGCTCCACGCCCGCATTCCGCATCTTAGCAAGGTCGTGCCGGAGTCTATTGAGGGTACGCTTTCCATTACCACGTACATCAACAATCCGTACTCCCCATACGATACTGTGCGGCTTACCTGCTGGATTGTGGATCGCGCCTTGCACCATAGCGACACCATCACCACCCCTGAAATCATAGTGAAAAAATGAAGATTACAAAACAAGTTAAAGAATTGATAGCGTTGACGTTGCGTGAAGATATTGGCAACGGCGACCATTCTTCGCTCTCCTGTATCCCGGCGGATGCGCAGGGCGATATGAAGCTGCTCATCAAGCAAGACGGTGTGTTGGCCGGCGTGGATGTTGCCCGCGAGGTGTTGCGCCAGGTTGACGAGGGTATCCGCATGGATTTGCTGCTTCCTGACGGAACTTTGGTGCATAAGGGCGACATCGCGTTTACTTTGCATGGCTCGTCTCGCAATATGCTCACCGCCGAGCGTACTCTGCTCAACTTCATGCAGCGCATGAGTGGTATCGCCACCACTACGCACGAATACGTTGATTTGGTGAGCGATACGAACGTTACCCTGCTCGATACGCGCAAAACCACCCCCAATATGCGCATTTTCGAAAAGTATGCGGTCACGGTTGGCGGCGCCCAGAACCACCGTTTCGGCCTCTTCGACATGATGATGCTCAAAGACAACCACATTGACTTTGCCGGAGGCATTGAAAAAGCCATTGATGCGGCGAACAAGTATCTGAAAGACAATAATATGCAGCTCAATATTGAGATTGAGACCCGCAGTCTGGACGATGTGCGGCGCGTGCTCAAGCACGGCGGTGTGCAACGCATTATGTTCGACAATTTCACTCCGGACATGATCCGCGAGGGCGTGAAGATGGTTGATCACCGAATGGAGACCGAGGCTTCCGGCGGCATCGTGAAGGAGACCCTCCACGACTATGCTGTCACGGGGGTGGATTTCATCTCCGTCGGGGCGTTTACCCATCAGATTAAAAGCTTGGATATGAGCCTTAAGGCGCTTTGACCTTTGACGATGACGCGGTTTTACCGATATTGGACGTTGAAACTCCAGAAATGGAGTAACGACTTGGAACATGTTCCCTGCATCGGGAAGATTGTGGTCAAGTCGAAGGAGATTTCGCTGCCCGGTTTGCAGAAGGTGCCGCTGTATGATGTGATGCGGTTCTTTGGCTTGTCGATGAGTAAGGGAGTGGTATTCCAACGTGCGGCGGCCATTACATACCGCGTGTTTGTGGCGGTAATTCCGATGATTATCGCTCTCTTTTCCGCCATTGCCTTCCTCGGGGAGGACTTCCGCAACACCATCATATCGCTTTTGCAGTCGGTGGTGCCACCATACGCCTGGCCGGCCGTAGAAGGTGTGATTACCGATGTGGTGATGCGGCAGAACGGAACGCTCTCCACCCTCATGTTCGTCACCGGTGTCTATTTCACCATCGTCTGCATCATGGGCATCCTGTCCGCCATGACTACCTCCTATTTCAACGAAGGTAAACGTAATTTCCTGCAGCAGATATGGTTAAGTATTAAACTGATGCTGTTGACGTTCTTTGTTATCGTCATTGTGGCGGCATTCTTCATTTTCGCCTCCTTGGCGGTGCATTATGTCAATACGAATTATGTGGACAATCCGGACCTTTACTCTTTTGTGGTGATTTTCCTCAAATGGATACTGGTGTTCGCGGCCGTCTATTTTCTCATCAGCATTTTCTACTTTATGGCACCGGTTGAACGCGGCGACTACCGTTTTTTCTCCGCCGGTTCCTCCATTTGTACCCTGCTGTTAGTCATCCTGTTAGGAATCATCAATCTCTATTTTTCCAACTTTTCCAACTACAACCTCATTTACGGTTCCCTTGGCGCGTTGTTTGCTATCCTGTTGTGGATCAACTGGAGTTCAACCATTTTCCTGATTTGCTACGACCTCAATGTCAGCATTGCGAAAGCCAAGAGCGAGAACAAGAAGTTGAGCGACCATTTGGACAAGGAAGAATCTGATTTTCAAAAAGATAATTCACCAATATAATAGTCATTATGGATTTTGATACAATACTTTATATCTTGCTGATGGTCGCCTGGCTCGGTTTTTCCGTTTTGAAGGCCGTGAAGAAGGATGACACTTCGAAGAAAAGCAGCACCCGTCCCATTTCGGTGGAGACGACCGAGAAAAAAGAGAGCGGAAAGTCGAAAAAGCGCGAGACTTCCCCGCTTTTCCAAGACAAGCCTCAGGAAGAGGAATATTTTTCATACGAGACGATGAGCGACCGTGACTTTGCCAAGGAGTTTGGGCAGGCTGATGAAGAGGAACTTGTCGTAACGGATGTGACACCGCCACCGCCCGCCGTCCACCTCACCATGGACAAGGAGAGCGTCTTCAACGGCGTGATTTGGTCCGAGATTCTGAATCGAAAATATTGACAATGCAAGGTGAATAAACCGTCGCTATTGCCACAATAAAATTAAAAATCCGCTGTTTATAAGTAATTTTATAGACAATAAAACAGCTTTTTGAAAGTTGTATCTTTGTTCGTTTGTAAAATAGGTTATAATCAGTGAGATATATGAAGATATTCAAGGCAGTCCTGCCGATGCTGCTGGTAGGATTTTTCACCGTTCAGACTGTCTCCGCGCAACGTACGGAGAACTTCAAATCACCGCAATATGAGTATCAGACTGCGGTGGATCTCTTCAACAAAGAGAAATACGGATCCGCGCAACAGTATTTCCGGAGTGTTTATGAGAGCACCGACGACAGTCAGCACGATTTGCGCACCAACTCGCTCTTCTACCAGGGTGTGTGCGCCGCCAAGCTCGACAATCAGGATGCCGGATACCTGTTGCAGTCGTTCATTGACCGCTACCCCGTGCACACTTCCGTGCCCGAGGCGCGTTTCTACCTCGGTCGCTTCTATTTCGCCCGCAAGGACTACAAGAAGACCATCGCGCAGTTCGATGAAATTTACGAGTCGCAAATCCAGCCTGAGAATGTGCAGGAGTATCACTTCAAGAAGGCCTACGCCTACTTCATGACGAAGGATTACGACAATGCCAAGATGCTGTTCCGCAAGGCTCGCGAAGAGGAGGGCCCTTACAAGGAGCGCAGTGTTTATTACCTCGCCTACATGGCTTATCAGAATGAGCAGTACGATGCCGCGCTTGAGGATTTCCTCACGCTGAAGGACAACCCCGACTTCAAGAGCGAGGTGCCCTACTTCCTGACCCAGATCTATTTCAAGGATGGCGAGTATGAGAAGGTTTTGCAGGTCGCGCCCGACATCGCCACTCCGAAAGACCAAAACCAGTCGCAGGTGGCACGTTGCGTGGCCTTGTCGCATTACAATCTCAACCAGTATGAGGAGGCTGCTGACAATTTTGCCAAGTTACAGGATAACAATCAGATAGACCTTGATCGTAACGACTGGTTTGCCATGGGTTTCACCGACTACCGCGTGCAACGATACAATGAGGCCATCACTGATTTTTCTCATGCCGCCAACGACAAGGAGCCCGATGCCATGACGCAGCAGTGCTACTTCCTTATCGCCGACTGCTACATGAAGACTGGTCAGCGAACCCTTGCGGCGCAGAGTTTTAAGGAAGCTTCCAAGTACGACTTCGACCCCATCATCAAGGAGGAGTCGATGTTCAACTACGCCAAGTTGCAGTGCGAGACTTCCACCAGCCCGTTCAACAACGGCATTGAGGCACTGCAGGACTATCTTAACCAGTATCCGCACGCTGAACACAGCGAAGAGGCCGCTGATTATCTTTCACGCATCTACCTTTCCACCAAGAACTACCAGGCTGCCATCACTTCTATCGAAAAGCTCAAGAGCAAGAGTCCGGCTATCCTCAAAGCTTACCAACGCTGCACTTACAACCGCGCCCTCGAACTCATTAACAACAAGAATTACAAAGATGCCATTACCTTGTTAGGCAAGACGTTGTCCGCGCCGTCCGACAAGAAAACCCATCTTGACGCCCTCTATTGGAAAGCGGAGGCGATGTACCGCAATGAGCAGTACAAGGATGCCTACAACGCCTTCCAGACTTACCAGAACGCGAGCGGGGCATCTTCCAACGAATACTATGTAAGTTCGTATTATTCACTGGGTTATGCGGCTTTGAAGTTGAAACGGTACAAAGATGCCGGCAATAATTTCAAAACCTACCTTAACAAGTCGAAAAATTCGGAAGACCTTGACATACAGGCTGATGCATCCGCACGTTTGGCTGATTGCTATTTTATGCAACTTGACCTTTCGAATGCCATCAAATACTACGACCAGTGTGAGCGGCTCGGGCAATCGAATGCCGACTACGCCGTTTACCAGTTGGCGAAATGCTACGGCTACCAGAAGAACAACAACAAGAAAATCCAGACATTGGAGCGTTTGTTAAGTTTTTATCCTTCATCAAGTTACAAAGACGATGCAGAGTTTGATCTTGCGGTGACTTACCACACCCAGAACGACTATGCCAGTGCCATTTCGGCTTACAAGTCGTTCATCAAAAGCCATCCGAAGAGCCAGTACATCCGTCAGGCGCACACGCGGTTGGCGCAGGCTTACCTGAACAGCGACAACCCGCAGATGGCCATTTCCACTTACAAGTACGTGGTGGAGACCTATCCGGGATCGCAGGAGGCCAAGGACGCGCTCGCCAACTTGGAGACCATTTACACGGAAAATGGCAATACCAGCGAATTTTTCGACTATGTGCGTTCCAAGAACATGAACATTTCCGCCGACCGCCAGGATTCCATCGCGTTCAAGGCGGCGGAAACCAAGTACAACCGTGGCGACTGCGAAGCCTCCATCGCCGCCTGCCAGGACTACCTGCGGCAGTTCCCCAACGGTTCGTTCGTGGCCAAAGCCCACTTCTACAAGGGCGAGTGCGAGTACGGGATGCGCCGCTATGACGATGCGTTGGCGGATTACGAAGCCATCATCAAGAAGTATAAGACCGAGTACAATGTTACTGCGCTTCATAAGGCTGCTTCTATATTATATAATGACAAAAAGTATGCCAAGGCATTGACCTATTTCAACAAGCTGATGGAGAACACCACCGCTGAGGAGGAGGTTGTCTACGCCAACAACGGGGCTATGCGCTGTGCCTACAACTTGAAGGAGTGGCGGTCAGCGCTGACGAGTGCGGAGAACATTATCCGTTCCGGCCAGCCCGATCAGGATTTGCTCTCCGAGGCGTTGCTTATTGCCGGTAACTCGGCTATGGAGCTTAACGAGGTGGCAACAGCCAAGGGCTACTACAGCCAGCTGATGCCCAAAGGGAGCAATGACCTCTGCGCCGAGGCCGCCTACCATCTGGCGGACATCGCCCTCAACCACGACAAGGATCTTGACGACTGCGAGGCTCGCATCAAGGCCATTCTCGGCAGCGACTACTCTTCCGAATATTGGTATGCCAGGACCTTCATCCTCTACGGCGACCTCTATAAGGCAAGGGGCAACTACTTCCAGGCTCGTCATACGTACCAGAGTATCGTCGACAACTACGGTGGTGCGGATCTCGTGAATTTGGCGAAACAGAAAATCGCGGAGGTCGATGCGCTGGACAATTAGCGGTTAATATAGTAGTTAGCAGTTAGTAGTTAATAGAAAAGAGATATAGAAAGATGAAAAAGACAACGATATTATTGGTTCTTATGTTTGTTTGCGGCGTTGGTTTGCGGGCGCAGGTGGTGGATTCTGCGCAGTTGCTGATCAAGTATGTGCCAAAGTTGGCCAATTCCAATAAAATCAACCAACAGGCCGTGCTGAAGGACACAGTGGTGAGCGAGAAAATGGAGTTCAACTATGTGGTTGCGCCCACCAAACCGAATGTGCAGTTTGCGGCGGGCGACATGCAGGTGGGCAAACTCAACCCCGAGGTCAAGGAGGGTTACTACCGCAACTATATCAAGATCGGGTTCGGATACCCCATCACGCCCTTGGCCGAACTGTCGATGCATAACTGTCAGAGCCAGAAATATTCCTACGGATTGAACTTCCACCACTTCTCGTCATGGGCTAACCCGATTGGCAAGGAGCAGAAAAAGTACGCCTACGCCCCTATGAGCGACACGCGCGTGCATCTCTTCTTCAACCGCATCTTCAAGAACTATACGCTCTATTCTGCCGTGGATTACAACCATGAGTTGGCCAACCTCTACGGATATTCAAGGGATTGGGTGCGGCCGGAAATTTATCCGGATCCCGACCAGTATTACGACAAGCCCTATCGCGACAGCATCAAGAACAATTTCAACCACGTGCGCGCCGAGGTAGGGTTCCGTTCCAACTATACCGCCGAGGAACGTCGTCTTAAGGAGGACGTGCGTGTCAGTTACGACTTCCTCCGCACGAGCTGGAAAAACGTGGAGCATAATGTGGGCTTGCGCGGTATGTTGGCATACGATGCCAAGTTCATGAAAATTTCCGGCATGCAGCACTACCAGCTTGACTTGGGCCTCGACTATTACAACAACAGTTGGAATGACAGTGTGCCGATGGGCACGGACGGCAGTCTGTTGCGACCTCGCGTTGACAACAGCTTCAAATTCGAGTTGCGTCCGACTATGCGGTTCAGCATCGGCGAATATCATTTGCTGGCGGGTGTCGGGGTGCCGATCCTTAACCAGTACAACAAGACGCAATGCCCGATTTATCCCATTGCGGAGTTGCAGTTCGGCCTCATCCGTGAGGTGCTCAACCTCTATGTGGGCGTGGACGGTCGCAGCGAATACACTTCCCTCAAGAACCTTCTTTACGAGAATCCCTACGTGAAACCCGACCTTGACACCCTGAAGTTCACCAAGACGCAAATCAGCATCTATGGTGGTGTCAAAGGTAAGATAACCAGCAAGTTGAACTATCATATATCGGCGCGATACTCCTTCAGACGAGACTTGCCGTTCTACATGCTCGATACCGGCAGCCTGCTTAAGAACCAGTTCGATGTGGTGTATGCCAAGAAGGGCAAGGAACTTGACGTGAATGCCAATTTGAGCTGGGAAGCCATCAACCATCTCTACTTGACACTATCCGGCCGTTACCACGACTTCTTCTTCCTGGAGGACTATAATTGGTTCGGTTCCGACAGCATCACGGGTGGCAAACCGCTCTATATCCCGCGTTGGGAAATTGGTTTCGAAGGCAAATATATCTTGAAGAACCGCTTCATCTTCACGGCCAATGCGAAAGTCGGCCTCGACCGCTGGGTGGTGGTGCCGGTTTACACACAGCCTTATGATGAGTATGGCGATCCCACCGGACCGGCTACCATTGAATACAGGATTGAGAATGACCTCAGAAGAGTTGCAGGCGACACCCGTTCGGTCAAGCCAGTGCTGAACTTCGGCATCGGGTTCGAGTACCTGATTACCAAGCAGTTCACTGCATTTGCGAACGTCAACAATATCGGTTGCCAATATGCCACGAACTATTACGGTTTCAACAACTTCGGCATCAACGCTATTGTGGGTATCACCTATTCGTTTGGCAACGAGTCCATCAAAGTTCTGAAAAAGAAAAAATCCATCGCCGAAAAAGCCCAATAATGAAGTTAAAACTCATCATCACTGCCATGCTGATGGGATTGGTTTTCACCACGTGTGACACCGACTTCCATCAGACCATCCCGTACAAAAAGGTTGATTTCGTCATCAATTTCGACCCTCTGCTTCCGGACTATTGGCCCCTGATGACGTACGGTGGGTACGTGTATGTCACGGGCGGTGTCAGCGGTATCGTGGTTTACCGGGTTGACGAGTGGAACTTTGTGGCCTACGACCGCTCCTGCTCTTTTGACTGGGAGGAAGACGGTTCCTGGATCAAGGTGCATCCGAACGGCATCATGCTGATTGACTCGATGTGCGGTTCCACATATAATGTCCTTGACGGCACGGTAATTGATGGTCCTGCGAGATGGCCGCTGCGCGAATACAACACCCGCTATGACGGTTATCAATTGCGGGTGTTCAATTAGCCCTAATATCTTTTGTCAATATTATTAAATTGTATATATATGTATATATGTACAATTTTTTTTATTTAAAGATGTGATTTGCCAAAATCCGTATTGAAAAATTTTATATTTTTGCGAGCTTATTATAGAGTGGATAAAAAGTTTTATGTTTAATATAATTTAAAGGCTATGATTAAAAAATTACTCGCAACGTTAGGAGTAATCATCCTTTTCACCACAGCGGCATTCGCACAGAGCCAGATTAAAGGTAAAGTGACGGATCAGGAGAAAACGCCTCTGCCTTACACCAGGGTGTTCCTGAAGGTTGGTGACCGCGTCGTCAACATGGCGACCGCTGATGGTCAAGGTGATTACACACTGTTCAACATCGAAGCCGGAACGTACGATTTGGAAGTTGATGCCGTCATGCAAAACAAGAAGATGACCAAATCGAACGTGGTGGTTCCGAACAACGAGATCGTGTTCATTGATTTTGAAATCGATCTCACGAACGATGTCGAAGAAGTTATTATCGAGTGGGAACCGCCCGTATTCTCGCAAGATAACACGACATCGGGAAGCCGTCTGTCGGGTGAGAGCATCCGCACCACCCCGGGCCGTTCCATCAACAGCGCCTTGGCCACGATGGAGGGTGTTACCGGCGTGGACGGTGAGCTTGGCAACGTCCGTGGTAACCGTGCTGACGGTCAGGTGACCGTTGTCGATGGTATGCGCGTGCGCGGCGGCGGTGTCACGATGTCCTCCATCGAGGAGGTGCAGCTCATTCAGGGTGGTATTCCGGCAGAGTACGGTGATGGTACCTCCTTCACGGTCATCACCACCAAGCAGGCTCCGAAAGAGTTCCACGGATCTGTCGAGCTCCGCGGCTCTATTGATGGCTACAACAACTTCCTTGTGGCAGCGAACGTCACCGGTCCTCTGTTGAAAGGCAAGAAGAAAAACGACCCGACCCGCATCGGTTTCTTGCTGAGCGGTGAGCTCTCCTACACTCACGACATTTATGGTCCCGCTCGCGGCGGTACCTGGGTGGCCAACGAAGACGTGATCCAAACGCTTGCGGAACACCCGCTTATTTACAGCAACACCAACTTCGGACAATATTCCTTGGCTGGCGAGTACCTTACCAGCGAGTCCTTCCACAAAGTGCATACGCACAAGAATGCAAATGGTTGGAATGCCCTCGCCCAAGCTAAGTTGGACTTCATCCTTGGACAGCAGCACAATATGAAACTCTCCGTCAGCGGTGTTTATGAGTTTGCGACGAATAAGTCAGGAGGCAGCATGTTCGACATCGGCCGTTACTCCGTTAACAAGAGCAACACCGCCCGTTTGAACGCCCACTTCAACCACCGTGTTGTGAACGATACCTCCGGAAAAGCAGTGCTTAAGAACCTCATGTATGACCTTAACGCATCGTATTACTATAGCTACGCCACGACTTTTGATCCCTTGCACAAGGACCGCATCTTCGATTATGGCTATATCGGACAGTTTACTACCCACAAAACCGATGTCTACGATCCTGTTGCCAGGGACATCAAGTTGAACGATTCAACATGGGTGTATGACGCGCATGAGTATCTGGGTCAGAGAGACTCCGTGGCCTTCCACCTCAATCCGAATTATACCGCCAACAATGTTCTGGCCAACTATACGCTCGAGTTCCTCAATGAGTTCACGCCGGAGAGCGTAGCGTCAATGGCCGGTGATCCTTGGAGCATGGAGACTTACATGAAATATGGTGCCTTGCGTAACGGCGACGGCCCTCAATCCATCTACTCAATGTATTCTCCCCCTGGAATCGGTGGTACCAGTTACGCGAAGCGTGAGAACAGCATGCTTGCTTTCAAAGCCAGCATCTCCATGAACCTGAAAAACCACGAACTGAAGTTCGGTTACGACTTCGAAAAACAGAAAGACTCCTACTACGCGATTGGCGCGTACACTCTGTGGACGCTGATGCGTAACGAAGCCAACTACCATATCATGCAGTTGGATAAAGACAACTGGAATATTTGGGACGAAGACGGTGAAACGTATGTCTATTACAACCGCGCAGTTGATCTCGCCAGCCAAACGTACTTTGACCGCAGCCTGCGTACCAGCCTCGGCCTCAACCCCGACGGCGACGACTGGATTGACATTGACAACCTTTCTCCCAGCGCTTTCAGCGTGGACATGTTCTCCGCAGAGGAACTCCTGCTCGGTACTTCCGGCGGTAACAGCTCCCAAGTCAGCTACTATGGCTATGATCACACCGGTAAGAAGAACAACAAGAAAACTTCTATTGAAGACTTCTTCAACAATGTGGGATCTAACGGTCAGAAGACTTATAACATCGGAGCTTACGAGCCCATCTACATGGCTTTCTACATTCAGGATAAATTCGCCATTAACTCCCTGCTCTTCAACGTCGGCCTGCGTGTTGACCGTTTCGACGCCAACCAGTCCGTGTTGAAGGATCCCTATTTGTTCCGTGAAGCCTATACAGTGGGCGACCTGCAGAATATCAACGATAAGTTCCAATTCGTTGGCAATGCCACTGAAGATTGGGTCGTTTATTATTCCGGTACAGGTAGTGCGATCTATTACAGCGAGGCTGACCTCCAAAGCGCAGATCCTGATCTCTTTAGCAAGTCCATCGTGGGTTACCGTTATGGTAACACTTGGTACAATGCCAACGGTGAAGAGGTTGTCAATCCTGAGACGGATCTTTCCCTGTATGTCAACGGTCCTATCCAGAAGAATCCGAAGCAAGAAGGTGCTCTCTCTGAAGTCGAGGCCAGTGCCTTCACTGACTATAAGGCCCAGTGGTCTGTGATGCCCCGTATCTCTTTCTCCTTCCCGGTGAACGACAACTCCCTGTTCTATGCTCACTATAACATCATCACCAACCGTCCGGTCGGTCTGCAGATTTCCCCGGTGGACTACCTGTTCATCTATCAACGTAACACGCAGACCATCACCAACCCGAATCTGAAGCCGCAGAAGAGTATTGACTACGAAATCGGTTTCCGTCAGAAAGTGGGTAACAAGTCCGCTATCAGTATCAGCGCTTACTATTCAGAGAAACGTGATCAGGTTCAGACCTACCGTTTCAGCGGTGCTTATCCGACCACTTACTACTCTTACGAGAATATGGACTTCGGTACGGTTCAAGGTTTCACGTTCTCTTATAAGATGAACAGAACCAAGAACATGACCCTGTCTGCTAACTACACCCTGCAATTCGCCAAGGGTACCGGTTCCAGCGCCGACGGTCAGAAAGCCATTCTGCAAGCCGGCCAGCCGAACCTTCGTACGCTGACCAACCTGAGCTTCGACCAGCGCCACAGAATCGGTGTCAACTTCGACTATCGTTTCGAGGACGGTGTGAACTATGACGGTCCTAAGTCCGAAAAAATCAAGATTGTGGACGGTAAGGAAACTGTCAAGGAAATTGAATGGTTGGCCAACACAGGCTTCTCCTTCTTGTTCTCCGCTGCCTCCGGTATGCCTTACACGCGTTCCAGCACGCCGTATTCCGCCATTTTGTCCGGTCTCGGCACGAAGACCATCTCCGGTACCATCAACGGTTCCAACCTGCCTTGGCAGTTCCAAGCTGACCTTCGTATCGACAAGACTTTCATGTTCAACTTCAACAAGAACAAAAAGGATGAGAATGGCAAGGCCAAATCCGCCAAGATTGGTTACCTGACTGTCTATGTGGACATTCAGAACCTCTTCAACTTCAAGAATGTTATTTCTGTGTATGATTACACGGGCAACCCGGATGACGATGGTTTCCTCTCCGCCGCAGCCTATCAGCAGAATATCAATTCCCAAATTGATGTGCCTTCCTTCGTTTGGTACTACCAGATGACCGTCCAAAACCCGTATAACTACAGCCGTCCGTTCCGCGCCAGCTTAGGTCTTCAATTCGGTTTTTAATCATAGAAAAAAATTAGATATATGAAAAATATTAAACAAATTTTCTGCTTGACACTTCTGATGGTGCTCGTGATGACCGGTTCATTGCGCGCCGAAAAAGTCAAAGGAGTGGTTAGAAGTTCCTCCTCAGCAAAAGCGGAGTCGGCAACCTGCCTTCCGGCAAGTGCCTCCAATGAGCTGACTGTGAACAATGTACGTGCCTACATTGAGACGGGCGGTACGATGTGGTTCAAGGAATTGGCCGAATATGAGGTCCCGAGAGGCTCTGGTAAGACATCTATGTTCTGCGCTGCCTTGTGGATCGGTGGTCACGATGCCAACGACCAGCTTAAATTGGCCGCTGTGCGTTTCAGACAAGTCGGTGACGACTACTGGCCTGGCCCTCTGAAAATCAGTGGTGCCACCACCACCCAGTCCATGTGTCTCGAATTCGACAAGCACTTTAAAATCACCCGCGCTGAGGTTGACGAGCATATCAACAGCTACAACACCTCTGGCTACGTGATGCCTAACAGTATCGCTAACTGGCCCGCCCATGGCAAAGAGGGATACTCCTTCTACCTCGCCCCCTTCAAGGATGTTAACGAGAATGGTGTCTATGATCCTGAGAGCGGTGACTATCCCTACTACGATATCAACAACGACCTCTGTCCCTGGACGGAGGACAACATCGCCCTCGCCGCACAGCACGCCCTTCCGAGAACCCCCGAGGATATTCTCTATTACGGAAACGACTGGCATAATTCCAACGGCATGATTTATGCCGACCACGTGCTCAAGGGCGACGAGACCCTCTTCTGGATCTTCAACGACAATGCCGGCCCTCACACGGAGTCCCAGGGTAACCCCATCGGTCTTGAGATCCGTGCCCAGTGTTTCGGATTCTCCACCAACGACGAACTCAACAACATGACGTTCTATTCCTACGAGATTATCAACCGCTCCACATACGCTGTGACGGACACCTATTTCTCCCAGTGGGTTGACCCTGATTTGGGTTATGCTTACGATGACTATGTGGGCTGCGATGTGGGCCGTGGTCTTGGTTACTGCTACAACGGTTCCAATGTCGATGGCTCCGGTCAAAAGTGGGCTTACGGCGACCAACCGCCCGCCGTGGGTGTCGACTTCTTCCAAGGACCTTACATGGATGCCGATGGTCGTGATAACCCGAAGTTCTATTCGGACAGTTCATCTTTCATCGGATACTGCGATAGATTCCTAAAAAGCTCCTTCGCACTTGACCAAATGGCCATCAATGGTGTGAACTTTGGCGATAGCATTGTGGATAACGAGCGTTTCGGTATGCGCCGTTTCGTCTATCACAACAACGACAACAGTGTGACCGGCGACCCGAGAATTGCTGTTGACTATTACAACATGTTGCGCGGTTACTGGAACGATAACTCCAAGATGCGTTATGGTGCCAACGCCCACGTTTCCAACGGTGCCAATGGCCCTGAATGCGACTTCATGTTCCCCGCCTTGACGGATGTCTGTAACTGGGGTGTTCTTGATCCGAATACTGGTCTTCCTGGTGCTGATCCGAACCCGACGCAATATGGTGCGGATGGTTGGACGGAAGCGAATGTCGGCAATGCCCCGCATGACCGTCGTTTCATGCAGTCCGCCGGCCCCTTCACCTTGAAACCTGGTTCCGTCAACTACATTACCGTCGGTATTCCCTGGGCACGTGCCTCCCAGGGAGGTGCACAAGCTTCTGTCGAATTACTGAAGCGTGCTGATGACAAGTGCCAGTCTTTGTTCGAAAACTGTTTCAAGACCCTTGACGGTCCCGATGCTCCTGATGTCACCATCCGTGAGTTGGAGAATGAGCTGATCATTTATCTTACCAACAACAACCCGATGCGAAACAACTACCACGAGACATACGTGGAACTTGATCCTCAGATTCCGAAAACGATTGCCAGCACAAGCTATGTTAACCAATATGACACTGTTTTCGCCTACACGATTGATGGTCAACCTGACACGATTGTGACGGTTTCCACGGTTCCTGTTGAGACGTTGGACACCTTGACGAACGATCAACGTTCTTACAGGTTCGAAGGTTACCAAATCTATCAATTGGCCAATTCTTCTGTCAGTGCCACGGACCTTGGCGATGCCAACAAGGCGTTGCTTATCGCCCAGTGCGATGTAGAAAACGGAGCTGGTCAACTGGTTAACTGGATTTATAATGAAGCCATTGGCGCTTCCGTTGCCACGGAAATGGTGAACGGCGGCAATGAAGGCATTTCCCACTCCTTCAGGATTACAGAGGATAAGTTTGCCACTGGTACCGACAAGAAGCTTGTTAACCATAAAGAGTACTACTTCATGGTCTTGGCCTACGGTTACAATGAGTACAAGAAATTCAGCATGTCTGCTGACAATCTCGACGGTCAGATGACTCCCTATCTCGCTGGTCGTAGAAATATTCACTCATACGTGGGTGTTCCGCATAAATCTGTTGAGACGCTGCTCAATTCAAAATACGGCGACGTGCCTATGATTACCCGTATTGAGGGTCAGGGCAACGGCGGTCTGTTCTTGGATATGACAGATGAGTCCCGTCAGTTAGTGCTCCAAAACAATGTCTATAACAATATTCAGTATAAGAACAATTTTGGACCTCTGAACATTGAAGTTGTTGACCCGTTGATGGTGAAACCTTACGACTACACGATTAAATTCCTTCCTAACAATGTCAGCGAAGATGTCAACGACAGTACGATGTGGCAGTTGATTATTTCCGATGAAGTCAGCGATCGCGAGCTTATAGACAACGGTCTCTTCACGGTTGTGGAAGGCGATACCGTTCCTTCTCGTGCCACTACGGCTGCAATGCCTATCAGCATGACCAATGAACAGCTCTTCTTGGATTTGGGTATTGGTATTTCCATTAAGAATTACGATTTTAAGATTTATCAACAGAGTCTTAAAGAGCAAATTGAAAGCAATGGAGGTTATACTTACCAAAATATAACACACTTTGCTCAGCCTGATGTCTTAGGTTCTTACATTCAGTTTGACGGTGACTATCCTTGGCTTTCTGGTGTTACCGATATGGAAGGTGACTATCCAGCTAACTGGATTCGTGCCGGTCAGCAGACTGCTTCCAACAAGTGGGAGTGCAATGACGTCCAACCCGACCAAGCTGCATGCGACTACATGAAATGGCGTGCTGAAGACTTCTTTAACTTGTTTACTTTCAATGATGGAGTCACTTCTCCTGAGTTAGTCCGCGGCTTTATGGATCCAAACCAAGAGTTTGAATCTTTGGTTGCAGGTACTTGGGCTCCTTACATGATAACCTCCCCGTATGATGGCGGTCCGAAGGCCCGTTTCCTCGTGCAGGATATTACTTACGGTACGGTATCACCTACCCCGTCAGAGTATGACTTCACGTCTCTCAACAGCGTTCCTGCTCTTGCGGGTTATAACCAGACGCTTACCAACCTCTATTCTGTGGATATTGTCTTGACTCCCGATAAGAGTTTATGGACCCGTGCCGTTGTGCTTGAGTCTGGTTCCGCCGAATTGGATGCAAACTACGTTGTCACACAGAACTTCCACGGTCAGACCTACCAGAATGTCCGTATGGAACCGAAGAAATGTCCGTCCGTTGATAAAGACGGTAATCCTGAGGCTGGTTCTACCGGTTTCGGCTGGTTCCCCGGCTATGCCATCAACGTGGAGACTGGTGAACGTTTGAACATCATGTTCGCTGAGAACTCCGCCGATGAGTATAACAACGGTAATGACATGATTTTCAACCCGACAAATGTCTATGCTTTGTATAAGGATCCGGTCGCTGACACCTTGATTCTCGATGATGAAGGTAATCCGATTCCGATGTCTGCTGCTGCATTCAACTCTTACAGAGATGTCTACAGCTTGGCTTTCGGTGAACCGTTGAACGGTGGTCGTCACTATGTCTATGTTATGGGTAGCTCCGGTAATACTGCCAACACCTATTACCGTTTCTCTAACCGTAAACGTAACTACAACGACTCCGAGCAAACGGTTGTCAACACCGGTACGACTCTTGGCGGCAGAATCGCCGATGGTCTCCCGTACTATGAGTGCGGTCCGTACGATGAGGGCAAGTGGATTAGCGAGAAGTTCAAAACGTTAACTGAGACGGCTTACTCTTCTGCAGTGCGCAGAGCGAAGAAGATGTCCATCTTCAACAACGTGATGTGGACAAGCATTCCGATGCCGACCCAGATGTACGAGGATCGTTGGCTTACCACCGATGCCACGATCAAGTTGCGTGTTTCTCGTCCGTACATGAGATATTCTTCCCGTTGGTATGACAGCCCTGCGCAGTCGCCGAATGCCAGCTTGAACGACGGTTACCCGATGTACGAATTCACCACCAAGAACATCGCCCCCGAGAAGGTGGAGCGTGTTGAGGATATTGAGACCCTCCTGCAGGAGATCAACATCGTCCCGAATCCGTATTACGGTTATTCTAATTATGAGCATGGCGCTCTTGAAACTTACGTCCGCATCGTGAATCTGCCGGCCAACTGTAAGATTCAGATCTATACCGTCAACGGCACCTTGATCCGGACACTCACCCACGGTTCTGATGCCACTTCCTACGTGACGTGGGATCTGAAGAACCACGCCAACATCCCTGTTGCCAGCGGTGTGTATCTTATCTATGTCAATGCTCCTGGCATTGGTGAGCGCACGCTGAAATTCTTCTGCAATATGCGTCCTACCGACTTGAATGGTTTCTAAAATTATTAATCTTAAAAAACAGAGAATATGAAAAATCTATATAAATCATTAATAATTTGCACATTTGTGGCACTTTTATCTGCTATCGCCAGTCCGGCGTTCGCAGGTAACAGAGACCGTTCAGGCCAGGCGGGAGCCTCCCACCTGCTGATTGATCCGTGGGCCCGTACCAGCGGCATGGCTGGTGCGGGTGTCGCTGAGGTCCGCGGCCTCGAATCTGTGTTCTCCAATGTTGCCGGTCTGACCGCCGTGCGCAAAACGGAGATTTCCTTTAATAGAACCCAGTATCTCGTTGGTTCTGGTTGTAACATCGGTATCAACTCGATCGCTATCGCACAGCATATTGGCAAGAAGAAAGATTTCGGTGTTATTTCCCTCTCTTTCTTCTCCCAAGGTTTCGGTGATATTCCAATCACCACCACAGAACAACCAGAAGGCGGTCTTGGTACGTTCAGTCCCACTTTGACTTATATCGGTCTCCACTATGCGAAGTCCTTTAACAACTTCATCAAGGGCGGTGTGAGTATCAAGATTATCAACGAGCGGGTTTCCGACTCCAAGGCCACTGGTTTCGCCATCGACGCTGGTGTGCAGTATGTGACGGGTAAGTTCGAGAACTTTAAGATCGGTGTCACCTTGAAGAACATCGGTTTGCCGATGAAATACAGTGGTGACGGTCTCTCCGTCCGTGCGAACATCACGAGCCAGGAGCATGAGCAGACCCTCGAAATGCGTTCTGCCGAATTTGAAATGCCCTCCCTGCTCGCTATAGGTATTTCCTACGACTTGTTGTTCTTCGGTAGTGAATATGCTGAGTTCAGCAAGGAGGATCTCGCCGCCGAGGGCCTTACCCGCGACAACGCTGAGCACCGCCTCACTTTCGCTGGTTCCTTTACGGCTAACTCATACATCAACGATGTTGTCTCTGTCGGTTTGGAGTATGGTTTCCGCAACCTCTTCATGGTTCGCGCTGGTTATGGTCTTGAAATCGGCAAGCGTTCAACCTCTGAAATGTCTCAGGCTCAGGCAATCCTGCTCAACAGCGATTCGTTCTTCTCCGGTCCTGCTGTGGGCGCCTCTATTCTTATCCCCTTCACTAAGGAGCGCAAGAATCACGCCATCGGACCCCGTATGTATCTCGATTATGCCTACCGTTTCACCAATCATTGGAGAGGCAATCACTACATTGGCATAAAAGTTACACTGTAAGATATTTATAACTTTTTATATGTAAAAATAGAAGAGACTGTCATGGTCTCTTCTATTTTGTGTAAAATTAGAACCTAATTATGGAAGATGTTAAGTATTATACGCAAGAGGGATTGGATGCCCTGAAGCGTGAATTGAATCAACTGGAGGCTGTCGAACGCCCCAAAATATCCCAAGCTATTGCGGAAGCGAGAGACAAGGGTGACCTTTCCGAGAATGCCGAGTATGATGCCGCCAAAGAGGCTCAGGGCATGCTCGAATTGAAGATTGCCAACCTCAAGAACCTCATCGCCAAGGCGCGTGTGCTGGATGAATCCAAAATCGATGTTTCGAAGGTGCTCATCTACTCCATTGTTAAAATCAAGAACCTGAAAAATGGTATGGAGATGACCTACACCATCGTTCCCGAGTCGGAGGCTGACCTCAAGGCGGGCAAGATTTCCGTTTCCAGTCCCATCGCCAAGGCCCTCATCGGTAATTCTAAAGGCGACACCGTCACCGTTGAGGCACCCGCAGGTAAGATGGATTTCCAAATCCTTGAAATCTCACGTTAAAACCACCGTTATGGAAGAGACTATTTTCACCAAAATTGTGAAGGGAGAGATTCCCTGCTATAAGATTGCCGAAGACGACCGATTTTTTGCGTTCCTCGACATTTCCCCGTTGGCGAAAGGCCACACGCTTGTCATCACAAAGCTCCAAAACGATTATATTTTCGATTTGGACGACCAGATGCTGGGCGACATGATGGTCTTCGCAAAGAGAGTTGCCAAGGCGATGAAACAGGTGCTGCCGTGCCAGCGCATCGGTGTTGCCGTTATTGGTATCGACGTGCCCCACAACCATATCCATCTCGTGCCCATCAATGGAGTTGGAGATTTGGATTTCAAGGCACCCCGCGTGCAACTTACCCCGGAGGAATTTGCCGAAATTGCCGCGAAAATCGCCGCCGCGTTCTAACGATAGACAACTGTTGCTTTGTCCGTTATCAGGCGTGTCGCCATTCCTGGCGACTGTTTTGCGGCAACAGTGCCGCAGCTCTCAGGACGTTGCTAATATTGTATTATTATGAATATTATCGGAATCACTGGAACATTGGGTGCGGGCAAGGGCACTGTGGTCGATTATTTGCGTGAGCACTACGGCTACAGGCATTATTCCGTCCGAGGCTACCTCATTGAGGAGGCCAAGCGACGCGGTATGGAACTTAACCGCGATACGTTTGTCGTGGTGGCTAACGATTTGCGTGCCACCCATTCACCCTCCTACATTATCGACCAGCTCTACCTGCAGGCCGCCGAAAACGGGACGGATGCCATCATTGAGAGCGTGCGTACCCCCGGTGAGGTGGAATCCTTGCGCAAGCAGGAGCACTTCCTCCTGTTTGCTGTGGATGCGGACCCGAGAATCCGCTATGAGCGCGTGGTCGTTCGAGGTTCGGAAACCGACCATATCTCCTACGAGACGTTTCTTGAGAACGAGGCGCGGGAGATGTCCTCTACCGACCCGAACCACCAGAATATTGGTCTCTGCATGCAAATGGCCGATTATGTTTTCCATAACGACGGCGACTTCGAAGACCTCTACCGTCAAGTAGAAGCCGTTATCCAAGAAATAGGAGGTTAGGATATTCTTAATTCTGCTTCCTCATTTTTGCATTATAAAGGGCTGCCGGATTTTTATTGAGTAATTGCCAAATAAACTGATAGGTGGGATTTAATGATAATGTGTAAAATAGGTGGGACTTACCGACAGCCCTTTTGTCTTTGTTTCTGACATGGCAAAGATAGTAAAATTTTCAACCGATTTTTCTGTGTTGATAATTTTTTTATAAGTACATTTTAACAATTAATTCTTAATTTTAAACAGTTCAACTTTCGAAACAAAATGGCACCAGAAGAGCGGATTTTATCTGAATTGAATGAGCAACAGCAGGTGGCTGTGACGCAAACAGAGGGCCCTGTTATGGTTTTGGCGGGTGCAGGCTCTGGCAAGACTCGCGTGCTGACGTACCGTATTGCGTACATGTTAGCTGTTAATAACATCAGTCCGTACCGGATCTTGGCGCTGACTTTCACCAATAAAGCGGCGGCTGAGATGCGCGAGCGTATTATCAACCTCGTCGGGGGTGACCTTGCCAAGTCGGTTACCATGGGAACTTTCCACTCCGTATTTTACCGTATTCTCCGTGTGGAGGCCGAAAAGATCGGTTTCTCCTCCAATGTCACCATTTATGACACAGACGACTCCAAATCGCTCATCAAGAGCATTATCAAGGAACTGGGTCTTGACCCCAAGCAGTACACGCCTGGTTTTGTGCTGAACCGTATCTCCATGGCCAAAGCCAGTCTGCTTTCGGCGCAGGAGTATGCGGATAACCCCGAGATTCAGGCCAACGACCGCATGTCCAACAAGCCGATGATTTCGCAGATTTTCGCCAAATACAACGACCGCCTGCACAAGGCCAATGCGATGGATTTCGACGATCTGCTCTACTTTATGAACGTCCTCCTGCGAGACTCGCCCGAGGCTCTGTTCAAATACCAGAACCGTTTCCAGTACATCCTCATTGATGAGTACCAGGACACGAACTATGCACAATACCTGATTATTAAGCGGTTGGCAGCCCTGAATCACAATATTTGTGTGGTTGGCGATGATGCACAGAGCATCTACGGCTTCCGGGGCGCCGACATTCAGAACATTCTCAACTTCAAGCGCGACTATCCTGGCACGCGCATCTTCAAGTTGGAACAGAATTACCGTTCCACACAGAATATCGTCAATGCGGCCAACGAGGTGATTAAGCACAATAAGGACCGTATGCCCAAAGATGTGTGGACGGACAATGACGAGGGCGCGAAAATCGAGATTATACGAGCCGGCAGCGACCTTGACGAAGCTCAGGAAATTGCCGACAAAATTTTCGAGCTGCAGATGCGCGACCACATCGAAAACAGGCAGTTCGCCATCCTCTACCGCACCAATACGCAATCGCGGGCGTTGGAGGAGGCCATGGTGAAGCGGCATATCCCCTATAAGATTTTCGGTAGCATTTCGTTTTATAACCGCAAGGAAATCAAGACGGTACTGGCCTATTTCCGACTCGTTATCAACCATTATGACGAAGAGTCCTTGCGGCGGGTCATCAACTATCCCATGCGCGGCATCGGGGATACGACCGTGGCGCGAGTGGCCGCAGCCGCCCAACAGGCCCGCGTGCCGATGTGGGATGTGGTGGCGAATCCTGAGAACTACAATACCGGGCTTAACGGCGGTGTGATGGCCAAAATGCGCGATTTTGCTGCCCTTATAGACGGCTTTTCCGCCCAGATTACCAAAAAGGATGCTTACGAGCTTGGCTCGCAGATTGTCTCCAAATCCGGGGTGGCCCAGGCGTTGAGTGAGAATATTGAGGAGAAGGAGCGTGTGGACCATGTCAATGAGCTGTTGAATGCGATGAAAAGCTTCACCGAGCGCGAGCCCGAGAATATCCTCAACGAAGAGACTGGCGAGATGCTCGAAACCTATTTCCCGTCGCTTGACCAATATATGGAGTCTGTCTCCCTGTTGGACGAGCGGGATCTCAACAAGAAAGATGCCGATGCCGATGACAATGTGGTGCGTTTGATGACCATCCACTCGGCCAAGGGTCTGGAGTTCGACTACGTGTTCGTGTCGGGTATGGAAGAGAACCTTTTCCCGTCGTCGCTGAGCCTTGACTCGCGGCATGAGATGGAAGAGGAGCGGCGTTTGTTCTATGTTGCGCTCACCCGCGCCCGCAAGCAGGTGTTCCTCACCATGGCGATGTCGCGGTTCCAGTACGGACAACGGCGCCCTTGCGAGGACAGCCGCTTCCTTGACGAAATTCCCACCCGTTTCCTGAAAGTCACGATGAAAGCTTCCGAAGGCAGCGGTATATTTGGTCGCTCCTCGTCGGAACCCTCATCGGATTCGTTCCGGTTCAGTTCGGGAACGTATTCGTCTTCAGGTGGTTACCGGCGGGAGGTGAAAAAGTCCGCTCCGGCAACGCCTTCTGCGCCGCGACCTGTGGTGAAGACCAAGACAGAGGTACAGCTCGACCAGATTGGGGAGCTGGCAGCTCCAGAGTCCATCCAGCCCGGTGTTCGGGTTTATCACAGCAAGTTTGGCTTCGGTCGTGTGCAGACCGTCGATGGGGTCGGTCCTGATGCCCGTGCTGTGGTCGCCTTCGACACTGTTGGAACCAAAACGTTAGTCCTTAAATTCGCTAAGTTACTAATACCTAAATAACAGAATATGCAGTTCAGAACCGCTATCTCCGCCCCGCAATACCCGTTTCACATCGGCGAGTCCGACCCGGTGATGCTTGTGGGCTCTTGTTTTTCCGACAATATGGGCCACTATTTCGACGCGCACCGCTTCGATGTGCTGTCAAATCCTTTTGGTGTGCTCTTCAACCCCGTTTCCATCGACCGGGCGTTGCGTTTCATGCTCCAGCCCGACCTTTTCGACAAGAACCGGTATTTCTACAAGTACCGCGATTTATGGGTGAGTTTCGCGCACCATGGCCGTTTTTCCAAGGAGAATTTCGAGGAGTTTGAGGCCAACATCGATGAAAACTTGGACCAATGTGCGGATTTCCTGCGCCGCACGCGCTATCTGTTCGTCACTTTTGGCACGGCGTTCTGCTACAAGTTCATCCCCCGCGACCTCATCGTTTCCAACTGCCACAAAATCCCGAACCACCAGTTCGACCGAATCCGGTTGGACGTGAAAAAGATTGTGTCACAATGGAATACCACGTTGTCACTGTTGAAAGAGGCTTGTCCCGACATGAAGGTCATCTTCACGGTGAGCCCGGTGAGGCATTTGGGCGATGGCGCGCACGAAAACGCCCTTAGCAAGTCGGTGCTGCTGTTGGCCGTGGAAAAGCTCGTTGATAACGATTTCAGCTACTATTTCCCCGCCTACGAATACCTTATGGACGACCTGCGTGACTACCGTTTCTACGCCAAGGATCTCTGCCATCCCAACGAGATGGCGGTCAGCTATTTGGAGGAAAAGTTGGCGGAATCGTTTTTCACCGAGGAGACAAGAATGCGGATGGTGGAGATTGAGAAGGAGAACCGGTTTCTGAACCATCGGAAATTCAGATAGGGAAGGTTAAAGGTTATTGGTTTGATGTTTGATCAGGGGATGATTATACTTCGAAGCGGAAACCGATAGCTAACAGTTCATGTCTGCTTTGCCCTCATTTTCCTTTTCTTGATTCCTTGTTTCTTTCCATTCCAGCACGTGCGACATCACGGGCGAGAGATGCTTGTAGGCGACGGAGGCTTCTTTCACCTCGTGTTTGATGAGAATCTCTTTCTTATCGACGGTGTCGATGAAGTAGAACAGCACGCCCGCCACCAAAACCACCTTCAAGATGCCGAACAGCACGCCGAGACCTTTGTCGAGGAACTCGGAGAACACCGGCTTGAGCGCCCGTTTCAGAATCCGTCCCAACAGGTTGACCAACACGATAGTGAGGACGAAACAGAGCGAGAACGAGATGGGCTTCGCCAACGTGGTGCCGGTAAGCCAGAGGGAAATCAGGTCGGAGAATTTGTAGGAGACGAACAGCCCTAAAAACAGGGCGGCCAAGGAGACAATCTCCATCAGGAACCCGTTCCGGAAGCCTCGGTAGGCGTACCAGCAGAGGGGTATCAGTACGATGATGTCGATCCAGTTCATTGTTTGGTAATGGTTATGGGTTATGGGTTATTGAGGGTTAAAGGGTAGGAGGTTTGAAGGTTAAGGGTTATCAAAATTGGTGGCAAAAGTAAACAAATTATCGTTAGGACAGAAATGTTTTTTTGTACCTTTGCGGCCTAATTTCATTGCTATGAAAAAACATTTACTTTTTATAACCATAATGCTGCTGTTTGCAGCAGTTTCGGCGCAGACGGTGACACTGACATTCACGGGGCGTGACGCAAGCAACCAGTCACAGTCTTCCATTGGAAAAGCGAGGTTATCTTTACAATTGGCCTGCGGTGATGCATGGCGCAGCTTCTAGCGAGACTAACCCGAGTTGGGTACAAGGAATATGTCCTGCAGGGTGGCATGTGCCAAGCCATGCAGAGTGGATACAATTGACCGACTATGTGAGTAGCCAGAGTGTATATTCTTGTGATGGCAACAGCAGCCATATCGCTAAAACATTAGCATCCGCAGAGGGATGGAACAGTGATTATGATTATCACCAATGTACGGTGGGTAATAATCAGGGTGCGAATAATGCAACAGGTTTCTGTGCTTTCCCTGCTGGTCAATGCATCGGCGAGACAACTTATTTTAATGGTGGATCTGTAACCCGTTTTTGGTCATCCACGGCAACAAATAGTGGCAACAAGTGGATGTGTAGTTTGGGGTATAACTCCACGTATGTGTATCAGGATACTGTTCCGCCCTACTATGGTTTTTCTGTCCGCTGCCTCCGCGACTAGTCAATTCATGAAAACTTTTTTACGAGCGGATTTAAGTGAACAAGGAAAATGATAGAGAATATTTTTTGCGGAATGTTGTAAAATAAACGAGATTCCGCAAATAATTGTGCATCACAACGTTTTCCGCAACCTCTGTGTCAGCGGCTGCGCGTAGATGAAGTCGTTCAGCGTCTGGTTGTCGGAGGTGAGGATGTTGTCGCTGCTGCCGCGCCATTCGAGGTGCCCCTGGTAGATGAACGAGATGGTCTCCCCGATGGTGATGATGGAGTTCAAATCATGGGTGTTGACCACCGTGGTGGTGTTGAACTCGTGGGTGATCTTGGTGATGAGCTCGTCGATGATCAGGGAGGTCTTGGGGTCGAGACCGGAGTTGGGCTCGTCGAAGAAAAGGTACTTGGGGTTGCAGGCTAAGGCACGGGCGATGGCGGCACGCTTCTTCATGCCGCCGCTCAACTCCGCCGGATACAGCTTGTTCGTGTTCACCAAATCTACGCATTCCAAACAGAAATTGGCACGGTCGCGCATCTCGCTCTCGCTCATGTCCGTGAACATGTCCAACGGGAAGGTGACATTCTCCTCGATAGTCATGGAGTCGAACAAAGCGGAACCCTGGAACACCATTCCCATCTCCTTGCGGAGCAACAACTTCTCCTTTTCCGGCAGGTTGTGGAATTCGCGCCCGCTGTAGAGCACTTTCCCCTCCTCGGGCGTGTGCAACCCCACTAAACACTTCATCAGCACTGTCTTGCCCGACCCGGAACGCCCGATGATCAGATTCACCTTGCCCTCCTCGAACCGCGTGTCGACATTGTGCAGCACCTGCTTCTCGCCGAAATACTTGGAAACGTTGTTGACTTCGATCATTTTTCAATGTATAATGTACATTGCTCACAACATTATATCGGTAATCACCACATTGAGAATCAGAATAATGAAGCTCGACACCACAATCCCCTGGGTGCTGGCCTTGCCGAGTTCGAGGGCGCCGCCTTCGATGCGGTAGCCGTAGAAGGAGGCAACGGTGGACATGATGAAGGCGAACACGCAGGTCTTGGTCAGCGCATAGACGACATCGTATACGCGGAAACAGTAGGTGAGGCCGTCCATGAACGCATACGTGGTGGTGCATTCCGTGAGCCAGACGGTGACGAAACCGCCCGTGAGCGCGAAGGCGATACTGAAGACACAGAGTATGGGGTTCACAATGACAGAGGCCAATACCTTCGGCAGCACCAAGTGCGAGGCGGGGTTGATACCCATAACCTCCAATGCGTCAATTTGTTCCGTGACACGCATACTGCCGATTTCCGCCGTGATGCGCGAACCGAGGTTGCCCACCAACAGCAGGCTGATGATGGTGGGGCAGAGTTCCATCACGATTGAGGTGCGGGCCACGAAACCCACGGTCCAGGAGGGAATCCAGCCGCTCTCGATCTGGAGAGCCGTCTGCATGGTAATCACGCTGCCCATGGCGAGCGACACAATGCTGACAATCAGCATGGAGCCGATTCCCATCGCGTCCATCTCGAACACCCATTTCTTCAGGAAAACGGACCACTTGGCCGGTTTACTGAAGACCTGGCGCAGGAAGATGAGGTATTCGCCAAAGATGGCCAGCGCTTTCCGGAACATTTATTTCAATTTGATGTTCAGTTCGTCCAATTGCTTGGGATCAATCGGGGTGGGGGCGGGGAGCATGGTGTCGCGGCCGGCGTTGTTTTTCGGGAACGCGATGAAGTCGCGGATGCTGTCGCAGTCGCTCAAAACGGCGCACAGACGGTCGAAGCCGAAGGCGATGCCACCGTGAGGCGGGGCGCCGAACTTGAAGGCGTTGATGAGGAATCCGAACTGGCTCTGCGCCTGCTCCTCGGTGAAGTTCAGGGCTTTGAACATACGCTTCTGCAATTCCGGACGGTGGATACGGATGGAGCCGCCGCCGATTTCCGAACCGTTGATGACCAAGTCGTAGGCATTGGCCAGCACCTCGCCGGGACGGCTTTCGAGCCAGTCTTCATGTTCGGGCTTCGGCGCGGTGAACGGGTGGTGCATAGCGTAATAGCGTTGGGTCTCCTCATCCCATTCCAACAGAGGGAAATCAATGACCCACATCGCCTTGTACTCGCCGGCCTTGCGCAGACCGAGACGGGTGCCCATCTCCAAACGCAGCTCGCACATCTGCTTGCGCGTCTTCATCGCCTTGCCGGAGAGGATGAGAATGAGGTCGCCGGCGTGCGCGTCGCAACGTTCGGCCACGACCTGCAGATCGTCCTGCGTATAGAATTTATCGACGGAGGATTTGAACGTACCATCCTGATTGCAAAGGATATAGACCAAACCGGCGGCACCCACGCGCGGGCTCTTCACAAACTCGGTGAGATTGTCGAGCTGTTTGCGGGAGTAGTTGCCGCAACCCTCGGCCTTGATGCCGACGATGAGCTCAGCCTCGTTGAAGACTTTGAAATCCTTGTGCTGCAGCACGTCGTTGAGCTCCACAAAACGCATGCCAAAGCGGGCATCTGGTTTGTCGGAACCGTAGTATTTCATCGCGTCGTTCCAGGTCATGCGTTCCAGCTTGCCGATTTCCATCCCCTTGAAAGTACGGAAAATATGCTGCACGAGACCTTCGAACAGGTTGAGGATGTCTTCCTGTTCGATGAACGACATCTCACAGTCAACTTGGGTAAACTCGGGCTGACGGTCGGCGCGGAGGTCCTCGTCACGGAAGCAGCGCACGATTTGGAAGTAGCGGTCCATGCCGGCCATCATCAGTAACTGCTTGAGGGTTTGCGGGGACTGCGGCAGGGCGTAGAACTCGCCAGGGTTCATGCGGGAGGGCACGAGGAAGTCGCGGGCGCCCTCGGGGGTGCTGTTCACGAGGAACGGGGTCTCGATTTCGAGGAAGCCCTGTCCGCTCAGGTATTTGCGGATTTCCAGACCGAGTTTGTGGCGGAAAATGAGGTTGTTCTTCACGGGGTTGCGGCGGATGTCGAGGTAGCGGTAGCGCATACGCAGTTCGTCGCCGCCGTCGGATTCGTCCTCAATGGTGAACGGGGGCACCTCTGCGGCGTTGAGCACATTCAGCTCATGCACCTCGATTTCGATGTCGCCAGTAGGGATGTTCTTGTTCTTGCTGTAACGTTCGATCACTTTGCCGGTCACTTGGATTACCCATTCGCGGCCCATCTGTTCGGCGCGTTCGCAAAGTTCAGGGCGTTCCTCGTGGTTGAAGGCCAGTTGCGTGATGCCATAGCGGTCGCGCAGGTCAATGAAAATCATGCCGCCCAGATGGCGGATTTTCTGAATCCAACCGCTCAATGTCACGGTCTGCTGAATATTCTCAAGCGTCAGCTCGCCACAGGTATGTGTTCTATACATATTAGTGAAATATTATTACCTAAAAATAACGGCCGCAAAGATACATTTTATTTGGGAATGGTGAGCGGTGATTAGTGAACTCGGCTTTCAAAAATAAATCGTACCTTTGCCGCTCAAAATCACCCAACTATGCGAAAGATATTCACCCCCATAATCCTCCTTGCCATGATTTCCGCAACCGCGCAACGCGATTATACCCAGTATGTTAACCCGATGATCGGGACCAACGGCATGGGGCATACCTTCCCCGGCGCATGCTACCCCTTCGGGGGCGTGCAGGTGAGTCCCGACACGGACACCATCCCCCACAACATCAACGGCCGCTACCAGCCGGGCGTCTATGACTACTGCGCCGGCTACCAGTACCGCGACAAGACCATCGTGGGCTTCAGCCACACCCACTTCAGCGGCACCGGCCACTCCGACATGGGCGACATCCTGCTGATGCCCTTCACCGGCGAGGTGCAACTTAACCCCGGCACCGCCGACAACCCCGACGGCGGCTACCGCTCGCGCTTCAGCCACGAAACCGAGAAGGCCTCGCCCGGCTACTACGAGGTGCGCCTCAGCGACGACGATATCCTCGTGCAGCTCACCGCCACCCCGCACTGCGGCATCCACAAATACACCTACCCAAAGGGCGAGACCCAGAAGCTCATCGTCGATCTCAACCACTGTCTCTACAACTACGACGGCAAGGTGCTATGGGCCTCCTTGCGGATGGAAGACCCTTACACACTGACTGGCTACCGCATCACTAACGGCTGGGCTCGGGAAAACTACGTCTATTTCGCCATCCTCTTCAGCAAGAAAGTGAAGAACTATGGTTATCAGGATTTCGGGAAACAGGATTACAATGGCTTCTGGCGCCGCTTCGACCTTAACCACAATTTTCCCGAAATGGCGGGCCGCAAGGTGGTGACTTGGATAGAGTTCGAAGATGACAACGACCCTGTATTGGAAGTGCAAGTTGGGCTTTCTGCCGTCAGTGCTAAAGGTGCTGATTTCAACTTGGCAGAAGTCTATGGATTCGAGGAAATTGAGGAGGATGGTATTTCTTTTGAAAAAATATACCGTCGTACCTTTGAAAAATCGTACCAGAAAACAAAACAGGCCTGGAACGAAAAATTAAGCATTTACGATGCAAAAGGTACGGCAGACCAGCTTGCCATGTTCTACACATCGCTCTATCATACGATGATAAATCCGTCTGTGTATCAAGATGTTGACGGGCAATATCGAGGCGTGGACCACAATATTCATCAAAATGAATATGGCCATACCAACTACACGATTTTCTCTCTGTGGGATACTTACCGCGCCGAGCATCCTCTATTGAACATCATCGACCCGAAAAGCGCAGTGGATATGGCGGAATCCATGCTGAACCATGCCAGACAGAGCGTTCACCATGCGTTGCCTGTATGGAGCCACGCGGGCAATGAAAACTGGTGTATGATTGGTTACCACGGCGTTTCGGCTGTTGTAGATGCTTTTCTGCTTAACAAGGATAAATTCCTATACAATGTGAACATGAAAGGTGAGGCATTATTGATTTCAGCAATGCCTTATATTCTAAACAGCTCTAATTTAGATTACTATGACCACACCGACCTCTATAAAAAATTGGGCTATGTCCCTTATAATAAGTCTGCTGTTGGCACTTCCATCACTTTGGAAAACGCTTACGAAGATTGGGTAATCTACCATTTGATGGACAAAGGCCATGTTGCACCTGAATATGAAAATTGGAAGGAGACCTATCGTCAACGTGCGCTGAACTTCAAGAACGTCTTCAATCCCGAGACGGGCTTTGCGCAGGCGCGGTACGAGGACGGCTCGTGGAAGACGCCCGCCGATCTGCTCTCCACCGCCAACGAGGGCTTCATCGAGGGCAACAGCTGGAACTACTCGTTCTACGTGCCGCACGATGTCAACGGGCTGATCAAGATCATGGGCGGCGACAAGGTCTTCGTGAACCGCTTGGACGAGCTCTTCACGATGTACGTGCCCGACAAGTTCTTCGCTGAAACCGAGGATGTTACCCGCGAGGGAATGTTGGGCGGCTACGTGCACGGCAACGAGCCCAGCCACCACATTCCGTACCTCTACATGTGGACCTCCCAGCCGTGGAAGACGCAGCTGCGCGTGCGCGAGGTGATGAACAAGATGTACCGCAACCACCTCGACGGGCTGTGCGGCAACGACGACTGCGGCCAGATGTCGGCGTGGTACATCTTCAGCGCGATGGGCTTCTATCCCGTCTGTCCCGCCAGCGGCCAGTACGTCTTCGGAGCCCCCTACCTGCCCGAAAACGTCCTCCATCTGCAAAACGGCAACACGCTGACCATCAAAGCCCCCAACGTCAGTGACCAGAACTGCTACATCCAGTCGGTGACGCTCAACGGCAAGCCGCTGCACACCGCCTACATCACCTACGAGCAGATCATGGCCGGCGGCGAGTTGGTCTTCACGATGGGGAGCAAGCCGAACAAGAAGTGGTTCACGGAAAAGCCGTACTCGCTGGAATAGGTCACCGTTTCCACACCAGGTAGGTCACATTGGGCTCCTGGTTCCATTTTGTGTCGCCGTATTCCACCGTGCCATTGTCGGTTTTGTAGAAGCCGTAGGCATCGGCCCCCACGAGATAGACGGCGTTTTGGACATTGAAATCAGCCAGTGTTTGGGCGAAGTCGTGGAAAGTGATGCGGTCGCATTCCACCACGATGATTTCCCCGTCGCGCTCGCAAAGGGCCCGTCGGAGGGCGGCGCCATTGGGTTTGTTGTCGATGACCAACCCGTCATACACCAATGGGTACTGGCGGAAGAAGTAACCGCCTTTCTCGATGGCCTCTTCCAAATAAGGGGAATGCTCGGCCGCGCCCACCACGACTTTTCCGTCAATAATGGCGCAGAATCCCTTCTTGGCCTGGCCTTTGGAGACGAGTTCCCCACGATCCACAAACGCCCCCACAATTCCTCGGTTGTCAGAGCGGATGTCCGCCGCCTGCGTGGCGAAAATCACATCTGGATCGTCCGTGCCGATGGCTCCTATCCGCAGTTCCGCATGACCGCCGTTGAACTGCCAGACCTTCAGTGTCTTGCCGTTAATCGTAGCTTCACCGACAATCACCTTGCCGGGTTGCGCGGAGTCGCTTTGGTACGTTGGAGTCCGGTCTATAACGTTGGGAGAGGCTCCCTCTGTTGCGATAATCAACTCCGGTGATGCAACGCTGTGGTTCCGTGTGGCCAGTTTGTAAACCGCCACGGCCACTACAACGGCAAACGCGACCAACGCGTAGAACCACCATTTTTTATAGAAAGGCTTGTCGGCGCGCCCTCCAATAATGTAGGACACGTCGTCGTCATTGTATTCGGTATAGCGGGCCTTCATAATTTCTCGAATTGAGTTTTAAATTCTTCCAATGCTTTTTTCGAGGGACTCAACGTGTGTGTGAACATCAGTTTGTCCGAAATCACAAGTTCCTGTCTTGTTATGTTGATGGAAAACACAAACTTGAGGTTCACAATCAGGCTTCTGCCCACCTTGCTGAACTTCCCTGGTGTTTTTCGCACCAGAAGATTCTCGAAATCATGCAGTTGCATGGTCAGCACTTTGGTGGACGAGTCCCGGAAATGCAGGGTGACGTAGTTGCCGTCCGCCTGCACATACATCAAGGTTTCCGCGTCGAAGTGGAGAAGACTTGTGGGAGCTGAGTATAGGAAAAAATTTCTCATAAGATTATAATCGCGGCAAAAATACGATTTTTATGAAAGCCATGAAACAGGCAGGTGAATTGTATCTGCGTCGTAGTATAACCGTGGTAATCAAGCATTACCCAAGCATTACCCAAGTCCTACCCATGTCTATGCGCCATCTGATATTCGATTGATATTCGATTCTTATTCGATTGATATTCGATTGATATTCGATTTTTTTCGAATATCAATCGAATACCAATCGAAGGACAAACGAATATATGATGGCGCGTACCCCTGCCAAACCTTTGTCTCCCCCTTGCCAAACCCTTGCCATCTGCTTGGTTGCTACCTGTTTGTTCTTTCTCAACAAGGTGGCAGGACCGGCACGCACAGAGAATAATCCCTATGTTTTTTTCCTCTGTTCATAATATTTTTTCTTTTTCAACGTTGTGTATTCAAAAAAAGATTATTTTTGCAGACCGATTAAAAGAGTATTCTCACGTTAAAAAACATACTGTTATGATAGCAAAGAAAACAGACAAAGGAAATTTGGAAAGCAAGCGCGGCTTGTTCCTTCTTGTCGGATTTGCCGTGGTCCTGGCCCTTGTTTACGCCGGCTTCGAACTCTTCGCCAGCGAGGACAAGGCTCCCGCATTTGAATTGCAGGATGACGACTTCATCACCGTCGTGGATGATGATGTGATCGCCACCGACCAGACCCCCCCGCCCCCGCAAGAACAACCCCAGCAGACACAAGAGGTTGTGCTCAACATCGTGGAGGACAACATCAAGGTCAACACCGAACTGAGCTTCGACGTGGAATTCAATGAGGACGAGGTTATTGCAGACGTCAGCGATGAAGAGGTTGAGGTGGTCGAGGATGTCACCGAGGAGGAGCCGCCCGTGATGTTCACGGAGGAGATGCCTGAGTACCCCGGCGGTCCCGAGGCTCTCAACGCGTTCCTCACCCGCGAGATCCAATACCCCGAAGTGGCCCGTAACAACGGCATCACCGGCACGGTGCTTATCGAGTTCGTCGTAGAGAAAGACGGCCGCGTGAGCAACGCCAAGGTCAAAGTCCCGTTGTTCCCCGAATGCGACAAGGAGGCCGTCCGCGGCGTCATGGCCATGCCGAAATGGAAACCAGGCAAGAACATGGGCAAACCCGTCCGCTGCTTCTACCAGGTGCCCGTCACCTTCAGACAATAAGGGCAATTGCAAGCTTCGGGTTTCAGGTGGGGGCCACCCCTTCCTGAATCTTGAATTTTGAAACTATGAGGGAATCCGGCTGGGTTCCCTTTTTGTGATTTGTGATTAGTGATTAGTGAATGCTGTTCAGTGAATGGTGATTAGTTTCCCTACAGGTAGGCATCCCCAACAGTGATGATAGAACGCGGGATCAAATGGCTATAACTAAACCCTTCAAGTTCCCCCTGCTTGGAAAAGCGGACAGCGGAAGAATATTCCCGGCCACAGCGGACCGCTGCGGCCGGAACATTTGGTCTTTTTCTTTTTTTTTAACATGAAACTTAACTGAACAATATGTCAAAGAACGTCCGAAACGGTTCGCGAACTGATTTCGACGGCAAAGACACAATGGTGGGAATGCTGTATGGTTATTTCTATCTTATCACCAAATATAAAGCACGGATTAATCCTATATATCAGCAAGTTACGTGATATATAAAGATATAGAGACCAAAACTGAGGTGAGCTGAACCCCGTTCGCCCAAGCCCGTTCGCCCAAGCCCGTGGGGCTTCCATATCTGTAACAATGTAAATCGTCAATAAATATACGGGAATATTTTGTACCGGTTCAGCGATGTGAATTCTTCGCCGAAGAATTGGGTGTACCGCTCGTAAACGGCCTTGGAGCGCGGGACGATATTGGCCAGGCTCCAGAGGAGGAACACCGCGCCGGACACCGACCAGGTGAGGATGGCGAAACCGGCCCACTCCAAAATCTCCCCGAAATAGTTGGCGGAACTGATCTTGCGGAACATCCAACCGTAGGGGATATAGTAGTTGTTGTCGGTGACATCGCTGCGCAGGTCGCGAATCACGCGGTCGGAATGCAGGTTCACAACCATCCCGAACAGGAAGAGCGCGGTGCCGAAGATGAATTGCGGCGACCAGAACCAGGAAACGGGATAGGTGTCGGCCGGCGAGAAGAAGAAGAGCCAGCCGCCCTGCATGATGGCGTTGAACGTGTTGAAAAGCGCTCCCGTGATGATGATGGAAATCGGCATCTTGCTCTGCCCTTTCATCAGCAGCGGAAAGATGAACGACCGCTGGAAGTAGTGGAACTCGAAGAAGATGAACATCACGCAGGTGACGACATTGAATGGCTTCACATTGAGACCCAACGAGATAAAGTAGAGCACCAGCATGGTGAAGAAGACAGGGCATTCCATGATGAACCAGCCCACGTTGCTGCGGATGGAGACACCCCACCGGTTGTTGAAGGTCATGCCGTATGCGGGTGTCACGAATTGCAGCACGATGAACACGATAATGCCCAAGACGGTCATTACCGGTAATAAATAATGGTAGAACTGGGCGAAAATTTCCATATTTCTGGATTACGAAAATGATTTTCCGTCAAAAATGGTCTTGCGTTTCAGATAATGCAGCTTCACGACCGATTCTGGGTAGCAGTCCTGGAAGGCGAGCTTCGGGAAGGTGTTGCGCTTGGCGTAGAACCGTTTGTAGGTGCGGGCGACGGTGTAAATCGCCTTGTAGACAGCCGTGAAGTCCTTGACGTGGCCTTGTGCCAGAAACGAGAATGCCGCCACCTGGTCGAGGAAGAACCTCAGTGCCAGGGTTTTGACCAGTCGTTCGTCGGGCAGGTTTTTGATGAGCAGGTAGAGGCTGTTGCGGAAGTTGAGGAAGGTCTTGTAGGAGTTGTTTTTTGGCAGGGTGCCGCCGCCGATGTGATAGACCACCGAGGCGGGGTTCACCTTGATTTTGTAGCCGAGGTTCTTGATGCGCCAGCAGAAGTCGATTTCCTCCATGTGCGCGAAGAAGTCGTCGTCGAGGCCTTCCATGAGCCGATAGACGTCGCTGCGCACGAACATGGCCGCGCCGGTGGCCCAGAAGATGTCGGTCACGTCGTTGTACTGTCCGTGGTCCTTTTCCACATTCCCGAACACGCGCCCGCGGCAGAAGGGGTAGCCGTATTTGTCGATGTATCCACCGCTCGCGCCTGCGTACTCGAACTCGTCGCGACGGTCGTAGGAGAGCAGTTTGGGCTGCACGGCGGCAATCTTCTCGTTGGCGTCCATCTGCTCGATTACCGGCTCTATCCAGCCTTCCGTGACTTCAATGTCGGAGTTGAGCAGGCAGTAGTATTTCGCTTCAACGCGCTGAAGGGCAAGGTTGTAGCCGCGAGCGAAGCCTTCGTTTTTGTCGTTCTGCAACAAGGTCACCTGCGGGAAATGCTCCTGCAGGAAAGCAACGGAGTCGTCCCCGGAGGCGTTGTCGCACACCACCGCCTCTGCGTAATCGGGCAGTGTTCGCAGCAATGTGGGCAGAAAGCGCTCCAAGAATTTCTTACCGTTCCAGTTCAGAATAACAACCGCTAACTTCGTCATCTTACCTGTTTTTCATAAAGCGGCAAAGATACACTTTTTTTATATAACAAAGGGTGAAGTAATCGGCCATGAAAAAAGCCGGCTCATCATGAACCGGCTTTCCCTTGTTGCGCTCCCTCAAGGACTTGAACCTTGGACCCTCTGATTAACAGTCAGATGCTCTAACCAACTGAGCTAAGGAAGCGTTCGTTTTTGATGGCGCAAAGATACACTTTTTTTGATATGCAATACTCTTTTTGAATTTTTTTCTGTATTATTTTCTCATTTGACTGATTATCAATATTATAATCAGTCAAATTGTGGGATTCTACGGTGTTTCTCCGATGTCTGTGAGTGCCGTTTCGTCGTTTTTACGGCTGCCTTTTCGGAAAAAAATGCCCTGGCCCTTGCAAAAACGCTGTTCGTCATTCTACATTAATTCGTATTTTTGCCGCCAAATTTTACGAGCAATATGGCCATACCCTTTTCAAGAACCGTTCTTCCCAACGGGCTGCATGTGCTGGTGCATGAGGATCGCACCACGCCCTTGGCTGCCAGTACCATTGTCTATCGCGTGGGTTCGCGCGACGAGAATCCCGCATGCACGGGTCTTGCCCACCTGATGGAGCATTTCATGTTCAGCGGCTCCGAACATGCGCCCGATTTCGACCTTGCTCTTCAGAAGGTGGGGGCAATTAACAACGCCTACACCTCGCAGGACCTCACCTGTTACTATATTGTGTTGCCGGCCAACAATATCGAGACGGCCCTTTGGCTGGAGGCCGACCGCATGGCCGCGCTTTCATTCAGCCAGCAGGGGCTCGACGTGCAGAAGCAGGTGGTGATGGAGGAATTTAAGGAGACCTCCCTCAACCAGCCCTACGGAGATCTGATGATGCACATTTACGGGCTCAGCTACTGCGAACATCCCTACCAGTGGCTTCCTATCGGCAAAGAACTCTCTCATATTGAGCGGGTTGACATGCGTATTATGCGCGATTTCCATAACCGGTTCTACTGTCCGGCCAACGCTATTCTCGTGGTGGCGGGCAATGTGTGCGCCGATGAGGTCTTCGCGATGGCGGAAAAGTGGTTCGGCGACATCCCCGCCGGCACGCGCAATCCGCAACAATACCCGAAAGAGCATCGTTCCAGTTACAACCGGCAAAAAAAAGTCCGGAAACCTGTGCCCGACGACATGCTTTTCAAGAGTTGGCTGATGCCCGCCCGCACCGCCCCCGACTACTGTGCCTACGACCTGCTTTCCGACATTCTTGGCACGGGTCAGAGCTCCTACCTTTACCGCAAGTTCGTGGTGGAGGACCGCCTTTTCACGGACATTTCCGCTTCCGTGGCCGGAAGTGCTGATCCCGGGCTCTTCTTTGTCAATGGCCGTCCCGCCGAAGGGGTCGCCATCGAAAAGGCGGAGGAGGTCCTGTCTAAGTATCTATATGATTTCCAGTTTGATGACAAGTTGTCTTACGACCTGCAGAAGGTCAAGAACAATGCCGAATCCATTATTCTGGAGCGGAATCTGAAGGTGGAGGACAAGGCCAACACCCTCGCCACGGGCGAATTTTACAGCCGTGCGGAGGATTTTGCTGACGAGCGAACCGGTTATTTCGCTGTCACGGAGGGGGATATACGGCGGATTACCGAGACGATGTTCAAGAGGGAGTGCGGGAATACCTTATATTATTGTAAAGGTTAAGGGTTAAAGGTTAAGGGTTATGGAGAGGGCGAATGATTATTCGCTTCTACGGTTACAATAATTTTTTGATTTCCAACAATTTCTCCCGAATCTGCGTCAACGTTGCGACGATGGCGGCGGTTTCGGCCTCTTTCATGAAATTGTTCTGGATGGCGGTTTTCGCGCCTTGGAGAGTGAACCCCTTCACCTTCGTGAGATATTGGATGGTGCGCAGGATGGCGATGTCGTTTTTGGAATAGAAGCGGTCGCCTTTTTTGTTCTTGCGCGGTTTGATTATGTCGAACTCCTTTTCCCAGAAGCGTAGGGTGGAGGCGGGAACGCCCAGAGCCTCAGCGGTTTCGCCGATACCGTACCAGATTTTCTCCTGGGACGCGATGGCCTCGGGCAGCGTGTCGGTGATGGGGGAGTTCTCGTCCATGGGGATTTATTCTTCGTCGGCACCGCGGCGGCGCTGGTCGCGCTCCTTGATGCTTTCGCGTTTGTCGTACATTTTCTTACCTTTTGCCAGGCTGATGTCCAGTTTGGCGTAGCCGTTCTCGTTGATCCACAGCAGGGTGGGGATGATGGTATAGCCGCGTTCGTTGAGTTTGGTCATCAGCTTGCGCATCTCCTTGCGTTGGAGCAGCAGCTTGCGGTCGCGCTTGGGCTGATGGTTGTTGTAGCTGCCTTGTGCGTACTCGCTGATGTGCATGTTGTGAACCCATAACTCGTTGTTAATGAACGAGCAATAGGCATCGGTGATATTGGCGCGCCCCGCCCGGATGGATTTGATCTCCGTGCCGGTTAGTACAATGCCCGCCGTGTAGGAAGTGTGCAGATAGTACAAAAACTCCGCCTTCCTGTTTTTGATCGCAATCTGAGTGTCTTGTTTTCTCTTGCCCATAGTGTTTTAATCGGCGGCAAAGATACGCTTTTTTGGTGAATAGTGAGCAGTGAACAGTGAGCAGTCCACGGCGACCGCACCAAAATTCCATTAAGACTTAGACATAGACTAATGTCACGGACAGCCTTATCCTTTGATGACGGCGATGGGGTGCAGCTTGGTCAGGATTTTCACGAGGTCGGACTCCTGCGCCAGCACCTCGTCGATGTTTTTGTACGCTGAAGGTGCCTCGTCGAGGTCGCTGCGGGTACGGATGCCGTGGACGATGTTCTGCGCGTCGAGGAAGGCGATTTCCGCCTGCAAGTCGATGGTGTTCTGCGCTTCCGTGCGGCTCATCAGTCGTCCGGCACCGTGCGAACAACTCAGGAAACTGTTCTCGTTGCCCAAGCCCTCCACAATGTAGGAGCAAGTTCCCTGCGACCCCGGGATGATGCCCACCTCGCCGACGCGGGCACGGGTGGCTCCCTTGCGGTGCACGATCACATTCTCCCCGAAATGGTTCTCCCACGCAGCATAGTTGTGCGCGATGTTGATCATCGGCTCGAACGTGATGTCCGGATAAGCATCTTGCAAAATTTCCATAATGCGCTGCATCATCAGCGAACGGTTGGCTAACGCGAATGCCACGCAATACTGCATTTCCGCCCAATATTGGTGGAACTCGGGACTCTTCACCGGCAGGAACGAAAGCTCCATCGCTGGATCGACGGTGGAAAACCATCGCTCGTTCAGCTGGCGTGCGAGCTTGTCGTAATAGTCGCACACCTGCTTGCCCAGATTACGGGATCCGGAATGCAGCATAATCCAGACAAAGCCCTCCTCGTCGCGCTGTAATTCGATGAAGTGGTTGCCGCCGCCCAACGTGCCGATCTGCTTGGTGGCGGCCACATACTGACGTTTCACCACTGTCGTCTGCTCGATGTCGAAATCTTGCGGCATAAGTGCTTCATCCTGAGCGGTTTTGTGATGTTCCATACCCACTGGGATGCGCTTGCGGATATTGCGCATGATGACCTTGCGCAGCGTCTCCTGCGGAAGATCCTCCACTCGGAGCGAACTCTTCACCGCGCACATTCCGCAACCGATGTCAACCCCGACCGCATTGGGGATGACCACCCCTTTCGTGGCCAAAACCGCCCCAATGGGCATCCCCACACCGCCGTGTACATCCGGCATCAGCGCGAGATGATGGAAAAGAAACGGCAGACTGCATAAGTTCGAAATTTCTCTCCAGGCCTTCACGTCACATACGGACGCCCACATCTTTACCGGCGTGTCTTCAATCATAAATTCTTTCATATCTTTAGGTTTTTAAATTCGGCGGCAAAAATAAAACCCTGCTACGCAATCTTTTTGCGTAGTAAAAAATTTATTTTTGCGAAACCGATTATTTTCTTCGATATAATTTATAACATACTGAATATTAGTAATATGCCTTTAACAAAAAATGCACTGATCCGATATAAGACCATCGACAACTGTCTGCGCAACCGGTGCAAGCGGTGGACTTTGGACATGTTGGTGGATGCCTGTTCCGAAGCACTGTACGACTATGAGGGGGTCGGGAACATCTCCAAACGGACGGTTCAGCTGGATTTGCAGATGATGCGCAGCGACCGCTACGGATACAATGCCCCGATTGAGGTTTATGAACAGAAGTACTACCGTTATGCCGATCCCGACTACTCCATCACCAATTTGCCGTTGTCGCAGCGGGATTACGAGATGATGCAGGAGGCTGTGGGCATGTTGCGGCAGTTTCAGGATTTCGACTTCTTCACGGAGATGAGCGATGTGGTCAACCGAATGCAGGACCAGTTGGCCGTTTCCAAGTCGAATCGCAAGCCCATAGTGGATTTCGAGCGGAACAGCAACCTCATCGGACTGAAATACCTCAACCCTTTGTACAACTATATTTCCAGAAAACAAGTTATAAATGTTCATTATCAGTCTTTTACGTCCCTGGAAACCAAAACATGGACGGTTTCGCCCTACTTGCTGAAAGAGTATCGGAACCGTTGGTTTTTGCTCGGCATGCGACACCGCGACGGAAAATTGCTGACGATGGCTTTGGACCGAATCAAAGGAATTGAACAAGCTTATAATGAGATGTTTACAGAGAAAAAAGGGTTCGACAGCAGCACTTTTTTCAAGGATGTGATTGGGGTGACCAAGACGCGCAAAACCCCTTTGGCGACAGTGCGCTTTGAGGCGGACAAAGATCAGGCGCCTTACGTGGAAACCAAGCCGTTACATGCATCGCAGATGGTTTTGGAACGCGACGAGGACACGGGGAAGGTGATTTTCGAAATCAAAGTGGTGTTGAATGTGGAATTTTACGCGCAGATCCTCTCTTTCGGGCCGGGTGTCAAAATCCTCGCGCCCGAGGCCGCCGTCAAGACGATGCGGGACATGGTACGGAAAATGTATGTGTTGTATCCGTGACGTAGATGTAGAGACGCACCATGGCACGTCTCTACGAACAACGTCGCGTTAATAAAATTCTCCGAAAGCGAATGGTTGTCCTCGCGACAATCGTATCTTTGCGCAAAATTACGTATTATGAGTATAAGTATGATTGCGGCAGTGGGTCAGAATTTGGAATTGGGCTACAAGAACCAGTTGCTGTGCCATTTGCCTGTGGATTTGAAACATTTCAAGGAGATCACCTCAGGGCACACGGTGCTGATGGGCGACCGTACATGGGATTCGCTGCCCAAGAAGCCGCTGCCGAACCGTCGGAACATCGTCATCACCCTTGATGACATCGAGTTCGAGGGGGTTGAAACGGTGCATTCCATCGAGGCGGCACTCAGTCTCGTGGCCGACGACGAGGAGGCCTTCGTGATGGGCGGCGCTACTATGTACCGACTTTTTTTGCCCCATGCCGATAAACTTTACCTCACCCGCATAGTCTCTGATTTCACGGCTGACGTCTGGTTTCCCGAAATTGACGAGAACGAATGGAAAGTTGTGGAGTCAGAGTTCGTGCCTAAAGATGAAAAGAACGGTTACGATTTGTATTTCCAAACCTTAATAAGACTAAAATGAAAAAGATTATCGTTTTCCTGGCTGTCATTTGTTTCGGAACCGCCGCTTTCGCGCAAAAGCCGGCAGAGATTCCTGAAGCCCCGTATCTCCCCATCGACGAACGCACCAATCTGGTCACCTACCAGGATGTCGTGAAACAGGAGGGAACACCGCAAGTGTTATACGAAAGAGCGATGGCATGGGCAAAGAAATACTATAAGAACACCGCCGAGGTAATCAAGAGTGCAGATCCGGAGAAGTGTGTCATCAACATGCGCTCCAGCGTGCGGATCTTCTACAAGGACAAGGAAGGCACGATGCGTTTCAAGAACATCGTCTATTACAACTTCAAGCTTGAATGCCGCGACAACCGCTACCGCTACACCATCACCGACTTCAAGGAGAAGGCCACCGGTTCCGCGCCCATCGAGGTCTGGTTCAACACCTCCGCCTCCGGCTGGACTCCCAGCATGTACGGCTACCTCTCCCAAATCGACGAGGAGATGCAGAAGCTCATCGAATCGTTGGAGGAAGGAATGCAGCCCGTCGAGGAGTATAAGGATGAATGGTGATTTTCAATGTACAATGTATAATGTACAATGTCAATAGACGAAGTCTAAGCGTGAGCGGGTTTTCCCGAGTTAGCAGAAGTCTTTTGTATATAGCTCTGGTTCTGCTGTTTAGTGCCTGTACCCGTACGCCGACAGGTCACCTCAAATTGAATTTTTCTTTTGTCGTTGATAATGATTCCCTGCGGTTGGATACCTGTATGTATCGGAACGCTGCGGGGAATTTGTATGAAGTCAACGATGTGCAGTTCTTCATCTCGCATGTGCGGTTGGAGACCACATCTGGCGAGATAGTGGAAATCGCCGATAATCAAGGAATTCACTATGCCGATATTCGTATTCCAGGAACGCTTTCGTGGGCGGTTGCGGACCTGTTGCCCGCCGACGAGTACAACTCCATAACATTTGTATTCGGGTTGGAAGGGGAGCAGAACACCACCGGTTGTTTCCCGAACCCGCCGGAGAACAACATGAGCTGGCCTGACATCCTCGGGGGCGGCTATCACTACATGAAGATCAACGGCCGCTGGCTCAATTCCGACGGCATGCGCCAGCCCTTCAACCTGCATTCGGGCAAAATCGCCACCGACAACGGTTTTGCCGACAACACCTTCACCGTCACGCTGCCTTTGTCGCAGTTCGAGGTCATCCACAAAAAAACCGCCGAGCTCACCTTGCAGATGAACGTGAACGCCTGGTTCTCAAATCCTTACCTTTTCGATTTCAACGTCTTCGGCGGCAGCATCATGCAAAACCGCGAGGCGCAGGAGGTGCTACGGGCGAACGGGAGGGATGTGTTTGGGGGGAAATATTAGTCGTTATTATTCTTTATCATAAATAAAATTCAATATATTGGTTGTTAATAAAAAATATGTATTTTTGCACAAAATATTTTTATCAATATAACGTGCAAATTTATATATTATAAACTATGAATCACATAGTTAATTATATTAACAAGGAACTGGGGATGAGTGTTGAAATAACACCCGTTAATAAAAGGTGTATTCATAATTTGCCCACGTTTTTGACGAGTATGTATTGTCTTTTTTCTGGTAAAATCCATGAACAGTCAGTGATATTTGCCCGATATATGCCCGAGATTGTCCTTGCACCAAGCAATTATGCAAAACATGAAAGAATGCTAAGACAAGTTTTTAATGATCCCATTATCTTTGTTTTCAACCAAATTCAAAGCTATAATAAAAAACGCATAAGCGCTCTTGGTATTAATTATATTGTACCTGATTCTGTGATACATTTGCCTGAATTGTTCATTATTCTATCGAAAACCGCAAAAAAAGACCACGTTGTAATAGCCAAACCACTTACCCCAACAGCACAGACGGTGCTACTATATTATCTATACAACAATAAGAACGACTTATCATACAAACAATTACAAGAGTCCCTTGGAATGCCCTATCCTACGGTCTGCAGAACAATAGAGATTCTGAAAACGTCAAAACTTTGCCGGGTTGTCGGTTCCCGTGACAAGACAATTCAGTTCGACGTTGATAAAATCGAACTGTTCAACAGAGCTTTGCCTCTAATGAAGTCACCAGTAAAAAGGGTGATATATTCGGAAACTGTTCCAAATCTGTCTTATAAAACTGGGATGACAGCCTTATCGGAATACACGATGATAAATCCTGATGTTTTTGAACACGTAGCCATCAGTTATGGTGAATACAAACAATTAAAGGATTATTCCATCGAGGACAATCATCTTCCTATACACATCGAAGTTTGGGATTATGATCCATCAATGTTTGCCCAAAAAGATGTTGTTGATGTAATCTCTCTTTACCTTTCTTTGAAAGACAATCAAGATGAACGCATACATTATGAATTGAACCAGATTATACAGCACTTATGGTAAGAGGACTCGACACATTCAGAACTTGGTTTGACGGCTATTCAGACAGCTATATCATTATTGGCGGAACGGCATGTGATGCAGCCTTGAGCGATGCAGGTTTTACCGCAAGAGCAACGAAAGACATTGACATTATTCTTATTATAGAAGCCTTATCTGAATCTTTTGTGGCACATTTTTGGGATTTTGTCAAAGCAGCAGGGTATCAGCGATGCGAGCAAGAGATGGAAAAACGCCATGCATATCGTTTTCTCAACCCTTCTGCCTCTACTTTTCCTATTCAGATAGAACTTTTCAGCCGAAAACCCGATGCACTAGTTTTACCAACAAGCTATAACTCCGATACCTGTTGAAGAAGATCTTTCGAGTCTTTCTGCCATCCTATTGAACGATGATTACTACAACTTCACTTTGCAGCATAGCACCTTAGCAGATAGTATTCACTATGCCGATGTCGCAGCTTTGATCTGCCTCAAAGCATACGCCTATTTGAGCAACAAAAAACTCAAAGAAAGCGGAATTAACATCCACTCCATCAACATTGACAAGCACAAAAACGACGTTTTCAGATTGTTGCCATTATTGCCTCCAAACGCCAAAATAGTTTTGCCTGAATCTATATACGTTGATATGCAAGCATTTGCAGAAACAATCAAAAACAACATTCCTGAGCACCAAGTATTGATAAATGCTGGTTTCAGAGGACTCTCGCCAGAAACTCTGTTTCAGAACCTGTTAGCCATATTTAGACTATAACCTTAATGATTACACAACATCATTGAAAAGTCTATATCAACCTAACAATGGACTTCGACAACTCTGTACTGATCATTCCTCAAACTGAAACAACAGCTGGCAATTCGCAGACTCCAGCGTGACGTCCGCTGACGGGCTCCCGACAGTTTTCAACCGTTTCATCGGGATCCAACGACGGTTGCCGCGGTCGTAGTAGTCGGCGCTTTGGCAAACCAATGTGGAGAACTTACCACATAGTTCCCCTTTGATATGCAAGATATACAGCGGTCGGTCGAGTTTCTTTTCGGAATTGCCCCAACAGTCGCGACGATAACGGTCTATGGTGTAATGCGCATCCATATCGGTGACGTATATCGTATCAGAAAAGGAGATTAAGCGGCAGAGGGTGTCGGGAGTAGTCGAATCTTGTTGAGCATAACAAACAATATCTATGCAAAACAAACAAAAGAAAACAAACAACGAGATTCGGCCTGTTTTTCTCATAAACAACTTTCTAATTGAACTTGCAAAAATAGAAAAATCCCGCAGAACTCGCGAATCTGCGCAGAAGAAGTCTGCGAGTATCTGCGGGTTCTGCGGGAAAACGCTTATTGCGGCAGAAGCCCTACTCGCTCAGCACGCAAACGAGATTTCTGTCGCCGTAAGCGTCGTCGATCTTGCCGACGGTCGGCCAGTATTTCTCGGTGTGCGGCAGCGGGAAGGCAGCTTGCTGACGGGTGTAGGGACGATCCCATTCGTTAGCGCAGACCACGTTCATGCTGTGCGGGGCGTTCTTGATGAGGTTGTTGTCTCTGTCGGCCTTGCCCTCTTCGATGTCGCGGATCTCCTGACGGATGGCGATCATCGCGTCGCAGAAGCGGTCGAGCTCGCTCAGCGGTTCGCTCTCGGTGGGTTCCACCATCAAGGTGCCGTGCACCGGGAAGGCCACCGTCGGAGCGTGGAAACCGTAGTCCATCAGTCTCTTGGCGATGTCACCGACTTGCACGCCAGCGTGTTTGTCGAACTCGTTGCAGTCGAGGATCATCTCGTGGGCGCACATGCCGTTGGTGCCCGTGTAGAGGATCTTGTAGTCCTTCTCCAAACGTGCACGCATATAGTTGGCGTTCAGAATGGCCGTCTTGGTGACTTCCGTCAAACCCTTGCCGCCCAGCATCTTGAGGTAACCGTAGGTGATCGGGATCAGGTAAGCGCTGCCGTAAGGAGCCGTGGCCACCTGGCTGCCTTGTTCACCGCCGACCTTCACGGTAGCGTGGTTCGGGAGGAACGGGACGAGCTTCTCGCACACACCAATCGGGCCAACGCCAGGACCGCCACCGCCGTGAGGCATGGCGAAGGTCTTGTGCAGGTTGAGGTGACAGACATCGGCGCCCATGGTACCCGGAGAGGTCAAGCCCACTTGGGCATTCATGTTGGCACCGTCCATATAGACCAGACCGCCGTTCTCGTGGATAATCTTGATGATTTCGAGGATGCCCTCCTCAAACACGCCGTGCGTGGAAGGATAGGTAATCATCAAGCAGGAGAGGTTGTCTTTGTATTGTTCGGCTTTCGCGCGCAGGTCGTCGATATCGACTTCGCCGTGTTCAGTTGCTTTCACCACCACGATCTTGTTGCCGGCTTTGGCGGAAGAAGCGGGGTTGGTGCCGTGTGCGGAAGACGGGATCAGGCAGATGTTGCGGTGACCCTCGCCGCGGCTGAGGTGATAATTGCGGATGACGGTCATGCCGGCATACTCACCAGCGGCGCCGGAGTTCGGTTGCAGGGAGATGGCAGCGAAACCGGTGATCTTTGCCAACCAGCAGCAGACCTCGTCCAGCATCTCGCGGAAACCTTCGGCTTGGTCGGCGGGAGCGTAAGGGTGGATGTTGCAGACCTCGGGCCAGCTCAGCGGCAGCATCTCAGCGGCAGCGTTGAGCTTCATGGTGCAGGAGCCCAGCGGAATCATAGCGCGGTTCAGCGACAAATCCTTGACTTCCAGCATCTTCATGTAGCGCATCATCTCGGTTTCGGAGTGGTACTGGTTGAAGATCTTGTGCTGCATGAACGGGCTCTTGCGGGTCAGTTCAGCGGGGATGTGCAAGTTAGGGACTCCGCATCTGCCGTCGCAAACGTGCGGGGTGAACGGCTTGCCGGCGGCTGTGGCCAGCACTTCGAGGATGTCGTTGACATCGTCGTGGGTGACGGTCTCGTCCAACGAAATCGTGAAGCAACGCTCGCAGTGGTAGCAGAGGTTGATCTCCTTCGACAGGGCCACCTTCTTCACGTCCTCGCAGGTAATGCCTTCGGGCGTTTCGAGGCAGAGGGTGTCGAAGTAGTTTTCGTTATACTGTTTGAAGCCGTACTTGGCCGCTTCCTCGGCGAGAACGCCAGCCAACACGTTGATCTTCACGGCTTTGTTCTTCAGTCCGTCGGCACCGTGCCACATGCCGTAGAAGCCGGCCATGATGGCGGTGAGGGCGCTGGCGGTGCAGATGTTGGAGGTTGCGCGCTCGCGTTTGATGTGCTGCTCGCGGGTCTGCAGGGCCATACGTACGGCGCGGTTGCCCTGTGCATCGACGGTGACGCCGATGATACGGCCCGGCATCTGGCGCAGGAAGCTCTCGCGACAAGCGTAGAAGCCAGCTGCAGGGCTGCCATAGCCCATCGGGATACCGAAACGTTGGGTGGAACCGGTCACGCAGTCTGCACCCCATTCGCCCGGAGGTGTGAGCAACGTAAGTGCCAACAAATCAGTGGCAACGCCCACGAAGATGTTCTTGCTGTGCGCTTTCTCGACCCATGCGCGGTAGTCATGGATGCTGCCCCAGTAGCTCGGGTATTGGATCATCGCACCGAAGAAGGTCTCGTCGAGTTCCACCTGGTCGGGCTTGCCGATCACAAGCTCGATGCCGTGAGGAGCGGCGTTGGTCTTCATCACACCGATGCAGTGCGGGAAAACGCCCTCTGCGACGAAGTATTTCACCACGTTGTTCTTCTGTTGCTCGCGGCTGCGGCTGCGGAAGAACATCAGCATCATCTCACCGGCTGCGGTAGCGTCATCCAGCATGGAAGCGTTGGCCAACGGCATGGCGGTAAGGCTGCTGATCATCGTCTGGTAGTTCAGCAAAGCCTCGATGCGTCCTTGGGAAATCTCCGCTTGGTACGGGGTATAGGAGGTGTACCAACCCGGATTTTCGAAGATGTTGCGCAAAATCACCGCCGGGGTGTAGGTGTTGTAGGTACCCATACCGATGTAGGAGCGGTAAATTTTGTTTTTCGCCATCAGGCTGTGGATGTGGTTAAGGTATTCGCCTTCGGTCATGCCGTCGGGAAGATCCAGCGGCTTGGGCAGGCGGATGGCGGCGGGAACCGTCTTCTCAATCAGTTCGTCCATCGTCTTGACGCCGATGACATCCAGCATTTTCTGTTGTTCGCTCACGGCGGGACCATTGTGTCTGCACACAAAATCATCTTTTATTATCATATTGACTGTCAATTTGTTATAAAATATTTTTGCGTTTTTTTCGAAAAGGCAAAGATATATTTTTTTTGATTAGAGGGGACAGTGTCAAGTCGATGGGAGCAAGAGAATGAGGCAAAAAGAAAGTGGAGCTCTCCTTCCACGGTGCCTTCAGTGTAGGACTTGGACTTCCCTGTATGTAAGACACCGGCGAACAGCCCCACCTATCAAGCAATTACACGTAATAGGCAAGCTAATTCCCGATTTCCGCACATACATTTGTGAAGGGTCCAAGTTCACACTGACGGAAAGCGACAACGCACTTTGTTTCAATAAAAAGCCGCCGGATGCCTGACGGCAAGCGGCGGTGCAAAAGTAAACATTTTTCGGAATGGTTATGCCGATGCGTTGATTTTTGGTGTCGGGTGGGCTATTTCACCACGCGTTCGGCGTTTTGCGCGATGAAACTCTTCCAGTCGGTCGCTTTCGTCTTGCCGAAGACCACTTTCTGCTGCAGGTGGTGGCAGACGGCCACAGCCAGGGCGTCGGTGGCGTCGAGGAACTGGATGTGCTCGGAGATAGGGTACATGTGGCAGAGCATTGCCGACACCTGCTCTTTGGCGGCATTGCCGTTGCCGGTGATGGATTGCTTGATCTTGCGCGGGGAGTACTCATAGACTTCCATGCCCGCGTGCATCGAGGCCGCGATGACGATGCCCTGCGCCCGCCCCAGCTTCAGCATTGACTGCACGTTTTTGCCATAGAAAGGGGCCTCAATCGCGAGTGTGTCAGGATGATACTGCTCTATCAGCCCGTTGATTTTCTCGTAGATAAACTTCAGTTTGGCGTAAGGGTCTCCCAGCTTGGTCATCTGCAGCACGCTGAGAACCTCCACATTTGACTTGTTCAGTTCCGTGTCCAACACTGCGTAGCCCATGATGTTCGTGCCGGGGTCCACCCCCAATATCCGCCGTCGTATTGTATTGTCGTTCATGAAGTTGATGGTGATTTGTGATCAGTGAACTGTGATCTGTGATTAGTGAATTGTGATTAGTGAATTGTGAGGGGTCGGGGTATTATAAGAAGGTGAATTGCTTTGAATCGTAGTCGATTACGGCTTTGTGGTTGACGCAGAAATCGTTGCCGAGGATGAGTTGTATCGGTTTGCGGCGCAGTTTTCGATAGGCGTTGTTGATGTGCGTGAAATCGATGACGGCTATGTTTGGGAAGCTTTTCAGGTGGAAGCGGCCGATGCGCACGTCCGGCAGGTCAGCCACCAAGACTTCGAAACCCGTGCCGCCGATGCCCGCGTTCACGCCTTCGTTAGCCTCAAGGTGCAGGTCGGGCAGGATTTCGTTCACAAACTGCCGGTCCACGCATGTGTGCGACGCGCCTGTGTCCAAGACGATGCGCACCTTGTGGCCCGCTACTGTGCCGTTCAGCAGCGTGTGGAAGTCGCCTTTTTCCAGTTGGAGGATTTTGATAGGAGTGGTGTACATTTGGGTCTACGATAATATATTGGGTACTCGTCTCATTATTTCATCCCCGTTGAACCGCTAACTACTAACTACTAACGGCTAACTAATCACAGCCAATGCTTTCTCATGAAGAAGAAAATCAGAACAACGGATATTAGGAGGCAGATGCCCATCACATACAAGAACGCAAACGGCGAATCCGCAAACGGCAAGCCCACGTTCATACCGTAAAGTCCTGATATAAAGGTCAAAGGCAGAATGATGGTGGAGATGATGGTGAGCATGCGCATGATTTCGTTGGTTTTGTTGGCCTGCAACGAATCGAACGTGCTGGAGAGGCCGGCCACCAACTCGCCGTAGTCATCCACCATATCCCACATCTTCTGGTAAAAGTCCAAAATGTTGCCCCAGTATTCTTCCATGTCGTCGGCGAACCCTTTCACCTCGCCGCTCTCAAACATCTTGAACAGACGGAGTTGCGGCTTGAACATGGTGTTCATCTGGATGATGTTCTTACGGATGATCGAGATCTGTTCAATGATTTTCTCGGCCTTGCTGCTGAAGAGTTCCTGGCTGATGAAGTCGATTTCGGTGCCGAGACGCTCGACAATGAGGAAGGTTTCCTTCATCATCCGGTAGAGAATGTGGTAAAGCATAGAGTCGGAAGTGCCCGTGATTTCGTCCTCGTCTTCCGGCTCAGGGTCGATTTTCTTCAGGTTGAAGAGTTCCTGGACCACATAATGCGAGTTGCCAACCGTAATCAGGAAATCCTGACCCCAGAAAATCTTCGTCTCCTCGGTCTTGACCAATTTCGAACGCTGGTCGAGCAGCGGGAAATGCAGCACAAGGAAGAAGTAGTCGTCGTAAATATCGATTTTCGGGCGTTGTACAAAGCTGGAGCAGTCCTCTATGTCCAAGGGGTGGAAATGGAAGTTATCCCTCAAAAAGTCCAAATCCTCAACGGTCGGATCGGTGATATGATGCCATTTGTAGGCACCGAAATTAATGGTGTCAACCATGATAACCTCCTTTCTTTTAATGGGTTAGAAACAATTTACTACATCTTTGCGCAAAATTTTTTACAGCCTGCGAAAATACAATTTTTTTGTGAACTGTGAACAGTGATTAGTGAACAGTTTCTCATCCCGTGGGGGGCGGAATTATTATTCGACCTTACCGCACAATGCGTAAAACATCCGCGCCCCTGTCTCCACAATCTCGTCCGGGAAGTCGAAATCGGGATGGTGCAACGGCGGTTGTGTTGTCCCTGAACCTAATCCGAACAGCGCACCCGGGTAGTGTTGTGTGAAGAGCCCGAAATCCTCGCCCCAGAAGAATGGAATTGGTTTCTCCTGATAAGTAAGATCCAGATTGTCAGCACATTGTTTGATGGCATTCACAGCCTCTTCCGCATTGTTGGAGGCAGCGAAATATTCCAGCCAACGGATTTCGCATTGGAGATTCTCGTTGGCGGCTTCCGTTTTGGCTTTACTTTCGATTTCGGAGATAATATGCTGGAGACGAGCATCTTCGCGGGTACGAATGGTGAAACGAAGCACGCCGTCGCCAGCGGCCACCCCGTAGGCCTGGCTGCCGACCCGGAACTCGATGAGGGTGGCCACACAGAAGTCCTCGCGTTGCACATCGCGCTGGTTCAGCGAGAGCACAAAGTCGGTGATGCGCTGCGCCGCTGTAAACGGGGAAACGGCATTCCAAGGTTCGGCGGCATGGGCGGTCTTGCCCGTCAGCACGATGTCACAACTGACCACGGAACAGGTGAAACTGCCTGTCTTACAGATAATTGTTCCTGCGGTTTCGGCCGGGATGTTATGCAGGGCGTAAGCGCAATCGATGTTGTAAGATTGCAGGATCCCGCTTTCGAGAATCTGCCGCGCGCCTTCGCCGGTCTCTTCCGCGCCTTGGAAGAGCAGCAGCACCTTTCCCGACGGCAGCGGTTTCTCGTGCAGCTTCTCCGCCACGCGCAGCATGATTGTGCTGTGCCCGTCGTGCCCGCACTTGTGTGAGACGCCCTCGGTTTCAGACTTATACGGCAGATTCAGTGTCTCGTTGACCCTCACCGCGTCCATGTCGGCACGGAGCAAAATAGTCTTCCCGCCGTCCCCGAAATCGAATTCCGCCAGCAGGTGGTTTCCTTTCGGAAATGTGATGATTTTGCTTGGCTGGAGCTGCTCCAGTCGTTGACGGATGTATGCGGAAGTTTTCACTTCTTCGTTGGAGGGTTCGGCCATGCGGTGTAATTGGTGACGTATCTCTTTGCAATCCATAATGTTACAATCTAAAAACTTGGGATACAAAGGTACAAAAACTGACAATAAGAAACTTGGGGATTCCGCACATAATCCGGAAAAAAACTTGGGGATTCCATACATAATTCAGAAAAAGAATTCGGGGATTCCATAAAATATGTATTTTTGCACCCTAAACAAAGAGATGTTATGGCAGACTATCGTATATTTAAACGTAAGATTTACAGCCAGATGCTCCAGTGGAAACAGGAACGTCAAGGCAAGACAGCGCTTCTCATCAAAGGCGCCCGTCGTGTAGGTAAGTCAACCATTGCTGAAGAGTTCGCCCGCCACGAATACAAAAGCTATATTATTGTCGATTTCGCCGATGCTCCTTCTGCCCTTTGGGAAGCGGTGGCAAACATATCCGACCGCAACTACTTCTTCACCCAGCTCCAGTTCATTTACGGTGTGAAACTGTATGAAAGAGAATCAGTTATTATTTTCGATGAGATTCAGAAAAGCCCCGAAACCCGACAGGCCATCAAGTATTTGGTGAAAGACCATCGCTATGACTATATTGAGACTGGTTCTCTACTTTCCATCAAGAAAAACACTAAGAACATCGTCATTCCCAGCGAAGAGACACGCATCACTATGTACCCTATGGATTACGAGGAATTCCGTTGGGCTATGGGAGACACGGCTACCGTGTCTCTCTTGGAAGAGGCCCTACGTAACCGCAATCCCCTTGGCGATGCTGTCTGCCGCCAACTCATGCGTGACTTCCGTCTCTATATGCTTGTAGGAGGCATGCCACAGGCTGTGAACACCTATCTTGACACTAACAATCTTTCTGATGTTGATAAGGAAAAACGTGAAATTATTGAGCTCTATCTTGATGATTTTATCAAGATTGACCCATCAGGTAAGGCTTCTCGGCTCTTTTCTGCCATCCCGTCAGAACTTACTAAGAACGCCTCACGATATCAGGTCACCAGTGTGTTAGGACGTAGCGAAGACAAAGAAACCCTTGACGAGCTTCTTCGCGGTCTTGAAGATAGCCTAACCGTCAATTTCGCTCATCATGTAGATGACCCCAATGTGGGTCTTCCGTTAAACACCGACTACAACCAGTACAAAATGTTTGTTGCCGACACTGGCCTTTTTGTCACCCTCGCCTTTTGGGACAAGAGTGTCACCGAGAACATCATCTACCAGAAACTCCTTTCCGACAAACTGTCCGCCAACCTCGGCTACGTGTATGAGAACATTGTGGCCCAGGTGCTCACAGCCACTGGCAACAGACTATTCTATCACACATGGCCGTCGGAAACATCCAACCATAACTACGAGGTCGATTTTATCCTTTCACGCGGCGCCAAGATATGGCCCATAGAGGTCAAATCTTCCGGTTACAAAAGTCATAAATCGCTTGACCTGTTCTGCAAGAAGTTCTCCGACCGTATCGGCGACCGCTATCTTGTCTATACGAAAGATCTTCGTCGCGACGAGCAGACTCTCCTCATTCCCACATGCATGACGATGCACCTGTAGTTGGGCATTTCAATGTCCAAAATTTGTGGGAAATGGAATTTTTCGCCGATGGCTAAAGCATCAATACAGCTGTTATAGGGACGAAGAGGCTTTTTCCATTTTTTCATACGATTTCACAAATCTTCCTTTTGAGAATAAGAGGAAACGATGGTGGGAAACACTTTCTTTTTGGTTGTCCGGGATAAGTTCCGACAGAAACCGCTTCATATAGGAATTGCAGTAACTTGTCTTATAATAGAACTCGTTGATACTCAACATGGGATTGGACAAGTGTTCATTCTGCAGGAATGCGTCAGTGTAATACTCGGTTAAAACGTAAAGCTGAAGATTTGCTTTGTCACAATCATCCTGGATGGTACTTAAAGGAATGCAAACGCTGCTCGAACAATGTGGCGACCACAGGTAAAGTAACGTGTTTTCATGCTTCTTCAACAAAACTGACAGTTGGTCGGCGGTAATGGCCATGATTCTTCCATCATTGTGGTCAGGAATTTCATCGACTGAACTCACAAAGCAGATTTTATTCTGTTCCTCAGAGGTTAGACGTTTATAACCGCTGTTGAACCCTGGTGTATGAACGATGGCACAAGACTGGAACGTCACGGTAATAAGAAGATACAGTAGGAACTTTTTCATCGGATAATTTTTGTAATTCAGGAGGATGTAACGCGTGCTGGCTTCGAATATTGTAAATTGAGATCATCAGAACTCGTACCCCACACCCAAATTGACAATTCCCTTGATGCCGAAGCCTGCCTCGAAACTGCCGAACCAATGTTTTGCACCGGCTTTCAACCCGAAGGCGGTCAGCTGGAATGCGGAGAACACTCTGTTATGGTCGATAGTTATCGGTTGGATGAGACAATCATCATCTCTGTATTCTCGTCCATGTTTGATATACAAGCCCACGGCAAGCCCAGAGTAAAGGGTCAGATGTGGACGGTTAAGATAGGAGAACCGCAAAGAGGGCATTATCAGGAAATGATGCTCTTTATACTTCCACGTAAGATGCTCTGGCTCCCCATAGCCTTTCTCTTCATATAAATTATATCCAGTGGTAAGGCCTAACCAAAACCATTTTGAGGCACGGTAATGATAGTCCAAGGAGAACACGGGAGTGAATATTTGCTTTGTGGGGGAGATACCTTCTATCGGTTCTCCCAAAATAGTGGGAAAAGCAAACAATTCCCTCAGATAAGTAAAGCCCAAGGGATCACTCACCCCCAACCGAAACTCGTGCCGGTACAACGACTTGTCAAAGCTCCAATGCGGCTGCGCCTGCTTGATGGCCCGATGCTTGCTAAAACTGTGCACGTAGGCAATTTGACCGTAAAGGTAGTGATTTCGTTGGGAGAAATATAAATCGTCATATCCCTCGCTTGAGTACATTCTTACACTGCCTCTTGCAAAATCTGTGGTTGCGATATTCAGCCCTAACAAAAATCGAAGGTAATCCTGATTAGGTAATTGGAAATACAATCCGACATCAGCCATTATATCTGCGTAAAAAACGTATCTATTATAGTAGCCTTCATAATATGCAGGATTCCCAGCAATGTTGTTATCTAATAATGGTTCTCCGCTATCCCGATTAAAACCATGTGAAAAAGTTTCAAAGGGCATTCGCAATTGGACTCCGGCATTCGCCGTTAACCATAGTTTGTCCGAAACAGGATAGTGGAACTCGAACTTCAGCGGCATTGAGAGTCCATAGTATCTCGTAATATTAGCATAATGATCATTCGGTGCTATATAACCGAAATCCAAGGCTGCAGACACGCCCAAGAGGTCTGCGAAATGATATGAACATTCCAGGCCAAATCGTCCGCCGTAGCGGATGAAAGAATGGGTGCTCTTCACCCCTGTAACCGCATTGGTCATTGTTAAAGGATGTGCCACATCCGCCTCCAGTGTGTACCCGAAATGGAAACCGTTGAAGGAGTCGTCGTGAAGAGCAGATTTGGTCTCGATTTGATGAGATTCGCCCACGGGCTTCGTTGTCTCCGTCTGCGCGGGAGCAAGGGAGTTCAACCCTAAAAGCATGAGCCCCGCCAATCCGTATTTTTTGATGCTGTCCATAGTAGAAACGTTTTGCTGTTCATACTGGATGACGCGATTTTCCAAAAAGGTAACGGTTTGCGCCCACAATTTTTCCAACGAATCGGACGGCGTCTGCCCATCAGCACCGCTCAGCTCGTAAAACAGCCGCCTGAATTCCTCACTGTTGATGTAGTCGGCGATGATGACGGTGTCCTGCACGCGCACCGTGTCGCGCACATAGACGGTGTCGCGCACCACGTGCCGCTTCACCACATACATGGTGTCTGTGGCTTGCGCGGAGATACCTCCTATAGTACTGAATAACAATACGATAAATGTGATAACAGTCTGCTTTTTCATGGCTTTTGCATTAAATAGACCGTGTCTTTCACTATTGCGGTGTCACGGACAATCACCGTGTCGTTCACCACAATTTCCTTGGTGACAACGATGATTTGGGGTTTGGTTGCCGACTCTTGTTGTTTCACTGGCATAATCGCTTCGGAAGGCTTGGTTGTTGAGCCGGGATCTGCTTGTAAACTGTTCTCGACGATAGTGTGGGGGGAGACGTTTCCCAACGTCGTAGAGTTGGACGCAGATGGCAAACTATTCTCAGCGATTGTGTCGGCTGGAAGGCATACTGGCGATTCAGTGGGTACGATCGGCTCTTGCAACGGACTGTTATCCGGCGAAGTACGAGCAATTTGCCACGCGCAAACGCCGCCAGCGACCCCTGCGATGGCGGCGGTAGTCAAGGTCGCACGGTGCGCCGCCACGAAGACCCCCGCACTGGAGGGCGCTTCTGCCGCTGCCTGCCGTATCTGTGTGGTAGTGAGCGGCTTCGCAGGCGCGTATGTAAGCGAGGAAAGGCCGTTTCGGAACATCCGGTCGGTGCGGGCGGCCTCGGAATGCTGTAATAAGAATAGTAGTATCATGACGAAAACTCCCTTTTTTTGTTTTTCTTTCTCGTGGGCCATTTGGGTGAGCAGCTGTCGCAGCCGTTTGCGGGCGCGATAGAGCGTCTCCTTGGAGCTGGCGATGGAGATGTTCAGCAAGTCAGCAATGTAGGCATGTGACTGTCCGTCAATGGCATAGAGGTTGAAGACGGTACGCTGCGGAACCGGCAGTTGTTGCACCGCTTCGAGCAGTTCCTCTTGCGTGAAGTCCGTCTCCCAAATGGATGTCTCCTCGGGGGCGACATCCGGTGTCTCCTCCTCCACAATCGGCACAGTATCCATGCTTTGTCGCAGGTGCTGGATGGCGTGGTTCACGGTGATGCGCATCAGCCAGGCCTCGAAGCGGCCGGTGGCACGGTAAGTGTCGGAGCGTTCCATCGCCTTGAGGAACGCCTCGTGCGCGAGATCCTCCGCCAATGCCAAGTCATTGACATAGCGGTGGCAAGTGCCGATCATCCGTCCGATGTTGGCCGCATACATCCGTTCCCAAAATGCCGCGTTCTCCATTTTTCGCCTTGTTCATGATGATGACGCAAAAATAGCAAAAGGTAACACTCGCGGAGAAAATTTTTTTTGTTGCAGGTTGTGGGGATTAATCTCCGCAGATCGCGAGGTGGTTTTATTGGCTTGCTCCTGCTTGCGTTCCAATTCCTCCAAACGTTCCTTCAACGCGCGGATTTCTTCGTCATTCTCCCGTTTCACCGAATGTTTGAACTCGAACATCGCCAAGTTCAACTCAAAGGAGGTCTCGCTGCTTCGAACCGGCATCACATCCGTCAACAATCCTTCCACCAACTGGCCGCCGCGCTGCAGCAACGTCTTCTGCTCCACGGAGTTTTCCTCTTGCTGCGGAATTTGTATGATAACTCTTGACAGTTCCTTCAGTTTCGCATACGCCTCCACAATGGCAATAGTAGTCTCCACAGCCTGCGGACTTTTCAGAATGGTGGCCAACATATAGAGGCCTTTCTCGGTGAAGGCTTTGGGAGGATATTTTGAGTGTTGTCCTCGACCAAGATTCTTTAAGGTCAAAATTTTTGACCTTAAAGATTGTGTCTCTTCGGTTGACAGTTCCCAAATATATCCTATCGGAAATTTCTCGGGATTGTTCCTCACCGCTTGGTTGATTTCCTTTGTCTGTACACCGTACAGTTCCGCCACATCGGAGTCTAATATCACCTGCTGGTCTCTGAGGGTGATAATCTTGTTTTCAACTTCTATAATGTTCGTCATAACACTTTATTTTGATGATTAGTAAATGATATTTCCGTCTGCAAATATACAACGAAAACGAGCCCTTGTCAAGGGTTTTGTGAAATTTTTTAATCCTTGACAATCAAGATATTGGAAAATTCATTTTAACTATTCGGTCTTGATTAGTTAATTATTCAAATCAGATTTCGCAGGATTTCGGGGAGAGATCGCGAGAACAGTATCTCTGCGGATCACGGGGATCACGAGGAAATAGATATGCGAATGCTTTGTATATTTCTTTTTCAGGCGTTTTCAGCCCTTCAATGCCAATAACCTATAACCCATAACCATTAATGATGGTACGGCTCCCCCTTCAGAATCGTACACGCCCGGTAGAGCTGCTCGGCGAAAATCAGGCGCACCATGATGTGCGGGAAGGTGAGCTTCGAAAGGGCCAACTGCGCGTTCTGGCGGGCATAGATGGCGTCGGAGAAACCGTACGCGCCGCCGATGACAAACGTGAGCGTCTTCAACCCCGAGTTGGCACGCTGCTGGATGAACTCCGCGAACTGCACAGAGGTCTTCTCCTTGCCGCGCTCGTCCCACAACACCACGTATTCGTCCGAATCTATCTTCTTGAGAATCAGTTCCCCCTCGCGTTTCTTCTGCTCCTCCACCGGCATGGACTTGGCGTTCTTCAAATACGGAATCGCCACCATCTCGTACGGGAAATAGGCGGAAATCCTGCCCGCATAGTACTTGATAGCCTCATCGAAGATGTCGCCGTCGGGTTTGCCGATCCATATCAGCTTGATTTTCATTGTTAAAGGGTCAAGGGTCAAGGTGTTTAGGATGACTGTAGAGACGCGCCATGGCACGTCTCTACAACGGACAATGTTAGATTATTCCTCTAATGAGATGGGGAACACGATATTATTGTTCAGCATACATTGTGCGCAGACGTTGAGTTCCCCGTGCAGACGGTGCTGTACCATGTTGCTGAGACGGTCGCGGAGGGCTTCGATGGTCACGTTTTGCACGATTTCGTTGGCGAAAGCGAACATGAGCAGACGGTTGGCCGCCGCTTCTCCGATGCCGCGGGTGCGAAGATAGTAGAGCGCCTCCTCGTCCAACTGTCCCACCGTGGCGCCGTGACTGCACTGCACATCGTCGGCGTAGATCTCCAAGAACGGCTTCGTGGTGACGTGCGCCTTGTCGGTCAGCAGCAGGTTCTTGTTGGTCTGGAAGGCCGCCGTGCGCTGCGAATCTTGCGCCACGAGAATATGTCCGTGGAAGTTCGCCGATGCTTCATCGTCCATAATGCCCTTGTAGAGCTGGTAGCTCTTGCAGTCGGGTGCGGCATGGTTGATGAAGATGTGGTTGTCGCAAACCTGCTCTTTGTCAACGAGATACAAGCCATACAGCTTGGCTTCCGCCATCGGCTCGTTGAGGTTGACGTGGAAGGTGTTGCAGATGTAGCCCGCATTGAACGTGATGGCCGTGGAGGTGAATGTCGAATAGCTCTGCTGATGTACGAAAACATGGTTCAACAGCATGGAAGCGGCATCCTTGTTCTCGGTTTTGTAGTAATGCAGATGCGCGTTCTCGCCCAAGTAAATCTCGGAAACAATATTCGAGAAGGAAGATTCCTTTTGGATGGAGTCATCGCACTGGATAACAGAGAGTTCTGTGTTCTTTCCCATCACGATAAGGTGACGATTGTTGACCAACAACGGATCAGTGGTGTTCATCAGCGAGACAATCTGCATCGGTTTCTCAACCTTCACATTGTCAGGAATATAGATGAATGCACCATCGTTGAAAAGGGCTTCGTTGAGAGCCACCAAACCGTTCTCTTTCTCTAAGTTGGCATGTGCCAACAGCGGCAACACCAAGTCGGGATATTGACGGATGGCTGCGAACAAACTGCCGGTCATCACGCCCTGTTCGTCAACAGTAACTTCCTGCTTCTCAGAAATATACCAACCGTTGCTGACGGGCAGTACCGTGGGGTGCAGATCCTGCACGCGGCACTGGAAATACTCCGCCAACGGGCGGTACGGATCGGGTTGCATTTTTTGGATGTAGTCGGTTTTCACTTTCTTGTTCAGCACCGACTGTTGCCAGCCTTGCAAATGCTTGTCGGGCAGCTCTTTCTGCAGGAAGAGGTCCATCGCTTTCCTGCGGAGGTCGCGGATGGCCGCCTGTCCGCCGTCAGGATATTGCGCCTGGTTTTCGTTGAAAAGCTCCTGGATGAATTGTGTGAACGCTCTCATAACTTGCCCTGTTCGTATTCTTCCTTAATCCAGTCGTAACCGCGCTCTTCCAGTTCGAGAGCCAGTTCTTTCGGACCCGATTTCACGATTTTGCCATCGAAAAGCACGTGCACCACATCGGGAACGATGTAGTCCAACAGTCTCTGGTAGTGGGTGATGACGATGATGGCTTTGTCTGCGCCGCGCAGGTGGTTAATGCCGTTGGCGACCACGCGGAGCGCGTCAATGTCGAGGCCGGAGTCGGTCTCGTCAAGGATGGCGAGGTAGGGGTCGAGGAGCGCCATCTGGAAAATCTCGTTGCGCTTTTTCTCGCCGCCGGAGAAGCCCTCGTTCACGGAGCGGTTGCTGAGCTTGTCGGTCAGCTCCACCACTTTCTGCTTCTCGGCCATCAGTTTGAGGAACTGGGCGCCGTTGAGCGGGTCGAGGCCGCGGTATTTGCGCACCTCGTTGAGGGCGGTGCGCATGAAGTTGGCGATGCTCACGCCGGGGATCTCCACCGGGTATTGGAAGCCGATGAAGACGCCTTCGCGGGCGCGGTCCTCAATGGAGAGGTCGAGCAGGTTTTTGCCTTTGAACCAGACATTTCCCTGTGTCACTTCGTAGCCGCTCTTGCCGGCGATGGCGGAAGCCAAGGTGCTCTTGCCGGTGCCGTTCGGGCCCATAATGGCGTGCACTTCCCCCGCTTTCACCTCCAAATTCACGCCTTTCAATATCTCTCTATCCTTGATGGATACGTGTAAATCTTCAATCTTTAACATAGTCGGAAATTAAGGGCGCAAAGGTACGATTTTTTCGAAATGCATCAAAAACGGAAAAAAGAATAAATCATCATTGAGCAAAACAGAAAAATATTATTTTTGCAGCTCAAAAATAAATATTAAACAAATATGAAAAAGCAATACCAAAAAAAACAAAAAAAGCCACTTATGGCGGAAGAACCTAAGCCGTTGTACGGCATAAAAAAGGACTCCGAATCTATTTCTCACAATGAAGGAATTGCTAAGAAAACGGTCTCTGTTGATGAGTTTTTTGATGAGTTAATTTCTTTGGTTCGTTCAGACTATGCAAATCTTTGAAGTTAGAATCAGCCAAGAGGCCATTAATGACATGGGGGCTTTGCGCTTATTTCTGAACAAAATGATGTCCGAAGAAGGTGCCGTCCGTTATGCGAATGCTATGCGGGCTGAGATTAATTCTTTGTCGGTTTATGCCAATTTCTATGCTCGCAGCTCTTCAAAAACGTTGAGATTAATACATCCAGATGCCCGACGAATGGTTTCACACAATCGGCGATGGATTTACGTTTATCACATAGAGGAGGATGTGGTGATTGTTGATAGAATCATCCCCGCCAAAATGAACAAGGGTTAGGTGGTAAAGACGTTGTGCGCAATGTCTTTACGGATGATACAAAAACGCTGATTTCAGCAGAATCCCATCCGGCGCGACAATGCACGTAGGCACGCCCGCGAACGGGAAATCGCGGCTGCTGGAGGTACCTTCGACGTTCATCATGACAGGGTAAGCCGCTTTGCGGTTGGATACGGCTTGAATTTCGTCTAACTGGAAAAAATGGAAACGAATTAGTGTAGCATCGGTGACAGGATTTTCCTCCCCCGTGCGCACATCCACACGATAGAGCTGAAGCAGTAACAGATAGGGTGTTGTCCTGCCAATGATGTTTTGCATGTTGTCATCGTAGGCCTGCCGGAGAATGTAGGCATACTGACAACCCTGTTTTTTGGCTTCCTTGATTAGCATTTGTTTGAGTTTGGCGTGTTGAACCTTTGATTTATGATCGAAGTCGATGCGGGAAGCCCCCTTCGTGCCAAAACAACTCTCATTATGGATAGCCAATTGTTGGAATCCGTTGCTGTAAGGCGTTGCTTTCGTGATGTTTCGGTTGCCCAAAAGCGTAATCAACTCGCCATTTCTGATTACTTCCGTTTCTTGTATCTCCACCCCTTCGGCATCCGTCTTTTCATGGCGGACGAAGGTAGCCTTATCAAAAGCATCGCCGGATTTGTTTGCTGTAACGGAGATTTTTGGGGATATAACGATTTGATCCAGCATCTTTGAAAAAGATCCACCACGCTGTTCAAACATTTCTTCTTGAATGGACTTTTCTCCTGTTTTCTCCCTGTCGGCCAGCAAGTTCGGGTAACCATCCAACAGCGCAGTCACCAGCATCTGGCCCACTGCTTCTCCTTCCACTAACATCGGTCCAGTCCAATATGCCTCATACGGCATGCTTTTCGTTTTCACACTTTTAAGGTGTGAAACAAGCATATCTATCTCATTTTTAACGTATAGCATAGAAAACAAAGAATCTGTATTGGGGAAGAACAGGGTCTTCCCGTCCACATATTCCTCGCCATCAGCCTTTTCCACTGCACCATAAATCTGCAAAGCGATAACAGAAATCGGACGGCTGTAGGTCGTCTTCTCGCTGTTCCAATAATAGGCATTCCCCATCATTATATATATATTGGCACCGGAACGGCTCAGGAAGTCGTATTTGGCAAGTTCGGATGAAACATCGCAGGCGAGATGCTCCAGATTGTTCATCGTCGGGTAATCGAAAGTGCGCTCATCATCCGTCTGGGTGGGCGGTGCCGCAGAACGGTCGGGCAGGGTGCGGGATTCCGGTGTGGGTTGCAGTGCCTGCTTGATCTTCCACTGTTTGAGCGATTTATTATACTCCGCTTCTGCCGCTTTTCGGAAATCCATGTCAAAAGTGGACCGATTTTCAAAAGGCAATGGATAACTTGCAGGCGGTGTCATGGTCGGTATCAAATTCTCGTTGTTGAAGCGGTCACTGCCTAACAATACTCTTGGAACAAGCTGTCTGACAGGTTTTTCGTTAGCGTAAAACAGACTTCCTTCAGAAGCTTCAACCGCAAAAATCCGCGCATCGGTCATTAAAAACTCTTCATAATAGGGCGCGGTTTCGTCTCCAATTTTCAAATGATTTACATCTGCCTCCCACTCGCTTTGTGCTGAAAGCCGGAAAAGATCCGCCGTGGGGATTGGCGTACTGGAGGCTGTAGCTATGATTCCATCCATTTTGATTCTTGGGGACTGCGGCTCCTTCATTCGCTGCCGAACCTCAACATCGCGGAACAGTAATGATGGTGCGGAACTGCTGGTCAGCAAATCGTCTTGTTGACTATGACAAATCATTGTCACACAGTCTTTTTTGCCGCCGGCAGCCACTAAATTGCTGAGCCACTGCTGTTTCGTTCCCGTCAGCACCACATCGCGCACGATTTCATCAGGTTTTCGATGGTTAGCATAAATCTCATAACATACTGTTGGAAAAAGGCTTAGTATGCCATTTGTGTCGCAACGAACTTCCACTTCCTCCACATACAAAGCTTTCTCAAGCGACTGTTTTCCTGCCTCTTGTGCCAATAATTCAAACAACTTGCTCTTATCCAATGTTTTATCAGATTCGACAAAAAGATTTGACTGACGAGCGGAAGGCAGCAGATAGTTCCCGCGAGCGTTACCATTGGATTTGAAAGCATTCGACTGCTGCATTCGCGTGGAGAGAAATTGCTGGAAAACGCCATGGTCTATATGTTGCACCTTATGACTTTTAACACCTTCATCATCAAATATATAACTTCCACCAAAACAGAGATCGCCAACTTTGGAAACGGTAGGATCGCTATAAACCGAAAACGACTCCGGCATCACCTGACGCAAAAAATTGTCGCGTAGCCAGCTGTCTCCAGAGTTTTCCAAATCGTGTCCTAACAAACTGTGCATCAACACAGAAGCTGCTTTAGGGGAGAGTAAAACGGGACAATGGGAAATGTCACATTTTTCCGCGAACAGCACATTCGACAGCAAAGTCTCCATCTCCGTCATCTCCAATTTCAGTGTGGAAGCATCAGGCAATTGGTCGGGAAGTTGTCCAAAATACTGTCGTTCAACATATTCGGGAATATGATCCTGAGTGGTCAGAAAGTTCATCCGCAGCGTTAACAATGCTGAAGATTCGTTTTGCACAAAGAAGCTGTTCTCGCTGTTGACCAGATAGTTACGAGAAAAGCGACACTGCAAATCCGCTGACGATTGGATATTCGAAGTGCAGTGACACAAATTGGATTCCCACACGGTCTCGTTCCAAAGAGACTCAATGGAAACGGGTGCTTCGTAGTAGCCATCCTTGTCGTTGCGCATGTAGAGAAACTTTTCAATATCCTCTTCCGCATCAAAATATGTGGTAGCCAATTTGTTCTCAACAAACTGAATCACTGCCTCTTGATACGCTTTCCGTGTCTCTTTTTGAAGTATCTTTCTGACTAAAGCCGGGTTCTCTTCCAAAGGCAGCGGAATCTGTGAAACGTACGTGTTTCTATATGTTAGATAGTGATAGTTATCCGTTTCAGGCGTTCCGACACGCATTTCAACCGTTAGAAATGCCGTTTTGGAGGTCGAATTGTCGTAAGTCTTTCCAAAATAGGCCGAAATACGATGATCCGTGCTTTCTTTCACACGATAAGCCATAAAATAAGGGGGATGCTCTGTGCGCTGCAACGAATCATACTGCAATTGCAGTTCTTCTCGCAGCAGTTGCAAAAACTCATCGTCTTCCGGCTTCGTTTGTGCAAAAACAACCGAAGCACCCACCAAAAGCAGTGCGCAGCAAAGAAGCCGCAATAGCCAGTTTTTAGGGTGGGAGGACATGAAACCTGAAACTTGAAACCTGAAACCTGAATCTTGAATCTTGAAACCTGAAACTACCTGAAAATCGTGCCTTCGCGATCCGGGCTCACAGACACGATGGAAATCTTCGTATGAGTCTTATCCTCAATGAATTGGATGTAATCCTTGAAGGTTTGCGGGAGCTCTTCGTACGTCTTGCAGCCGGAGATGGCGGTCTTCCAGCCGGGCAGGGTGGTATAGACAGGTTCTATCTCCACATCGGTGGCCGAGGGCATCCGATCGGTGAGTTCTCCGTTGACACGGTAGGCGGTGCAGACCTTGATTTCATCGAGTTTGTCGAGGACGTCAGCCTTGGTGAGCGCGATGTCGGTGACGCCGTTGATCATCAGGGCATATTGGAGTGCCACGAGGTCGAGCCATCCGCAACGTCTTGGTCTTCCGGTGGTTGCGCCGTACTCGTTACCTTCCTTGCGGAGGAATTCGCCCGTCTCGTCGAAGAGTTCGGTCGGGAAGGGACCGCTGCCCACGCGGGTGCAGTAGGCCTTCACGATGCCGAAGACGCGGCCGGCGTAATGCGGGGCCAGTCCCAGACCGGTGAACGCGCCGGCGGCGATGGTGTTGGAGGAGGTCACGAATGGATATGCGCCGAACTCCACGTCTAACAACGTGCCTTGAGCTCCTTCGGCCAGCACGGATTTCTCTTCCGTAAGATATTGATGTACAACGTATTCACTGTCAATAAATTGGAATTTGCGAATGGTCTCCAACGACTTGCGCCATTGAGCGTCCAACTCGGCGAGCTTCGCTTCATAGTCGAAGTGGAAATTCTGCAAAATCTCGATATGCTCGTCGATTTTCTGCCGGTATTTGGTCTCGAAATCAGGGGATTCGAGATCGCAGACCCGCAGACCCGTGCGGGCGATCTTGTCGGTATAGGTCGGTCCGATGCCCTTCAGCGTGGAGCCGATTTTCATGTTGCCCTTGTGAGCCTCCTGCGCGGCATCGAGGAGCTTGTGCGTGGGCAGGATGAGGTGCGCCTTGCGGGAAATGAAGAGATTGTCGGTGGGTGTCAACCCCATGGCAATCAGTGCGTTGATTTCCTCTTCGAAGATAATGGGGTCAATGACCACTCCGTTGCCGATGATGTTGGTTTTTTCCTTGTGGAAGATGCCGGACGGGATGATGTGCAGCACGTGGCGGATGCCGTTGAATTCGAGAGAGTGACCCGCATTCGGGCCGCCCTGGAACCGCGCAATCACATCATATCTGGGCGTGAGAACGTCCACGATCTTACCTTTGCCTTCGTCGCCCCATTGCAGGCCGAGCAGAATATCCATTTTCATATTTCTGTTGTTTGAAAAACGGGGCAAAGATACGATTTTTTTGGGTTGCACGGATATACGTCGATAGTTCCGGTTTCCTCCGAAATCTGTCATTTTAAATTAACTATTATTAGTTAAATTTGTGGTAAACAGTTAGTTTCCAAGGAAATATTTTTCTGATTTCAGGCTTGGAACGATTGAAAAAAAGCGTACCTTTGCCCCCTGAAATCATAAAACCTATCAAGAATGGAAAAAGAAGAAATCAAAAGCAATGTGAACGCTGAGAAGCTGAAAGTTCTCAACTCCACGCTCGAAAAACTCGAAAAAACGTTCGGGAAAGGCTCCATCATGCGTATGGGCGAGACGCACATCGAGGAGATGGATGTCATTTCCACCGGCTCCATCGGGCTGGACACGGCATTGGGTGTCGGCGGGTTCCCGAAAGGCCGTATCATTGAGATTTACGGTCCCGAATCCTCCGGTAAGACCACCTTGGCCATCCACGCCATCGCGGAAGCCCAGAAACAGGGCGGCATCGCGGCCTTCATCGATGCCGAGCACGCCTTCGACCGCTTCTATGCCGAGAAATTGGGCGTGAACACCGCCGAACTGCTGATTTCCCAGCCTGACAACGGCGAGCAGGCCCTTGAAATCGCCGACAATCTCATCCGTTCCGGTGCTATCGACGTTATCGTCATCGACTCTGTGGCTGCCCTTACCCCGAAAAGTGAAATCGAGGGCGACATGGGAGATTCCAAGGTAGGTCTCCAGGCGCGCCTGATGTCGCAGGCTCTGCGCAAACTTACCGCGACTATCAATAAAACAGGTTGTTGCTGCATCTTTATCAACCAATTGCGTGAGAAGATCGGCATCCTGTTCGGCAACCCGGAGACAACCACCGGCGGCAACGCCCTGAAATTCTATGCCTCCGTGCGTCTCGACATCCGTCGCCAGGCCCAAATCAAGGACGGCGATACTGCCATCGGTAACCACGTGAAAGTCAAAGTGGTGAAGAATAAGGTGGCTCCTCCGTTCCGTACGGCCGAGTTTGACATTATGTTCGGCGAGGGCATCTCCAAGGCCGGTGAAATAGTTGATTTGGGTGTTGAATACAATATTATAAAGAAGTCCGGCTCGTGGTTCTCCTACGGCGACTCCAAGCTCGCCCAGGGCCGCGACAGCGTCAAACAGCTTCTTTGCGACAACCCCGAACTCTCCGACGAAATCGAGGCCAAAATCCGCGAGGCCATTAAGGAGAATATGAAATAGTTGGCTTTTGGCCTTTGGCTGTTGGCTTAACGACGGCCAGCTGCCAATAGCCGATAGCGAATAGCCAATAAATGTACAAGATGAAAAGAATTATCAACTGCTTATTGGTGCTGTTGTTAGTATTCGGTTACGGTTGCCATAACAAAAAGAAGTACGCAGACCTGCCGCCGGAGCTGGCCGAACTGTGCATCAATATCGACAAGCACCCCAAAAAGGCCGAGAATTACTATAAACGGGCGAACTACTACTATCTGAACAAGGAGATTGACAAAGGTATCGCCGACATGCAGACTGCCATCCGGCTGGAACCCGACAGCAGCAAGTACTATGTGACGCTCTCCGACCTCTACTTTGCCCAGCATGAGACCGACCTTACCGAAGAGATGCTGCTTAAGGCCATCTCCAAAGACGAGGATAATAACGAAGCACGATTGAAACTGGCTGAATTACAGTATTATACCCGGCAGTTTGAGGACTGTGAAAAGACCATTGACGAGGCGGTGCAACGGCAACCTCATAACCCGAAAGCCTACCTTATCAAGGCATTCATGCTGAAAGATATGCAGGATACGGTTGGCTATCTCCGTATGTTACAGCTTGTTATCGACCAGAATCCGAAAGAGCTGAAGGCCTACAGCGAGCTTGGCTACTTCTATCAACAGAAGAACGATCCTATCGCTGTCTCTTATTACCAGAACGGGTTGAAAGTGGATCCCAACAATGTGGAACTTCATTACAATCTTGGTAAAATGTTCCAGGATATGGACAAGCTGGAGGAGGCGGAGCAGGAATATAAGACGGCCATCGCCATAGATTCTACCCACATTCCATCGCTTAACAATTTGGGCTACTTGTACTTGGACGATAGCATCGCCCGATATGACGAGGCGGTGCAGCTCTTTACACGGGTGTTGCAAATTAACCCGCAGTTTGTCTACGCCCTTTGCAATCGCGGAGTGGCGTACGAGTATTTGGGCAACTATACGGCCGCCCGAAAGGACTATGAGGAAACGCTGAAGCTTTCCACCAATTTTGAGCCGGCCATCAAAGGGTTGAACCGATTGGATAAACTTCAACACTGACCGCGTATGAACGAGAATCTGGATCCTACGAAACAGCATCTGTCGGCCTCGGACAAAGAGTTCGAGCGTGCGATAAGACCTGCGCAATTTACTGAGTTTCAGGGGCAACAGCAGGTTCTGGAGAACCTGATGGTTTTCGTGCATGCGGCGAAAGGTCGTGGCGAGGCACTGGATCATGTCCTATTGCACGGGCCTCCAGGTCTGGGCAAGACCACGTTGTCGCACATTATCGGCAACGAGATGGGGGTCAACGTGCGCGTCACTTCCGGCCCGGTCATTGACAAGCCTGGCGACTTGGCCGGTCTGCTCACGAACTTGGAACCCCACGATGTGCTCTTCATTGACGAAATCCACCGCCTGTCGCCCGTGGTGGAGGAATACCTTTACTCTGCGATGGAGGACTACAAGATCGACATTATGATTGACAGCGGTCCGAGTGCGCGGAGCGTGCAAATCTCCATCAACCCCTTCACGTTGGTGGGGGCAACCACGCGGTCGGGTCTGCTGACGGCACCTTTACGCTCACGTTTTGGTATCAATCTGCGCTTGCAATACTATGATGCCCAGACTCTTGGCAATATTATCAAACGTTCTGCCTCCATTTTGGACATCCCGATTGACGATGACGCCGCTTACGAGATTGCCAGTCGCAGTCGTGGTACGCCCCGTATTGCCAACCTGCTCTTGCGGCGCGTGCGTGACTTTGCCCAGATCAAGGGCGACGGTACCATCACGCTGCCCATCACGCAAGTGGCCCTGTCGGCGTTGAATGTCGATCAACATGGTCTGGACGAGATGGACAACCGCATCCTGAGCACTATTATCGAGAAATTCAAGGGCGGTCCGGTGGGCCTGAGCACCATTGCCACAGCAGTGGGCGAGGATCCCGGCACTATCGAGGAGGTCTATGAGCCGTTCCTCATCCAGGAAGGCTACCTCATGCGCACCCCCCGCGGCCGCGAAGCCACCGACCTGGCGTTCAGCCATTTAGGAAAATCGAGATATGTTTCCGGACAGGGTGAACTGTTTTGAGGTTCAAAGGATAACCCCGACGTGCAGATTACGCGCAGATACGAGCGATACGCGGAGATGAAATTTTTGTTACCAACTGTTGATTTATACTGAAATTATTGTACTTTTGCAAACTAATTCATCTTTAAGATTAAGATATGGAAAATACTGTCTATACTGAAAGTGCGGCTTCTACGACGTTACCAAAACTATGGAAAAAGAAACCTTACAAACGGGAGGCTTTGACAAAACAAAGTGTCCCAGCTGGATATATGTCTTTGCAACAGTTTGAAAAAGAACTGGTTAATGCTGTTGTTGAAAGATTATGATTAAGCGTCAAGTCATCCTGCCGTTATCGGTAAGGGATTATCTTGGCGAAATTGCAGACTACATTGTTGGATTGAACTCACCCGAGCATGCCGTGAGCTATGTGCATGAACTCGTTGCTGAGATTAACCGGTTGTCGTATTTGGCTGACTCGCTACCAGTCTCCACTTCGCCGTTTATTCTACAATACCATGAACATGCCAAACGTTTCAACGTCAAGCAAGGTGTTTGGTGCGTGATTTTTCATGTAGAGGACGATTTTGTGATTATTGACAGAATCCTGCCTTCCAAGCTGGTGACTTCATAGGGCAGGTACTTGGTAACAGATCATCTCCCTTGACCTTTGACCACCCACCAAAACTCGTGTTGAAAAAATATTTCCAAACCCTATATGGTTGATATCAAAAAAAGTGTATTTTTGCCGTCCAATTTTAACGGCTAAAAAAATAAGAGATATTATGAAAAAAGACATCCATCCGAAAGAGTATAGAACGGTGGTTTTCAAGGACATGTCAAACGATTATGCGTTCCTGACCAAGTCTACCGTGAACACGAAAGACACCATCGTTTGGGAAGACGGAAATGAATATCCGCTCGTGAAATTAGAGATTTCCAGCACTTCGCATCCCTTCTTCACCGGCAAGATGAAGCTGGTTGACACGGCAGGCCGTGTGGATAAGTTCCGCAACAAATATGCCCGCCACTTCGAAGCTGGCAAATCCAAGTAATACATATTTTTTGTATCTTCGCTGACCTTTTCCGATACCCGAAAAAGGTCAGTTTTTGTATTGTAACCTACTGAAATGATGAAAGATATTCTTGCCCTTGGCGGTTTTTTCAATGCGGAGTCCAACGTGATACCCATCCTTTCGGCCGAAGACGAGGTCAGAATGAGCGAGGAGGAACTGCCGTCAGTGGTAGCGTTGCTGCCCATGCGCAACACCGTGCTCTTCCCGGGCATGGTCATCCCCATCACCGTGGGACGCGAAAAATCACTGCGCCTCGCCCGCGAATGCTCCGGCTCAGACGAGCCTATAGGCGTGGTGACACAGCGCGACAACAATGTGGAGGATCCCACCATCAAGGATCTTTACCGCGTCGCCACCCTTGCCCGCATCCTCAAGACCCTCAACCTTCCGGACGGCAATGTGATGATGGTCGTACAGGGCATGAAACTGTTTGAAATCGGTCGCGTCACCCAGTCTCGACCCTACTACCGCTGCACCGCCCTCCCTTATCCCACCAACGATCTCGACCCGGACATCACTTCGAGCGAGGAGTTCCAGGCCAAAATGATGCTCATCCGCGAAACGATGGGCAACATTCTGCAGCTCACCCCCGGCGTCACCCGCGATGCCATGACTGCCGTCAACAATATCGAAAGCAACTCCTTCCTTATCAATTTTATCGTTTCCAACCTTGGCATTGAGGTGAGTCAGAAGCAGGATATTCTTGAGACACAGGATATTATGGTTCGATGCGACAAAGTTATCTCTTTGCTGACGCATGAGCAGCAGGTGATGGAGATTAAACACCAGATCCACACCAAGTCGAGTCAGGAAATGGAGAAGCAGCAGCGCGAGTATATCCTCAACCAGCAGATGAAAACCATCCAGGAAGAACTCGGCGGCCCCTCCACCGAAAAGGATTTTGACGACTTGCGCGAGCGGGCGGCCAAGAAAAAATGGAACCAGGAGACGGCGGACCTTTTCGAAAAGGAGTTCAAGAAACTGCAGCGAACCAACTTCATGTCGCCGGAATACTCCGTGCAGCTCAACTACTTGGAGCTGATGCTCGACCTGCCGTGGAACGAATACAGCGAGGATAACTTCGATCTGGCCAAGACCCGCGAGATTCTGGACAAGGATCATTACGGTTTGGAAAAAGTGAAGGAGCGCATTCTCGAATACTTGGCCGTTTTGAAGCTGAAAGGGGACATGAAGTCGCCGATTCTTTGTCTGGCAGGCCCTCCGGGAGTGGGCAAAACCTCTTTGGGTCGCTCCATTGCGGAGTCTATCGGACGGAAATATGTCCGCATCTCCCTTGGCGGCGTGCACGACGAGGCGGAGGTCCGCGGCCACCGCAAGACCTACATCGGCGCGATGCCCGGCCGCATCATCCAAAGTATGCGCAAGGTCGGTTATTCCAACCCTGTGTTCGTGCTTGATGAAATCGACAAGGTGTCGGGCATGAGCGTCAACGGCGACCCGTCGGCGGCGCTGTTGGAGGTGATGGATCCCGAACAGAACAGCACGTTCAACGACAACTACCTCGAAACCCCTTACGACCTGTCGCGGGTGCTCTTTATCGCCACCGCCAACAATATCCAAAACATCCATCCCGCCCTGCTCGACCGTATGGAACTCATCGACATTCCTGGCTATTTGGCGGAGGAAAAGCTCGCCATCGCAATGAAGCATCTCATCCCGAAACAGCTGGCGGACAATGGACTGACGGCAAAGCAGCTGACGATCCCCGAGGAGACGGTCAAGGCGGTGATCAGCGAATATACGCGCGAGGCGGGTGTCCGTACATTGGAGCGCACCCTTGCAAAGATTATCCGCAAACGTGCCGCGCAGCTGGTGCAAGAGGGTAAAATATCCAAAACGGTGAAACCCAAGGAGTTGAAAGACATCCTTGGCTCGCCCATCTTCCAGATTGAAAAGGCACTGGATGGCAGTGAGCCGGGCGTGGCCACTGGGCTGGCCTGGACCGCCGTGGGCGGCGAAATCCTCTTCGTGGAGGCCCTCACCAGCGAAGGCAAAGGCGAGCTTACCATGACGGGCAACCTCGGCGACGTGATGAAAGAGTCAGCCACCATTGCCTACGAGTACCTTAAAGCCCATGCTTCCGACTATCGCGTTGATCCTGAAGATTTTAAGAACAAAAAGGTGCATGTCCATGTGCCCGAAGGCGCGACCCCGAAAGACGGGCCCTCGGCGGGCATCACCATCCTCACCGCACTTGTCTCCGCGTTTACGCAAACGCCAGTGCGTGAGAAGATTGCGATGACAGGCGAGATTACTTTGCGCGGAAAGCTGCTTCCCGTGGGAGGCATCAAGGAGAAAATCCTGGCGGCCAAGCGCAGCGGCATTTTCGACATTGTGATGTCCAAGGAGAACAAAAAAGACATCGACGACATCAAGGAGAATTTCATAGACGGTATGACCTTCCACTACTTCGAATCGATGAAGGAGGCAGTCATGTTCAATTTTAAATGGAAATAATATGGCGAATCCCTATTACGAATCGGCTTTGACGGAACGCGAGGGCGTGGAACAGCCCATGCAGGTGAATCCGAACTTCAAACGGCACAAGAAGACGGAACTTACTGTCGAGGATTACGTGAAGGGGATTTTGGAGGGCAACCGCACTGTTCTTAGCCGCGCCATCACGATGATTGAGAGCGAGAATCCAACGCATATCGCGATGGCTCAGACGATTATCGAGCGTTGTCTGCCGCATTCCGGCCATTCGCTGCGCATCGGAATCACCGGTGTGCCGGGCGTGGGCAAGAGCACTTTCATTGAATCTTTCGGCGGGATGTTGACCGCGCAAGGACACAAGTTGGCAGTTTTGGCCATCGACCCGTCGAGTGAGCGTACCAAAGGCAGCATTTTGGGCGACAAGACCCGTATGGAGACACTCTCTGTGGATCCGAACGCCTTCATCCGGCCTTCGCCGTCTGGCTCTGCGCTGGGCGGGGTGGCCCGCAAGACCCGCGAGTCCATCATCCTGTGCGAGGCCGCCGGCTTTGATGTCATCATTGTCGAGACCGTTGGGGTGGGGCAGTCCGAAACGGCGGTCAAGTCTATGGTCGATTTCTTCCTGCTGCTGATGTTAGCCGGAGCCGGCGACGAGTTGCAGGGCATCAAGCGCGGCATTATGGAAATGGCTGACGCACTGGTTATTAACAAAGCCGACGGCGACAATCTGCCCAAGGCCAAGGGGGCCGCGTCGCAGTATCGCGCCGCGCTGAAACTCTTCCCCAAGAACGACAACGGCTGGGATGTGCCCGTGGAAGTCTGCTCCGCCCGGGAATGTTTCGCGTTGGACAAAGTGTGGCAGATCATCCAGGATTTCGTCGCGCTGACCAAAGGGAACGGTAGCTTTGAAAGAACTCGTAACGCCCAATTAGTCAACATCTTCTACCATTGGATCGACTTCACCTTACAAAACCGCTTTTACAACAGCGAGCACACCCAATCGGAAATCGACCGCTTGCTTCCGCTCATCCAGTCGAAGCAAATCTCGCCGTACATGGCGGCGACGCAGTTGGTGGAAGGGTGATGGTTTCAGGGATATTTATTTGAGCTGAGTAAAAGCTTCGTATGAGTGTCTTTTCATCTCTGGAACACCGTGTCGGAGATGAAAACTACTGCGTACGCAGGTTTTTCTCCTATTCTGTTAAAGGAAACGAACAAGGAACTGTAACCGCTTGTGGAAACAGACTTCAATTTCAAATCAAAAAGTCAAAAAATACACTTATAACTATTTGAAAATCTATATATTGCACGAGATTTTCAAAAAATATCGCATCAGTAGTATTGGTCAATAGCTAGGGATTGTCGTTTAATTCTTTCCTTTTGATCTTGTCGGTCGCTTATGAACGGATTTGCTCCGTTTTTTCGGAACAGCATTGTTCATAACTGTCCGTTTTTTTGTTGATAACTGTCTGATTCCTG
>Ga0247609_10000185_pt1 | contig 90979 bp, 106 predicted proteins | sample 172DNAGHGlowgp2_FD_193487 | JGI IMG/M metagenome (GOLD analysis project Ga0247609, IMG submission 193487) | Sheep rumen microbial communities from Palmerston North, Manawatu-Wanganui, New Zealand - 1728 DNA GHGlow gp2 | ecosystem: Host-associated > Mammals > Digestive system > Stomach > Rumen ...
ATTGTGGTTCAGCGAGCATGACAATGCAATATATATGTTGGGCAATGGTAAGGATGGTATCAAGAGCATATTCGAGGAATATGGAATGTCCAAGTGGTTTGAGAGAGAGGGAAGAATCAAACTTGATAATGACTTCTATTCAAAGTACAGATATGAATATCCCATGAAGGATAATACAAGCAGCGAGATAGGTACAGGATATGTTCTTGGGTTTGACTATCTTTATGACAGAGTTCTTATCACAAAGAAGGACAGTGACAGATATATTCCCGGCAATTGCGCTTATGACGGCAAGGAAAGAGGTCTTGAAGCGGTTAAGGAATACGTCGCCCAAAATGTTGAGGACAATAATTGGAAGAACGTATGTTATAAATGGTCACAGGAGAAATGCTGCTATATCATTGATTATGAGATAAATAATGTTGAATATAGAGAGGAGTTCAATTCCTATGACACGCAGATTGAGATGTATCGCGACAGATACAAGTTCAATATGATGTTAAATGAATACTACGGGGACAAAGAATGGCCTACATTTGAAAATAATGGAGATTGGAATGTTGATATTGTTGATGGCAATATAATCTACAGACAAGGTGATGATGTGATGTCATACAAAAAGGATTTCTATGACAATTCTTGGACTATATCGTTCAAGCCCGGCTATGGGTTTGTGTCTTTCCATTCCTATATGCCTAACCTTTATATAAGCACTTCCAATGGTATTTATTCTTGGATTGCTGGAGACAACAATGTTTACAGGCATAATAAGAAGGGCGAGTATCTTGGTTTCTATGGGAACAGCTATCCTTTTGCACTTGAGATTGTTGACAAGGATGACAAGACAATAGCATATGGCAATTCGCTTATGGACAGCATTTCTGTTATGACAGAGGCAAAGAGGGTTTCCAATGGGGAATTGCTTGATGTGAGAAACATATTCTTTGACTATGGGTATTTCTATAATGGCAGACAGATGACAGATTTCGTAAAGTTCATTTCAAAGCACGATCTTGACGGAATGAATTATCTTGACGATTATATGGACTTGGATGATAAGAATATTCCTGTTGAGAAGCGTGATATATATTGGCACATCAACGATATTAGGGACAATGTTTCTGACTATGATGCACCGATGTTCCTTAATGACATTAGCGACAGAGTTGGTTTTATGGCTCAACATGATATGAACGGATGGATAGACAAGGCTATAAACAATGCTGTATTTGAGAATAAGGACTGGTGGGATATAGAGCCTTTCAAGGATGTGTATATTTGTCAGAGATATTTCTATGACAAGCCTAATATTGACAGAAGATACAAGGATATAAGATTTGGCGTATTGCTTAACACAACAGACAAAAAACTTAATTTGGATAATATAATTGAATAGCAATGGAAACTATAAACACTTTCGGACTTCCGTTTTACCGTAATGGAGGTAAGATTCATATCAAGAAAGAGAATCGTGGCAAGTTCACTGCCGCCGCAAAAAGAGCAGGTAAATCTGTACAGGCTTATGCAAGTCAGATATTGGCGAATAAAGAAAGATATTCTCCAACACTTGTTAAAAGAGCTAATTTCGCACGAAATGCGGCTAAATTTAAACATGAAGCAGGTGGTATTGTAACGCCTTATGGCCAGTGGGAATATCCTGGCGAAGTCACAATTATACCTTCCAATGAGATAACAATGAATAGTGTTAATTATCCTGTATTGGGTATATCTAATACTGGAGAAAGAAAATTAATGCTTCCTTGGATGAACTATAAGTTTAATGGCAATTATGTTACTGAATATCCTATAATGCAGAATGGAGGTTGGGCTAATTTCAAACAACTTTTAAGAAGAACTTTTGATAAGGATTATAGAAATGCACCAACACTTGAAGGTGATTTTAATACAGCATTTAATACTGCAAGAAGAAGCGATGTTCCTGTTTTCAAGTGGAACAACAAATATTATAATACAAATATTGCTCCAATTGGAGATATTATCAATTCTTTTATAGAGCAGATTAACAATAAATATAAATATAGTAATTGGGGTAATGTTCTGAAAGATGATTTATATAGTAAAATAGTCAATGATAAAAGTATAAAATTTCCTATTGCTGACATTGCAGAACTTATAGGTGATGAAAGCAGTTATGATAAATATAACAGCAAAAATGAATTTGTTGGACCTCTTCAAATGAATGAATATTGGTTTTCAAGAATATATGGAGATCAGGGTAAGGCTGTTTATAATGAATATAAGAATAAGACAAGAAAGGATGAAGATATTGCTGAAGATATGTATCAATATATCAAAATGATGAATGACAGATTGCCAGATAATGGATATGGTTATACTTATGGAAGATTTAAAGTTAATCAATATGCACCTAATGCTGGATTTGATGATGTTATCAATAATGCGGTTTGGAATAGCAATGTGATACATGAGATAAATAATGGTATTGTTAATGGTTCTAATTTGAAAAAAGGTGTCTCAACATATAGGGATTTGGCTACGGAATATGATAGAATGTTGAAAGAAAGAAGAAATAATGTAAAGAAACTTGAAGGTAGTTTTGTTCCACTTCCTACTGTTGACAATAAGATTACAGACTATTCCAGAGCTATGGCAAAAGGTCTGTTTGAAGGCAATAATATCGCCAATATAGTGGGTACAACTCTTGGCGCAGCTTCTACACTTGCTGCTAGTATTGGAGGTGCTGTAAGGGCTAAAAAACAGGGTAATACTGATACTTCCACTAATACTCCCTCTAATACTGCCGAATCTACATTTGTAGATCCATTTGTGTTGAAGAATCCTTTGGAAAGAACAATGAGAGATGCCACTGGTATTGACAATATGAAATTTAAATTCAGGCAACAAGGTGGCATGCCTTCCACACAGGCTATCATTGAGGGTGGAGAAATAGTGGATTATCCTGATGGCACACAGTTAATTGATACTGGAGAGCAGCATGAATATAGCGGAGAACGCACTTACAGACCTGATGGGAAGATAGATGGAGACCCTGTTGAGTTTACGGGCATTCCTATGATTGACTTGAAAAACAATCCTAATTTAAAACTTTTGTCCTTTGGTGCTAATCCTTGGGCTCAAGGAGAACCTTTCATTTGGCCAAGCACAGTAAACCAAAAAGGCTATGTGAATACAAAGGTTGATAATTATTTTCCTGAGGCCCATCAAGAGAACAAAATTAACTTTGCCCAATTTGGAGGCCTGATGCAACAACCATTCAAAAAGCCCGCAAGAATAAAAAGAAAATAAACTATGACGGAATACGAGGAAGAAGAACTGCTAAAACTTACCAAGGAGAACAACCTTATGTTGCGGTATATTATTTCTTATTTGCGGCATGACAATTCCGTTGACTTTATGCAGAACATCATAGCCAACCTTATGGCTAACAAGATTGAGACACGAGGCTTCAGAAAAAAGTAAAACAAAAAAAATAATCAATCTCCTGTAACAAGGAGATTTTTTTTATATTTGTGGCATTAACAATGAAAATTCAAAAAGATATGAACAGATATAAATTTCAGATGGGAGCTGAACTTCCTCCCGAAATGATGCAGCAAATGCAAGGAATGCCTATGGAACAAGAGATTCCAATGGAACAAGGCATACCTGTTGAACAAGGTAATGGCGAAGCAAGTTTCGCGCAACAGCTTATGGCTATCGAACAGGAGATAGACAAGATTCAGAAAGAAATGAAAAAACTCGAGAAGCGTGATGATAGACTTGCGCAGAACGAGTATAAGAGACTTGAGCAGCAACTTATGCAATTGGAGCAGCAGAAAGAGATGTTGAGACAACAAGTTGAGGCTACAAGACAGCAATTGGAGGCACAGGAACAAATGCAAGGTGAAGAATATCTTGACCCAAACGCACAATATGAAATGTCTCCCGAGGAACTTGACGCGCTGGAGGGTCAGTATCAGGATGTTCCTATGGAGGAACAAATCAATCCGGAGGAAATGCAGATGATGCAATACGGTGGTAAAATGCAGACTGGTAAGAAAATATTAAACTGGTTAGGTCAGATTCCTGTATCAGAAACTATCGGAGGACAGTTGTCTGAAGTAAATATGAAGAATTTAGAAAAAGATTTGGCAGAAGGGAAAATAAGCCCCAAGGAATATAACGCAAGAGTAGATAATGGATTAGCGGCTAATTTAATTGCTAATTCCATGAGCGTTCTTCCTGAAGCTGCTGTAATAGATAGTGATTTATTGGCTTATCTAACTGCCATACCGACACTTGGAGGTGCTTATTTACACGATAGAGCAACATACACAAGAGATGGTAAAACGCCAAAAGATTCTCCTTTCCATTGGTATTTTGGAGGAAAAGAAGAATATGAAAAAGAAATGAAAGAAATTGAAAATGCGAAGAAAAATACATCTGTTAAAAAATCTTTTGGCGGAAAGATGCAGGGAGGAAGATCTCTAATAGGAAAAGAACGTGGACTATTTGATTATAATATAGACAATGGTGAAATCCCAGAAGATTTAGATGATTGGAATAATAGAAAATTAACACCAATATCTAATTCTATTAAAAGAACAATCCCTGAAAGAAAATTATCTTTTAATCCATATCTTGATGGATATTTAACATCAATAAATTATTATGGAGAGCCAGAAGAGCCTATTATAGAAATTGAAGATACGTCTAATGGGTATAGGTTGCCAGATTATAATTCTCAATTTCAAAAAGATATTGCAGATTCTCTATATAAAGATAAGGTTGTTCCGGTATTAAGACAACAAAAAAAAGACAATTTCAAAAAAGGGACACAGAAAGTAAAAGATTATTTTGGTGACAGACCTTTATCTGATTATGCACAACTTGCTATAGCAGCAGCTGGAATATTAGACGACAGGGCAAGATTGAACAATGAGATTGCAAGGAATATGACATTAACCGACAATCCTTACCCAAGAATTATAAATAATATCAACGAATATTCAGAAGGCGTTAAACAGGCTATAAATAGGGAATATACACAAAGGTCAAACAGGTTGAGAAACGATATTCGCAGAGCGGAATCTTCTGTTCAGCCAAGAAGTGTATTTGGAAGAAGTGCAAATCTTATGGCAATGCAAGATGCTTATAATGAGAATCAAAACAAATTGGATGCTGATTATCAGACAAAACTTGCGGCTAATGAGTCGGATAGAAGCAAACAGTATAATGCTGCCTTTGAAAACTTTGCAGGTACTGAAAGAGCTAACAAGATATATAACATGAATAAATTGACAAATGCTCTTGAAAAAGATGATAAGATAACTGCAAATAAATATAGTCTTGCACAAACTGAACTTAATAGATGGGGAGAGATAGAACAAGACAGAAGAGACAGGAACTTCCTTGAGACGCAGTATCTTGACAATTTATATAACAATTACTATGTCAATTTATTGTCTGCAGGTATTCCTAATAATCAAGCTATTGATATTGTGGACAAGTTAAGACAAAAGAACACAAAGAAATCAACCAAAAAATCAAAGTAAGAAATGGATTCAAAGATAACCCCGTTATATTATGATTACACTCCAATAGAGTTGGGAGAGGGTAAGATATACCAGTCTCCGATGGAGTATATTGCAGAGGATGCACAGAATCAGGCAATGACCGCTGCGTTGTATGATAATATGATTAACAATCAGCTGCCTGAATTTCTTGCAAATATTCCTTATTTGGATAAGGACAAGTATGACAAGTTGGCTGGAGAATATACTACGGCAATAGACGATATTGCAAGAACACTTTCTGAAAACCCGTATGACAAAAACGCACAAAGGTTAATAGCCGAACTTGCCACAAGGTTTAGAAAAGATATGTCTCCTCAAGGCGAATTAGGTCTTATGGCCGCGAATAAGGGAGGTCTTGATGTATGGATGCAGAATAATCTTCCTTATGCCACTACAGACCCTGAAACATACGAGAAGATGTATGAAAAGAAGAAGGAAGAACTTCTTACAAACACAGATCCTTATGAGATTCCAAATATCATTTCGGAAAATATAGTTCCCAAACCGGAGTTATATGATAAGGATAAAATTGGATTTGCTGGTGAAAAAATGGCTGTTGAGACAAATGGATTTAAAGATCCTGCCGCAAATGACAATACAAGAATAGCATCTATTGTTTCAGATTATTTTAATGATGACAAATATAAGCCATATCTTGAACAACATAACGCATTAGAAATACCATTATATAAAGATGGAGTTATAAATGATGAACATCCATTTGCAGAAGAGGCTAAAAATCTTGAGGCTACATTAAAAGCAATGAGATACGAGACGAAACCAAGTAGATATACGGGTAATGGCGGAAAAAGCAGAGGCAATAGGAATAGCGGTAGTGGTAGTGGTAATAATAGCGGAGGAGGAAATGGAATAGGATTTCTATTTGATGAATCAACAGAAAATTATATACCAAATCTTTCTTTTTCACAAATGTTTGAAAGTCAAAGAAATATAAAAAGAGGAGATTATAATTACGAAGATGTTTCAAATGTTCAATTTTTAAAACAGCTTTATGCCAAATCTGGTCTTACAGATAATAATGTAAATGGATTAAATTATGTGACAAAGGGACATTTTACAAATTATCTTGATAATACAGTGGATGAAAATGGAGAGTCCATATCTGACAAAAAGAAAGAAAAAATGTTGAACAAAAATGTCAGAGACTATATTAAAGATAATTTATCTAGAAGCACTTTAAGATGGATTATACAAAATAAAGACAAAGGAGAATCTTCTCATTTTAATAATGGGATTGGATTTACTGTAATATCTAAAAAACGAAGCCAGCAATATACTGGTGATTTAACACAATATACATATACTTTGAAATTAAAAGACCAATTCGGATTAGAATATGATGCCACATATACTGTGGACAATCAAGGTGAATATAAAAATCATTCTGTTACACCAAGTTATGATGTTGTTAAATTATTTAATGGACTGAAAAACAATTATGCTGAATTAAACAACAAAGAAAGTCAGAAGGTTAAAACTATGTCATGGGAAAGAAATGAACTTTATCAGAAAAATAATAAGTTCCTATCTTCCTTAGTGGCATTCTGCAATAGATCTTATAGAAAAAATGAAAACGATCAATTAGAACCTGTGGCAGATGGTGTGGTTCTTTACAACACAGACAAAAGAAAGAGCAATCAAAAAATAATAGATGTTGCATTAGGTCAAGGAGATGATTATGTTCTTATAACTTATGATTCTGGATTTAAAATTGGATTTAGAGCAAAAGTTATTGATGATTTTTATAATACAATAAAGGAATTTAAAGAACCAATGATCAAATATATGAAACCGCAATTCCTTTCATTTTATTCATATATTAACAGTATGATGTCTGCAAACAATAACGCCATTATTAATTTTGATAATGAGTTTAATTATCTTACAGGGCTTGGAGTTTCAGATGATATGAGAATTAAGTTGGAGAATGGGTATATTGTATTGCAGAAGAAAGAAGGAGAAGAATGGAAAGACATGACCCCTGAAACAGGTAAAGATGAGGAGCAGAACCTCAGTGTATATGAAGCATATACTATTTATGATATGATTAAATAATTTTATATTTCAACTGGATATGGCTAACAATAATACAGAATCAGCAGGACCGCGTAAAATTTCCGCATCAGAAATTCAAAAGAAAATAAACGAAAAGGCTAAAAATGGCACATTATATGATCCTTATTTTCAAAACACGATACAGAATAGAATTACTTATGATGACCTTGGACAATATGCAGATATAGCAAGAAGAAATAATTGGGATTTGAATAATATATCCCTTGATGAAACTGATTTGCAAAGAAGAGCATATCAAGACCAGACATATTGGGAAAGATTAAAAATAGCCGGAAAAAATTTCGGAGGTCTTGTAAAAAGTGGTGCTAAAGGGATGTGGAGAGAAGGACGTGTTGTAAGTCTTTTAAGTGACAGATTGACAGATTGGGATTATGAACCACAATATGAAAAAGAAGATACTACAGAACCAATATTCTCAAGCCCAGACAAAGGCAAATACCAACATTCTTATTGGTTAAACCAATTTAGCCAAATGGGTACAAGTGTTGGTATGCTAGCAGGTATGGCTCCTGAAATGCTTGGAGAACAGTTTATATTATCTGGTCTTACAGGTGGAACTGGCATTGTAGAGGGTATAGGAAAAATGGCTGCAAAATGGAGAAAGGTTAAAAAAGGTCTTAATGCTGCAAAGGTTGGAGAACAGGCTATTGAAACTGCAGCAAAAGCAGGTACAAGCTATAGTAAGGCTGCCTGGAGAACAAATCAAGCTCTCAATAAAGTTGGGCAAGTTTTAATAGGTGTGGATCAAGGAGAAAAAAATTCAAGATTGAATGAGCAATTCAATATGAATGAAGTATTCACACAAGAAATAAATTCAATGGCTGAACAACTTTCGAAAGAAGAAGGAATAGGTTTTGAAGAAGCTGTTGAAAAGGTTCTTGCTAATGAAAATGCCTATAATATAGCATATGAGAAATCAAAAGCCGCAGGAGAAGAACAATATGCTCTTGAAGCTCCAGTTGATATGCTTATAAACGGTATTCAGGGTTATCTTAATGTTGCGCCATTTTTGAAAATGGGAAGTCTTACTTCAACACTTGTCGGTAAGACAATGAAAAGAACGCTTATTAAAGACCTGTTACTTCATTGGGGAGGCTCTGGCATTCTTGAAATGGGAGAAGAGGCATGGGAAGAGATGGCTACTTTGTATGGACAAACACATTATAACGATGAGAACAATGAGACTAAAACATTCTTGGGTATAGGAGAAGAGAGTGAAAGCAGACTTGGAGAATTTGTTGGTGATTTTGGCAAATTGTGGGCCGGAAATGAAGATAGAATTATAGATAATGCAATTGGAGGTTTATTGGGTGGACTTATTTTGGGTCCCGCACAATCAGGTATATATAAACTTGCCAATATAAGAAGTGATAAACGAAGGAAAGAAGCCTTAAAAAAGAATCTTGACAATCTTGAAAAATTCAAAGGAGGTTTTGCAGAGTTCTACAAGAAAAATCTTGAAGTAATGCAGGCAAGGACAAAACTTGAAGAATATAGAAGCAAGCTTCCAAAGAATCCAAGTGAGGCAGAGAATGAGAAACTTGTGAATATGGTCAATGATGTTATAGCACTTGAAAACAGTGCGCAGAAAAACCAATTGCTTGACCTTAAGATTGCAGCAGCAAGATATGACGAGCTTACGCAGACAAAAGGCAAGGGTAGCAAAAACATATTCCAAGATATAAACAACGAGTTTATAAATGTAAAAAACGCTCTTGATGTTTATGGCAATGCGCTTGCTTCAAATCCAAATCTTACAGATGACATAAAGAACGGAAATGCAAATGAACAAGTTCGAAATGCCGCAGAGATTTTGAAAAACAACGGTATTCTTAGTGATAGCTATACCCTTGTATCATCATTGGAGGATTCAAAGAAGCATGTTCAGGCAATGCTCAACGAGTCCATTATGATGGATAGGGATTTGGCGGAAGGATTCTTTGGTATATATATGAACATGGATGACGCTGTTGACTATATGATTACAAGATCATATCAGAGACAGATGCAAACACTTATAGACACATATTCAAATATTTCTGATAATATTGTAGGTGCAATGCAACAATCTGTTGCAGATAAATTTGGAGAAGGCATTTCAAAAATGAACACTGCCGATTTGTCTAAAGCAATATCTTCCATATTACGCGCAATGACTGGTGAAGATGTGAAAACAGACAATACGCATTTAAAAGATGCTATTGAAAGTGTAAGGTCTTCATTGGATGAATATCGCACAATCAAGTCTGAAGATGAAAGATTGTTCAATATGTTAAGAACAAGAGGCATAAAAAGAGGTGTTGCGATAACAGAACCTTCGCTTGTAAATGAAATGCAAGAAAGATATGGAGAACTTGAGAAGGAATATACCACTGCCGAAAACAATCTTGCGGAAATTCTGAAGAATCCGGATTCCACTGAAGAACAAAAACTTGAGGCTCTTGCAAAACTGAATTCTATAAAATCAGAAATGAGCGAATATTCCAATGAAGAGGATTTGACAAAACAGGATGCTACAAAGCAGATTGCAGAGATGAACAAGCAAATGCTTGAACTTATCAAAAAGGCTTATGACAAGGCAGAAAAAGTGTCAAAAAAGACGCAATCTATTATAGCTAAGCTGTCAAATATAAATCATGAAAATATCGAGGACAAATCCGTCATGATATCAAATGTAATATCCGAACTTGAGCAGTTGCGTGATTCACAAAAGACTTATGATGACGCCTCAAGAATAAGCGAGATTATAGACATTTTAAGAGATGCAAAAAGAGTTGCTGATGATATAGTGTCGGTTGATAATGTAAGTTCGTCATTAAAGGCAAATAAATCAAAAGGACAATATGTTTGGGAATCACTTAAGAATAGTGATAATGAACTACTGAGATTCATGTCCGAAGTGAAGTATGGAAGCCAGCTTGATTTAACATATCTTGAAATGGCTCAAACACAAATTGACATATTAAGGGAAAAGAACGAGCAGCTTGAAAATCAGATAAATAATATAGGAAAGAAAAGTGTTCGTAATATACAGAAGAAATATGCAAGACTTATTGCCAAACCAGATGCCATTAGTGATGATCAGATACAGTTCTTTATTGACAAATATAACGAACTTATTAGCGAGATAGATAATTCGAAAGACAGTATCAAGAATTCACATAATATGATTCTTATCAAGCAAGACCTTATGAATAAGAAGGCCAAACTTGAAAGCAAGCTTAATGGCAATACTACTGTATCTTCAAACAGAATTTCCTCTTTGAATCCAAATGAATTTCTTAGTGAAAACAGTTCAAATGAAGGAGTCCCTGTATCTTCTCTTGGTCCGACATTATTAACTCAAGAAGAACTTGAAAGTAATGCAAGGGCATTACGTAAATTGAATGAGAAGAAAGGTATAGTATATCCTGATTCGCAAACACAGACAACGGAAGAAAAACCCTCTGATAATTCAAGAATGGAAACTCTTGTAAGGGATATTCTTGCAAGACATTCAGAGCGTGCGTTGGGAGATTTGATGATAGAGTATTTTGACAAAAAGGAATATTCACAGGAGGAGGTTATGAATGCCTTTACGGCTGTAAATATATTCAAACAATATGGCATTCTTGATATTGTTCCTAAAAAACAGGGTGGTACTATAGGTCAAGCAATAGACTTGATATTCAACAAAATAGACGTTGCTGTTCTTAAAGACAAAAACCTGCCGTTCATAAAATATCTTAAGGCTGTTCTTGATGTTTATGGATTTGGGAATGAATCAAACCTTCTTTCAGCAATGATTTATTCTGAAAATTACCTTGATGATAAGAAAACAGAGCATAGTGAAACAGATACTGGTGTAGTTGTAGATACATTAGGAGAAGGCGAGAATCCTGTAGAAGACAAAGGAAGAGTGGAAAAAGTTCCAACGAGAGAATCTCAAGTTGATGAACTGAAAAGTGACAATAATCCAGACATATTCCAAATGCCTTATGCTATAAAAAATGTCGATGGGACTTATTCTTATGCAAGTAGAATACAGAGTGGTGACAAGTCTGCGATAGACAAAAAGGCCTTTGACGCATTATATAATCCGAGCAGAATAAAGAAGGCTTATTTGAGGGGATTTGTCGGTTCTTTAGAGGAAAACCAAGATGTATTCAAGAAATATCTGGATTATCTTACTAGCCTTCATGTTCCTGCTGAATTGTCCAAAAAGGGCAAAGAAACAACATTTCTTAGAAACAGACTGCAAAAAGATAATTTGCTTGACTATAACACTAACGAGGAGTCTTTAAGAAAGATTTGGGAAAATAGGAATTCCATTTTGTCGGATTCTCCGATTCCAATATATGCAGAATTGAAAGGCGAATCAGAACCTGTTGTAATAGGCTTTATTGCGACATCAGATTATTATAATGAAAGCAATGTTTCAGCATTGAAGGGAAATGAGGAACAACAAAAGATTATTGCAAGCCTGAACAAATTTTCAAATGATGTCCGCATATTGCTTTCATCATATAATGATATTGAACTTAAACTTGGTGAAAGACCCGTTGTTCCTCAAGATATAAACTATCTTGAAATAAATGATACTGATTTCAGTAATGGCGAATTAGTACAACTTGGAGATAATTATGAGGAACTTGCTTATATTACAAATGGTATAAATATAAGAACAAAGCGAATAGGATCTATTCATGGTAATTTCATTGACAGTGTTATGTTTTCCGGCATATACAAAATAAAGGAAGAACTTGTGAATGGAAAATCCGTATATATTCCGTATAAGTTGTTTGTAAATGGCAACACTGTTTTTGCAGACGGCAAACTTCTTAATGTCGGACCTATCTATATGCCAAATGATTTCAAGCTTGAAGAAAAGGCGCCAGAGATATTCCAGCATTTCAGAAACAATATTGTTGACTATGTGTTTAAGAATTTCCTTAATAAGATGCATAAGGCATATATGAACGCAAACACATCTGAAAGGAAGAGTCTTAAAAATGACATAAGGACATTTCTTGAAAAATATAAGGATTTGTTGTTTATTGACAATATAGAAAATGCGAGTGCAAATGTAATAAATCTTATAAGTTCACAGACATATACTGATTTTAATTGTAAGCTTGATACGGAATTCAAGGCTGAACAGCCAAGAGCATGGCTTGTTGATTTTTCATCTGATGAGTATAAGAAGCAGGTAAATGATGGTGTCAACTATTGTGTATTCCATTATAACAAAACTAAAAACAATGAACTTAATTTCTTTCTTGGAATACAAGATGAGAATATAAAAAGAAGAAGAGAAAACGGAGAGAATGTTCATGACACAAGAAATATTGTCAACACATCTGTTTTGAATACGGTTGAAGATTATACCAATCTGTTTGAATTCATAAGAGACAAGTTCAATAATAATGGAGATGCCCAGAAAATTGCCGTAATGTTCAAGGACTATCGCGGTAATACATCTTTGGACAAACCAAATGATTTTACCAAAAAAGTATTTTCAGATGAGACAATTGTAAGAGACCTTAATATGTTGAAAGACGGCAAGGTTCTTGTCAATGAGAATGTTGAGAACGCAAAGACTTTCGCACAATGGTTTTCGGAAAACGCCAAAGAAACTGTAGGCCTTATAGATGTTGAGATGGATGAAGAACTCAAACATGCACCATATCAAGGCAAGACAATATTTGTTGAAGAGAATTACGAATATGGCATAGGCCAAAAATCCATTGTAAAACCTGTTGAAATAAAAAAGGAATCTGTTCCCGAACAGTCGAAAAAAACGAATAGTATTGAGATTCCTGCCGCTCATAGCATAAGGAAAGGTAGAAGTCTTAATATTCCGACAAGAATAATTATTAGTAAAAGAAGAACAAGTCTTAATGAAAATATAAGTGACGAAAGCATTGTTTCTGGTATGACGCTTTCAGAACAAAGGGAATTTTGCAAATCATTATTTGCCGAAGTTATTGAGAACAATGAGAATGGAATTCTGAAGAAAATAAAAAACAAGGAGATTTCTCATAACGCAATAGTTAGAGAGGCATATAATCTTCTTAAGAATGCATTTGAGTTTAACGGCATATTCAATTCTATAATTGACAAGGCAGAGTATTATATTAACGAATCACAGGCTCTTGTTGATATATATGAAGGTAAGGAGAAATCATCCAATGATTCTGTTTATATTGAAACTTATAAAAAATACCAAAATGTTTTCAATAAAGAAAATGGATATGAAAAAGAGTACAATTCACACAAGATCAATATAGAAGATAATAAAAATGCTTTAAGCAATCTTGAATCAATGCAGCAGGAATGTCTTGAAAAACTATTTCATATTCCTTCAATGCAGGATGATAAGTTCTGGGTTGGCACTTTCATTGAATATGTGAATTCTCTTAACAAAGGCAACATAAGCATAGATGAGGTTTCAGAAGAACAGATGCAGAAGGAACAGGATAAAACAACGGCTTCTGATTTTGATTATGAAACCGAAAGTTTTGAAAAAGAGCCTGTCGGAGATTTTAGTTTTTATCTTAAATCAATATTAAGCGATATTCCAAAGACACAGCGGGATGAAAACGGAGATATAATATCAGTATGGCAGAATCAGAATGAATTATTGCAAGAAGGGATTGACGAATATGAGGATGTAAACAAAATCATAAGAATTTTAGGCAATGTGATTGTGAATTCACAATGTGACTGGAATGATGTGTTGAGGAATCTTGTCGAACTTGCCAATGATGATTCCTACGAATATACAGATATATGCAAAATGCTTTATTTTAAGCTTTCTGATGACAATATAATGCCAGATCAGTATAAAAAGGAGATAATGTCCAAAATGTCCCTATCGTATCACGATATGATGTATATTAAATCAACATACGACAAAAACGGAGATATTGTCCTTTCATTGAATAATGTTTCTGACAACAAGAAATACGCGCAAGAGCTTTCAAAAATTAAAGAACATCTTAAATCAAACAAAAATATTATCAAGAACGGAAAGTTCAATAGAGAATTTCTTGTTGAGAATATTGTAAATCTTGATGCATTTATTGATAAGTTTGAAAAAGGGCAGCAATATTCTGTTTCGGAAGCGAAAAAGTCAATGTCAAATCTATTTGGTGTAAGTTTCTCAACAAATACGATAAAGGCAAACATGGAAAATCTTAAGAGAATAAATGATTCATTAAGAACTTTCGTAAAGAATACTGACAACAATAATGAATGGGATCATATACTCGGATGGGATGGAAGCACTTCAAGAATATATGAGATTGCAGATTTGAATTCTGCAATCAAGGAACTTGTCATATTTGAATGTAATGAAAGTGGTAATACAATAGAAAAGACAGAAACTATTGCCGGCAAGAAAATAATGACCACATATCAAAGACCATTGCGCGAAAAGCAGTTTAAGGATATGCAAGACAAAACTGGATTTTATGATGTGATAATGTCAATATTCAGAACAAATGACAATGGGAATTACTATTACAGGTATTTCCAACTTGACAATATTGATGTTATGCCTTTAAAAACCGGGTTGAGTTCATTATCTATGCTTGATATGTTTGGCAAACGTTCATCCCGTATGGTTGAAATGCCTGATTCAGACCAGACTGTAGCTGAATGTATTCTCAATCAGGAGACGCTTGGTACTGTTTCAGAAAACAAAGAACATAAACTTGTAGGTTTTACAGGAAATTATGTTGAAAGTTTCAAGACAAGAACGGGATACCAGTTTTCATATACTGTATCTGACAAGAACAGACTTCCATGGATTAGAATGCAGAAATATGTTATTCCTGTAACATCATATAAAGGGAAAACAAATACTGAATTCTATACTATTGACTTCTCAAAGATGCTTCCGTTTGTAACAAAACAATTACTTGACAATGAGCTGCTTACAATAGAAAATGATTTAAAATGCGATTTGACAAATAATATTGGGAAGCACTTGATATTGTCAATGCCTGAACTTAATAATATTGTTATTGAGTTTGACGGTAAAAAAAGGACACTTGAAAGTCTTCTTTCATCATGCAATGGCGCAGATGAGGAATATATTAATCGTGCTTTTGATTCGTTAAGACAGCAATATGATGATATGTTCCGTCAGGCAAGGCCTATTGTATTGTCGGTAATAGAACAAGAGGTTGCAAAACTTGTCTTGAACAAAGGGACTGCCAGAGGCGTTGAAAACGGCATAAGGATATTCAATGTGGATGGGAGCATACCTGATGATATAAAGAAGGGTATGTTACACTCCTCGTGGCATGATGCTGGTATTTTTGACTATAATGACGAACACGAAGATTATTCTGCAACACCTAAATATTACAAAAAAGACTATGACAAATATGTTATAGACAAGGCTGCTGACAATAAAAAAGCTTCAGGATATGGCATATTCAATGTGATATATTCAGCCTATGATATGGTTGTCAACACCTTGCTTTCTTCTGGAATGATGCAAAACTGCTTCTATTCCCCACTTACGAGATTTGCAAAAGTAAACAGACAAACTGTTGGCAAGCTTATGGAGATTGAGACAAGAATGTTTGATGAAGCAGGTAATGTGAACAGCCTTGTTGCAAAGGAGAAACTTGATTTGATAAAGAGAATATCCAAAAAGGCATCAAAGAATCTCAACAAGAGAATGGGTGGTATTGACGGTAGTGGAAGAATGCTTGATTTCAGTAATATCACACACTACAATGATAAGATGTGGGGAGGCGAAAACCACAATGAATATCTTTATCTGTGTGTTGGTGAAACTGTTTCTCCGTCTGCAATATATGAAAATATATTAAGACAGCAATATCCTAACAATGATGAACTTGATGAACTTATCAGACAATCGAAAGACGAATCTCTTACACAATCCGAAAGAGCTGATGCCTTAAACATTATCAAGTCAAAATATCCCAAGGCAAATTCATATCTTAACATTGACAGTACGGATGGTGCAGAATGGATTTCTTGGAGGGAATGTATTGATATACAACTTGCCCACGCTGATATTTCAGATGAAACAAGGAAAAGGCTTGAATATATGTATGACAAGTTCTCACAGGGTATATTTGATGATGATGATGCGCAATATCTGTTGAAGGTTATGGATAAAAACCTTATGAATATAGCGTTCAATCCTGACAAGCCTATGTATTGCGGTGTAATGCCAGTATATGATAAAGACGGCAATATAAAGACTACACAAATGACCTATGTAAAATCTGCAAGTATTCCGTTACTTCCGCAGTTCACGAGAAACACGCCTATAGACTATATCAGGAAAGCTGTTGAGTTTTTCGAACAAAGCCAGAGAAAGAATGTAAGGTTGAGTTTTGACAGTGGCATAAAGGTTGGCAATATGTCATCTGACAAGATTTTGTCTTTTGACGATCTTGTTGATATAGGCAAACAGATAAGCGAGGATGGTGAACTTTCTATCTATAAGGAAATAGGCAATGGTGTTTCAAGCGATATGAACACAAGTCATGCTATTGTTCTTCAAACAACAGATAACAAGAAGATTGATATCTTTAATTCAATTTTATACAGATTGAAAATGTCTTCAATAAATGCGGATAGGAAATATTTCCATATACAAATGGAGACGGAATCACACAGGGAAGAGATTGTGTTAAGGAAAGAGGATTACGGATATGATAATTTTGTTGACTATTTCACTAATACAAAAGGTTTTATTGTTTCAAAGAGAGATGTTCTTGATCTTCGCGGCAGACTTAGAAGACTTGGTATATATGATAAGCTTACCGTTGCAGAACAAGATATGCTTGCGTTAAGAGATATGGATATTGACCATGTTCTTGACAAAGACCAAAGGGAGATGTTTGACAAGTTCATTGAAAGTGACAGACTGAACAAACTGTATCACGAGATGAAGATGGACGATATTGGCAGGATTCTTGACAATGGTCAGACTTATGTCGTAGAATCAACCCAGTTGGACCATGTTCTTGAATCCGCTGGCATAAACAATGAGACAAGAAGAATCTTTGAGATACCGCAAAGACAACTTGACAAAGCTATTGAAGATGGTATTATTTCAGAATCTGATATTACCGATGGAAAAGTTGACGGAAAAAAATTTGAGGCAATAAGGTTTAATATGACTCAAAAAAGAGTTATTCGTGAAGAAACCGATTTTCTCAACGAACTTGGTATAGAGTCTGTTGATGATATGAACCTTAAGAATCAGAATTTCATACGCAACCTGTCAAAGATGATAGCAGAAGAGCTTCTTTCGAGAGGATATTCGACCAATATGGTTGAGCAAATGGGTCTGGTTGAGACAAGCAACAATGGGAATATGCAGTTTAAGATACCTCCGTTCCTTCATGCAAGTTCAGAGAAAATATCAGTTCTTATCTCGGCGTTGATAAGGAACAGGATATCAAAGAACAGACTTCCTGGCAATGCCCTATACACTGCATCAAATGAAGGGTTTGTCAAACTTAAAGGTGCTGACCATACATTTGATTCAAGAAGTGTTGTATGGATAGACAAGGAGGCTGCAAAAAGAGGAACTCTCGGTGCTGTTGTGGAAAATGGCGAATTGAAACTCGCAGAGGTGGCAATAGCCCCGCAGTTCAATTATCGTGATGAAAGAGGTGTCTTACGTAAAATAGACCTTTACAGCGTAGATAAAAAGACTGGTAAGTCAATATATCTTGTAAATGAAAAAGGCGAGTCCCTGTACATAAAAGACGGCAAGATAATATCCGATTATGAAAACATATTCCTCAACGAATCAATGTTTGACGAGGAGATGATAAAGATGATGACATTCCGTATTCCTTTGTCTGGTCATCAGTCCGCGTGTGCTGTAAAAATAGTTGCATTCCTTCCTCCCGCAATGGGAGATATGATAATTGTTCCCAAAGAACATCTGAAGCAATTGGGTGAGGACTTTGATATTGACAAACGTTTCTGTTATATCAAAAACTATATGGTTGACAAGGACAATAAAGTAAGAGTCCTCACAAAAGATTTTGTTGACAGGAAAATAAGGGAGAGCAACGAATATAAAAGGCTGTATAAAATGGTCAATGACGATATTTTCAATGGCAATGGTGCAGTAGAGGATATTGATACGTTTATATGGAATGAAGGAATGTATTATGATAAAGGTGCAAGTCTTTATAGATATTTGTCATTTGTAAAAGACAGGCTTGAGAGAAAACTTGACGAGAATGATACTATATCAATGTATCAGTCTGTATTTGAAAATCCTGATATTACAATACAAAAACAGATTTCAAAAGTGCTTAATTTTGACGTGCTTGAAGAGACAAGAGATGAAGTTATTGATAAAAAAGATACAGGTGCTGATGATAGTTTTATAACTCCATACAGTACTTCATACCAAAAAGAATTGAGACTTGGCAATGCCAATGCGAAGAAGGGTGTTGGTGTCTGGTCTTCCGCGCTTGTCGTTTCTGGACTTATACAGAAAAGGAATGTTGAACTTGAAAAAGTCGGTTATTTGGGTACAATATCGCCTGTGCTTTTAAGATTTGACGGTAATACATTTGACGGCTCGTTAAGCAGAACAACAACACTTGACCAGCAAAACACAAAGACAGATGTTATTTCCGCACAGCAGAATGCCAATGTTGATAATGCCAAGGCGGATGTTGTTTCATTGTCAAACCAGAACAGTGTCACATTCAATTTTTACACGTTCATGGCACAAATGGGATTCAATAAGACATCAATGGTAGAGACCGTAAATGGAGAAAAGAAGCAGCTTGACCTTGCATATCTTGTTGCGCTACAGCCTTCTGTTCTTAAATATACAAGACTGAAACAGGCGAACCAGTCAATTATAGGAAGGAAGCGTTCCGAGAAGTCCATTCTCTTTGATGTGCTTTCTGATTATGGAATGTCAGAAGATAATGTACGGAAAATAATGAATGGTGTTTCTGTCAATGGCCTTAATTTTGACGGTGTTATGTTTGATGTTGGAAGCACCTATTTTGACGGGATTACAGGACAATATCTTTATGACACATTGAATAAAGAGTATGATTCTTCTGAAAAACAGCTGAAAACTTTTGTATTCTTCTATAATATCATGAAATACGGAGGATTTCTGCAACAATATTCCAAACTGTTGAATGTAACATCACAGGGTATAGGCAACACATATTTTGATGTTCTTGAACATGTTGAAGCTCTTAATAGTCTTGGTTCACAAAAAACGTTTAAGGGACTTGGTGATCTTATAGGGAAGTTCTACAAATTGGATGATGACAATATACCGGATAATGCAATGTATATTGACGGTTGTAATTATGCGATTGTTCCTACAACAAACGAAGGTGTTGTATTATTACACACATTATCTATGACATCGAAAATGTTCAACTCCATTTATAATATAGGCAGTAGTAAGGTTAGCAGTATTTATAGTGATTTGAACACTTTTGCAAGGGCTGCATATCTTCCTTCAAATGAACTTGATCAGATAAACAAGGATATATCAAGAGCTATCAAACAATATGTCTATAAATTATTGGGAGACGAGAATATAAAGGCTATATGCAATACGAAAGGATTGTTTGACGGAACGTTGGAGGAAGAGACAGACAGGCTTTTGAATCCTTCGTTCAACAGATATGCATTGAATAGGAATTCCGACTATCTTGCAGCCATTGACAGATTTAACAATGATGTGAAAGAGGATAAGGTTATAAGCGATGAGAAAGTTAGTCTCGGATATATAATCAACTTTCTGTCTGATGCCAATCATCCTTTAATGGAGAGCAACAGGTTCTTGAACGCATTGTCTGTAACAAAGGACGGGGCGCTTATGTTCAAACCCAACGCGAATGAAATTGCGAACAAAGACTATCACAGGCATTTCTTTGATTTGTATAATAATACAGATGTGATTACTGTGAATGGCAATGATATTGTTGTAAATGGTGAAAAACTCACTTATCGTGCATTGGCACAGGATTTGGCAACCTATGCCTATCTTTGTCACGATGAGAATGGTATTCTTAACTTAAGGGAATATATCCCAATCGAATATCTTGACCTTTGTGGTGTTCCGACAATGTTAAGGCACATTTCTGACAATATGGACACATATATTTCAAATGGCAATTTCATATCACAGTTCCAGTTGAGCTATCCTGAAATCATAAGAAATGTAAATATAACAAGAGATAATGATAAGTATATTGCCACAGAAGGTAGTGTTAGCGATTTTGACAATGTCAAGAGTTTCACAATCAATTATTCTGCAGTTGATGTTGCATCATCTGAAGCTGAGGCTTTTGCAATTGCTGTTGACCAATTGGACATAGCAGATCCGAGATATGTTGAATATGTCAAGCCTCTTGAATATGTTAAAATCAGAGGAAAAAAGAATGAAAACATTTTCAAGTATAATCCTGATACAATGACTTACAACAGGGTTTATAAGGAAACCAATTTCGGTGCAAACGAACTTAATCCTTATGAGAACGGTCTTATTGTTTCCACACAGACTATAGTTGAACCTTCAAATGTTGACTGGGTTAGCACAAATGACAAGGACAAAATCTATGAGCTTGTAAATACGCATATTGACCATGACAATAATATGACAAAATTTATACTTCCAGTTCTTGATATGATGAGAGGAAACGACAATTATGAACTTAATATTATTGTTGACAATACGAAAATAGACTTTAACACTGAAACAGAGATAAAAGACGGTAAGCTTGTAACCACAATACGCATAAATTCAAATTACATCAATTCAGACACATTGATGGAAGAACTTATGCACATGGTTCAGCAACAAGAGATTGCGCGTGTGTTTGTCATTGAAACAATTGACGGTGTGTCAAATGTTGTTGGCTACAAGAATCCTTCAGACAAGGGATATTTCGGAAAGAGCTATGACCTGTTCCTTGAATTCTCAACATGGTGGCAGACAAACGGACAGCGTTTCTCGCAAAGGCACAAAGCGTTGATAAATCAGTTTGCCTATGACAAGCAGATAGTCGCTGACGCCAATAATTTCTTTGAATTCATGGCTGCAGGAGCTTCACTTAATCCGGTATTTGACGAAGCGCTGAGAGAATTTGAAATTGACAGGAACAAACAAAAGAAGAGTTCAATCAAACAGATTATAATGTCTATGAAGAATGCCATAAAGGCTTTCATAAACAAGCTGTTTAAAGGGACAAAATCTAATGTTACACGCACGATTGTCGGAGAAACTATAGATTATATTGACAACAAATTCTTTGACGGCCAGATGTCAGATTTACAAAAGTCTGAAAATATTCTATTAAAGGGCTTGAAGGATATTATGTCCGATATGAACAAGCGTGCAAAGATGGATGCGATTGTAAATTCCATAGAGAGAATTAAGAATGAGAATAAGGATATTATGGATGAAAACCATAATTATACAAAAGACGGAAGGACTAATTTTGTATCTTCGAGTTCTCTATTTGATTTCTTATATAAAATTGGAGTAAAAGGTCAAAACGCAAAACAGGCTGCATCAAGTGGAAATATTGAAAGCAATACAAGTCTCAGAAGGGGCAACATGTATGATGCAATGTTGCGTGATATGTTCAAGTCAATGATGAACAAGGATTTCAATTATGATAATGAATTGTCAAAATTCAGGTCTGACATTGACAAATACAATGCTATGCTTGACAAGAATGTTGATAAGGAATATTTCATCGATGAAAATGTAATAGAGTATATGTTCAGAAGCGTATATGATATAACTCACGATATGAACGGTGATTTGAATGGCTATTTTATATCTGATGAAGTAAGAATGGTTTCTGACGCTGAAATAATGCTTAATGACATTGACACAAAGATGAGCCTTGCCGGCACTCCAGACTTGATATTTGTTTCCAATGACGGACAGATTCATATTATAGATTTCAAGAATACAATCAGAGACCAGATAGGCAATGATTATGTTGATGGACAAAGACTTACTACAAACAGATTGCAGAACACATATCCTTTCCAACTGAAGGGCTATGGCATAATGCTTAAGGAAGCTCTTGGTCTTAACGATGAGTTCAAATTGAACTATCATATTATGGAGATAAACGGCAATAATGTTCTCACCACTTTCAATATGAATGATAATGTTGAAAGAATTCCAGTAAGAATAGACGGCAACAAGATTGTGTTCTCAATCCCTTCACCGAATTATCTTGACAGAATTGAAATGACCGAATTTGATTTTGAACAAAACGGATCTGTGGTTGAAAGTACAACCCGACAAGATAAATCATTTCCTAATTTATGCTAATTTTTGATATATTTGCAACAATTAAATACAGACAAAAATGAAATGTGTAGTTAACAGAAAATCAGTTCTTGACAAGTGTTTCGAAATAGCAAATAATACTGATAATGTAGGTACTTTTAGTGAAGAGAATAATGATATTTATCAAGAACATTCCCAACAAAGCGGAATGAATTTCAAGAGGGATTCTAGAATTGAGAGTCTTATATATAATAGAGATACCGAAGAAAGCAGTTATGAAAAAGAGCTTGACATAAAAGACGCAATAAATATAGTGTCATCAAATTCAGAATATAATGCTGTAATAAGTCTTTTAAAAGAACTTTCCCAAACACAAAAATCCAAATATCTTGAAGGTTTGAAAATTATTGTTGATTCGAAACATTATGGCAAGAAAAGAGCTTATTATGATGCATCAACACAAACCATACATATAGACGGGTTTGCACAGTACAAGAACGGAGATTGTTCTTCTGTTCTTTTACATGAAATTATGCATCATCTTACTGTAGAGCGCTTGAAATATGACACTGAAACGAGAAACAATCTTCAGAACATATTAGATGAATACAATAAGAAATTCCCATCCATTACATATTTGAAAGAACATGCCTTGGAAGAATTTGTCGCTGATATATGGTCTGATGAAACCACTATCAATAATTTGAAAAACATTGAAACAAAAGACAAGTCTTTATGGAATAAGATATTGGATTTCTTTAAGAATATTATTAGCGGTATTTTCAAAAATTCTAAGGATACTTTATTCCAAGACGCATCTGTTGAATTGGCAAATCTTCTTACAGCAGATTTTGATGAAATCTCAACACTACGCGAAAATAAAGTGTCCAATCCGATATTTTATGAAAATCAGAACACTATAAATGACGATACAATTCATTCGACAAATGCAGATGCGTCAAATGCCATTGAGAACAGAATCAACAGGACATTCCCCGTACAACCCTCAATTGTCAAACGTATAGATGACAATACGATAAGGATAGGGGATACAACAAAGGTTGAAGAAGTTTATAAGGTCAATGATTCTGCAAAACAGTCTGACACAAGAATAATATCTCATTCTGTAAGAACAGCGGAAGAAAATCTTTCTCCCAATTACAGTCAGTCAAATGTTGATTATATAAATGATTTGAAAAGGTCATTTATGGGTGAGTCAATGAGGCTTTCTCTTGCACTTGACACATTCTATTCAAACATTGATCTTAACAGGCTCACACCAAAACAGATTAAAGAATTGGAGGGTGAATATAATCTTCTTTCAAAGACAAAGAGTGACATTGATGAAGTCCTTTCCACACTTGCAACAAACAAAAATGAAGATGAAAAAATAATACAGGATGCTGAGGATATTCTTGTAATGGCTGAACGAATCAAGAATTATCTTTTCCCCGGTATAGGCAGAGGAGAACCAAAGACCATATTGAACTATCGTGGAGATGCAAGTATTTCAAGTATAATGGACACTGTTTTCCAATATGCCAAGGCGTATTACAGTTCTGAATTGTATAATAGTGTAATATCGGAAAAACTGCCAGACAGTCTTTCTGAACAAATTAACAATCAGAAATCCAGATTCGCCATTCTTGAAAAAGAATATGAGGATTATAAGAATATCAAGGCTAAAAATCTTATAGTAAGCAATCCTAATACCAGAAAATATAATTCATTGAGAAATATTGTTGGAGACGAAAAAGCATTTCAAGAAATGTTCTCAACGAAAGGCAAAAGTGATATAAGCGCATTTGAAAAGATATTTTATGCTATAGACAACAACTGGTCTGACGATACCGCAATAAAACAGTTTTTAGGCAAAATTCAAGAAGGGATAGAGCTTGAACAGAACACAGAATATTTCAACGACAGGAAAAAACTTGTGGATCTTCTTAAAAGAATGAAGGAGATAGGTGTGAATCTTGAACGCAAGGAGACTTTCAGTTGGTTTTTTGAAAAGTTCAAGAATGGTCAGGAGACTGGAAGGTTTATCAATTGCTTTACTCCAGAATTTGAAGTGTATCTTGACTATTATTCAAAACAGAGGCCTAATTTTTCCGAAGGTATTTCACAAAGGAACAATGCAAGACAATATCAGAAACTACAGACATTTCATGACAGTTTTAATGTTATAAATATAATGGTTCTTCCTGAATTTTCAGAAGGCACAATGGAATTTGAACAGCTTGATGCGCTTTCCGGAGGTTATTTAAGGCTTCACAAGGATGATTTCTTCAAAACCGATATGGAATATCAAGGCAAACTTAAAAAGCTGTTAGGACTGCAATATGACCGCATAATAAACGCTTATCGTGACATATTGAACAGAACATTTATTGATTTCAACATTGCAGCAAATGAGTATATAGAGGAACAAAAACAGGACAGTGGAACTATTATAGATTTTGACAAGGCTATGACAGTTGTTCTCAACAAGAACGCGAACAGGAATTTTTACAAGATGATTTTCAATCTTAATGAGATTCAGAACGGAAAGCCTATAGATTCCTATCTTTCTTCAAATGAGAACAACCTGTATTATAACTATAATATGGTTCCTGTAATTCCAAAGGCTGACAAAACGGAATTTTACAATCAAGACTTTAGAGAGCATTTTTCCGCAGATTCAGAACATGCAGACTTGATGAAGGACTTCTATGACACTATGGTTGATATTTATGGGAATAAAATTGGTGTCACGTTCTATAATGATGTCAACAACACCCAATATGCAAAACTTGCAGAAGATTGGGTTGACACATCAATGGAACTTGTTGGAAGGGCAAAATTCGGCCAGTTAGGCAAACATTTTGCAACAACATTCAAGGGTTCGTTTTTTCAACGACAATTTATAGAATCCGACAAACAGCGTGTCATGCTTAATTATCTTGACGAACCATTGAAAATGTTCGGTAAGACAATGGATATGCTTGACACTGCAAGCGACAAAGCCCTTATAGCCCTTATAAAGAAATATGACATACAGGGTGTATATGATGAAGCAAACAACAAATTCCTTGATGATGTGCAGATAATAAAGCATATAATAGCACACAAAATAACACAAAGGGATTTTTCAGAAAACTTTTTCAAATCAACGGCAAATCTTCTTGAACTGCGAGCAAAACAAATTACTCGCGAAAGATGCTATAACATAGCGCAAACCCTGTTTGACTATTATAAAACCAACAATCCAAACAGAACAAAAGGTATAGAGCAATTCAGATCGCATATAAACAGAGCCTATGTTGGAATGCCCAAAACGGAAAACCCCAATATGAATGCTTTTCTTTCAAAAGAGAACATTCAAAAATGGATTGATATGTCAAATAGGGGAAAACCAAGTTTTATGAGAAAGGCTATAAGCAAGATTGCAAAAGTTTTACTTACAAGAGAAGAACCTTCAAAGAAAGAACTTAATGAAGTTCTTGGTCTTCTTTCATTAAACAAAGAGGGAGATCGAGATTCATTCACCTTCAAATTTGACGGTAATACTTATCTGTATGACGGAGAAAAAAACATGTGCTTTGAAAAGATAGGGAAAAGCATAGACTATAACAGGATTGATGAAGACAGGTTTTTTGAAAAATTACAGAAATACTATGAATCATTCGCTGAGGAAAGTACGGAATATGTGACTATGACCAGTATAATGGATGGATTACTGAATTTCCTTCCATTCAAGTTTATGGCTGGTATCCCTTTTAAAACCGGTATATTCAATAGGGCTGAAGGTGGCATAGCAAACTCAGAGATGGATGTTGTTGGTGAGTTTTGGGAGCCTGGAGATTTTGTCAATGCACAAAAGGCACTTCCGTGGATTGAAATCTCAAAATTCCTCACAAGTGACGGTAAAATACAATTGTTAAACAATAAAGCCGTAGCACCAAACAAATGGCTTGAAAAGCTCCTGATATTGAAATATATTGCCGATAGAGGCGGTATTATGCAGGATATGACCAATGTGTTTGACAGATCTTTGGAAGGTTCAAGAAAAACGGATATTAAGAATGTTTTCAATCTTTATAACGTGTCAATCAATGTTCCGGAATATAGGAATCAGATTATTCCTGTTGGTGCCATGTTGATGAGTCAGAAAGTAAAACTTCTTGATGGTTCTGAAATTACCGTTTGTGACAAGAAAATGAATTTCAACTTTCTTAAGGTTGATTTTGAAAAGGGTGAAATTGTATTGAAGGATGAATATAAGAACGAACCTGGCTGTCAGGAATGGATTACGTTTGCCACGACAAGACAGGAAAAAGTAGGTCTTATTAACGAAACAGTGACCACAGATGTTTTTGAGTTTGTTTATAAGGCAAAAACCGCTATTCACACTATACACGGCGATTATCGTGAGTTGTTCAAGAAACTGTATTCACAATACAGACTTGGCGCTGCAATGATGTTTCTTAAAGGATGGTGGCCCGCAAAAGCGAAAAGAGCTTTCAATTCAGGTAAAAATGTTAGAATGATATCAAATGACGGTACTGGCATCTCGAAAACCGCACCCGGAAAATATTATACTGCAGCGACTAAAGGTGGTGTTTTAACCAATCTTGCAACAATTACAACGCCGTGGTTGCATACTTCCAGAGGTGCAGTGTCCGCATTGCTTTCTTATGCCATATTGCCCGCAACTGCAGTTGTCAATCTTGGATATACGCTTTATCAGAAACACAAGAACGGATATGAAATATCTCAGATGACCAAGGTTGACAGCCAGTATCTTAAAGCGTTGCTTATGGAAACAGCATTGCTTGTTCCAAGACTGTTGCAGAACACTGTATTACTAAGATATACTGGTTTTAATCCCACCAAATTCATACATGACCATATTTTTAAAGACAAAGCGCTCCTTAAAGAACTTGGGGAAGGAGACATTTCAGTTGGCGAAAGACACGCTGGCAATATTCACGCATTGGCAAGAGAAACTGCCTTTATGTTATACACTTTTGCGATAGGATATCTTGCTTATGCTTTGTTATGGGATCCTGATGATGATGATGATGACAATAGGAGACAGTTTTTGTATTTCATAGCGAACAATCTTGGCAGAATTTCAAACACATTGTCATCTTTTGTATCATTCGCACAGAATGTTCAAGAGAATTATAGCGTTGACGAGCTTCCTATTTGGGATATCATCCAATCTGTTCAGAAAATACACAAGTATAGGACAGAAAACAATATCAAGATGAGAAACAAATATCTAATGAAGATATTGCCAATACCAAGAGTTCTTCCACAGGATTTTCTGCCCTATGCACAATATGATTTCTATAAAGAGGCAATGTACAATAAAGACATGAAAGACTATATTACAGGAGGTGAACAAGGTGCGGAATCATATTATTCGCAAATTTACAGAGCTGCTCTTAAAGAGGCTATTTTAGAGGCATACGAGGATGAAAAGCTGTCAGATGAATTCAGGGAGCAACTTGACAGAAAACTATTGTCTCCTGAAGAAATAGCTGCTGGTAAAACTTGTTATGACTTGAAACAAAAAGGTCTTACTTCGCATTATAAATCAAAAATAAAAGACGCGATCGGGAAAATAGTTCCTAACAAGAAAAAATTAAAGGCCGGCACATATCAGGAGGCTATTGAAAAACTATATAAGTATTACAAACAAAATGAAGATTGGATAGGAGATGTTCCACAAATGGAATTAAGAACTCCTGAAAGGCTTGTTTCAAAGATTTCCGGTAAATATCAGGAATTTGATGAAGAAGATTATGATGAATTTGAATCAGACTATTAAAAGAAGAAGCCTCCAATTAGGAGGCTTTCTTCATCTTATTTTTTAATAAGTTTGAACGCTTGGTTTATTTTCAGAAACGATTCAAGTTCCATACTCATTTCAAAGCCTGTGGCTATCATAAGTTTGTCATTTTCCTTGTAAATTTCCCCTTTCAGGCCTTTTTCTCCTATAAGATTCACCAATGCGTGAATAATGTCAAAAGAAGGGGCAATAATGATATTGTCCTTCTCATTTGCATTCTCCATTGTGAGAAGTTCGACTTTAGGTTGTTCTAATTTTTGTGTTGTTCCTGGATTTTCTTTTTTCTTTGCCATAGTTTAAATATTTAATGTTTCTTCTGCAAAAATAGGAGTTTTTTCTTTTTTAATATTGAGAAAAACATCCAAAATGTCATTGTATTTGTAATTAAGTTTTCTTGACTTGAAATAATGAAAGTCTTGTGGATTGTATAATTTGTATATTCCATCGAGCATTTTGTCTATCGCATCTTCATATTCGTCAGGAAATTTGATTGCAATCACTAGTCTTTTTGGAGATTTTGTCTTTTTTTCAACATCAAAAATATACATTCCCTTAAAACTTTCGTGTTGTTCTATTGATTTTAACACAAACGACAATGTTTCAAAATCAGAATGTTTTACATTTGAAAGAACATACAGACATTGTGTGTCAGGTTCAAATTCTGCGTCATTGCAAAACGCACCTTGTATTTCAAGTTTGTTTAGCTGTTTTGAAAATTCCTCCCCATACTTGTATAGCATGGGAAAGAGATATTTCAATGTTTTGTTGTTTATTTTTCTTTCATCTTTTATTTTCATCGTATTTCGTTCCAGTTAAGTAATTTCATTTCTGTATTGTTTGCGAATCCCTTATCAATATAGTTTATGTATTTACATATCAATTGGTCATAACCTTCTGTTCTCCAATATAGTTTTTGGGGTTCTCCGCCTTTGCTAAATAATACATGCTCTGTAGGTACAGAATAACCGTGTTTCCCTCTTATAAGAATATCATCATCACATTTTATCAGAATTGGCTCTGTATGATTAGGGATAGTTGATGCAACAAGAAAGAAGCACTCTATTTCAAAGTTAGATTCCCAATATGCGAGTTCTTCAAGACCTGTTATTCCATTGTCTTGCAATAGCATTCTTGCGTTTTGTTGTACAAGCTCCTTATACCATGCCATTTGAATGTCATAGCGGTATTTTCGCAGAGATTCTGGAAATTCCATAGTTGCGCCTGATGTGGTTTTCAAATCTATGATTTGGAACTTGTGGTTCTCCATGTCAACAAGAAGCATGTCAAGAAGCCCCTTTATGTCAATGCCGTAATAATTTCCATATAACGGTTTTTGGATATACTGCGCTTTGTCCTCAAAGAACATACTGTGACCTCTCATAAAAGTAGAGAGTTCCATTGTTATGACTTGTGCTCTTGTGAGCATATCCTCGCTAATTATTGTCAGGCCTTCTGAGACTTTAAGTTCTTGCAGATATGCAAGTCCGTCCTTTGTGATTTTGTTCAACAATGTGTCAGATTTGTATGTCGGATAATAGTTATGGTCATTGGCTATGGACAGCAACAGCCCTGTATGATAGAAATCAGTGGGTTCTCCGTCATTTTGCTTTATGCAATTGTAATATTCGGTCACAATATTTTTCATAGTGTCTGAGGGTTGTTTTATTGTTGACACATAGAACTCATTGTTGAACTCTTCGGGTGTGAGGAACAGGCAGTCCACGAGAGATCCGAGTTTCAGTGATTCTGTTTCCTCTTTGTCCTCTTTGAGAAATTCCCAAGGCCTGTAGCCAATGAGTTTTTTCAGTTTGCTTTGGTTAAGTGCAGGATTGTCCCTGTATTCTTTTACTTCTTTATTCATTGTTTTTTCGGTTTGATAATAATGTCCAATTCTGTGATTTTCGTATGATAAAATCTAATTTCTGTAATAGCGGACAGATTTGATTCGTTACATTCATTCAAGAAACTTTTGGCAGCTTCCATCGCTTTTTCCAGTGTTTCATAATGTCCTATAATAGCATGTTCCCCTTCTTTAAGGATAGGTTTTATGTAATAGTATTCGTTCATAGCTTATTCGATTCTTTTTCCTAATTCAATTATAAACACTTTTTCTTTTTCCGGTGCTCCCCATTTTGGATTTCCGAAGCCATATAGAATATCAACTATTTCAAACATCATTGTTTTTTTTGTGTAGCCATAATAAAACAAAACATGGGTGTAATTTTTCACATTGCATGACTGATAACCGTTTCGATAACTAAATAACACATAGTCTGTATTCAGAAATATCTTGCACCAGTATTTTTTATCTTCTCGGTATTCTTCAGGTTTTTCGCCTGAATAAATCATGTTATACCATTCTTTTTTAAGATGTAAGTGTAATATTTTCATAATTGTCTAGATTACAGTTCGTGCTTCATTTACATACTTTTCTGTGTGTATGATATTCCACCATAAATCATCTGTTTTAGCATCATCAGCGTCAAGACTGTCACCAAGTTTCTTTAATTCCTGTTCTGTTTCTTCTAATTCTGCAAGAATATCATTATATCTGTTTTTTACTTGTTCTTTTGTCATTTTACACTTCCTCCGTTGGATTAAAAATAAGTTTGACATCTATGTTATGTCGCCATAGCATAAGTTTTTTCTTGATAGGAAAGTCCTTTGGCATGAACTTTCTGTAAGACTCGAAATCCTTTGCTGACTTCACATCCTCAACAACAAGTTCGCCGTTTTTCACATACGAGAAATCTGCGGTGTAAGTTGCTGCAAGCTGTTTTGTTCTTGTAGCCTTTTTTTCGCCGTTTTTAGTCTGTTTCACGATAGTTTCACGTATGGCTGGTATAATTTCCCATTTAGGCTGTAACGTAAGCTCAGAAATAAGATTCTGACTTTGGCAGTCAAGAAGGAAGAGGTATCTCGCTGCTTCCTTCTTGCTGTCAAAAATAATACCGTTACACTCGAATTTCGTGTTCTTGTATTTATTCCTCGTCTGTTTCATAATTTATTATTTGTATGAGTTGTTCCAATTCCTCGTGTGTTGAATTGTCAATAACTTCCTTTATGGAAGTGCAAGTCTTGCCCAAATACGGCATATTGTATTCATCGACATAAAGTCCTACCCAAAATTTAGTCTTCATAAGCTCCGTTAAATTCTATTTTATAATCAGATTCATTATCAGAATATTCTTCATCAACAAGACTTGTGCCAACAAAATATCTCTCATTTCCAAAATCCTGTGATTCCAATATTTTATTGATTGTTTTTTCAGCATCCTGTTTTGATTCTGCTTCAATGATATAATCCCATTGTCTTGTTGTCTTTATTGGCTCGAATATTGAGAAATTGTAACTTTTCATCTTCTTGATTGTTTAAATTCTTTTTTAAGCTGTTCATATTCTTCTTCATAGCAATACTTGTGTGCAAAAGACTTCACATGGCATCTTGTAGTGTTGGACTGCAAGTTGTAGATATGCAGTGTGTCTGTTATTTCTGCGACAAGTGTCCCATAGGAGAATAGTTTTACAGATTCATCATCTTCCACTATTTTCGCTTTGCCATAAAATGATTTTCTGCCATTATAAGGCTGTAGTTCTTCTATTTTCATAATGTGTCATTTTAAATTGTTGTCCATACGAAAGTGAATAATTGTGTGAGGCATACAACCTCCATAAAGAAAATCCAAGACTTGTTGTCAACATCCGTGGAATAGTCCTTGTTGTAAGTTCCCTCAACATTGATTCCTATGATGATGAAAGTTACATAGGACAGAACAACACTCGGAATGGCAATCTTGTTTACAATGCAGATATATGCCGTACACAAGCCTATTGTAACTAATGAAGCAACATAGTGGATTGGTTTTGCCCAGCCGTTCTTAAGAAAGTTTGAAGGCTTGAATTTCTCAATAAGGTCTTTCCAGAATTCTTTCCAAGACTTTTTCACTGATTTTAGATTCCCTCTTGTTATGCTCTCGTCTTTTACGACAGGGGCTTTATAGCAGCAGGAAACTCCAATCATAAGTACAGACACCATAACAACAATAGGCATCCATATAAGGTTCTTCGGTGCTATTGTGTACCAATAGATACCCATAGGTGCTGCGGTAAGGGTACACCATGCAGAGAATAGCCAGTTCCACTTCTTTGGAAGCAGATAATAGGTTTCACTTAATGATACAGGCACATCGTACTTGAATGTCACGAAAAAGATGTATGCAAAGCAACATACGATTGAAATAATTGGTAATGCGATCATAATTATTGTTCGTTAAAAATATTTGTCATGATATTGTTTTTAATACACTCGTTTTTGATTTTTTCACATAATATCACCATATCAGGATGAGGTTTACCTGTCTTTCCAAATAATCTTAAATCAAAGAAATGTTTCCAATCTGATTCAAATCCAGTCATAATAAGTTCTGATTTGGTACATAAAGGTAATACTTCCCTTGCTTGCTGTGCAGTATAACCTTGTTTAATAAGGTCTGTGTAGTAAAATTCTGCCCTACTGCATATTTCTAAAAAAGTGTCATCGCCATAATTGTTTGGTTCTCTATTTCTATCTACCCATGCAGGTAATATAAAAGTTAACTCATTATCAAACTTATTTTTACTGTAATTACAGTATCTCGTTGACTCATTGGCAAATGAAAATACCCTATGTCTTAATAATTCTCTTACTATACCTATGGAGGTAACTAATTTAAAGGCATACCTTCTTTCATGATAAAACGTTTTTAATAAATATTCATCCATGTCTTCTAAGCAATGATGTTCAAAAAGTATTCTATAATTAGAAGTAACATAAACATTATGTCCATCATCCCCTGTCATCATTTTGGTTTGACGAACAATATGATTATATGGTTGTGATTCATATTTATAGCGAAATGCTAAAAATATATTTTTATCATTAGGAAACCATTTGTCTTTAAAGGTTAAATAAACAGTACCATGTTCAAGCATAGCAAGATGTCCAGATGAAATCATCTTGTCAACAAATTCCTTGGCAGAATTGTCTGTTATTTTATCTTCAGATTTGTAACAGATTCTTCCGGCTCTTTCTATTTGTTTATATATACCTTGTAAGCCATCTTCTTGCGATATAAATTCCGCACTACTCTCTATTAGTTTCATTTTCTATTGCGTTTTGAATTGCTGTTTCCAAGCGCTGGATTTCTCTTTGGAGATACCATTCCGCTTTTCTCAAATCAGTGAGTTCGTCGTCCTTAAATCCTGCTCTGCACAGATATTTTACTACATTCCCCTTATTGAAGTTCAGTTCCTGATCCTCAATGAAGTCTATTACTTCTATTTTCCCTGTGTTGTAATAATTGGGATGGTCAACTGTTGTTTCTTTATTCTTCGTCATAAGTTATAAGTTTAACGTTTTCAACTTTTTGTATAATAAACCTGTCTTGCGGTTCATAGTTCTTTATTTCCACATAGTATCCGTGAATCGTGTCTATATACCTTTCCGCCTCTTCAAGCGTGAAGCTTCTGCCCTCGTCAACCCATTTGTAATAAGGTCCCTTTTTGCTTCTTCTTTTTCTCCTATACAGCCTTGAGACAGTATAAAACGGAGTTGTACATATTTCTTCAGTCTTTTTCATGGTTATCTTCTTTTGAATCCAACTTCCTGTTTGTTATCATCGTGAGCCTCGCAAGCATAGATATCCCTTGGATAAGTTGACACCACATCTTCCGAAACTATCTTGATTCCGAAAAAATACACTGTTCTTGTCCAATGGATTCTATTCTTGCGGTATTCGTATCTGTACAATCTTTTAATCATTCAATTTTGTTTTTAGAAATTTGTTGAGTAAATCGTAATTCGTTGTTTTTACCAAATCTGATGAATCCTTTATCCCTTTTTCAAACAGAACCTCGGGCAGATGTATTGCCTTTGTATTTCCGTTGAATTTGGATATTCTCTTTGCTATGTCCTCTCCAGCTCTTATTCCCGTAGCATCATTGTCAAACAGCACTTTGATCTTGTTAAATCTTATTACAAGACTTTCAAGAATATCATTTGACGGACACATTCCCTCGTTTTGGAACCACACGCAGTTATAGCCCAAATTCCGTATAACCCTGCAATCCTTGTATGACTTTGTAATAATCAGAAAATAACCTGTTTCTGGAATATTTCCAATATTGCCTATGTCATTCGCATTGCAGTTGGTGAACCATTTGTCCTGTTTGTTGTACGGCTGATATATCTTCTTGTGTCCGCTTTCAAATTCCGTATAGGCGAAACCTATCTTTTCAATCTGGAAGGAATAGTTCTTCTTGCCATTATCTATCATAACTGCCTTCAACGGTATAACCCCGTCTGATTTTAGCTGTTTTAAGGTTATTCCATATTGAAGCCAGTATAATTCCTCATCCCTACCCCAATCTTTCGGCAGAATGCTTATTTTCGTGTTTTTAAGGCGCTTCTTGGAATTGCTTCCCTTGCAGTTAATGACACTTGAACAGCACGAATAGCCTTTCTCAACATTGTTGTAGATATGGTCATATACCATCTTGTGAGGTATGGCATACACTCTCTCGTATAACTGAAAGCAGGTGTAGTGCGAAGGATAGCTTGCAAAATCAACGAAAAACAGCATATCGTTCCACCAAGAGAAATAGCATCCGGGTTTTCTGTCTGTCCTCAACGGAGAACAGTATTTCCTGTCAAGGCTTATCTCATCCTTCAGGATATAGCCGAAAATCTCCTCCTGTGTGAATTTCTCAAGCACCTGCTTTTCAGTAACTATGGAATAATAGTCAAACATAATGTCTTGTTTAAAAAGGGAGCCACAATCCTGTGACTCCCCAAACAATTATGAAAAGAAGAATTACAACAAATCACTCAAGTCCATACCCGAGTTCTCGTTGCTTGAGGAATTGTCAGTTACCCACGAAATGTCTGTGGAATTAGTAGTTGTAGTTGTCTCTTCTGGAACTTCAACCTTACTGGCGTTCTTTTCCCACCAAGGAGCAAAGTTGCCTCTACAGAACGGATGGATTTTGTCAGTCTTAACATCATTCTCATATAGAAAATATTTGAGGTGATGTTTCTCAACTCTTTCCTCACGATAGTCACCTTCTTGATGCTTTACAACATAATGTCCCATATTGGCATTGGGGATTTCAAGGAATGACTTCCCTTCATATAATCTTGAAGAATATTGCAAGAACAAATCCAATTCAATGTTCTTGAAATCAGCCTTGTTGATAATCGAAATTATGATATTTGCATAATCTTTGAAAGAGCGAGGTCTGTTTTTGTTAATTGCATCTTGAATTTTAACTGCATCGTAGTAACATTCCGCAAGGTCAAGCATTGTTCTACATGCTTTTTTTACATCTTTTGCATAAAGTTCTTCAAATTTTGGATCTGTTGCTGGAACTTCAATGCCTCTATTATATTGTTTTTCTTTATTCGGTTCAAACACATAAAGTTTCTTGAAAGATTTTTCATCTTCATCTTCCTTGTGTCCGAATGCGAACATAACCTTCATGGAAGATTTGTCAGTCTTTTCGTGAAGCTCGGCTTTCTTGAGATAAACACCCGTGTTAAGACCGAATTGCCAATTACCACCATCATTAGGTGTGATTTCCTCTTGGGCTGTGTAGCCCCATAAATTTGTTTGTTCCATAATTTTTTAGTTTTTAGTTGTAATATTCTTCTATTTTCTTTACAATAGCTCCCAAATCATTGGGCATATACAGGTCAGGCAGCATTCCTACAGGACTCTTTGCGGGATATTCTCCGTCATTGTTGGTCACAAGAACATGCTCAACCTTCTTGGTGTTCTCATCAACGTATATCTTGCCGAAAAGCACAATTTCAAATTTGCCTTCCGGTGTGATATAGGCATCCACCATATTGCCAGTTGTCTTGTACTTGTATGAAATGGAATCACCGTTCTTATCCTTGTATTCCTCATAGTGAGCCATACAGATGATGTTCTTGTTTTCAGGAACCTTGTCAATGGCATCAAAAATCAAGCCCATGTTATAGCCAATTGCCTTTGGTGTGTCCCAGCCTCCCTTAAGAGCGTTTCTCATATAATAGTTCTGTGAAATATAGTTCATCATTTTGTTATCATAGTAATGTTTATTTACTATTTCTGTAATTTATTTATTATGTTTACAGTTCAGACTATCTCTTCAATTACCACTAAATATTGGTATATATAGGTAATTGTTCCGCACTCTTGGTAGTTCATTCTCCTCAACACCACTTGGTAGGAGAGTATCTACTAGTCGTTGATCCTTCAATGTATTTCTACAAAGCTTGGATTAGGGTTGCCATCATAAATGGTTTTCCCAGATTCACGGAATTTAAAGACGACTAGAACTAATCTTATATATCATATCTGATGTAAGATATGGTAATATCAAATTTTCAAAAGCAGATACAGACTTATATCTTAAATATAAAGTTTTGTCCTTTTTCACTAAAAATTCCAAATTGAATTTTTGTCTTAAGAACTCAACAAATTCATAAAGATTATCTGTCTCAAAACATTGTAAATTAAGATTATATGAATTTTGATTTTTACATCCATCATCCATATATAAATATGACAAAGATCTTGCTGTAAAATGTTCTTTTAAAAAATCAACAGGAATTATTTTTATTCCTTTAGGATAAAATATGTTCCTATATTTAATCAAACACTTACAATTATGACTTCTTGCATATAAAACAGGTTGTATGTTACATTGTTTCCCTTTTATTATAGCGGTTTTATAATATTGTCTTTCTATTATAGAAGCCATTAAAGGTCTAAGAATATTAAATTTATGTTTAGCATAAATTTCTTGTTTTTTACAATGACTAAAAGTTAAACACGGATAATTACATCCATCATGCGTATACCCTATATAAGAATCTCCCAACAAAGTTCCAATTAGAACTTCTTCTTGATATTTGTTTAAACTTATAGTTTCTAACACGGGAGATAATTTTAATATGATATTTCTTGCATAAGTTATTGTACTCAACGGTTTTTTAAGATGCTTGGCTATTTTAACATCATTATAACCCAAAGAATACAAGATTTGTAATCGTCCTAAATTTAGTTTGCTTTTTCTTACTTTTCTTTTCATATTAAACTAATTTTAGTATGCAAAGATAGTAAAAATATTTGATATTTATAAACTTTTATTAGTTTTTGTTAATCGTCAAGCACGATATTCTTATAGGGTGCATTGCACAATGCTGTAATCATTGTTGCGATAGTTTTTGCATCATCAGTGATAAGCCTGTTACCTACACCAGGTTTCTCAAACTTGGTGTATAACTTGCTGCTTCCCTTGAAAGGCAGAGGCTTGTTTACTGCACTAATTACAAAAGTTTCTTTGGGGTCAAGTCCTTCTATATTCAGTTCTTCCGACTTTCCAATAGAAGTTGATTTGCCGAACCCCGATTTTGCTAAAATTAGAATCTTGCTCATTTTATTATCTTTTTAATGTTTTTGCGTATTCGTAAACTTTGTTCAATTTGTCCTTTTCGTCAAGACGCGGCATTTCATTGAAATAGTCGCTTTCACCTTGGAAGAACAGTGGTAGTTTCACATTGGCCCTGTCATCCCTCTGCTTGAGAAGTGACAGGCTTCTGTAGTGGTCTTTTAAAATCGTAATATCATAACCGTTATGCTCGGTTATATCGTATCTGTTAGGTGCAAATATGCCAAAAGCAACAGTAGCTTCCCTTTGTGTTGTTGTACAATCTGCAAGAGCATCAAGCGAAGGTTCGAGTTTCTCCTCTATTGAAGAACCGGATGAAGTGTACTTCTGTTCTTCTTTCTTTGAGTTCTGCTGCTGTACAATCACAGGAATACATCCGAAAAGGTTCTTTAATGCGAGAAGATACTCTGTTGACAGTTTGTATATGCTCTGTGTGAGATTCAATGCACCTTCTGTCTTTATTAAAGAAATATGGTCAACCATAATAATGACATAGTGTCTCGGATGATTGAATCTGAAACCAGCAATATCCTTGAACCAGTCACCTTTGCTGTTGAGCATATCGTCCATCATCTCATCAGTGAAAGACTCCCCTTTATGATTGTAGAATCTTCCGTGCTTATAGCAGAAATCTCTTGCGGCCTTGTATATGCCAAAAGGATTGCTTTCTCTTCCTCCAAACACATGAATATGCTCTTTCCATTCGTTGAACTCATTTTCAAGCGAAGGAAGAAGTTCATATACATTGTCCTGAATCTGCTCACCTATTGACCTTAACTGCCTGTAGCTTGACACTATGTTGTACTTGTTCTTTATCATTCTTGAGAGTTCGGTGGAATAGATTTTATCTTCACCTTCCTCCAAAGGCCAATAGAGAATGTCCAGCTTTATGTCAAGTTCGGGATGTGATTTCACATACACATAGGGATCGTTGATAAACAGCGTTCTTGCAAGTTTTGATTTTGCAGAACCGCTATTACCTGTTATAAGATAGTATTCGCCCTTGATAATTCCGGGAAGAATTGGTTTCAGCCTTGACAAGTGCTGGAACGGAATACAGTTCTTATACCCCTGTATGCTGTTCTGCCTGTTTTCGGTAATCTGCTTGTAGAGTTCATTAAATGTCATAATATATCCATTAGTGAGTTAGAGTTGCTTGCTGCATTAGGTTTGTTCTTCAGCATTTCAAGATAGGTTATAATCTCATAGCCGTTATCCCTGTCCCAAAGGAACTTGTGCGACTTTTTGCAATATTGTTCCTTGCCCTGCCTTTTAAGGCTTGCAAGATAAATGTCAGTTGCTTTAAGCACATCGTCAGTTGACACATCCTTATACTCCTGCTGTAATTTTGAATAGTTCTTTATTACAGACTGCTTGTCACCCCTTCTTTCAGGATTGACTTTGGCGAACTTGTCCATATATTCCTTAACCCATGCGTCACTTGTAGAAGTTCCGAACAAAGGCACTGTAAGGAAATATTTTTTCTCTTGGAAATCATATCGTATGAAATTCAGTTGTGACAAAGTTTTAATCATGGAATCATTGAATATCTGATTGTTATATTCAATATTGTAGTAGAGAATAAGGAGTACGGTAAGTGCTTCGTTCCTGTTGATTCCATAATCATCAAGAACGTCAGTCAGTTCTTTATTGAATTCCATAACTTTATCTGCTAATGATGTGACAATAGTTGTTTATTACCACTCCAACTTTGGAAGTGACTTTCAGTTTGTTTCTCACTGCGGAAATAAGTCCGTTAGTGGTGTATTCCTTTCTCTTTGACTTGAAATTGTCATACAGGATGTCTCTTTTGGGATAGTTGACAATCAGATACCTGTCCTCAATCTTCTCGCTGTATTCGTCAATATATGCGAAAATGTCATTTGCGGTTCTGTTGGGTACGACAATTGTCTTTTCCCAATGCCAGAACAGAAATCCTCTCTGTACGGTTTTTTCAACCATTCTTGGAATAGGTTTCTTATTAAGCAGGTCAAACAGTTTCTCGCCTTTGAAAGGCTCGTTTCTGTACTCGTAGGGTGAAGTGCCTGACAAATCAATTACGCAGGCTTGCATTGGCTCTTTTTGAGCGGCCATCATCTCTTTGAAACTTTCTAATTTCATGCTTTTAGGTTTTAAAATGGTAAATACTCGGAGAACTCCTTCTCAACCAGTTTGGCTATACGGTCAATCATGTCAACCCTCAACAGACCTTTCGCTCTTTGGGGTTCCTTCTCTTGCAGTTGCTTCAAAACTTCCTTTCCTTTGTCGGTAGTTGTGAGCTTAACATATTGTTCTTCAGTTACATTGATTGAGTTTAGGAGTGCTTCTTTTGCGTCTGCTAATTTACGAATTATTTTGTTATGATAATCCTCTAAATACAAATTATTGTGGTCCATAATTGTTTTTTTGGGAAAAGTCCGCCCAACAAGTATCAGACGGACTTTATATTGTCCCATAATTATCCTATTATTTGATGTACATAATTGTTTAATGCGATGTGCTGTTCAAGCATATTGGGAATTTGCATCTTGTCAGGCTTGTATAAGTTGGTCACAACATTATACAAGTCCCACATTGAAATCTCGTCCTTTTCTGTCTGCTTGATAAGCATGTCTTCCGCAAAGTCTGAAATCTGTGAAATGTTCAACGGATACATATCATTGATATGGATTTCCTTGTTTCTGCTGTACTTTGCCACAGCAAGAGTCATAAAGCTACCTATAGTTGCCAAAACTTGCTGAGGTGTCAGAATATAGTCCTTCATGCGTTCGATATATCTTTGGTCTTCAACAATGGTTTGTGTAAGACCTTGCATATACTCGTCAAACTTCCTTACAATATCAAACACATTAGTTCCTCTCTCTGTCGAAAGTACACGTTCTGGTCTTAAGATACACTGGTTATGGCAGATTTTCACCATAGGACCGTATGCAATCTGAATTGCGTCTTGGTGAAATGCCACAACAACATTGGTCGTAAGTTCGTCATTGTCAAAGTCACCAACATTGATGTCTGCATAAACTCGTCTAAGAACATGTGCTTCCACGGATTTCTCTCCGTACTTGTTCTCAATTTCAGGGTTGATTACAACACCGGGATTGCGTTTGTCCCGATTCTGTGCTGCGAAGATTTCGTTAATCTGGTGCTGGTAGTTGTACTTTTCGAGAATCTCATTCACTGCATCAATCACTTCATAATGGTACATGCCACGAAGAGGTTTGCCAAGAACATCATTTTCCTTGTATGTTCTTTTCAAGGTGTCAATGTCCATTGTGATTGTTGAATTGTTCTCAAAATCAAATGCTTTTACTTGTTCCATAATTGCTTAAATTTAAATGTTTATAAATCCTGTTTCTTAGGTTTGAAAATGATGTCAAGATAAGTTCCCGATATGTTGGTTTCAATTTGAGGCTCTGCTATTATATCTTGCAATTCGTTTTGCTGCGAATCAAGATTTATGATGAAACTAACTTCTGCATTATCGGGATAGAAATCCAAATTCAGAAAATATTTCAATTCTTTTACTGTCATTTTTTAATTTACATTAGGTCGTCATAAAATATTTCAAATCCTGTTTTTACTCTGTCATTATATCCTTCAGAATTCAGTTTGTCGTAAGTATCTTTTATGAAATTCTCCCATTGCTTGTCCTTCCATTTAGCCATCTTCATAATATGTTTAAACTCATCACAGCTATCAGAAAGTGTTTTATTGCAACATTCTCGTGCTGTGCAAATATTACAATGACAAATTTGTTTTGCTCTTTCTTTGTTTGTCATAACTTTTTTTTCTTTCATATCCCTAATTTTTTAATAAAATCCTTCAACTTTCTCACAAGCAGCTGGCAATGTTCTTGATCTGCCATCTCTATTGCTTCACAGAGATAGCCTTTTAATTCTCTATCCTTAAATTCTGCTATCTCCATAATATCTTTGAATGTGGCACAATCCTTATGACAGTTTATATCCCTATGTACATAGTTACAAGTGTATGTACAAATCTTTTTTGCTACTTCTTCGTTATTTGTCATAGTTAAATAATATCTAAATAAATATATTCGGGATTAGAGAAATTCTGCGGTACATGTTCTGGAATATAAAGCATTTCCTCAAGAATCCTTATGATATCCTTGGTTGTGCAATCCTTGAATATCTTTTCATCAGGCTTGAATCTGTCAGAAAGCTCGTTTATAATCTTGTAAACTGTATCGCGAGAAATTTCAATCTCCTTGTAGTATTCTCCATATTCGTCCTTGAAATGTTCATAATCAAGCTCGTCAGGACACATTTCATAGAGCATATCCAAAAAAGCATAAACATCCATATTGAAGAACAGATGATGAATGCTATACTCTATAATGGATTTACTCCTCTGTTTCAGTACTATACCCATTTTTGTATTGTCTTAAATGTTCAACAAATAATTCTCTCAAATTGTCACAGAGCTTGTCAAAGTCCTGTAACATATTAACTTCGTCTTTTAGCATATCTCTTGACCAATCTTCATAGTAATAAGGATCGTCAGAGTTGTAGGTTTTTCCCGGATATACATTGCCGTCTGGTTCAACAAAACAAAGCACAAGATAACCGTCATTTTTTCCGTTTTGCATTACATCGACATTGTATTTGTCTTGAAATTCGTCTATATACTTTTCACTTGCATCATACCAGAAATCAGGCATTGCAAACTCTTCTTCATAGAATTTCCAAATAATGTCTTTCACATCTTCAGGTATGTCGAGGTTGTGTATTTTCACATTATTGGCATAGGAAGTTGTTCCATTCCATGAATTCATGGTGTAATAGCGGAAATGCGATGTCAGAAATTCAATCATTTCCGATTTGCTGTTGTGATTAACTTTCTTGTAATACATTTTTCTTATAAATTACTCCTTCTTGCAAAAGCATTATTTGTTGAATTTCATTTATATTATAATAGATACCATATACTCTAACTGCTTCGCAAATATCTTTTGCGATGATTATTTTTCCATCAATATTATAAATATTTATAGTTATTATATCTTCGCTTTTCATAAGATTAATAGTTTAGGGTTTCATCTTCATCATAATCGTCTGTTTCATCATCCTCGTCATTCCAAATTGAGTCACAAACCATCCAGTTGCCGTTAAAATCATCCACACCGCAGGCAGAGAGACCTTCCCTCTGCCATTGGTTAAAGGATTTGTCATTATCATAGTAATCCATTATTTTTCTTCTTTATAAGCGTTTTCAAATCTTTCCAGTAATTTTTCTTTTGTGGTGATAAGATAAACTTCGCCGTTACAATTGAAGAACAGCATAATTTCTTCGTTCTTCTTAACGTTTCTTATAATTTCATCAATTTCATCTCTTACAGAACTATGACAACTTTGTGTCATATAGGATAAGTACATTTGCATATTGAGTAAGACCATATTTGTCGTTGAACATTATTTTTTTCATTGTTACTTCTCCTGATTACTACTTTAATTGTTTAAAAAGAAAGATTTAACTCTCAATATACTATTGACATATAACCAATTAAAACGCAACTTCCACCTGTATTTGATTCTCTTTAATACTCGTTTAATATCATCCAGCAAATCTTCTCTGTAACATTGTCGAGACCACTTATCAAATCTGACACTTCTTACGGCATATTTGAAAGCCTCTTGGTATGTTCCAAAACTTGTATTTTCATACATCAATTCTCCTGTTGTGGTTGTGTTAGGCCAACCAATCTCCTTGCATAACTCCTCTCTTATTTTTCCATCATCATAGATATAGACTGGTTTTGTGTACTCTGAAAAATCATCTTCTTGTTTGACAATGCGTTTGAGTTTTTCCGGATCATTGTCAAACTCCTTCATATACCTTTTGATATTGTCATTTGATCTGCCGTCATCACGCCTAACTAAGTAACCATCCATATCAATGACAATAATGTCGTGAATGTATGGCGAACCAATACAGATAACCTTTCCACCATACTTTTTCTCATTGTAAACAGCAACAATGTGTTCAATTTTGTATTCTTTTTGTAATGCTAAAAAGCCCATAATTTATTTCTCCGTACTTTTAATTAAAATTATACATTCCTTCGGGTGCTTCTAGAGCAAGACCTTTTTCAATCAGACCTCTGTAATCAAAATGGTGCTGATTAAGCCAATCTATAAACTCTTGTACTTCGTCAATATCAACAGAATAACCAATCTCAATACTAAATCTGTTTTTATCAAAAATATCAGCGAAATCCCAACAAAATCTTTCTTCTAAATCTTTATATTCCTCCTCTGTCATACTTGACATTGGACGGAGATAGGGTAATATTTCAATCCTATCAAATCTAAAGGCATCTATATGGTCAATCCATAGATTGGTGTCAAGTTCCCCGTCCTGAAACCCCTCATATCCTTGATTGAAGACTTGTATTCTCGGATAATACGGTTCTCTTGCACAAAGGTCTATCAGTAATAGTCTCTTTTCTTCTTGTGTCATATCTAAATCAAATTAAATTTGTTAAACAATATTTAATATCCGCTTCACAGGCTTGTTCATATGTCTTTGATGTTTCATTGGTGTATTTTTCATATCCAAAAAGGTTAAATGATTTATAGACTTGGCAGCACCAATGTGTCGCTCTTTCTTCTTTATTAGCTCTCCATGGATAAGCGATAATGTGTAAATCATATATTTCCCTCAACCACTTCATAGCCATTTGAAGAGTAGGTCTGCTGTAACGGTTTTCTACTTCATTATGGTTAAATTTTAACTGAGTATATGCAACAGAACCAGTTTTTGTATAATACATATCACATCCCAAATCAAACCCCTTCTTTTTCAGTAGTTTTGATATTTTAAAACTTACATAGTCTTCTGTAATCATATTTTAATCTCTTTTTATTATGTTTTTAATAATTTCTTGCATCATCATTTAAGCAGGACTCATGGAAAATAGTAACTGTTCCATCAGTATTTTGCAACATTTGTATGAATACATTGGATAATACCCAACCATTTTCAATCCATTGGTTGAGAATATTTTCAACGTCACTGGGACGGCATTTAGTTTGTATGATTTTTATCTTGTCTTTCATAGTATGATGTTTTATTATCTTGACTTTTTGTAGATTGTTTTCTTAATCATTATACATTCCTTCAGGAGCTGGGAGTGCAAGTCCCATTGGGATTAAACCCCGGAAGTCAAAGCGATTAGCATTAAGCCAATCAAACATTTTACTTTCATTGTCTAATGTCAACATATCCGTAATTACTATAGGGCATATTTTAACGCAATGAAATTGAACAAATTCTTTTTGTTCTTCCTCCGTCATACTCTCCATTGGGCGGAGGTATGGTTTGCAATCATTAATGTACGGATGATAATTGGCTGTATATATAACAGGTCCATCATCCAATTTGTTTCTTCCGTCTTCGACAAAAACTCCATAAGGCAACCTCGCACAGAGGTCTTGTAATAAAAGTTCTTTTTCTTCTTTATTCATAATCTTATCTTTTAATTGTATCATACAAGCCATCTTTATTTCTCTTTTCTAACATTACGCCTATTGAACCATAATATTTATATGACCATTTATCTAATAGGTAATATAGAATATATGCTAATATTTTACTATTTGTTGCAATCTGACCATCTAAAGGTATTGCAGCAGATGATATATATTCAAACTTTCTTGAAACAATTATATATTTTCTTTCTTGTAATTTTGGCATTTCAAGACCTAAATATAAATTCTTGTATTTTTTTTCTTGTGTCATAATTATTTGGTTTTATCTAATTTTTATAGTATCTCCAACTTGATATAGTGTGTCTGTATAGATATAACAGCTTGCCTTAAAACGAGTGTTAAATTCTTGACCTACAGTAACACGATATTTTTTATTTTTGCCATAAACAAATTCAGAGCTTTTTACTTCTACACTTGTAACTATACCAAAATCATTGACGTGTTGTCTAAAACAACAGCAACACATTATTATCAATGTTATTGCGATACAAACTGTAACAAAAAATTCTTTTACCTTTTCTTTATCTTTCATAGTTTTAATTTATTCTTCTTTTAATATTTCGCTATAGGCTTCATTGCCCAAGTCGCGTCCCATGCGGGCGCGTGGATTGAAACGTTACCTTCACTGTCAAACAGACCTGTGAACTGGCAGACGGTTTCAGGGTCAACACAATACACGTTGTAGCTGTGAGGCACCTCTTCTGGAAAGATAAGGCACTCGTCTGTAACGCATAACAAGTTCCCAATTAACCATTCGCTAGTATGTTCTCTTTTACCTTTGAATTTTATTGCCCGTTTCATTTTTTACAATTATTTCTGCATTATTTGAACGTATTGATTCAATTTCTTTTTTTGAGTCTCTATATTTCTGAACAGCCTCAATATAACTGCTTTCCACATTTTGTGTGTGTTTAGTTAAGCGATTGTTAATTAATTGTTGTGTTTCATCACATTGTAAATCAAACACTAGAATTAAAGAACGATCTTCCCATATTTCTTTCTCTTTATCATAGGTAAAATTGAAATATTGTATTGCATCATTAGCAAGAATTTTATTGCTGCATGCTTCTGTAATTCTTAATTCAATAATTCTACCATTTAAAGTTATCGCCCAAGCTGGACAAAATAAATTCTTTGGGTGTCTTTCCATAGTCTTATTCCTCCATTGCCTTTTTAAATGCTTCAATATCTTTGTTTTTAAATGCAAAACAATAAAACGCACCATTAACTTTTACGTTATCATTAAGCCATTTACATGCTTTTTCAATCATCTGCTTATCCTTCCATTTAGCCATCTCAAGTGCGCCGTATTCAACACTATGGTAATCATGTGGAAAATCACTTAAAATCTGTGACTCTTCTGCAATTTGTTTTGCTTTTTCTTTATTTGATATAATTTTATTCATATTTCAAAGTTATATTATTTCTTTCTGCGTAACTAACACATTCATCTTTACTTCCTTCAAAAATCCGAGTATTTGTTAACGCCTTAAAACCGTTATTAAAAGTTAAATAGTACCCGTAAGGAGTGTCCGCTATACAATATTTGCGTTCTGGATGTTGCGGTAAATTTAAATAACAAGGTCTTTGGTCAATATTCATAACTATTCCTCCATTGCTTTATGAAATTCTTTAATATCGAATTCCGTATAAAAATCATAATATTTAAAATAATCAGATAACCAAGCATATACTTTTTCAATAGCAAACTCAACACCTTTTTCAAATGCGAGTCGTTCTGCATATTGTGCCATTTCAGTTTGAAAAAATGGACCTTTGTCCCACAATTCATGCTGACATTTAAATATTGCTTCTTCTTTTGTCATAATTATTCCTCCTTATTTATTTCCAAAAATGTATCAATCTGATGACCGAAATCACATTGCAAGCCATCGGCGAAAAAACCTCTTTTGTTCAACCACAATGTGTATTTCAGGAGGATGTCTCTGATTTGGTAGTCCTTCCATTCAGCCATCTCTTTTAGGTGTATAAATTCTACACAACCTTCAGCAACGGATAAACTGCCACCACATTCATGGCAATCTTACCTGTTGCATCCTCCACCAATGATTTCTTGTGCTTTTTCTTCGTTTGTCATTTTTCAATTTTTATTAATGTTTCACAAACAATAACATTAGTTAAATGTTGACACGCAACTTTCTCAAGAGCAATCTTATAGTGTTCAAAGTCTTTTACTTCTTCTCTAAGATATTCTAATTTTTTTTCCGCATCTTCTTTATCATTATATATGCCTTCAGATTGCAAGCTATAACTAAGTTTTGGCTCATAAACAACTACTCTGTAATTCATAACTTTATAAAATTATATTCCAAATTAAACCATGGATAACCAGATACCTCACTGCGTTCATTAAGAAATTCTTGAACACCTTCTATATCATTGTCAGAAAACACCTTTCTGTCAACTTTATAAAGAGGTCTGCCACCTCTTGAACTGTCAACGTTATAACTACGTTCTATTATTATCATTTCTCTACAAATTTAAGTTTGTCAATGATTTTCATTTCTTTGATAACCTGTTCGATTGTAATATCACCACTATTATGATAGCGATACACTTTCGCACAATCGGCAATACTGTCTAACCAATAAGTAAGCTGACTGCGGTATTTACGATTGTACAAATCCATTTTTTCTATTCTTTTCATAACTATTCTTCTTTAATAAATTTACTGAACAGATTATAAAAGTTAGCATATGAATTGCACACTTTTATCTGTTCCAATCTTGTCAGTTCATTAAAATCTGCTTTTTTCTTGCCTATTTTGAATTCACAACCCGCAAGATCATCTCCAATTGATATGATAACTTTTATATCTCTTACTTTTTCATTTTTCATAGTTTTATAACCTTACCATTACTTAAAAATATTTTCGCATAGAAATCACCTTTTTCGTTGATTCCCATCATATATCTTTTGTAATTCTTAACTTCGGCAAGTTTCTCAAATAATTGTCTTGATTTTTCTTGCCGTGCTTTCTCTCTTTGTATTTTAGTCATCTCTGTTCTCGATTATAGTATTCATAAAATTTATGCAGACTTCCAAAGCCTGTAAAAGCCTTGTGTCTGCATTTGCCTTAATAGCATCCCGTAATTTCTGCAATTCAAGAATTGCTTCTTTTATCCCCATAGTGTTGTTTGACTAAATAAATTAAATCCTTTAGTTCAGCCTCCATAAGATGATGTCTTATGCAAGTTGTTTTCCATGCCCGTTCAATGAGTTTGACGAGTTCTTTCCTTGACATGTTTTCTATTTTGGAATCTTTCATAAACAAAAAAGGAACGCCGGTGATAAACAAACAAACAATTAAATAACAAAAATATACACCCCTTATAAACGAAAAATATGAAATGAAGTAAATAAACACTAACCTATACCCGGCGTTCCTGTGTGCAAATATAGTTAAAATTTATAACTCTCGACCATATTTATTATTTTTTCGTGATAAGGTGTTGTTTTATTCATAAGTCCTCTTGACTGTAGGACTTTCTTATGCCTTAATCCGAGTTCTATAGTTTCAAGTCTTTCACCTTTCCCGTTTTTTGCGGACAATAATAATGAAGTTTTCACATTGTAGTATTTCGCGGAATACACGCAATGGTGCATTGTCGTGCCTTCCTCAAGGACTTCATCTATTGTCATCAGCGGTCTGATGGTAATATCATCTGATTTTATGACCACATTCGCATATTTCAGCATTCTTTGGTCATAGTCTCGATGTTTCTCCATCTCATTTTTCTCTTTGATTAATTCAAGCTTATAATTGAACTTGTCATGGGATTTTCTCAGATCTGTATAACATACATATTTGGAATTTCTGATGTCATATCCGAGCTCCTCAGCCATTTTGATTGTGTCAAGCCATAATTGTCCATTTTCAATCTTATAGCCGTTCTTATGGGCTATAAATAGCTGTTTCGCGCGTGATGGAGGAAACATAAACTCACCGTATCTCATAAAAGGACTTGCATAACCTATTTTAAGTGCGGTTTCAAACAGGTTGTTTTTCGGAAGAAGAATCATCTCCTGAATTATTGAACATCCGTTCATCATCCTTAATCCAAGTTGCTTGAACCTGTCTGTGATGTCACGCGACTTTTTGTAAGTTACATAACCTTCATGGTCATAGGTGAAAGAGTAATATGATTGTGCATAATTTCTCTTGACTGTGAACTCGGAGTCCACACAAAAATCATCAAAGGTCATAGGTCTTCTCCTTTTCCCTATAATAAGTCTGTGTCCATAACCGTCAAAGAAATTTCTGTAAACCTCATACATACAATATGTTTCAGGAAATTTTGATTTTCTATGAACATGAATGTAGAAAGTTCTGACAACTTGTATGTCGCCATGCTTCTCAAAAACATTGTAGGCATACATCTTTTGATGTCTCCGTTCTTCTACAGTTTTCCCATGAATATGGCATTTGAACTTGTAATCAAGAAGAGAACCGCATTTAGAACAATAATATTTCCCACGATTCCTTAATCTCATAGGTTCTAAACCGTCATGTCCGTACTTCTCTTTGGAAGGACAAAGTGTCTTGAATTCTATTCCAAGACACTTTTCTTTAAATTCCTTGTTTGTCATATTAGAATAAGTCTAACTGGTTCTGTTCCACCAATGGTTTGTCAGTTGTTGTATTATTTGCAACAGGTTTAGAAACAGGTTTGGAGGCAGGTTTCTTTCTCATGGAGTCCATCTGCTCTTTTACAAGACGTTCTATTGCTTCTTTTCTGGCTTCCTCACGTTCTTCTGTAGTTAATTCAACTTTGTGGTTAACTACAATATTTAATCCGCTTAAATCCTCTATTTTACCTAAAGCTTCATTAGGCTCGTCATAATAGTGGACAGCCATAGAATATATTTCATCATCAGTGAAACCCTCACAACCGGATTTCTTCACTGTTGACAAAATATATTTACAGCATCCTTCAATTGATTTATCAGGATGTTTGTTTTCAATGACATCAATACGAGACTTTATATAAGCCTCAATTGTGTCTTGAAATGTTTTAGTGCATTTCCCTTCTTTATTTTGCTTTTCCATTTTTCAACTTTTTTTCAATGTCATTAATTTCTTGTTTGAGCTGTTCTTTTTTATCTTTTAAATACTGAACGCGTAATGCATCTGCAATGGGAAGCATGATTTTATATTGTTCTAAGGCAAATTCTCTCAATTTGTCTTTGTCAATAAGATTGGCAAAGAAACTATTGCAAACAATATTGCCTTCTTTACCAAGACAAACCCTAGTATTGTTTTCAAAGTCTATATTCAGCCACTCCAGATTATTATCTTCTTTTTCAATCATTTTTACTTTTTGATTGAATAACTCTTTAAAGAGTTCTGTTGCCAATTTTTCAATTTTTTCATTCATGATTTAAGGTGTTAAATAAATTATCAAGAAAGGTGTTCATAAAACGATACGCTTTAGTCACATCAATAGTGAAATCCTCATTCAGACAGTTTACTTTGATATGACTTTCAAATTGAGTCATCCGCTCAAGGATGTTCTTAATCTTCACATTGTCCTTGGCGAACATTTTGTTCCATAAGCCATTGCCTGTTAGTAATAAATATCTCACTACCAGACCTTTGGCAGACAGGTCAATACAATCATAGGACAGCTTTGTAACCAGTTCTGAATAGAATGAATTATAGATTGAGTCCAATGACCATTCAATACTATCTGCATTATCTATGGCTATTTGGTTAATCTCACTGAATTCTTCTTTGCCTAATAACCTTGAAAAGCTTTTGTCAAAGTCATTGAAGGCTTCAAACACTATAAGTTTTTCAGCCCTGTTTTTGCCTTTTACAAGGTCAAGGTTGGCAAATTCATTAAACTTGTCACGAGCAAGCCTTACACATACCATAATGAGGTGCAAGGCTTGCTTTTTAGTAATTTGCATGACTAACACAATACGGGTTGACCAAGGAATACATCCTTGACATCACTATAGATATAAATCTTACCGGTAGAAGAGATTTCAATGGGTCTTTTGCGCAAATTGCGCATTTCCTCCTTGATTTCTTCCTCAACTCTCCTTCTGCGGATTTCAAGAGCGCCTAAATGGTTTTCTTTGTCCATCTCCAAGACAGTTTTGTGGATTTGGGAAGATGATACTTCCATTTTCTTAACTTTGATTCTTTTTCTTTTCATAATTGTTTGTTTTAAAAGGTTAATAATGCTTTATAATCTATAGCAAGCTATATGTACGCCTGTTAGTTGTTCGAATAAATACATGATGTTGATAAACATAGGAAGATTTTCCTCCTGAATATCTATTACTTCTATATTCTCTTTGTATTGTAACTGAAATTTCATTCCTTACTAATATTTAATTATATGAAATTGTGTTTCTGAATAATCATTTATCTTTTCCAATAAAAGATTCATAGTCTTTCTAGATGGTCTTGAACCTTCCCATTTATAAGTAAATCTTTCATTTACTATTTCTCCGGAACTTAACCAAGAATACCATTTATTGGCATTCTATCCAGCAAACATTATAACAGTTTTCTTTTTTTCATCTTTAGAAACAAATTTGATATTTAATCTATAACAATCAGATTTAAATTCATCAATCCTATAATTTTCTAAAATAAAAAATAATGTTTTATCCAAAATCCTATCTATAGGATTCAAAAAACTTGTTAAAAACGAAATTTTTCTTTTCATAACTATTGATTTTAAATTAATTTAGGCTATATATAATGGTACCCCTGGGTTGAATCAAACAACCATCTGAAGTGTAGGAAACTTCCGTTCTATTCGTTGAACTACAGGGGCAAAAATGTTGTTGTCATGATTTTACATGAATCTTCGGCATAACAACCTGCCAACCATTTGGCGTTCTTTAACGTTGTACTTTCCAATGTTTTATTTAAACTACAACAACATAAAGGAACGGCAAAAAACTCAATAACCCTTTTATGGCAAAATAAAGTAATATGACCTTGCCGTTCCTAATAGTGGTTCCACTTGGGCTCGAACCAAGGACCTACTGATTATGAGTCAGTTGCTACTAACCAACTGAGCTATGGAACCATTTGGGGAGTCCGCCTCTCCCCATACCAAACAATTAACAATAAACCCTTTTTATGGAAAGAACGCCACCGGCGGATAATGGCGTTGCAAAGATACTAAATTAATCATCATCATTATCATGATACGGATTGTAATCTTCCGCATCAAAAATATCAGCAGCCCTAAGAACTTTATACCTTACATGATATATATTACAAATTCTTGGCTTATCAAATATTCCCCATTCTACAGCACATTCCGCAATATCATCAAATGTTATCTTACAATCTTCTTTTTCCCATTCTATCTTGAATTCTTCTTTAGTCATCTTGTCTCCTTTCCACCCACCATAAGAAATTGGTCACACTCGGCAACCATTTCTCATATATCGAATATTTTTGATTCAACGAATCCTTCATATCCTGTTCGGCACTTACATAGGCAGCCCATTCACGATGGATTTCGTAAAATAGAGCAGAATCACAATCTACGATAATATATTCTCCATACCATTTGTCCATTTCACACCAATGTGCGAGATTATCGTAGTCATATCTGTCAGGATCATTGTATTCGATGAAATAACTTTCCGACAGCACCATATCTTCTATGCAATCAAAGTTAAATGAACTTTTCTTGTGACAATATACGACAGAATCAATACTGTCTGTTTCACGAACAGTCCTGTTATCTTGCGGTTTTCTTTCACATCCAAACGAGCAGAAAACCACGGAACCTAATGCCAATACGCCAATCGTAATGATTATGGCAATCCAAATTTTATCACTTTTCTTCATTTTTTCATTTGTTTAAATCAATAATCACACTTAACTTATTTTTAGACATTCTCCCGCTATATATTTCTCGGAACAACTTACTACCCCACTTATTATTTATCTCCTCACAAACAAGCTAAAAATGGCCTTATTTGATGTATCCCGTAATCTCCTCTCCACTCAAGAAAGCAAATTCACGGAATTTTGCCCGAAATTTTTTTTTTTTTTTTTTTTTTGGACGAAGGTCACAGAGGATTTTTCCTTTCTTTGCTTACGTTTATTATTAGATAGTCTTATAATATGAACGTAGTGAATATTATTAGAGTATCTTATAATAAACTATGTTTCTTTTAATGGAAATATGATATAAGTATATATACGAGATATTATGAACGTAGTGAATAATATAGAGTAAATATATACTTATACCTATTATCTATTATGAACGTAGTGAATAATAGTATATAAATATAATTAATACATATACGCGTGCGCGCGCGCGATCTTAATATAGTATATATACTAAGGGGATTTTTGTGTATTTGCATTTCGGCAATTCCCCTTTTTGGTAAAAATGTGATGACCGCAGTGCTACACTTGAGATACTTTATCTCAAATAACTTACACTTCTAATTCTTCAGAATATAGAGTATAAATTATAATCTTATATCGTACGCGTTGTATCACGCACCTAACGCACATTGCGTATTAAACTGTCCGAATGCAGACAGCATTTTCTGTTGGCACCACGGCCACCACATTTGTTTCTTATTCACAGAATTCCGTATAACATTCCCCACATTTATTTTTATTAGGGAAAAGGACCAGCGCTGTTACACGCTGGTCACTTGTGGCATTAGTCCAAATCTACGGACACTCTTTCCGCTTTTTGTTCTAACACGCTTTCCGCAATACCCTCTGCGACACTCGGTTTTTCGAGTTCTTTGGATTTTGCAGTCCACACTCTGTGTTCTGCTCTTTCTGACAGCACCTGCCAAGCCCTGAAAATAGGCATTTCGTTGGCACCAGCCTTGTCTTTTGCGCCAAGAACTCTGGTCTTTCCAGTGGTATAGTCCTTAACAACAGTTTCTCCGCTTGCGGTCTTTACCTGTTGGAATTTCATACCATTGCCGCTTTCATCGAAATAAGACATGACAAACTGGATATAACCTGTTCCGCAAACCTCACAATCCGGGTCTGCACTTGCTGCGTCAGCCAGTTCTTCGAGAGAATAGAAAGACGCATTTTCGCTCGGGGAAAGAATTCCGTTCGTGCTAATACATTCGTCTTTCGAGCAGACTTTCATCTTGCCGTTCTCCATAACTGCGAAAAGTCCAAAAGTCTGGAACAGGTCTGCCCGAAGCAGCTCGAAACTCATAAATGTGAATACCACATTTTCCATCTCGAAACTTCTTTCACTTGCAATGCCGTTTCTTCTCATAACATTGCTCTCACCCAGAACTCTCGCCATTTTGTTGCGTACAACATACGAATAGTACCTTACGCCGTCTTTTTCTGAAATGAAAAATGTGCAATTCGGGTGGTTTGCACTTGCACTTGTCTTGCCGAATACTAAATTTGCAATCATAATAATAGAATTTAAAGTTAATAAAATAAATTAAACGAACAGAACTTCCTCTGCTCTCTCTCGGTTATCCTGGAAATTTTCCATGCCCTAGTTCCCGTTTTGGGTAAAAGAAAAAACCACTACTTTGTTGTAGTGGTCTTTCCTTTGTATTCCTTGCCCAATTTCTTGCAGATGTCTGCAGAGATTTCAGGTCCGAGATAGCTTCGATATTCCTTTCCTGTCTTTGCAGACACGCGTACCACAAAGCAACTGCCTGTGCCTGCGCTCATAAGAATAGGATAGGTCTTGCCTTTAGAGTCTTGCCAGTTGTAGCCCGTATTTATGGGTTCTGCAGATACTCTTGTCGAAATGCTCACACTCTTGTAAGTGTTGCCTTCAACCTTGTACGCCGTTTCTTGTGCTTGTGCGCCAATTAAAATACAAACCAGCGCGATTAATGTTAACATTACTCTTTTCATAACTTCTATGTTTTGATGATTAAAGTTTACAACAGTGGACTCCCCACTGCCTCCCTGCTATCCAATTGATTTCCCCTGTCCTCGTGCTCGTTTCTTTCGTGTCTCTGTTTTTCCGCGCCCGAAAATTTTTTTCCCGAACACTTCGACCAGGGGGGGGACTCCGAAAAAAAATTTTCACCCGCCGCCCCGGCGGGAGGGTATTCCACGCACTCTCTATGACTATACATTTTTTCCGCGCATTCTCAACAACTCTGTAATTTTGATGAGATTTGGGATGGTTTCATAATGTTTCTGAAAAAAAGTTTTGTGATTGTGTTTGGGATTCAGAAAAAAATGTATATCTTTGCGGGGATTAAAAAATTTTTATTGCGATATGGATATAGTAAAGACATTTGTATGTGACGGCAAGGGATATTACGAGAGGCATTTGCGGATCATGAATGCTATGTTACCTGTGATGATGACTGAGAAGGAGATAGAGTTTTTGGGTTGCTGGATGTATTTTGGTGGTGGGGAGATGGATGAGAGGATAAAGGGGTTGGTCAAGGAATGCATGGGTTTGAGTGCGAGCGGGTTTTCAAATTACATGAGCGGTTTGAGGAAGAAGGGATTTGTGAGGGGTGATGAGATATGGAGGAGATTGCTGATAGATTCTGACGAGCAGAGGTACGGCATAAGGATAATCAGGGAGGAGGAGTAGTATGGACAGTGGCATAAGGGAGTTTTGTGACGAGCACGGTTACAGCGAGAAGGAGGTTAGTGACATACTGGAGAGTTACTTCAGGATGGTGAGGTGGTGTATAAGTGTTGGAAGCAGGGAGTTCAAGATCAAGCGTGTGGGTGGTTTCGAGTATATCAACGCTGATGTGATGTTGAAGCATATTAAGAGGTTGCGCAGGAAGATAGAGTACGAGCGTGAGATTGACTATGATGAGTTGCTGGAGTATGTTGAGAAGGCCAAGGAGAGGCGTGATATCAGGAGGGAGAAGTGCAAGAGGAGTCTGAAGGAGCTGTTTGCTGCGAGGGGCATGGAGTTTGACGAGGGCATTTATGACGGCACGTCCGGTGAGAACAGTTTCAAGGCTCGCGGGAAGTACAGGATTGAGGAGAGGAAGAGGCGAAAGAACGATTATAAGAAGACAAGGACAAGTTTAAAAAAGGAAAGAGATGAGAATAAGTGACATTTTTTATTTTGTACAGGGAAATGTGAGGTATTTCCTTGTTAAGTGCTTCGGGGAGTCCGTATTGCGGGCTCACATAGGGGAGCAGGTTATGATGAGGTTTGCGAATGCTGACCGCGAGTGTTTGTATGGCGGTGCCTGTAAGATATGCGGTTGCCACATGCCCGCGCTGCTGTATGCTGACAAGAGTTGTGACAAGCCGTGCTATCCGCCTATGATGGGCAAGAGGGAGTGGATTGAGTTCAAGATGTACGGTGGTAATGACGAATGGATATTAAGGGGGATGAAACTTAGGAAAGTTGACAAAATATACGAGATATGAGCGCGTTTGTAAGCAATTTGGTGGTGCTTGGCAAGGTTGTCATGGGACAGGTTCTTGCCGGGCGTTTTGACCTTACGGAAGAGGGTTTGAAGAAAGGAATAAGGAAAATAGACACAGGATGCACTTGCGGAGGCAAGAGCAGAATTTCTGTGGCTAAGGATAACAAAGGTTTTTCGTTCAGGAGTGTGCCTTCAAGGAAGGACGCGGGGAAGAAGGGTGTTGTGAGGAACATAGTTGTTGAGATGAACGACAGGACAAGGGTTATTGTGGGATTCAAATACGATTTGGCATGAGTTTTTTGTTTAGCATAGAGAACAATGTGTGCAAGCCCAAGGAGGAGGTTCTTCTGATAGAGCCTTTCAGGACTATATGGGAAAAGAGCAAGGACAAGAGTGAGGCGATAAGGCATTTCACTGTTATAGAGCTATATACGAGCAAGTTGAAGAGCAATCCGTATAGCGGCTATGATGATGTGACAAGGATAAGGAAGCTCACCGCTGAGCAGTATGGTGTGGAGATGGACTATGACTCGCTTCCAAAGTTGGTTAAGGACGGGATAGTGAAATTGAACGAGATACAGGAGGAGGGAAGTCCTACATATACATATTACTTGAGCCAGTTGAGGGCTGTGGAGAAGCTGAAGGAGTTTTTCCTCAACTTTGACCTGAACGAGAGGAACGAGAAGGGCATGCTGATATACAAGCCCAAGGAGATAACTTCCGCGCTTGCTGACGCGGACAAGATAACACAGAATCTGACAACATTGAGGGACAAGATAGACCAGGAACTGTTTTCCGTTGCAAGAAGCAAGGGAGGCAGGGAGGCCAACAGGTATGAGGTATGATAAGGGGAGACAACGGACACTGGTATGACACGGCGGTATTCCGCGAAGAAGCATTGAAATACAGGGCTAACGGATACTATTGTGACCACCCCAAGGGCACTTTGGAGTACAACAACTACTGGGACGAGCAGTTGAGAAGGTGCAAGGAAGGGTATATGTATGATGGCCAGAAGATAACAGGTCATCATTACTTTTATCTTAACTTCTGTAATATCAATATGATAGATGTGTTAGAAAACAATGATGGTGCGGGTACTGTCAAGGAGAGCAACTTCCCTGACTTTTGGGACTGGGACTACGAGTATTTCTGGTGGCTTGACATAGCGAGGTTCGGTGTGATAGGGAAGTACGCACAGGCGAGGGAGCTTCTGACAGATGAGGAGATAAGCCTCATTGAGAATAGGGAATACACGGAAGAGGAGTTATTGTCTCTGAAGAAAGATGTTGTCTATAACAGGCTAAAACTGCGCTTGAGGACACACGACGAGTGGCTTGACGGAGGACACCACATGATAATAGCGAAGTCAAGGCGTAAGGGTTTCTCATATAAGAACACCGCGTTGTGCGTGAACACATACAACACCGTAAGGAACTCGCAGTGCCTGATAGGTGTCATTGACAAGAAGTATTCTGACGAGGATATGCGTATGATAGGCACATATCTTGATGTGATAAACGACAATACGGCATGGGGCAAGAGGAGGGAGGTCAAGGACAGGTCTGACTGGAAAAGGGCTTCCTACATAGAGATGAACGCGGAGGGAAAGACCGTTGAGAAAGGCTACAAGAGCGAGATAAGGACTGTGAGCTTTCAGGACAACCCTGAGGCTGCCAATGGTAAGTCTCCGTACTACATGCTTTTTGAGGAGGCTGGTATCTTCAACAACCTCAAGAAGTCATGGGATGCCACGGTTCCTGCATTGAAGGCTGGCAAATATGTTGTGGGACAGGCGATTATATTTGGTACTGGTGGTGTGATTTCAGACAATAACGGAGAGTTTTCCGATATGTTCTACGATCCTATGACCTATAACATGATGCCTTTCCAGAACGTGTGGGATGAGGGTTGCTCGGGAGACTGGTGCGGGTTCTTCTTTTCCGCCACATACAATCTTGAAGGTTTCTATGACAGACAGGGCAACTCTGACATGGAAGGTTCTCTTGACTGGCTCAATAAGGAGAGAAAGAGGCTCTTGGAGAATGCGAGGACAATAGAGGCGTATAACGGTTTTGTAATACAGTTCCCGATATGTCCGAAGGAGTCCTTCAAGACAAGCGGAAGGAACATATTCAACATACCCTCGCTTGAAACGCAGTTGAGCAAGGTAAGGGCTGAAAAGCTGATGCTCAAGAAAGGCACTTGCGTGAAACTTGAATACACGGATGATGGCAAGAAGGTAAAGGCAAAACCGATATTGAGCGGCAATGCAAATCCGATATTGGAGTACAGGCCGAAGAATTCATCGCTTGTAGGATGTCCTATCATATACGAGTACCCTGTGAACGACCCTCCTTTCGGACTTTACAAGATAGGATATGACCCTTACGCGCAGGAACATGCTACAACTGATTCATTATCAGCGATATTCGTGTATAAGGGAATATTGAGGGGCAATTCTACGAGGAACATCATAGTTGCGGAGTATGTGGGAAGGCCTGAGACTGCAGATCAGAGTGATGAGATAGCATTGAAACTTGCGATACTCTACAATACTGCGGTAATGTTCGAGAACAACGTGAACCACACACAGGCTTATTTCAGCAGAAAGCACCAGTTGAACAGGTTGTGCCTGCAGCCTGACAGGGTTATCAGCAAGAACATAAAGGGCAGCAAGGTTGCTCGTAAGTTCGGCTGTCATCTTGACGGGAAGATGAAGACCGCAGGTGAGGAGTATCTTAAGGAATACCTTATGTCGGTGATAGACTATGATGAGAATGGTGATGAGGTTACGGCTGTGGACTACATATACAGTATAGGGCTTCTTGAAGAACTGATAAAATACTACAGGGACGGGAACTTTGACCGTGTGTGCGCATTGTTCCAGATAATGTTCCAGTTGCAGGACGAGGAGCTCGAGCACGAGTTTACGACAAACAGGACAAACAACAGGATAGAGGAATTAAGGAAATTGGAATTATTTAAAAGAGCTTAAAAATGGAAGACAGACAAGGTTATCTGGTAGGTCAGCGACTTACCGAGCGTCAGAAGCGGGCTGACGGAAAGAAATGGTTCAAGGAGAACATAGACCGCACAAGGATGGAGTTTGACGGAAGGTTCTACCCTTCTGAATTCAACGAGGACACTTTCGGAAGATTCGAGGGTGACTACAGATATAGGGACATGAAGATAAACTATGACCTGTATGACGGAAAGATTCAGAGAGAGGACTTCAAGTATATCTATGCTCCGTACGGCGGTGATATGGAACAGCCCGTTGATTTCACGAACAAGGACATCATAGGAAAGAGGATAAACGCCATTGACGGTATGGAAAGGCAAAGGCAGTTCTCTTTCCGTGTGAACGCCATAAATCCCGAGGCTTCTACAAGAAGGGAGGACGAAGAGTTCAATATGATAAGGGAGTTCGTGATACAGCAGATTATGAAACCCATTGAGGAGGAGGAAAGGCAGAAAGCTGAACAGCAGATGGGACAGGCCCAAATGCAGTTGCAGCAGTTACAGGCAAGCGGTGCTTCGCAAGAGGAGATACAACAGGCACAGCAGCAGATGCAGCAAGCCCAGCAGCAGTTGGAACAGCAGGTTCAGCAACAGGTTGAGGCAAGGACTCCGGAACAGGTGAAACTCTATATGAAAAGGGAACATCAGGACCCTGCAGATGTGCTTGGTTCGCAGATATTGCAGTATGTAAGGCATGATCAGGATGTGAAGGAGAAGTGGAATCTCATAAACAAGGACTTCTGTTGTGTCGGCAGAGCCATAGGCTATGTTGGGGAAAGATACAAAAAGACTGTATTTGAGAGAGTCAATCCTCTGACTTTCAGATTTTCAAGAAGCGGAAGCTCACATTACATTGAAGATGGGGAATGGTGTTCATATGAAAGATATCTCACTCCGAGCGAAGTTACTATGGAGTTTGGTGATGAGCTTTCGGACAAGGACATGAAAGATCTTCTCAACGGAGTGAGAGGGGCTTCTGACACAGACTATTACTACAGGGGCTATGAAAAGAGGGATTCCTATGTTGACGGAGGTATAAGGTGCATACACGCTCAATGGAAGGATTCCAAGAAGATAGGGTTCCTTACATACACTGATGAGAGTGGGGAGGAGCAGATGACCATAGTGAGCGACGAGTACAAGATGAATCCAGAGGCAGGTGACATAAATATTGAATGGGAATGGGTTGCCTGTGTCTATGAGGGCTACAAGCTTGGTGCTGACAAATATGTTAAAATGAGGGAAGTTCCCGGTCAGTTTGATGATATAAACAACTTGAACAATCGTGAGAAGTGCAAACTGTCCTATGTTGGAGTATGGGTTGACGCCTCGCTTATTGACAGAATGAGATACTATCAGTTCCTGTACAGTATTATATGGTACAGAATTGAAATGCTTATGGCCAAGGATAAGGGCAAGTCTGTAGGTATGAACATAGATATGGTTGACGACAATATGGGCTTGCAGAAGTTCTTGGAATATGCGGAGAATGTGGGTATATTCTTCTTCAGTGGAAACACGAAGGACGGTGACAAGGCAAGCCCTATGAACATAGGCGAGTCAATCAAGGAGGTTGACAGGGGCATGGGTTCTGACATCAAGCAGTATATGGACTTGGCCGAATACATAGACATAAAGTGCGGCGAGTGTGTAGGCATTAACCAGCAGATTCTCGGTAATGTACAGCAGAATGAGGCTGTGACAAACGCACAGATGGCTGTGACTAACGGTGCTACGGTTCTTGAACATCATTTCAGTATGTTCAACCATTTCAAACAGAGAACATTACAGGCTATGATAGAATGTGCGAAGGATGTGTTCATGAAATATCAGCCCGAGGTTATGCAATATGTTCTTGACGATTTCACTGTTGAGTTGCTGAAGCCTGACTATGATTTGCTTGACCAGTCAACCTACGGCATTGTGATAGACAATTCCGTCAAGTCAAACCAGATACTTGACACTGTTGTGCAGCTGATACAGCCCGCAATGCAGAACCAGAAGATAGAGTTGAGCGATGTTGTCAAGGTTCTCAAGGCGGAGAGCGTGCAAGAGGCTGAGGAGATTCTTCTCAAGGCGGAGGATGATAGGAAAGCCTACGAGCAACAAATGCAGCAGCAACAGGCACAGAACGAACAGGAGGCTCAGAGACAGAAACTTGAAGCGCAAATGCAACTTGTACAGGCACAGAACCAAGCCAAGATGGAGCAGATAAAACTGCAAGGGGAGTATGATTTGAGGCTCAAGGAGATGGATTTGCAGAGACAGACACTGCTTGCATTGGGATTCAGCGACCAGAAAGACCTCAACGAGAACAAGGTTCCCGATGTGTATGAGTACATGAAGATGATGTTGGAGCAGTACAAGTCAAACCAGAAGGACAGGGAGCTTGACCAGAAGGAGAGGAAGCAGCGTCTTGACGAGGAATCCTTGGCTCACAAGAAGGATTTTGACGACAAAAAGCTCCAACTTGAGAAGGAAAAGATTCAGAAAATGGCTCAAAAATCGAAAAATTCATAACAAAAATGAATGGCGCTCGTGGAAAAAAAACGCGTTTGGTGCCATATTATATTCAAAAACGGATTTCATAAAAAACATTAAAATTCAAATCAAAGATTAATTTAATTTAAATTTGCAACGTATGGAAAACAATGTAGAAACTTTGGACAAGTTTGAGTTTGAAACTCAGGAAGGAATCAATGACTGGTTTGAGGACACTTCTAAGGCTGAAAACAAGCCCGCAGAGGAGCCCAAACAGCAGCCTGCGGACACTGGTGAAGGCACAACGGAGAAAGCATCGCAGGCCGAAGAAAAACCGCAAGAGGAGACTCCTACAGAGGATTCGTACTACACGGACCTGTACAGGAACTTTCGGGAATTGGGTGTGGTTGAAGAGGACTATAACCTTCCCGAAGGCAATCTTACCAGCGAGGACCTTTTAAGCATTCTCAACGAGGAGAAGAAAAGAGGTGCGCAAAAGTATTATGAGGAGAACATCTGGAGCAAGATAGCCGACGACAAGGATGCTGCTGATTTCATCAAGTACAAGATGCAAGGTGGAAAGACCAGCGAGTTCTTCAAACTTTACGGGAAACAGGCTGAATTTGACTTTGAGGGTGACATTACCAATGAGAGATACCAGGATGCTGTAATCAGGAAATATCTCACGGAACATGACGGCATGACACAGGAAGAGGTTGAGGAGCAGCTTGAAATGCTTGAGACAAGCGGTAAGAAAGAGAAGTATGCCAAGAGATACCATGAGATGATGCTCCGTGACTTTGACACGCAGAAGTCATTGCTTCAGAAACAGAAGGAGATTGAGGAGCAGAAACGTCAGGAGGCATACAAACAGTGGAATGACACGGTTATCAACGAGATCAACTCCACACAGGATATCTATGGAATGAAACTCGACAAGAAGCGCAGGGAAAGCCTGTACAAGGAACTGACACAGCCTCTTGAACTGCAGGATGGGAGTATAACAACACCTTTGTACTACAGGCTTAACAATGTGCTTGCAGATCCTAAGAAGATGCTCGTACTTGCAGACCTTCTTATGAACGACCTTAACATTGACAAGTACAAGGCGGGAGTAAAGACACAGGTGGCAAAGGAAATCAGAAGGGATTTGCAGTTTAACAGAACCTCATCAAAAAAACAGTCTGGCAATGAACAAGAGACGGACTGGTTCGATTAAAAATAATATTGTTAAACACAAATTAAAGTAAGATGAAACTTAATATTGACGCGACAAAACTTATGCCCATGTCAGGAAGCATGACAAATCTGAACCATCTTGGGTCCGCTTTGTTTGCCAAACCTGAAATGTTTGAGGGCGTATTAGACCAACTTTTTATTACGCAGACACTTTCCGTGCATCCTTTCCTCAATATGAGCGTAGGTCACGAAAAGATCGTTGAATCCAACGAATGGGAATACAAGGTTCGCGGTGCGAAGACCAGACCCCTTATCCTTCTTGAGACGGTTAGCGGTACTGGCGCATACGGTCAGATTCTTGAAATGAAATTCGACGAGGAGTTCTGGATGGAAGGTGATGTGATCACTGCTGGTGACCAATTCCACGATACGCAGTGCCGTATCATGAAGAACCCCTACAGAAGCGGCAATGGCTGGATTTATGAGGCACAGCTTGTTTCAAAAGACCAAACCCAAACTATTGACGCAAGATTCTTGCAGGCAGGCACCCCTTGGGCAAAACTGTATTCAACCTACGGTGAGGCTGCTGATAAGGGCGGTTCAAGCGCATTCCCCGGTTCGCTGGCTTTGAAAGGCCATCTGGGCAAACTGCGTAAGACATACAAGATCACTGACTATGCTGCAGAACAGAAAATCATCGCCATGCGTCTGAAAGACGAGACTGGCAAGTCCTATGACAGATGGATTCCCTTTGCAGAGGCAGAGGCTGCTAGCAAGTTCAAGGATGAGAAAGAGATTGCATGCTGGTTCAACCATGACGGTTATCTGATGCAGGACAACGGCTATCCCGTTGATTCATTCCCTGGCATTATCGCACAAATCCGTGAGAATGGCTGGAAAATGCCCTACACCACTTTGAGCGCAAAGATGATTGAATCGTTCGTACAGGATATTTTCTTCGGCAGAAGGGAACCTGTTTTCGGCAAGAGAGAACTCGTTGCTTTCACTGGTAGTGAAGGTTTGATGAAGTTCAACAAGCTGTTGCAGAGCGAATATGGTAAGAACGGCTGGATGATTGCAAATCCTGATTTCAATCCCGCACAGAAGACCAGCTCTCCGCAACACCCGAATGCCTACTCATACGGTTATCAGTTTACTGAATACAAGATGGGCAATGGCGGTCATATCAAACTGGTTTACAATCCGTTGTTTGACTCAATGGAATACAACCTTGACCTTGATCCTGTTACCAAGAGACCAAAGGCTTCCTCAATGTTCGTGTTTTTCGATGTTGAAAGCAACAATGGTCTTGGCAACAATGTCCAACTGGTTGTTAAGAGAAACGGTTACAAGCACGGTTATCACCAAGGTCTTGTTGGTCCTACCGGCCCTGCACAAGGCGGTATGATTGCACACCCCGGTGAATACTATTCAGCTGAGTTTTCAAGTGAGTTCGGTATTCAAATCATAGACCCGACCCGTACAGGTCTGATCTATATGCAATAAAAATTAAATTAATTTTCAAGGGGAGAGGGCAAGTCTCCCTCTTCTCTTTTTTATAATATAAAATATCACAGAAATGGAAAATTATATTATTGAGGTAAGACCACTTGAGAAGAAGAGGTGGCACGGCAAGACGCAGAAGGAATTCCCTTCCGCACCAATGATTGTTGAATGTTATGTCAATCTTGAGAACAGGAAATGGGAGACAGGATTGACGGAAGAGGACAGAAAGAGATTGCAGAAAATTACAGGATTGGACTTGCACGAGCATTTCATTCCTGACGAGGAGCATCCTTTCTATTCCACGGACAACGGACATGTGAAGCTCGACTATGACAGGACAAACTATTTTGACATGCGCAGACCCATTGACGAGATTCATGTAAAGATGCTTATGGCAAGTCCTCTTGTGGCCAACTCGCAGTCCGATTGGGATGAGGGCAAGTGTCCGCAAGCCCAGTTCGTTATTTACGATTCGCGCGAGGAGGTTGAGAAGAAGGCTGAAAAGAGCAAGAAAAGAACGCAGATTTACAATCTGTGGTCAAAGATGGACACAACCACAAAGAAACAGGTTGTACAGATTCTGCTCAACCAGAGCATGAAGAACCAGTCTGATGACTATATTGACTCCAAGATGGAGGATATCATGTCCACACAGGGCTTTGACAAGGTTCTTGAAGTGTTCAATCAGAGCAAGGCTGACAACTATATGCACTCCCTGATTATCGACGCTGTTGACAAGAACATCATGCAGTTGAGAGGAGGTGTTTACTATTATATGGATGAGGCTATGGGCGGAATCCATGACACCATGAGATTCTTGCAGGATGTGAAGAACAACGCCATTAAGGGACAGATTATTGACAAACTGAATTTGAAATAGAGATGAATATAAAGGAAATGCATTATGACTTCAAGCAGAAGATAAACAGGGCTGATTCGCAGTCCTACAAGAATCTTCGCGCACCTGAGATTGACTGGTATCTTAACGAGGCACAGTTGGTCTTTGTGAAGTCCATAATGTATCCCAGACAGAAATATTCTTTGGAGATAACTCCGAGACATATTGATGACCTTAACACATTGGTCTTAAGAAGCAGACCGATGGTTCCCACACCAATCTACGGGGAGAACAGGTACTTTGTGCCTCTTGTCCCCGACAGAGGTGTGTTTGACTTTATGTACTTCATTGCTGGAGAGGCTAAGGTTCACAACGAAAAATGCAATCTTGCAGAGGACACTCCTGATTACAAGATGGCAAGGCTTTTCAGCAGGAAGCACATAGACCTTCACGAGAGGAATGTTTTCTATAACAGTTCCTATGAGTGGAGGGAAATTAGTGTGGAATTTGAGAAAATACCTGGTGATTTGGCTTACAACATGATACTCTTCACTGACGGTGATTTCGCGAACAAGGGCAGTTTTATTATTGATGAGGTTTTTATTGACTACCTGAAGCGACCGAGAGTGCTGTACTATGGTGGGTATAACATGATGAGCGGCAGAACGCCTGAACACCCGCAGGACTGCGAGTTGCCCGAACACGTACACAGTGAGGTGGTTGACATAGCGGTGTTGCTGGCTACAGGTGCAATGCAGTTGCCTGATTATCAGACCAAGTTCGAGAAAATAAAATTAAATAACAATTAAAATTAAAGACAATGATTACAAAACCTGTATCAAAAATTTTCAATGTCGAAGGTATTGATAGCACAAGTGGCAATGTATTTGATTTGTCAAAATTGGCAAAAAGACATCTCGCTATTCTTGATAAGGATATGAAGGGTGCAAATTTATCTGCTGCAATGGATGCTACCAAACAATATGACATTTATTACAAAGATGAAACTGGTTATGTTCACAAACAACCCGGAAGCAAACACTTGATGAAAAGTGATATTTTCAATGTAAATCTTAAAAATATCGCTGCAGGAGAAGAATTTGTAGCTATTATTAAGGATTACAAATATTGCTGCGATGGTGAATATGGTTTCCGTTTTGTAGTTCATAACGATGAAATGGACAAATTGTTCTGGCCTAACGGTTATTATGAAACCTATATGGTTCCTATTGATGAATGCTGCGCTGCTTGCGGTGGTACGAATACAGAAGATGACAATGTTATCACTGTAGGTCTTTATAATGCCATTAAAGCAAATGAGGATTCTTGGTTGGAACCTTCAATTGTTGTTACTGAACAAGGTGCAGACAATCCGACATATACAACTGGAATGGTTGTTGAATCCTCTGATATTAGTGCAATTGAAACTGAACGTGGCAAAACAGGTCTGTTGATTAAAATCAAAAATGCTGAAGCATGGCCTTATGCACAATACAACTTTAAATATACTCATATTCGTTCATCGAAGTTTGAGGTTGGCAAGATTGCAAGTGCAAAATGCAGTGTGAATGTCGTTTCAAATACCGATAAAACATTCAGTATCTCTTATACTCCGTTAAAGAAAGAAGAAACTGGAGTAACATTAAGCGCAAGTGATAACAATGCTACTTTTACTGCAACGACGGCTTCTGATTATGCTGCATCTGGCGTATTATATATCGAAAACAAAAGATATAACTATACGAAATCTTCTTCTACAATTACAGTAACAGGAGGAGCAGCACTTGCTGGATCACAAGATATTTATATTTATGGTTCTGCTGTAAGTGTTAACAGATTTGAACTTCCGCAGACTTCTGGTTATGACTTGAAACAAGTCGAATATCAGCTGATGGGTTATCGTGAGAATATGAGTCCTTATCGTTTGTCAGATGTAACTATGACCGAATTTGGTTATAAATATTCATTTGATGATGATACTGATTATCATGTTCTTACAGTAAGCTATGAGAAACAATCTGATGCTGCAACTGTTCACATGCCTTATCCTATGTCAATTGTATTTGCATTTTCAAATACTTATGCAACACAGAAGGGTAATGTTGCAACGTTCTTTGGTGTTTCTGATGCAACAAAAGACGCAAACATCAACTTAAAATAGTATGAATCAGTATAATGGTAGTGTGGTCAATCCACGCTACCATTGTGCTTATTCGGAAAGGAGGAGACAATGGCTAACACTTTAACTGTTGCTGACGAGCTTTTCATAAAGAACCTGATGTGTGACATCACGAAAGTCCTCTGTGAGTGTGAATGTGATTGCAAGGACAAAGAGTGCAGTATCTTCGAAAGATTGTTTATTGCCAATAAGACAATGTATGACAAAGTAGATGACGGTAATGAAAGCACACCAACCATTTTTGATTTTAACGCATTTGAGGGCAGTCCTTCATGTCTTGACTGGGAAACATTGCCAGAGCGTATAAACAACGGCTATGAGGCTAAAAACAAGTTCTACGACCCTTCAAAGAAAAAGATTCTCTCAAGGTTCTATTATTGGGTTCACAAATATCTTTGGGGACAAAGTTTGAATCCAGATGGGGAACATTATAATGCGGATTCCTGGAATTTGTCATACAACGATTCAGATACGGAAGAAACTACAAGTACCCTTTCCTTAGGCGAATATCTTCTCGGTCAGAATGTTGAATATATTATGACAAACTGCATTGACGAATGCTGTAGATAATAAAAGGAGGGATGTGAGATGGAGGAACTTCTCTTATCAATCACTAGGATATTGAGCGTCAATGCTATAAGGCTAAAGACACTGCTTTCTACATCTCTCGGATGGTTTACATTTCTAACAACTTCACTGATTGCACTCATGGCTCCCTATCAGAATATCTACATCGCTATACTGGCAATAGTCCTTGTTGACACCATCTGCGCATTGCTTGTTGTTAGAAAGACAAAGCGCAAGATAACTTCCGCGAAATTTTCCGATATGTTTATTAAGGTGATAACATATTGCGGATTCATGCTTTTGATACAATACCTAGAAAGAGCCATTGGTGAAGAATGGTTTATAGGACTTAGACTTGGCTCTGCATTTGTATGTGTCACAGAACTTTGGAGTATTTTCGGAAATATGACCATACTTAAGCCTAATTTTCCTATATTTGCGGTTATGAAGAAATTCCTCTTGGGAGAGATTGCCAACAAGCTGCATTGCGAGGAAGGAGAGGTTGAGGAAATATTAAACAACAGTAAAACCAAGAAAAAATGAGTTTCAGATTCAGAAGGGGTGACACAGCCTCTGTTACATTGAAGTTCAACAAAGACATATCTGACAAAGACGTTAGAATTGCTATATTTGATGCAAAGAGGAATAAGATATATCAAGCTGATAATCCACATGATGATACAACAGATGCAAGAAAGGGAAATGTCGTTATCTTTGACATAGGATACGATGTGACAAAAGATATGATGGGCTTGTATTTTCTTGACATATTGTTAAAGAAGGATGCTGAACACACATATTCCTATGTGAGTTCGGGAAACAAGCCTATAGAAATGTTCTTTGAAGAATCGCTTATAGCACAAACACTTGGAAATGACACCACTGGAAATAACAATAACTAATGATTTTAAAGCACAGGTAATCATAGAGCGCAAGCAAGTTGAGATTGTTGAAGGCATTCTGAACAATGAAAAGATCATTGTGGAGGTACATATAACAATGCCTGAACTTGAATCAGTTCTATGTCTTGACGCAAAGCGCATGTTCAAGACAGAAGTTATTTTCAGTGGTGGCGTAAACTATGAATACCATTATGGAGAAGGTGATTATCACCGAAAAGAAAACTTTTCAAACAAGAATAATATTATTATAAGAAATATTCCTAAAGGAGCCTCAGTGACGATTACAGATGAAAATAACACACAAGTTGTTGGGAAAGTTACATATTTGGAAATTCATGAAAAAGACTATACAATACAAATAGAATTTAATCAGATAATTTCAGGCACAATATATTTAAACTAAAAAAGAATGTCAGCACCGAATAAAACTATAAAACAATATGTGAACACTGATTTCAATCAGAATCAGTTGATTCATCCTGTAATTGACAATGACGCAAATAAGGCTGATAATACTGGTATTGCAGGGCAGATGTATTTTGATACAGGGAATGGAAGCCTGTATTTTCATGACGGTAATGGATGGCAACAAATTGGGACTTCGTCAGGAGGTGAAGTCAATGTAATTGAACATGTTGATTATTGGAACCTCCCTGCTGATCCCGGTATGTCTAGCGGATCTTGGCAACATATTCCAACATTAAATAAGAATGCCAGTTTATGGTTTGAGAATGGCTCTGCCACATTAGCCAGTTGGTCAGTGGTAACAAAAGAAGGCAGATCTGCATTGTCAATACAATGGGATTTACGCTATAATTCAACGCATTTTACAACTGCTAATGATGAACTTACATTGAATGAAGTTCCATGGTCTTTAGTGACCGGCAAACCTACTATCCCGACAGTAACGTGGCGTCCTATAAAGATGAATGGAACACAGATACTCGCCAATAATGTTTCAACTGCATTGGATTTGGTTGCTGGTGGAGGTATAACGCTTACCAATAGTAACGGAGCTGTTACTATTGCTTCTACTGTTGCAAATCCCATGAATTTTAAAGGGACTGTAAATGGTTCGTATCCTTTAAATCCTGTTGTTGGTGACACATATAAAGCCATTGGTGATTCTGATGGTGTTACTCCTACATATAAGATTGGAGATACTGTTATTTATTCTTCATCAGGATGGGTTGTTATTCCTTCAGGTGATGAACCAAGCGGAACTGTTACAAGTGTTGCTATGACAGTACCAACAGGATTGAGTGTCAGCGGTTCTCCCATAACATCTAGTGGAACATTGGCTGTAACATTAGCTAGTGGGTATGAAATACCAACTACCGCGCACGTGAAGAATTTTGGCAAGATAACCGCAGGGAGTAATTCATCAAGTACTGGTGCAGGGACTGCAAACACATCATCATGTAGTGCTGATGCCTATAATGACACTTTAACTATAAGTCCGGGCAACAAATGGATAACAACTGGCACATCTGATACTTCAAATAATGATACATTATATATCAACCATGCATTGTCTGGAATTACAGCCGGGGAATATAATCATATTAACGTTGATGCTGCAGGACACATTATATCAGGTTATAACCTTGATGTTCCGGTTATCTGTACTTATATTAACAGTGCTGCTATCGCGCCAGTTAATGGAGTGGCAACTATTGAATTTGGACTGCATACTTTTGATGCACAAATGCCTGATTACAATGGAAGTACTTCTTCTCTTACTCCGTATTATAATAATGCTGTTTTTAATGTGTATGAGAAAAGAGTAGAAAATACTAAAACATATTGGGATAAAATAGAATGTGCTATTGAAGTCTATGATACTTCTCCTGATAGTGCTACAGCAAGTTTCTATTTTAATACCACAACAAATATTACTGCGGGTTCAATTAAAATTGTAGTTAATGCACCACTAACACAAAATTATGTATAATCTTTTTTCGTAATTTTGCAGTTGTGATTTGCTTCCAAATTTTATAATTTGTGTCAAACAACTAAAAACAGGCAATGGATACAAAGAGATATGATTTATCAATCGACAATACGCTGGGGAGTAGCAATGCTTCCCATGTTGTTATTCCATCACAGAAGGCAATAAAGGAGTATGTGGATAACAAAATAAATGACTCAACTATCTCTATCACACAAGGTGGAATAACAAAAGGCAGTTTCACCTTGAACCAGTCATCGGCACAAACAATAGCACTTGATGCTGGCGGAGGAAATACAATTATTTATGTTGATACTATATGTTATGATCAACCATGTAGTGATATTTATTATTCTCTTGGACTATGTTTTGATATAAAAAACAATGTACTAAAAAAACATGAAAATAATAGTTGGGTTGTTGATTCTACAATATCTCATGATGCAATAATTTATTCAATAATTGAAAAAGCAGGATATTTATATATATATAATAATACAGAATTAATACCATTAAATAGAGGTGGAATGATTGTGAGGAATGGAACTGCCTCTTTTTTTAATTGTTATTTGCCATTATCAGACTCATTTGTAACATTTGAATTTAACCAGGCTTCATTTTCCATTAATGCAACGACTATGTATTTTACAGGATTATTCACAAATAATACAAATGTATTTTATGAACGCAGTATAGGCACATCGCATACAATATGTTTAAAAAACAACAAATCTACTGATATTGATATAACAATAGCAAATATAAATATGGGTAATTCTAGCGGATTTATAAGTAGTGGATTAGACTCTAATAATTCTTTTACAATTAAAGCAGGATCTAATGCGGAGATAAATGTTATATTTAAGGATAGCAATATTGCGGCTGGAACAGGATTTGGCAATTATGGTCTTGCGTCAATTATAGTTAAAACGGATTTTGATAATAATATAGTAACAACATCATAACAAATGTATATATATTTTGACACAGATAAAAGAAAAGTTATCACTTGTTCAAAAGAAATAGTTGAATCTGAAAGATTTATAAAACTTAATCAAGAACAAGAACAGTATTTTAATAATCACAGAAGAGCATCATACGATGAGATATGGAACGCACGTGAGTATGTTCCGCCAACACCACCAATTCCTCCTGAGCCAACGATAGAAGAATTGCGTGAAAATGCCAAGAAAGAGATTAACTCTTATTCAAGAGAGACACTCGGCAAGTCAGTTGATGTTCTTGGATTCTGTGATGCGGTTGCAGGAACCATTTATTCAAAGTCAAGAGGCCTGGACGGAGTTTATAACGATAATGAAATCCTGTCAACAGCAGATGATTTCCTAACAATAGGCAAGTCATGCAGAGAATTGTGTGACAGTACTGTAGAAAATATAGAGTCTGCTCAGACTAAAGAAGCAATTGAAGGTATTGTTGAGTCAGCAAAATCTCAATTTGACGGGTTATTGGTGGTACAAGATGATTTGGCTAAGCACAAAAGAGATAAGATAAGGGAAATAGAGGTGTATGATGTGTCTGAGAATGTTAATGGGTTCTTTTTCAATGGTGTGCTTATGTGGCTTGACAAGGACACAAGAACTGGTTTAGTTAACACGTTGAACTCCGCTGTAATTATAGGTAGAGAACAGATAAACATATGGTTCTCTGGAATGTATATAACTCTAAGAATTGAAGAGGCAAGACAACTTTTAGCCGTTTTGGAGATATATGCCACGGACTGCTATAATGTTACTGCTCAACATAAAGTAACTGTCAATAATATGACAAGCATAGAAGATGTTGATGCTTTTGATGTGACAGCCGATTATCCACAAAGACCTAATTTTAATACACAAGCGTAGAATATGGATTTAGTTATGACGAAAGAAATTAATGCAAAATTGTTAGAGAAGTTGTATGATGTTGCGATGTGGATTGTTTTTGCAGTGTTTATTGTTTCTGTATTTGTTCATTACCATAATAAAAAGGATGTGATTACAACGACAGAGACGACTACAAATGTGCTGCAATGGAAAAGTGACACATCATCTTGGAAGGGAGGCTGGTAATGGAGAGACGGAGACTGCTTGACCTGCCGAGCGAATACACTCGGCTCAACTACATAGAGAGTACTGGCACGCAGTACATTAACAGTGAACTGCCAGCATCTCAATGTGATATGTTTGTACTTGACACAATGATTATGGAAGAAGTCATATACCCAGACCACCCGCAATACAACTGCGTAGGGTCAAGTACAAGTGCAAGTTCGGGAAGTTCTGGAGCAAAAAACTTTATAATTCGCAATGATGTAACATCTGCGAGAAATTCAAAGAAGGCGATGATTGGATATAACGGCTCGTGGCTAACAGTAGGCGCATACGCTCTCAACATTCTGCAACGATATACCTTGAAAATTGTATTAAAATATGCAGAGCAAAAATTATACGTTAATGGTAATCTTGCAATATCTTACACAATTACATCATCACCGACTAACGTCTATCCTCTATACATCTTCCACACTAATTATGGCGGTAAGCCTGTGCAGAATAATGCATTGACATATAGAGGTAGAATATATAGCCTGACCATGTCATATAACAACAATTATATGCGTGAATTCATCCCATCCAAGCGTATAGCTGACAATGTGGTCGGGATGTACGACCTTTGCGGCAGCATCTGCCAACTAACTGGCACACCATTTTATATTAACGCAGGCAGCGGCACATTCATAGGAGGATAACTTATGGAAAGAAGAAGATTGTTAGAAAACGTGCCTTTTAAAGAGAACTTGGTGTTTTATGCGCCATTAATCATGAATGATACTTCTGAGATATTAAATAATACATCTCCAATTATTGGAAGCGGGTGCGTTGTTGAGTATGTTCCTGCGAAAGATATATTTAGATTAAGGTGTAATTCAGGAAATAATCAAGCTCTTCTTTATCAAAACCTTAACATGGGTTTGTCTATTGGACAAGAAATAACAATGGTTATTGATGTTGAGGAGCTTTCAATGTATGATCAATGGCAGTCAATGTTTTCTACACCGAGGTATAATCAAGGAACTAATGCATATTTGCGCCATGATAGATATGTTAATTCAACATTATTATTAAGTGGTCGTTTCTGTGTGACATATACTTATAGGAGTTCTACAACGCAAAATGCTAATTTTTATAAGGATGGTGAATTTATAAAGTCTATTGTGTTTCCTAATCCAAGAATTGATTCTAATGTTGTAACAATCTGTGAAACCGCAAATGGGTCTGGTAGATTCTATGATTTTTATGTGTCCAATGCCCGTATTTATAATAGAGCATTAACTAATGATGAGATAATAAAACTATAGGAATATGAATAGAAGAAGATTATTAGACGAGGATTATCTCAGATGGCTTTTACTGATGCCTTGAATATTGACACGATTAGGAAGATACAAAAAATAATATAATTTTTCCTCCAAAACTTGAATAGAGATGAATTTTTATTATCTTTGCGCAATCAAAAACTAAAGACATGGCAGAGAAGAAATCACAGAACAAAAGAGAATCTACAAGACCAAAACCTCTCACGCCAAAAGCTGGATTCACATTAAAGCCGAGCAGATATGCAAAGGGAGGTAAAGTTAAAACTCAACATTAGGAAAGCAGAGGTGAGAACAATAAAGTTCTTACCTCTCGTTCTTGCTATTATAAGTCTTATCCATACAATAGTTTCATATTTTGGTTTTGATATGGGATTTCTTTCTTATATTGGTGGAGTGTCAGTAATAACCTTACTGTTTTTATATTTATCATCATATTCGTTTGGATTTTGTAGATGGCATAGATTATGTTTACATTATGTTACTACAAATTGGACAATCAATGTTATTGATTTGTATATCGGAATACCTTTGGGAAACAGAGAGATGTTCTGTCTGTATTTTTCTCTTGCTGGTGTATTTCTAATCCTAATTCTTTTAAGCATATTCGGACCATGGAGAAAACTCTGCTCTCAACATTAGCAAAGTATCTTCGCAAAATTGCGAACGATATAGAACAAGGCACTTGTGAGGTATCTGATGAACAGGCGTTCAAGATTATGTCCGTGATAAGCCATAGGCCTCTCAGCAAGGAGCAAGCCTGTTCCATGATGAATATGTCAAGAAGCAAGTTTGATGAGCTTGTGCGGGCTAAAATAATCCCAAAAGGCAGAAAAAAGAGAGGCTTCAAGGAACTCTGCTGGTATGAGGATGAACTTATGGCATTGAATTTGAGTCCTGACAAACTGTAAGTCAGGATTTTTCATTTTATTTCAGTATCGTTTGGAGTCCGTTTAAAAGCATTGCATTTTTGCACTGTTAGCTAACAGGTAAAAATAATGTTTAACTTTTAAAATTAAAAAAAATGGACGACAGTAAAGTTTTTATGTTCCCCGACGCAGCCAGAACTTCTGCAATAGATCCGGGCTTGCTCGCTTTAATCAACAACAATGGTGGTTTTGGCGGTAATGGAAACTGGATTTGGATTCTTTTCTTATGGATGATGTGGGGTTTCAACGGTAACAACGGATTTGGCAATAACAATGGTACTGGCTTCTTGAGCAACCAACTGAATGACAATGCACGTAGAGACCTTCTGCTGCAGGCAATCAACGGTCGTGCAGATGCTGCTAACCAACTTGCCAACATTACCAACACAAGTCTTGAGACGGTTAAGACGGCTCTTTATGGCATTCAGTCAGCAATAAGCACTACTGGCTTGCAGACTATCAACGCTCTCCAATTAGGTGATGCTTCCTTGTCTCGCCAACTGTGTGAGTGCTGCTGTGAAAACAAACTTGCCATCTGCCAACAGACCAACACTTTGAGTTCACAAGCCGCAGCAAACTTTGCAGCAATGCAGCTTGAAATGGCAAAGAACGAGGGTGCAGACCAACTGGCAGTATGTCAGCAGACCAACACTCTTGCAACACAGTCAGAACGCAACACCAATAGTATTCTGAATGCTATTGCTGGTCAGAACACTATGATTACAAAAGAGTTCTGTGACTTGAAAGAACGTGAGCTGCAAAACAAAATCAATACTCAAGGTGACATCATTACCCAGTTGAGAAACCAAATCAGCAATGACTATCAGACTTTGGCTTTCAACAAGGCTATGAGCGCTCTTGACGATAAGATTGACGCTATTGCCGCAAAACAGCCCAACACTGTTCCTGTTGTATGGCCTAATCTGACAGCCGTAAACACGACTCCTTATGCTGGAGGTTGCTATGGCTATGGCTTGAACAACGGTTTTGGCGGTAGCATTGTTTTCTAATTTAAGGGATAAGGAGGTGAAAGTATGAATTGTTGTAATCAAATTATAGCAACTAATGCAGGTGGTGTCCCTTATATCGTTAGTACAAGCACCACTGTAGGTACGGAGAGTGTTGACATAGCATTGGGCTTTCGTAGAATACAGCCTGTCGGTTATCTGACAATTGTAATTGACGATGTTATTCCTGCAGATGCAACTGCAACATTGCCTGTCACTATGACGATGAACGGCATGACAAGAGCCCTGACTTTGCCTAACGGCACTTCTGTGACCGCAGCAGAACTTTTGAATGTAAGCAATATTCTTATTTTCAATGACAGGACAAGAGGTTTGCTTACACTAATGTCACGCACAATAGCTTAATAACAATTAAAATCATTAACCATGTTTTCAAATCTTACTACAAACAGCATATTATATGTTCTGGACTTGAACGGAAGTCCGAAGATCTTGAGCGGCCCAATAGAGTTTGTGTCAATGCCCAAGCCGAAATACAACACATTCAACCCTAATCTTGAGATGGTTGTGGATATAACCGCACAGATAGGAGGTGAGAGAAGGGAGTTCAAAGGAGTGCCTAACACTTCTATAGCTAACTTCGGTGATTCAGCCTTCATACTTGCGGAAAACAAGGAGGTTCTTAACTCATATATCACTTCAATGCTACAAAACAGCAGAAGTGTGATAGACAGTGTTGAGAAGCACAAGAAACTCGTTGAGAGTTACGAACAGGCTCTTTCGGAGCTTAACCCTTCCGTGAAGGCTGACAATAAGGCTATAGGGGAATTGCAGTCACAGATTGCATCCTTACAGGACTGCATGAGGGAACTGCTTTCAAAAGTAGGTGAAGGAAACAAAAATTAGAAAGGAGTTTATTATGATTATGGTATCTTTCAGAAACAAGAAGGAAAAAGAGCATCTGCTTGAGAAAGCCCGCAAGATGGAGGAATACGCCTCTATGATTGTTGAGTGTATCGAAGATTCGTATTCCGATGATGAGGAATATGAGGAACGCGCCTATCGTGATGGCGGTTCAATGGAAGGTCGCTATGGCTACAGACGCAGAATGCGCTAATTATTAACCGGGGAGTGGCGAAATGTCACTCCCTTAATATCTTTTGCTATGGAAAGAGTTAGATTTACTGATTATGACGACTATCCTGAAGGTATGATAAGATATTTGAGGAACTACGGCCCTCATTTCAACAGAAGGCTTTATGAGTTTGCGGTAAGCAGAATGAAAAAAGAGTCCAATGGCGAGATGAAAAAGATAGTTCCTGTAACCAAAGAGGCTATAACAATGCTTCTTACCGCCAATGGAATATCCGTTGAACACTCGCAGTTATACGATTGTGCCTATGTTGCAAGCATGTGCAAGGCTGATTTTCTCGGATCAAGTGTCATTGATGACAAGCACATGGCAATGTATGTCAAGGATGTCATTGATGATGTTGATGCACCTGACGGACTTGTGTTCAATAGGTGGTATGCCGATATGTGCTATATGGGTATAGCTATTGACTGGGATTCAATGCTATGACAAGACAGGACATAGATATAGAGGGATATTGGAAAATAACCGTTGTTTATGGTGCTTTTCTTGGTTCTGACAATACTGGTTTTACTTTTACGGATTCTCGCAGAAGGAGGAGCATCGTAGGGATTTCACCAACCACCAGTAAGGCTCAGTTTATGAACACTATCGTACACGAGGCAAAGCATGTCCAGTCAAGGATATGCGATTATTACGGGATTGATGAAGATTCAGAGGATGCTGCATATCTTATAGGATATATCGTACAAAAGATGTACGGGGTTTTCGGAAAAATGTTATGACGGAGAAAAAATAAAAAATTTCTCCGTTTTTTTGTTTGTATTAAAAAAATTGTATATTTGCGGTGAGAGATAATTTAAATTCAAGTCAATATGAAAGCTAAAGAACTGTTTACACGGCTTATATATAGAGACGGAAATATACAATACAGAAAGCAAGGCCTTATAACATTTGATAGTAAGGGGAATACAGATTTTGCACAAGGAGGTTCTTTTGAATTAGAACTAATACCAAGTGGTTATAGTGTGAATTATAATCCAAATCCTTATTTTACTATAAGTGATGAGGCTGTGTATTTAGGGTGTGATTTTATAAACAATTCTGAAAATTATAATATTAAGATAGACATTGACAATGGAGAAACCCTTTCAGTGGAAAGTCCTAATGATGAATTTGAATATGCCAATATCGTTTTGACAAAAGAAATAATAGACATGCTTTCACAGGTTCTTCCAGATTCTACCGAATTCTATTCTGATAAAGAAGGAGCTATTTATTGTAGTGTTGCTATTGATTTGAGTCACGTGGAAGGATTTGAGCCATTCTCTTATGGTACACACACTTATACAATTTATATTGATGGAACAAAATTATATGAAGGAGAATTTGAGGTTGAATAACCTGAAATATATGAGATAAAAGTAATATTATAAATATATAGTTATTTGTTATGAAAGCAAAAGAATTTTTAAATAAAATAATGCATGGTGACAAGACCACTATAAGAAAAAATACGGGTCTTATAGGATTTGATGAAAAGGGTAATCACATTGAAGATAAAGGCGGCGAAGACATTATACTCTTACCGAGCGAGTTCTCTGAAATGTTGATAGGTGCTCCAAACCCGATACTATCAACAGAAACCGTGGGCGGCTTTTTGTTATCAAAGCCCGAAGTTGAAAGTTTTGTTTGTACCGTTGACGGTATTACTACTGAAGGAAGGACTGGCATGGCGGTAATAACCCAAGAGATTGTCGACACATTCCCAGAGGGTGAAGCTCGTGACTACATGGCTGCACACATCGGATGGTATGCTGGAGAGGCTGGAGCGCAAAATCCCGAAACGCTGACAGCAGGTACAATACATGCGGTAACAATTATTGTCAACGGCGTGCAGATATTCTCGGGCAACTTGACGGTCGTAGAACTATAGGATTGATATGGTGCTATCCAACCGTGACATGAAGAAGCTCGATGGCATGACTAATTTAATATATAGAATCAAATAATAACTAAAAAACTAATTCAAATGAGAATATCAGAATTTTTCAGAACAGAATTAAACAGACGCAGAATACCTTGCATGGAATCAGAATGCGGTGATTTCCTTATTTCCATAGGAGAACACGGAGAGCTTGTTAGAGAATCTGTTGAAATTGACGGAGTTACAGTTGTTAAAACGAACATCAAGTTCAAAAGATTTATCTCTGACACACTGAAGGGCAAACCACTGCCTTTCCCATTGCCAGCAGCAATAGGTATGGATGCACTTGGTTATCTTATCTATAAGAAGTTGAACTAATGAATAGGGGTCAGAGAAACAAGTTGTGAATTGCTTTCAAATTTTGTTAAATACATAAATAATGAATAGGGGCCAAAGAAATAAGAATCCGTTGAACATACGCAAGTCTGCTGACAGGTTTGACGGAGAGATTGTACCAAGTCAGGATAAGGCTTTTAAGCAGTTTGAGAGCTACCAGTATGGCTATCGAGCTGCCTTTGTCATTCTCGCAACATACAACCGCAGAGGATGGAACACCATAGAGAAGATAGTTTCACACTGGGCTCCACCTACGGAGAACCATACAAAGAGATACATTGACTTTGTTGAAAAGGCAAGCGGTATTCCAAAGGACGAGATTCTTCACATGGAGGGAGATAAGGAGAAGTACATTCGTGTTGTACTTGCGATGAGCAGAATGGAAATAGGCGAGGCATATCCTGTTGATGCTGAAACAGGTTTCTCAATGCAGAAAAGACTTTCATAGATGGGCAAAATAGGCGATTATACAAGACTTCATTGGAGAAACATCGTGATATTCATCCTTATTATCTTTTGCCTTTTGTGCATGAAATACGGATGCAAAAGGGAGGAGGTCAAGCCTGACATAATAGTCAAGTCTGACACTACTGTAATCTATCATCGTGATACGGTGTTCTATGATAAGATAGTCATACCTCCGAAGAAGATAGACACATTCATAGTATTCAAGGAAAGCCGTGACACATTGTTCGTACAGGCTTTGGTTAAGGATACATTGTGGATGGATTCATTGTTGTTAGATCTCCATTCAAGAGATACTATAATTCGTGACAGCGTTTTTATCACTTATACCAAGAAGAGCAAGTTCGCATTGGGAGTTGGAGCATATCTTGTGCCTAACTTTCAAAAGGATGCAAAGACAGGCATAGGAGCCCAATTGGATTTCAGATTCCAAAACAGGCATAATGCCCATGTGGGATATGACTTCATCAACAGAAGTGTTATGGTAGGTTATTCCTTCAATGTTGTTGATATAAGGAAAAAGTAATCCCTTTAAAGGCGGCTCTCAAAAAAAATTATTGCCCTTTCTCTACCGCAGCCCTGAGTTTATATTCATACGCCGGTTATGTACGTCCCACCTTTTCAGGTATCCCCTTTAGAACTCAGTTTCCCTGCAAGGGGATTCGCATGATTTAGTCGTACAGGACTTTTCTCAGCACGTGGGGCCAGACTATGTTGAAAGGCCTTAACGCTGTCAAGCAATGGATTCTAAACTTATTCAGTTGATCTTCCATCGGATGATGATTTTTTATTCAAAATATAATCTAAATATATTTTTAGGTTGTTTTGATTATATGTTGCTGCATTAGGTATTCTTATAGTATGTATTTTGTATCCATTGAATATAAAATCTCTAATAGCATCTAATTTTTTTTGTTTATTTGAATCGTGATATTTTCCATCTATTTCTATAATAATATTAAAATCAGGTATAAAAAAATCGGCAAAAAATATTTTGTCATCAAGAATAAAGGGTGCTTGGTTAATGAATTTTATTTTTTTGCTGATTAAAAAATTACCACAATTAATTTCTGCCAATGTTGATTTTTCTCTTAATATCAACATAGTGGTTTCTATCCAATTTTTTTTATTTTCGGAAATTATCCCTAATTTACAAATATGATTTAAGTCTTCAAGATATCCAAGATCATTTTTCTTTTGTAAAGATGACAATTTCTTTTTTTTATTTGTATTATATTTTTTTCTTTTTTTCATATATAAGAACAGGATCTGTTACTTTCGATATATGATGTCCTTAGAACCTACTCGTAACAGACCCTGTTAAATTTCTATTCTAAGGACATTGCAAAAATAAAACTTTTTTTTATACAAACAGCACTTATCAAAAAAAAAATTATATTTGCAGAAATAATATTTGATTGTACATTTTTATATGAAAGTAGTTGAGATTATACAAAGAGTTGAGTCACTGATGGCTAAGGGGATTTCAGTTTCCCTTGAAGGTGGCTATATCTCAAGAAGGTGGATTTACAACCTTATGGTTGGTTTCCGCGCAAAGATAATCGGTCAGGAAGTAAACAAGAAACAGAAGATTTCCGACTGGAACAAACAGATGCTAACCTGTGTTGAGCTTGTTGACGCCACATTAAGCGAGTGTGAGTGCATATCAAAGGATGTATGCAGTTATATGAAGCGCACGAAGAACAGGATTCCAGAGATAATGTCCGGTCTTTCAGACTATGCGATTGACTCAATAACTAACAGCACTGGTGGCTTGAAGATAGACTTGGTTAAATACAACCAGTCCAAATACAACAGATATTCAAAATACTCCTCAAAGAAAATGTCTGCGTTCATTTATGACGGATATGTTTTTTTGGAGAATGCGAAACATCTGAAAGCAATAAACATTCTCGCATTGTTTGAAGATCCTCTTGAGGTGGAGAAATTCAATGCGGAGAATGACATGTGCAATAAGGACAGTGTTTGCGCTGACTGCATATCCCCGTTGGACATAGAGTTCCCTATTGACAATGACAAGGTTGACACACTTGTAATGCTTGTTGTAAATGAGATAAGCATGGCTTTTTTGAACAGGAACCAACAACAGAAACAAGAGGAGGGAGAAAATGATAGGGAGTAATTGGAAAAGCATATTCAAGTTGGGCTATGACTATTACAAGCGTCATTACAAGAATCCTGTAAAGCAGAAGGAATATAATAAGATTCTTGATGAGTATCTTGGTTTTGTCGTACACTATCTTCTTGAGAAAGGTTCCTGGCAGTTCCCTGCAAGGCTTGGAAGTCTGATAATATACGGAAGATTGCCGAAGAAAAGAACAAGCACTGGTTCCATAAAAAGATATATCAACTGGAAAGAGACGAACAAACTATGGGCTGAAGATCCCGAAGCAAAAGCTGAAAGAAGAAAGATATATTTTTATAATGAACATACCAACGGATATGTATATACTATAGCGTGGGACAATAGGAACAAGCTCATATCGCAGAAGGAATATTATAAGTTTGTTCCCAACAGAGACCTTAAGAGAGGTCTTGCAAAGAGGCTATTGGAAAATTCAAGTGAATATATAATAATGCAAAATGGAATCTATTAGATATTTGAACATAAAGAGCGTTTTGGCGGACTTGTACCGTGACCTTGGCATAGATGAGATTTCAGAATCTGATGCCATAGAATGGGCTGCCAATGCGCTGGAACACATGGGACAGGCTTCTATGAGCAGCCTTAACACAATGCTCGCTAATGTCGAGAACTACCAATGCGAACTTCCAGAAGGGTGCATTCAGGTAATGGAAATAGCAAGGCATTTGGAAAAAGAGCATTTCGACTATGAGGATGACCGTGTTGCAATAGAATATTATGACAATCCTTGTGGTTGTGATGATTGTGATACGGAACCAGAGACAAAGGTTATGTTTTGTCAGGCGTTCTATCTTCCTTGGGGATTCTATTTCCCGATAAAGTCATATCCTGCCGAAAGACCGCATAGGGAGTGGACTTGGGTAGAGCCTTCAACGAACAATTTTTTCCATGCCTCGACACAGGACAAATCTGGAATAAACGAATACAAGATTGACAATGGAAAGGTTCTGTTCTCTTTTGAGAAAGGTGTTGTTGCAATATCTTATCTTGGCATTAGGCTTGATGAAGATGGATTCCCGTTGGTTCCAGATAATGTAAGTGCAAGAGAAGCTATAGTCAAGTATATCATAATGAAGTATATGCAAAGGCAATGGTATTTGGGCAGAGAGGGATATCTGGACAAATGGCAAAAGGCAGAACAGGATTGGCATTGGTATTGCAAGCAATTCAGAAACAAGATGAAGATGCCATCAGAGGATGATGTAAGAAAACTCACATTGCAATATAGGAGACTGTTCCCATCATTGACAAAGGATTTCTTCGGTTATCTGAACATTTTGAAAGACATACATATTCAGAGTAAAGACAAATGTGTTGAGTAATGGCAGAGAAAAAACAACAACAACTGACAAAGAGCGATATTCGCAATGCCCTTGCGGAAGATAATCCGCAGAGGAATTCAGGCTTATCCATTCCAATGAGAATGGAGAGTGACACTTTGCCTCAAAGCCAGCCTGACCATACTTACAGGTTTGCATTAAACGCTGTTATAGAGGACAGGACAGATATAGGTATGATAAGAACGGAAGAGTCCAATGAGGTGGCTTTTAATCTTGATAATGTATTTGTGCAAAGAGATCAAGTTGTAACAATAACAGTTTATTTGAATATACGAATTTCTGGTTTAAGATTTTATAATAAGAGTTTATATAAACAATGGACATTGCACTCATTATCAGAATTTTATAATAAACTTGAGAATATACATAATGAAATTTCTGCAATTATAAGCACATCTTCTTATAATCTTGAAGCACAAAGTGCATTTTGTTATGGGCCAAATAATATACCGCAATATAATACTGGTTCACAAGCTGCAGCTTATATTACAGAATATAAAAATTATGTGTTAAATGTATATGCTGTAAGAAAAGATGTTGTTATAATTCCTGCTATAATAACACCAATAGATTATATTGATGGTTGGAAAGAATTAATAGTAAAAGAATTAAATACTGGAGATACAATATCTTCTTCAACTTATTCTTCAATAGAGTTAAGTGATTTTGTGGACAATGGTTTTCAGTTAAATACGGATACCACAAAACCCTTTGCCGAAATAAAGACAAAAAGCGGAAGTGTGCTTTTATATGACGATGACACATACACAATATCTGGTCTTGAAACAAGTATCACATGGTTTGTTGAATCAAAATGGGATAAGTGTATAATTAGTCCTTATCCGTCTGGTGGTGATAATTATGATATGATTAATCTTTTGGAAGATGATGAAAGACTTCCAATTTTCAATTATACACCTATTGATACATATTCATTGATATATTTTGACTTAAGAGGTTCTGATGTTGAATCATGGATGAATGAGATAAGTGTGTCCTGTAACGGCAATTTGTTAACTAAAGTTGAATCTTTCTTGGATTTAGTTAATAACAGTTTTTGTGTTGAAGGAGTTGATTTATATGTCAGAACTGAGATTGAGGAAATGAAAATCATATCCGTTAAGACGAACTATTATGACTATTCAAAAGACTTTGTGTTTGTATGTGACAGACAACTTGCAGATCCTGTGATAACTGTGAATTCAAATTACAGGCAATTTAAATGTACAATGACAGGAGGGAATGCAAATGGTATAACATTCAGATACAGGTTTGATGATAGTGGAGAATGGCAAACAATTGGTTATAACACTCTTACATATTATCCCGCAAATGTAAGCAAGGTGTCTGTACATGCGGTAAAAGAAGGATGGAACAATAGTAACACAGTAGAAGAGAATTTATAATGGAAAGTATAGCTATAAAAGTAAAGAACACTAATAACGAACTGTTAAAAGAACTTCACGTTGTGAAATACCAGCCTGTTTCATTGAAAGGGCTGTTCTCGTCATTTGTTGATGACTTTGTAAGGTCACAGGAAACTTGGGATGATTATAACACTTATTCCTATCAGTACAAATATAACGGAAGGAAATTCAACGAGAATATAGTGTTTCACCCTATCGGTATATCTGACAATGGGCATTGCGATATTGTGAATGATCCTTATGAATTCACTTTTGAATATGTGATTACAAATCCTTCGCAAAAGGTGAGCACTCCTTATCAGAAGATGATTCCCTTTGTAGATCCTCCAGCGTCTGGCTCTGTTGGTTTTGAATGTGCAACTGCTGGTGCGAAAATATACTATATGTTCAGCGATGAGGATTCATATACGGAATATACCACAGAATGGGTTATGCAGAATGCTGATAGTGAGAGAGTAAGATATTATGCTGCGAAAAACGGTATGAGAAACAGTGATATAGTTGATGAAATGCTTACTGTCATTACTCCTGTTGTAATAAGGAGTGGAAATACTATAACAATAACTTGCGCAACTAATGGCGCTAAAATATTGTATCGTGAGCCTTATGGAACACAATGGATAGAATATACCGGACCTATAACAGATTCAAACACTGGATATAAGGCAATGGCTATCAAAAAAGATATTAACGGTGTTAGAATAATGGGAGATAGTGATTGGGCAGAAGAGCAATTATGTGATTTGGGAACTCTTGTTGATGGTGTTGATTATACTAATTCTGCTGATCCAAATTGGCATTTTTATATTTATTCTATTCATGAAGGTAAAACTTTATATTATATGTTGGATGATAGCGGAACATGGTTATCACAAATTGTTTCTGATAATGGATTAGATTTGGATTTGACTAATAATCATAAAATAGAATTTTATTTAGAATATGACGGATGTTATAGTGATCATTCTATTGTACAATAATAAAAAGAATTGTTATGTTGGAAGACAAGACTTTATTAGGCAAGATATATGTAGGTGACAATGAGAATGTCATTTTTGCGGTAAGTCGTGAAGATGATATTGATGTATCATACATCTACCTTATGAATGACAATGGGGACTGCAAGATTCTCCTTGAGGACAAATATGCGCAGAAAGAGAAGAAACTTAATTTCAACAGGAACCATCAGATTTACGGAACATACAGATTAAGACAAGGCTGTGAGAAAACCATATATTTCACTGACAATTATAATCCTCCCAGATACTTGAATATCAACGATGTGGACAGTTTCAAGGAAGTGTTTGTCGGAGAGGACAAAAACATAATGTATGGTGATGTTGATGCGGACAAGTTAAGATTGCAGAAAACATATAAGAATATTCCTGATATAAATGCCGATGTTGATTCAAGCGGTGTTCTTATGCCCGGGAGCTATAACTTCTCTGTAAGATATGTAGATGAGGATTTGAATCCAACAGAATGGATTTACACGACAGAACCCATAATGATATACCATGACTGCACTTCAAAGGACTATATCAATACGAGAGTTTCAGGTGGCAATGATGTGGAATACAGGAAATATGAAAGTACGAACAAGTCAATTAAAGTTTCTGTTGACAACAGGAGCCTTGACCATAGTTTCATCTATGTTCAATTTGCCATGATTTGTGCAAACACAGGTCACGGCATAGTGAATGATGTTCAGTATTCCCCGTTGATTGAATTGGACTTTGAAATAGATGATTTGGGTGGTTATAAGAGTGTTCCTCTTGCCTATGTGTTCCGTGGTGATGATAAAACAAGCACAGGAACTACAGATGAGGTTAAGGCTAATACTTTGGTCTTTGATAAGGCAAAGTGTCTTGAGCAAGCAGATAACAGGCTTGTGATGGGCAATGTTACGGAGATGGACATAGACTGGTGCAAATTGCAGAGATATGCTTCCAAGATAGATACGGAATTTGTTGATGATGTTGTTTCATTCAATGAAATGGAACAGAGTCATAAGTATAGCAAGTTCGCATTCAACAAGGGAGTAGGTTACCAGCCCGGAGAGATTTATTCCTTTGGTATAGTGTATGTGTTTGAGAATGGTGTAAAGTCACCTGTTTATCATATACCAGGGAAGCCTAATCAAGAAGACAATTATTGTCATAATATAAAGTATTCCAATGTGTCAAGCGGTTGTGAAGGCTTTGATTATTGGGGTGTTGACTGTGAAGGTAATCCATTGGCTGGAGAACCTGTAAGACATCACAGGTTTCCAGTAAGAAATTTTGAAGATGATGAAACAACCATAATAGAAGAGTCGTCTGTACTTGTTCATTACAATCTTATTGTTGGTACATTTGGAAGAATTAAGAGTAGATTCAAAACCAATTTTGACAATATTTATATTAAGTATGAAATTGTAAAAACAAAAGACAATCAGGAGATAGAGCGTGATGAATATGATTTGAATTTTGATTACAATTTTCTCGGAATGGGCAAACGGGAATATGATATATTAGATGAAAATCAAAACGAGTTTATTTATACTGGAAATGCGAAAGAAGATGATTTAATATTAGATAGATGTTCTAATATAGTATTAAATAATGATGGATCTAAAGAACCTCATGCTGAATGGGATAATGAAGAATATTATCTTCATCATAAAATATGGAAAAAATCACAATATAAATTTATTGATTTAGTTTCATTTTTTGAGGACGAATATGATACTGTAAAATTTGATTATCTTCAAGAATATCCACAATATCTGGACACAAGAACATTTGGCACAAATAATAGCAAAACCAGAGTAAGATGGATGACAAGTTCTTGTATGATTCGTAGTGAAAAATTTACGGATAGTGATAATAATCAAGATAAAATAGAATCATTTGAATCATTAGATGATGATGAATTTAGAGGGCATGTTGTTGGTAAAAGAGCAAAATGTTTTTACAAGAGTGGAAATCTTTGTGCTCAAGTATATGGACCCGCAAGAGTGGAATTGCCTTTAGATAATAATGGTCGTATCACATGGAAACCAAACTCTAATCAACTTGAAGTTTCTACTGCAATTAACTTTTATGTTGAGAAAAAAAGAGAGATTGTTCGTTCCATAAAAGATTTCCATAAAAAAGCCAGAAGATATGGAATAAAATTCACTAACATACATACTCCTAATGAGAAATATCTCAATGGACATAAAGTAATAGGATATTATATTGTGCAGAACGAAAGGACAGAACAGGATATGACTGTTCTTGATAGTGCTATTCTTACTCCGTTATTCAAAGAAAGAGATGATTCTAATGTTGGTAAAAAAATGATTGTTTCATCTGGTATTTTTGCCAATAATTTTTCCGTGACAAATCTCTCCGAATCTGATGCTGTTAATGAATATAAATCAGAGTCTTTGTATCTTTCCCTTCATTTGTATGATAAAGCGGTAGGAATGATTTGTCCGAGATTCAAATTTAAAAAGAAAGAACTATATGATTTCAAGTTTGTTCATGTCGGATATTTCAAAAAACTAAGAAGTGATTTTTCAAATTTATTTGATGAAGGCTGGATTACACAAGATGTTCAAGCTGGAACTTCATATAACAAGAAAATAAATAAAAGAAAAGACAGGGATAATGATGGTTTTGATTTGCATGTTTTTAATCATAATGTCGAAACTTGGTTTATGCCAAAACAAGAAGTTTCAACATATAGTATAAACCAAGATAAGATATTTTATTTGAGGCCATGTTCTGAATATGAAAAATTCAAGGACGGTGAACAATTGAAAATATTTAATGCGTCAGGAGACAATACTATATGTTGTATGTTTATAGATGAAAATAGTGAAGATGCATTTGATAAAAGTATCTTTTATACAGACGAATATAGGCCGGGTTATATTGATTATGTAAATCAAAATTCAAATCATACAACAGAAACAATAGAATTACGCAATGATATATCTATAAATAGTATTCCTTATGGTTATCTTGTTCGTGATATGGAGGATTACTATACGGATTTCCAGCAAAGACCTTATTATCCAGCTTCTGATTTTGTTTCTGTTGATGAGTATGGTTCTTCTGGCAATATTGTAGTTTTCAATGGTGACTGCTATGTTTCGCCTATGAAGTATTCCACAGGCACATTATTTGACATCCGCATGAAGAAACGCAACAAGAAAGCCACTTGGTGGCAGTATGTTGTTGGTGCTCTTGGTGCAGTTGGAGGAACAGTGGGTGCAATATGGACAGGTGGTGCTACTGCTGCATTGGTTGGTCCCAGTATCGCTCTTATACAGAATGGCATTCGCGTTGACAAGGCTTTCCAAGCACAGAAGAAGTTTATAGATAGTGGAGGCAAGAAAATACTTACGGACAACTGGATTAAGAATTGTGTGGATATAGAACAGGATGATGATGAGATACAATGGGTGTTTGAGTCAATAGACGGACTTTGGTTTGAATCCATCGTGAATATGAATATGCGCGTTGGTGCTACTATTACCAATGTTACTGACTATCTTGATCCCATACATGGTTATAATCCTTCCGAAATGAGAATGTACTATATGAACAAACTCACGTGGCCTGACAAAGACCATGATGACGGAAGAATGTATCTCGGTTATGCACAGGCAGAAATCTATGACATCAACAATGATTTTGAAAGAAGAAATCGTGAAAAGGAATTCTACACATTAGGAATAGAGCATGAATGCTGCTCTGATTGTGAAAACAAGTTCCCGCAAAGATTGGTGTATTCACAAAAATCCTTCTCAGAGGAGAAAACAGACAATTACAAGGTATTTCTTCCTGCAAACTATAAAGATATTGACGGAGAGGCTGGAAGCATTACAGAGGTCTCTTTTAACGGCACAGACGCATTTCTTGTACTTACTACGGAATGTGCTTGGCAACTTGCTCCCTCTAAACAACAGCAGGTTAATCCTAACTCAAATGTTGTTTCGTTTATAGGTACTGGAGACTATTTTGACCAGCCGGCAATAAGACTTGCACATGATTCTGTAAACCAGTCCTATGGCTGCAAGCATCAGGCAAGTGTGTTAAAGACAAAGTACGGAACATTGTGGTTCAGCGAGTATGACAATGCAATAT
>Ga0247609_10000186_pt1 | contig 90896 bp, 110 predicted proteins | sample 172DNAGHGlowgp2_FD_193487 | JGI IMG/M metagenome (GOLD analysis project Ga0247609, IMG submission 193487) | Sheep rumen microbial communities from Palmerston North, Manawatu-Wanganui, New Zealand - 1728 DNA GHGlow gp2 | ecosystem: Host-associated > Mammals > Digestive system > Stomach > Rumen ...
AACCATTTGCACCTTGCAAACCGGTAGTACCTTGTGAACCATTTGCACCTTGCAAACCTGTTGTACCTTGTGAACCATTTGCACCTTGCAAACCGGTAGTACCTTGCAAACCGGTAGTACCTTGTGAACCATTTGCACCTTGCAAACCTGTTGTACCTTGCAAACCGGTAGTACCTTGTGAACCATTTGAACCTTGCAAACCTGTTGTACCTTGCAAACCGGTAGTACCTTGTGAACCATTTGCACCTTGTAAACCGGTAGTACCTTGTGAACCATTTGCACCTTGCAAACCATGCACACCTTGTTCACCAACAATACCCTGCAAACCCTGTACACCTTGTTCACCTATGGAACCCTGAACACCTTGTTCTCCTTGTAAACCTTGCACACTTTGTTCACCCTTAATTCCTTGTACACCTTGTTCCCCTTTACTTCCTTGGATACCTTGAATACCTTTTTCACCTTGCAAACCTTGTATGCCTTGAATACCTTTTTCACCTTGCAAACCTTGTATGCCTTGTTCACCTTTATTTCCTTGTAAACCCTGCACACCTTGTTCGCCAATAGTACCTTGTATGCCTTGCTCACCAGTAACACCTTGCATACCTTGGATACCTTTTTCACCCTGTAAACCTTGTATTCCTTGTTCGCCTTTTTTACCTTGTAATCCTAAATCACCTTGGATACCCCTTTCACCTTGCAAACCTTGTATGCCTTGTTCGCCTTTTTTACCTTGTAATCCTAAATCACCTTGGATACCCCTTTCACCTTGCAAACCTTGTATGCCTTGTTTGCCAATAGTGCCTTGAATACCCTGTTCACCTTTACTACCTTGGATACCTTGTTCTCCAGTAGTACCTTGCAAACCTTGAATGCCTTGTTCTCCAACAGTTCCTTGTACACCTTGATCGCCTCTTTCTCCTTGTATTCCTTTTTCACCTTGCAAACCTTGAATACCCTGCTCGCCTTTGCTACCATGAACACCTTGTTCACCGGTAGAACCTTGCATACCTTGAATACCAGTTTCTCCCTGTAAGCCTTTTTCTCCTTGTGAACCCTGTATGCCTTGTTCACCTTGAGAACCTTGCACACCTTGTTCACCCTTTATTCCTTGTATTCCCTGTTCGCCTCTTTTACCTTGCAAACCTTGTACACCCTGCTCACCTCTTTCACCTTGAAAACCTTGTACACCCTGCTCACCTCTTTCACCTTGCAAACCTTGAATGCCTTGATTACCCTTTATTCCCTGTACACCTTGTTTACCTTGCAAACCCTGCTCGCCCTGTAAACCCTGAATACCCTGTTTACCTTGCAAACCTTTTTCACCTTGCAAACCTTGTATGCCTTGTTCACCCTTTATGCCCTGTACACCTTGTTCGCCTTGAATACCTTGTTCACCAATAGTACCTTGTGTGCCTTGTATGCCTTGTTCGCTCTTTTCACCTTGTACACCTTGCAAACCAGTAGTACCTTGCAAACCTTGAATGCCTTGTACACCCTGCAATCCTTGTATTCCTTGTTCACCTTTTATACCTTGTACACCTTGTTCGCCAACAGTACCTTGAGTTCCTTGTTCACCTTGAATACCTTGAGTTCCTTGTTTACCTTGAATACCTTGCGTGCCTTGTTTACCTTGAATACCTTGTTCACCTTGCGGACCAACATTTCCTTGTATTCCAGCAGAACCTTGGACGCCTTGATTACCTTGCAAACCTTGAATGCCCTGTAAACCAGAAAAACCTTGCAATCCACTTATGCCTTGCAAACCTTGTTCACCCCTTTCGGCAGTTTCACCGGCAATACCCTGCACACCAAGCTGACCTTGCAACCCTTGCAACCCTTGTATTCCTTGCAAACCCGGTAATCCTCTTGTTACTTTTTTGTTGCAACAAACATTGGTTACAACTGTTGAAACCACATTGTTGGTTTGGCTATTATCGTTATCGTACCCGCAAGGGTCGTGTTTTTCCGAACAGCCGCAACCACAATCACAATCATCCTCATCTTGGTCATAAAGATACGTGTCAAGCCATTCATTAAATGACAACGTTGAACCACTATTTTCATATAATTTGTAATAGTTCCTTAATTCAATATCGTTAAGTTTTTTCAAGGTAGAATAGTTTTTTGTATTTATAAATACAACAAAGTAAAATGTTTGATAAAAATGATAAGGGAAATTTTTGCCATACCCGAAGATTCGCCAAGATATTCTGAAAAATCAATAGAGATAAAGGATAAATTGCCAAATCTTATTCAAAAAATAGAATGCTTGCTTTTTACCGAAAAAGGAAGTGTTTACGGCATTCCCGATTTTGGAGTAAACCTTGAAAAATACATATTCGATACAAAGGTAAACGCAAGTTACATAAAAAACGAAATAGACGTACAACTTATTAAGTATGTAATGGCAAGCGAAGATTCGGTGTATTCCATAACATCCGAAGTAAACTTTTACGATAGAACAAATTCGTTTTCCTTTATGTGCGTTGTAGATATCTTTGTAAACAACGAACTTATAAGTTCCTATGTCTTTTAAAAACTACAATTTTACGGATGAATTAAATGCACTTTACAGTATCTACAAAACAAAAAGTGCAATAGAAAAAAACACAAACGAAATTCTTTTGGAACATCCCTATGAAGATAGGTTTCTTTACAGGGGCAAACCCTATGTGTTTTTCTATGTTGATAAAACAAAGGAATTGTATGATATGAACCCCTATGTTATATCTTTGGGTCCAACACAAGGGAATGAACATATTTACTATTGCCTAAACCTGCACTACATACCCTACAAAATAAGGGTAAGTGTTGTTAACTACATATACAATTCTTTTTCAAACACAATAGACAACGAAATTGGAAAATTTCCATACGCTTGCGATTCAAAAAAGCAGGCAAGTGTAAACGAATGCACCATAAGCAACATAAAAAACCTTGCAAGACAATTTAGCCTAATGCAAGCCATACACAAATACGATATAAGAAACATTCAAAATTGCAGGTGCATAAACTATAACAAAATCCACTGGTTGGTGTGTTCCGATTTAAACACCTTTGCAAACGGCACAATAAATGATGCCCAAAAATTGTTTTTTGATAGCACATTAAAATGAACAACACCTTATAAATACATTATATGTATTCAATAGAAGTCAAAATATGCACCCATACAAAGAAAGTAAAAACCGAAAATACATACAACTAACCGACCACATATTGCTTGAATATGTGTATGTTAAAGGTGTGTCCGATGAAAACAACAACCCTTATGACGAGGAGTTGGATTATGATTACAATGCAAGGCAATTTGTTGGCAACCGTGGAACTTTGGAATCGGCTACCACCGACCCAACCCACACCAACTATTGTGTTGTAAAAAACGGATACCTAAACGAAAAGTATTTGGTTAACACATCTGCCGATGATTGGAAAACCAACAACTCGTTTGGCACAACAGTTTTGCCTATAAACAGACAATGCACCAAATGGGTTGGCTTTGAAAAAATTGGGGATGACTTTTACAGCACAAAGGATACGAAATGGTGCAACTACGTTGATGGCATGCCTTTTTCAAGCGATTTGGATTGTATGGCAAACTACACCGTTAATGAAAAAGTGGTTTACGATGTTGCAAGGGTTTACTTTCAAAGCGGGTACAATCCCGAATACGATGGGTTTGTGTTTAATTTCTTTTCAAAAAGCAAAAGCGGTGTTTACTACAACCTTTTGTGCAAGTTGTTTAAGAACACAGATTCCTATCTTATAGAAAGCGAACCTATTTGGTATGCCGATAAAATTTACACAAACTACATAGAATTTAGAATACCAAGTGTTGAGTGCCTTTATGATTTGTATGACGCAGATAACCCACATACACCAAGCGACCCAGAAAACGAACCGCTTAACAACCCTATGTGGTACAACCTTGCGGGCAACCCGGGTATTTCAAAAAATTCAACAATAGGGGTTGAGTTGTACGGTGTGGTTGGAGATGAAACAAGTTATGGCTATACTGTTTACAAAACAAACAGTATAATTTCCACAATATTCCCAAACAAAAATGCAGAAGATGGTATAACCACCGTTATAAACCAAGACACCGAAAACTATTGCATAGAACTTTGTTCCTATTATGGCGAACCAAGCGATGATGACTACTCACTAATAAACTACCTCGAAACTTTTGGCAACACCTTTACATTTGTGCATCAAATAAACGTTACCGAAACTTATCTTGATGAAAACAACGAAAGCGTTGTGTACGAACACAATCCCGTAACCTTTATACAAACTTGGGATATGCTTATGCAAATGAAAGATGAAAGCAGAACACCTTTTATTACATATAGACCAATTCTTGAACACGATGGCACGGCAAGCATAACCTATATATTAAGAATAACAAACAACAGGGATAGCACCACAATAATAAAAGAAATACCCGAAGATATTGTAAACCCCGGTATGTATGGCAAAACAAAAGAAAGTTTGAATGTAAACACATCGGTTTTGCCAATAAAGGTTTATAACAGAATTGAAAACACCAACAGCATTGTGTTGACAGGAACAAGCAACCCAATTGGACCGCTTTCAAACAACAACACATCTATAAGGGTAAACAAATACGTTGTGTCATCTTTTATTGATAGAAGAAACATAAAGGTTCGTGTATCCCCGGTTAAAATAGAAAATGTAGAATAATCATGGAACTATCAAAATATCAAATATTGGCAAAGGCAAAAATAGGTTTTGAAGTAACCTTTTTATCAAAAGGCGAGTTTAACGACATTATAAATGGGTTGAAAAACAACGCCATTGGAATGGTGTTTAATGAATACGATGCTGGCGGTCCAAACATTTGCGCCTTAACAAAACTAATGGATGGAAGGTACAAGTTGGAAACCCCAATTTTTGATTACACAAAGGCAAAAGTTTGTCTTTCAAGTTTTTTAACCTACATTAAAAACAACGCAAAAACCGATGATAGGTGTTTTTTGAAAACAAAGGTTTGTTTTGATGACCAAAACGATAAGTTGTTCAAACTAAACATTTGCAAGTTTGTTCTAAACTTTGATGAAGAAAAAAGTTATTCGTTGTTTCCCGATAGAAAACGTGCAATAGGAGGAAGAAGCATTGCACACATATACCCCATAAGTATGGATATGCAAGTGGATAGCCTTTTTGGACAATACAACGAATACGCCAACATAGATACCGACGACTACGGTGTTTGCTTTAACGAGTTAAAAAACAACATACTAATATTCCAATACATTGGAGGAAAAGGGTTTGAAGATAAATTGGGCGAAATTGAACAATTGGTTGACTACTATGCAATAAACACATACACAAGTCTTGTTACACCGGAGTTCACCCAATATGATATGGATGAATTAAGGGAAAGAAGCGAAAAATACAAAAAAACCCTTGAAAGTTTTTCCGCATACAATGATTTTAAGGAAAGGTTTTCAAAAATAAAAATATTGGTTGACCTTTACGATATGGATGGACAAGAAAATGTTTGGTGGAACCAACTAAAGGAAAAATTGTATGACATTGTTGTAAACGCTTTTGGTTGCACCAACATAAAGGCTACCATAAACTATGACACAGATGAAGGAATGTACCAAATAAAGGATGTTGATTGCGATGTGTTTTCAATGGTGGATAATGTTGATGTTATAGATAGCAAAATGTGTGGAAACTTTAACTCTTGCAACTTTTACAACACAACCCTTACAAACTCAACAATTGACTATTCCGCATTGCTAAACGAATCCATTGCCGAATGTTCAACATTAAGAAACACCTATGTCTCCGAAGATGTTAAATGCAATGATTGCACAATGTGGGGGGATAGCACAGCCTGCGGGCATTTTGAAAATTGCACATTGGGGGATGGGGTGAAATACACCGATAACGCAAAGTTCAAGAATTGCAAAAAAGGCAACTTAATAAAAGTAAACTAATATATTTTACAAATTGGATATAAGTGGGATATATTCATATAAATATAGAAAAAGTTTTTTAGGATGGGTTTTTTAAATACAGCCAAAATAACGGCAATAGATATTTTAAGGCAAACATACGAGTACATGAGCGAACAATACGCTATGTCGGATTCGGTGTTTACCCCATCCAGTCCAACGGGACAAATTATGCACGTTTGCTCGCAAATTGCCGAACTTATATTTTTGTACCTTGAACACACAGCATCGGAACTAAACATACAAAGGGCTCAAACACCGGAAAGCATACACGGTATTGCAAGACTTACCGGACACGACCCGTTTAGGGGTTGTGCGGCAAGGGGCATATTAAGAATGAAACTTAATCCAGCCAAAATAAACCTCGTGGAAGGTTCTTTTGTTAAAATACTTGACGAAACCAACTTTGTTATAGATGAAAACGGTTCCCAATATTTTTTGAATTTGGGGCAAGACTATATAATTATGACACTTGGGGACGAACCGGTAACCGTTGAATTTGTTCAAGGTGTTAAAAACAAGCAAACTTTTACGGCAAGCGGTGAACATTTGCAAAGTTACAATGTAAACGAAAAAGGAATGACCGACCACGATAGGGTAACGGTTACCGTAAACGGTGAAAAGTGGAAAAGGGTGGAGTCTCTTTACGATATGGGATTGGATGAAAAATGCTTTATGTGCAAGTCATCCATAAATATGGGTCTAACAGTATTTTTTGGAAACGGTGACTTTGGCAAAATACCAGAAAAGGGAAACGTTATAGAAGTTTCCTACATATCCCATATTGGAAGAATGGGCAATGTTGGCGGTACAAACATAAACTATGAATTTACATCGGCAGGTTATGATGAAAACAACAACACTGTAAACCTAAACGATGTGCTTTCAATAGAAACCGAACTTGCACCTTGTATGGGTTCCAACTATGAACCTGTTGAACTTACAAGAAAACTTGCACCCCACCAAAGCAAAAGTTTTGTTTTGGCAAACCCCGAAAACTACATATCATACCTTTCCAAGTTTTCGCAATTTGCTTTTGTTAACGCCTACAACACAAAAGATGATGGCTACTTGGATGATGATAATGTGGTGTACTTGCAAATACTGCCAAACATAAAAAACAAAATATCCAAAAGTTCATCAACAAACGATTACTTTGCGTTGCCTGTTGAAGAATTTACCTTAACCGATAATGAAAAACTTGGTGTTATAAAGGCAATTGATGATAGTGGCAGACAACTAATATCAACCGAAGTTGTTATTAACGATATTGCCATAAAGAAATACGCTCTTGTAATAGTTCTAAAGTATTTTGAAAATTGCGACAAAAACCAAATAAGGAGCGACATAAGAAGCAAACTAAACACCTATTTTGTAAACATAAACAGAAGTGATATGATACCAAAGTCAGATATTATTGCTTTGGTTGAAAACATAAACGGTGTGGATAGCACCAATGTTTACTTTATAAGCGAGGAAAACGAAAGGGCAATTTCGGATGGCTACTATATTCAAGAGTATTACCAAATAAACCCAATGACACACATCTATGAAAAATATACAAAAAGGATAGTGCTGGAAGAGGGCGAAGACCCGATGCTTGGATTGGATGGATTTGGCGATATTAAAATTGGTGAAAATGAAATTGCCATAATAAAAGGTGGATGGAAAGATAGGTGGGGCAATGAGTTTAAGGAAGATATAACATCAACCGACTTGTGCGGGCTTACCATAATATTTACATCGGCAACCGAAAACAACTTGTACAATGTAACGCAACAAGCAAACTTTAACAAGATACTTAACGCAAATGGTTAATAGATACAGGGGATTTAAGAGCCTTAACGAACAAACAAAGTACAAAAATTGGCACGTTTACTATGAAGGGTATGACTATTCAAAAACCCTTTTAAAAAAGTCATTGTCCCCTTATTTTTACAAAAACCCAAGGGTTGCCGGTTTTCTTGACCACCTAAACAAGTTTATGGTTGAACTTGTTGATAATGTAAAATACATAAGGAACTACCTAAACTATGCGGTTCCAAAAAATTACAAGAAAATAAACTAACAACTTTGGTTGTTGGGTTAAAAACAAGTTTTTAGAAACATAACTTTATGAACATAAACAATTTGGCACAATTTGTGCCATTTTTATATATGCGTTTTTGTTAATAACTTTGTTAATAACTTTTTTTGCAAAGTGGTTGCATATATAAAAATGTTTTGTATTTTTGCGGTGTAATTAAAACAATAAACTATTATGAAGAACGATGTTTTGTTAAAGGCATACAAAAAGGCGGCAGATTTGCCCGAAAACATTTTGGACATTGCCGCACACGTTAGCACCCTTAAAGACTTTTATCTAAAAAACTCGCAAGCGTCCACTCCCGAAAATGTGGATAATTTTATCAAAAACCTTAACGTTTTTGATTATGTTGACTTTTTCAAAAAGGCAAAAAGAAAACCCTCCCCCAAAATTGTAAAGGAAAAGGTTGTTGAAAAAAATCAAAATGTAAAAACATTTAGGGTTAATGATACAAGAAACCCCAAAATGCTCATCTTGCAAGACACAACCGAAAAGTTGGTTATTAAAAACCCGCCTTTTAGAAAACACAAGTGGGAATACAAGAATTTGAGATCAACCCCTTGTTGCTACACCACCGGCACCATAGGCGATGTGGTTTACAGGATTTACATAGATGGACAACAATCCTATTATTTCTTGGTAAACTGCCCCACCGATTTGGATAAGTTGGGAATACGAAACACTTATTTAAGAATGTTTGAATATGGCAGATACCGCCTATCAGATGTAAGGTTGGAAGCAATTCGAAAATATGCTTATGTTAAATCAACGGCAGTGAAATACGAAAAAATCTAATAAATCATTTGTTTAATTAAAAACCCAAGTAAAATGAAAAACATTAAAAACGATTTGGTAGTTATTAACTACATTAAGGAAAACAACCCCGTGCAAAGCATCAAGGATGACCTTATGCGTTATTACGAGGAACATTCTTGTGCAAAGAAAGAAGACATCAAGGCTTACCTTGAAGAAAACTTCACAATTGGTGCTTTGCTTGAAATGATTGGCGAAACACCCGCCCCTGTTGTTGCAGAAACCGCAAAAGAAAAATGCACAACAGAACAACGTGGCGGCAGAGGTGGCAAAGGCTTAAAAAGAATCACCAAAGCCACCCTCAACGACAAAACCATTGTGTATGACCAACTAAAGGATGTTGACACATTCAAATCCCAAGACTTTGTTTTGACAAAAAGCAAACCCAATTTGAACGGCAACGATGTGTTGGCTGTTTATACTCTTGGTAGAAAGAAAGATGAGTTGATTGACCTTATGTATGTGATGCTTGATGGCAAGTACATGGACTTGAAAAACCAAAAAAGCAAAATCGTTAAAAACTACTTGCAATGCCTTGACAAAACCCCGCACTCCGCAGTTAGTTACTGCAAGTTAAACAACATTAAGCGTGGAAGATCGATTCCCGTTTACAACAAGAAAACCGATGAGGTTTACGAATCGGTTAAGGATTGTGCAATTGCCAACAACATTCCCCTTAAAACCTTGCAAAACCACCTCAAATTGAAAAAAGGAGATTTTGAATATCTCTAATTCATTTATTGTTTTAATTATGGTAAAGGGAAGCAGCAATGCTTCCCTTTTTTGTTAAAAAACAAAATTTTTTATTATATATACTTTATAAGAATGTTTAATTAATTTAATTACAAAACAATGAGTTATCTATTTACATCTGAATCGGTAAGCAAGGGACACCCCGATAAAATATGCGACCAAATATCCGATGGACTTGTTGATGCTTTTCTTTCCCAAGACCCAAATTCAAAGGTTGCCTGTGAAACATTGGTAACAACAGGTTTGGTTGTGTGCTCTGGTGAAGTTAGTACAGAAGGCTATGTCCAAGTTGATGACGTAGCAAGGGGCATTATTAAAAAAATTGGTTATAATAAAAGCGACTACCAATTTGACTACAAGTCTTGCGGTGTTTTATCATCCATACATTCACAATCACCCGACATTTCAATGGGTGTTGTTAAAAAGGTTGAAGAAGAACAGGGTGCGGGCGACCAAGGAATAATGTTTGGATATGCTTGCAAGGAAACCCCAAACTATATGCCTTTAACTTGGGATATTGCCAACAAAATTCTTATGGAAATTGACAACGTAAGAAATTTGGGTGAAAATATGCAATACACAAGACCCGATGCCAAATCGCAAGTAACCATAAAATACGATGATGATGGCACACCGTTAAGTATTGACACAATTGTTGTATCGGTGCAACACGATGATTTGTGGGAAACCGAAAAGGAAATGCAAGAACAAATTGCATACGACCTAAAGTATTATGTTTTCCCACGTGTTATTGATAATTATACTTGGGACATAAGAGAACTTTTTAACAACTACAAACTTTTGGTAAACCCAACAGGCAAGTTTGTTATTGGCGGACCTCACGGTGATACAGGTGTTACTGGAAGAAAGATTATTGTGGACACCTATGGCGGTGTTTGCCCCCACGGTGGCGGTGCTTTTTCGGGAAAAGACCCATCAAAGGTTGATAGATCTGCCGCCTATGCTGCAAGACACATAGCAAAAAACATTGTTGCTGCGGGAGTTTGCGATAAGGCTTGCGTTCAACTTGCATACGCCATTGGTGTTGCCGAACCAGTTGGCTTTTATGTAAACACATACAACACCAAAAAAGTATCAATGTCGGATGGCGATATTGCCGAAAAACTAAAAACAATATTTAGGTTAAGACCTTATGATATTATAAAAAGGTTTGGCTTAAAGAACCCCATTTACCAACCAACCGCTTCCTATGGGCATTTTGGAAAAAATTCCTATGAAGATTATGTAAAGGTTGGTTACAAAGATAACACAACTGTTGAGGATGTTGATGGCAACATGGAAAAACGTGTTGTGTTTTTTGGATGGGAAAGACTTGATATGGTTGAGGATATTAAGAAATTATTCAACCTTTAGTTTATTGGGGTTTCAACATTGTTTGTTGAGACCCTTTCATATTATAGCATAATATATACCATAACAAATATGACATATAATCAAGGATACACGATTACGGGAAACGATGGTTGCACCTACAAAAGTGCAAGAACCCTTGCAAAAAAACTTGGAATAAGCAAAAGCACCGTCACAAACCATCTAAAAAAAGATGGTTGTTTTAACTACGGCGGGGTTTCCTACAAAATGGTGGAACCAAATCAAGAAGTTAACGAAGTGTTTCACAATGACGATGCCGAATACCAAGAATTTTTAAAGGCAAAGCAAATAAAAAACCTCCCTTTTGAAAAATATGATTTTAAGTTTAGCAAAAAGGATAAAGGTTATATATGGTGTGTTGCCTTGTTTTCGGATGCACACATTGAAGAAACCGTTAAACCAAACACCGTATTGGGCAAAAACGAATACAACCTTGCCATAGCAAAACAAAGGATAGAAAAGTATTTTGTAAACCTTGTAAATTGCCTAAACTATGATAAGGTGGAATACCTAATATTTGCAAGTTTGGGTGATATGATAAGCGGCTACATTCACGAAGAACTTTCACAATGCAACGGCTTAACCCCAATAGAAGCAACATTGGAAGCACAAAACCTTTTGTACAGTGGATTGTGCTATTTGTGCGAAAACGCAAAGACGGTTAAGCAAATTGAATTTATCGGCATTGTGGGAAACCACAGCAGAACAACCAAGAAGATACAACACGCCAACGGTTACAAAATGTCATACGAATGGATGATGTACCAAAATCTTGTAAACCAATGCAAAAGTGCAAACCTTCCAATTAACTTCAACATACCGGAAAGCGAAATGGCTGTGGTTAATGCACCAGATAACAAAACCCTTATGTTTATGCACGGTTTTCAAATTAAATCAAGTGGAAATGGAACCGTGTGCGGTATCTATCCCGCACTAAACAGGTTGTTTTTGAAACTTGCCAACACCTTCCACCAAGACAAGATTTACATTGGACATTTTCATAGTTGTATAAGCATACCAAACGTCGTTGTAAACGGTAGTATTATAGGTTACAATACCTACGCACTAACAAATGGTTTTTCATACGAGAAACCCGCCCAAATGTACGAAGTTTACGATAGCAACATAGGGTTAACAAACACGAGATGCATATACTGTGATTAAAGTATGATGTACAATTGCTACACCCCCAACAACCTTTTGTGTTTTTCATCCGATGCCATAAAGTCCGCAGTTGAATATTACATAGAACACGAAAAGGATAAAAACTGTGTTATAATGTTTAACACTGGTTTTGATGAGTACATTTACTTGCACCAAAACAATTTGCTTGATGGCAAAAGGGCAATTTACTATGACCTTGAACACAAGTGTCCAATAGACAAAAACGGACAAATGTCTTTTTGCACCGTAGAGTGGACAAACAATTTTAACAAAATACTTGAAAGGTATGATGAAATATGGGACTTTCAATTGGAAAACTATGAGTACTTTAAGTTCCACAAACTTGACAAATTGTTTAGGTTTAGACCATTAAGGTACACCACTTGGTTTGAACAATTTTACGAAGACATTGTTCCAAAATATGACATACAATTGGAGTGTGTTGTGGATACACAAACAAGAATGAATGTGTTTATGGTGCTAACAAACGAACCATATAGAATCCTTGAAGATGGAAATGTGGAAAGAAACAACCCAAGAATAAGCATAAAAATGACAAACACCTTTAATGCCGAACTAAAGTTAAGGGAAAAAAACGATTGCTTGTACGGTATTGACTTTCCACATTACGATACACCTTGCACCATAAATTGTTTTCGAATATACGAATACATTTGTATGAACAAGCCTGTTATTGTATGGGATAGAGACCACCTTTCTTCCAGAAAATACTTTAACGATTTATGTGTGTGGGTGGACTACTTTAACACTTGGGACTTAAAGCAAATAACCCAAATGCCGCCAAGAACCGATGTTGCGGAAACATACAAGCAAATGACCTATTTGGACAAGGATTACGATGAATACAGGTTAAACATCGTTAAAGATTACAAAGATAGAACAGGTATAACTGTTCCCGATTTCGTAATGTATTAAAATTCGTTAATTTGCTATGTTTCCTTGTTTTTAGGAACAAACACATTTCTTTTCTTGATAAAGCCAACTTTGTCAAGTAATTCCAAGTAGTTGTTGCAAGTTTCGGCAAATGCCTTAACATCGCCTTCCGATTGTATGTTGCTTGTGCTGTTTTGCACAAAGTCAAAATAAACCACATACACATAGGCAACCATATCCAACTTTGTTTCGTGAAGCGAATGCGTCATAACAGGAAACAAGGCATCGTCCATAATGGTGGCATCTTCAACAAACAAGAATTGGTTTCTCCTTAAAGCATCCTTTGCTATTATTTTTGGGGTCATACAAGCCTTCCATTTGTGTACGTTTGTCCACCTTAACAAAGGGTTGCTGCTAAAATTGTAATAAAAATCCCCAAAGTTTAAAGTTGGTATTTCACCACATTCAACACCTCCCATATAGGATACCAAGTTTGGGGAAATATCACCTTTGTTATGTATGAAACTTGTGTAATCGGCTGTAAACATTTCAGTGTTTGGATACAATTTGTAGGAATCCGACATATTTTTTAAAAGGTGTCTTACAATCATATCATCGTGGTCAAGAAAAACACAAAAGTCGTTATCTTGCGTGCAATTTCTAAAGCCATCCATTTTCATTTTACCGGGACACTTGTACCCTTCGTTTGGACGAACTATTTTTATTTTATCCTTAACCAAATCCTTGTATTTTCCAACATACCAATACGTGTTAAAAATATCTTCAAGTGCGTTTGAAAAGTACATATCCTCGCTTGCATCCACAACAACAAGTTCCCAATCATCAAAATCTTGGGAAAACACGCTTAACAAGGTTATGTGAAGAAGAGGCATCCTTCTGTGCGTTGGCATTATTACACTTATCATAATTACTTTGGTATTTATATTTAGTTACTATAAATATAGTAATTAGTGTTATTATATAATAAAATATTTATATTTGTTTCATGCAATTGGTGGAAAGACATATTATAAAAAAGTCAAATCCTTTATACAAGGAACTTGATAATATGTCTTTTTTGTCCAAAAACCTTTATAATCAAGCATTATATAGAATAAAGCAAGAATTTTTTGAAACCGGTAAATATCTAAACTACTTAAATCTTGTTAAACAGTTAACAAAAAAACAACAAATTGATTATATTGCCTTGCCAAGAAAAGTTTCCCAATGGGTGTTAAAACAAGTGGATAATAACTTTGTTTCATTTTTTAAATCTTTAAAATCTGAAAAGGTTAAACATAAAGTACGTATTCCCAAATATTTAAAAAAGAATGGAAGAAACCTTTTGACATTTACAAACCAAGCAATTTCAACAAAAGAACTTAAAAGGGGTTACTTAAAGTTAAGTGGTTGTAACAATAAGTTAAAGGTTTTGCACACAAATATTCAACAGGTACGTGTTGTTCCACAAAACAGTGTTTATGTGATTGAAATTATTTACAACCAACAAGAACCCGAACTAATAACAAACAACAATTATGTTGGTATGGATATAGGTTTAAACAATCTTGCAACGGTTGGTGGCAACAACATTAAACCCGTTATAATAAATGGTAAACCAGTAAAAGCAATCAACCAATATTACAATAAAAAACTTGCCAAGTTAAAATCAAGACAAGATAAATGTAAAAACAAGAAAGTAAATTCAAAAAAGATAGAAATTTTAACAAGAAAAAGAAACAACAAGGTTAAAGATTATATGCACAAAACAAGTCGTATGTTGGTGAATCATTTAGTTTCCAACAATGTGTCAAAAGTTGTTGTGGGACACAACAAAGAATGGAAACAAGACATTAACATAGGCAAGCAAAACAATCAAAACTTTGTTCAGATACCTTTTAACCAATTTATTCAAATGCTAACTTACAAGGCAAGGTTAAAGGGTGTGGATGTGGTAACAAGAGAGGAAAGTTACACAAGTAAGTGTTCCTTCTTGGATGGTGAGACAATTGAAAAACACGATACCTATATGGGCAAACGTGTAAAAAGAGGTCTGTTTAAATCCAACAACGGTGTTTTGATAAACGCTGATTTAAACGGTGCGTTAAACATTTTAAGAAAAGAAATCCCAAATGCCTTTGAACAAGGATATGGGATAGAGGTGTGTAGTACGCCAACGGTTTTAACCGTAAAATGAGTTTTGTGTTTTTATATGAAATCTGTAACTATATAAACGTTTCTTTGCTTTGCAAAACCCGACATATTTAGAAGGGTTTCATAATTTTTGCAAGTTTCCATAAATTCATTTGCTTCCTTTGATGGTATTATTCCCTTTGTGCTATTCGTTCTATGCCCCTTTATGTAGGCAACATAAACATACCCAACCATTTTTATATAGGTTTCCAAAAGGGAGTGCGACATTACAGGGAAAAGGCAATCATCCATTGTTGGGGTGTTTGCAACAAAACTAAACTTGCCTGAACGAATTGCTTGCTTTTTTATTATTACGGGTTTTGTGTTTGCCTTCCAAGGATGCACATTTGTCCACACCTTTAATGGACTTTGCGAAAACTTGTAATAAAAGTTGCCAAAAAACAATTTGTCAATGCCACCGTTTTCCACTCCTCCCATATAGGTTTTTGTGTTGGTGTAAACCGCACCATCGTAATAGCAAAAACTTGTATAATCGGTTGTTACCATTTCGGTGTTTGGGTAATAGTTAATCGCATTGGAAATGTTTTTTAAAAGGTGTGGCAACAACATATCATCATGGTCAAGAAATATGCAAAAGCCATCATCTTGCACACAATTTTTAAAACCCTCCATTTTCATACTTCCCGGGAGGTTTTTGTTTTTGGAGGGTTTTATTATTTTTGTTTTGTTCAACAAATCTGTTCTGTTTGCAAAAGATTTGCTGTTTTTAAAAAAATCATTTAGTTTTTCTTCAAAGTAGTTGTTTTCGCTTGCATCTACAACCACAAGTTCCCAATCCTCAAAATTTTGCGAGTACACACTTGACAATGTTACCGTTAGCAAAGGCGGACATTCGTGTGTTGGCATTATTACACTTATCATATTGTTATGAATTAAATTTGCGGTAATCGCTCATAATTCTACCAATTATTTTTTCTTTTATTTCGTCTATAATTCTATCCCAATCCCTTTTTCCGCATTTGTCTTCCAAATCCATTTCCAAATCATCATCAATATCATATTCATCCCAAGCATCCTTTACAAGTTCCAACACATTTTCTTCTGTAACATCGTTGTAATCTTTGGCAAATTCAACCAATTCATCAACATCGTTGCACACCTTAACATCTATATCGTAATCATCTATTTCCATATCGGTAAAGTATAACTTGGTTTCTGTATGCACCTTGCAAATATCATCAACATATTCGCCTTCTTCATCCAATATTTCAAAGAAAAAGTCCATGTGAATATCAAAGGACGCCCTTTTGTTTCTTTCAAGTTTTTTAAAATCTTCATAAGTGCCTTTTCTTTCGTGGTCAAAGTCATACCAAGGTTCACCGTCCCACCACGTTCTTGTTGATATATTTTCAAGTTCAATAGTTTCTGTAATGGATCTTGTCACATTTAAAACACTTTCTTTTACAAAATCGTTAAATTTTAGTATTTTCATATCTTTGGTTTTTTATTTGTTTGCTTATTATCAATGTATTTATATAAATACCAAAAAATTGTAATATGGCACAAACAGCGAAACAGGAAGCGAAGCAGCAAGCGATTGTTTGGTCAACAAAGGCGATAAAACTATACGAAGAAGACATAAACAATGGAATAGAAAGGAAGGAAACACCTTTTTATTTCAACAACCCGCAATTAAGAAGACCCAACCTTTTGTTTGAGTACACGCAAGAGGAAATGATGGAACTTGTAAGGTGCAAAAACGATGTAAACTACTTTGCAAACCATTACGCATATTCGAAATCACCGACGACTGGTGCGTTGGAACAAATAACCTTAAGGGACTATCAAGAAAACCTTTTGCACACCATTAGCGATAACAGGTTTACCATTATTGTGTCCGCAAGGCAAAGCGGCAAAACCGTTTCCTCTTCAATTTACTTGGCTTGGTACGCTTTGTTTCACTATGATAGAACAGTGTTTCTTTGTGCAAACAAGGAAAAAACCGCAAGGGATGTTATTTCAAAAGTGCAAGATGTTATACTTAATGTTCCATTTTTTATGAAACCCGGTATAAACAAATGGGGCAGTTTGGAAAACAAATTTGACAACGGTTGCAGGATAATAGGGGAAGCCACAACGCCAAGAAGCGGTATTGGCTTTACCATTCATTGCTTGTACTTGGATGAGTTTGCACACATTGAAAAAAACATAATAGATGAATTTTATTCAAACATTTACCCAACTGTTTCATCTTTGCCCGATAGCAAAATTATAATCACATCCACTCCCAATGGAATGAACAAGTTTTACGAAATATACAATGCCGCAACAAAGGGCATAAACTCGTTCAAACCCTTTAGGATTGATTGGTGGGAAGTACCCGATTGGGATATTGATAACAAGTGTTGGAAGAAAAGGGATGAAAAGTGGATGGAAATGATGATTAAAAACCTTGGGGATGGCGATGATGAACTTGGCAGGGAAAGGTTTGGTGCTCAATTTGGAAATTCGTTTTTAAGCACCGGTAACCTTTTGCTTGGTCCAAACGCACTAAAACTAATAGAAGAAACAAAGGAAACTTTTGTTAGAAAAGACCACTACATTTTTGATGAATACGAAATACAAGAAGCCGAACACTTTAGATGGAAGCAAGATATTGATGTGGAAAACTTGCACAACGATGATAAGGTCAGGCTTGTAAGTGTTGACCTTTCCGAAGGCAACGGTGGAGATGACCTTGTTATGAACATTTTTGATATGTTCCTAATGGATAAGGAAAAAAGGAAAAACTTGCTAACCCCATCTTCAATACACGAATTTGTTGGCTTGGAACAAACAGGTATATTTTCCTTTAACAACATAAACCTTTTGCAATTCTCCAAAATACTTTACTTGTTATCCCACAGGGTGCTAAACCCAGAAAACACAAGAATACTTTTGGAGTGGAATGCCTTTGGCGGGGAAGTGTTTAACAACCTAAAAACGGTGTTTGGAAACAAAAACAACTTTGATCAATCCACCATACTTAAGTTCAAAAGAAGTGTGGATAGCGAAAAACTTGAATACGGTTTAAGGCTAAACAGCGATAACAAAAAAATTTATTGCCAAAAATGCAAAAGAAACATTGGCATAGGCAAAATGGTTTTGCACGATTACGAAACAATTGAACAATTTAAGTTGTTTGGAAAAATGAAAACAAGTTACGCCGCAATAACGGGACACGATGATATGGCAATGACTTGTGTGGATGCAAACGCCTTCTTTGATACAAGGGACTTTAAGTGGCTTGCCGATTACGTTATAGAAAAATCGGGTCTTACCAGCGACTTGCTTGCCGAAATAGGAGAGGAAGATAACACAACATCCATCTACGGTGGCTTCTTTAACGATACACCTCACGTGGTTATGCCAAACAACCCCAACAGTTACTACTACAACGGTAACTTTGGCACAAGCCAATACAACAGGTACTAAACACCAAATTGGATATATCCACAATATATTGTGCATTTCTCCAAATGGTTGATTATCAACATTTGGCAAAGTGTATTATATAAGAGAAATAAATTGTTATTCTGTAAATCTGTTAAACCGGTTCCGGTTTCCGTTTGGTTTTGGTATTGCGTGTACGCAATTAAAATTTTATCCAAGAAACAAATTCATCTTTTAGGGTTTCCGGTGTTAAAATGTCGTTTGGTATAAACCCGGGTCTTTTTTCTCCTTTTCCACAAATGTTTTCAATTTCTTCTATGTGGTCGGTAAAGTTTATTTGGTACACAATGTTAAGCATACCGTTTATTGAAAACATTCCGCTTCCACACACTTTTTTGCCATCTACAAGTATATCGTTATCTTTAACAACAGCATTTAGTCCAAGTGAAACAAAATACTTTTTCATTTTTAGTAAAAATGTTACATCATCCACATCTATGGTGTTTGGTACAATAAGGTAAACACGTAAATCGCCATCAAAGGATAATATGACACCGTTTTCCGAATTGTACCCCATTGGTATTGTTTTGTAGCCCATTTCGGATAAATGTTCCTTGTAGGGGTAATCCGTTTTAACAAAGGCGTAGGTTTCACCCGTGTAAATGGAATACATAAACGCGGGTTTTTGCAAGGCAATGTTTTTGTTGGTTACTATTAGGTCAATTTTTGGCTGACAAATAACGTCCCATTTAAGCGATTTTAGTTTGTAATCGTTTTTGTCGTTTAAAAAATCCTTAAAGTTGGCGTAACCAAACTTGGATAAAAAATCCATAAAGTTTACTTGTTCCCCCATTAGGGTTAGGTTTACATATTCTTGCTCGGCTTTTATTGCGTTTGCTATGTTTTTCATTTTGTATCTGTGTTTAAAATATTTATATGTTTAATGTTGTTGATAACTTTGTTAATAACTTTTTTTGTAAAATAGTTGCATATATAAAATATTTTTGTATTTTTGCGGTGTAATTAAAAGTAATAATTAACCTTAAATTTTAATGATATGGATAACGTAACGAATTTTTGCTTTTATGATGAGAATTTCAACACCTTCACATTGGAAGAGATTAAAAATATGGAAGAACCAGAAGTTGAAATCATCAACCCCAAAGGGCATATTGTTGTTAGGACAAACAACGAACTTGTGTTTGATTGGTTTCGCCTTCAAATTAAGAAAAAGAAACTTGAAGGTTACAAAATACGAACCGAGGATAACAAGATTTACCCAATCTTTCCAGATGGTACATATAACACCATTTATAACACATTGGATGAATACCCGGGTTCCGAACACATGAAAATTGTTATGGATTTACTTTAACCCTTAAAATACATTGTTATGGCAAAAACTATTGAACAACGCAAAAAGGAAATTTATTCTTCAATGTCAAAGGAAGACTTGATTGAAGAAATGCTTAAACGCGATGGCTTGGATGAAAGAAAAAGTTTTCAAGCAATTGCAAGGGAAAACATTTCCGCAGAAGCTGTTAAGACAATTCAAAAGGCAATTGTCAAAAAGGCTGAAGATGGAAGTGTAGTGGACAGGGTTTTATTTGTGGAAGAATACGGTGTGAAGCGTCCAACAAAACTTCTTGAAAAAATGGTTGAAAATTGTTTGGATAAACAGTTTTTTGAAGAATTTGAAACCGGTTTGCAAACATATTTACAAGAGCATTACAAGGAAATTTGCGAAAAGGTTATGTATCGTGTGTTTTTAAACGGCATTACCAAGAATAACCCTATGCTTTACGATGTAATTAACGAGGTTGTGTCTGAAAGAGAAGAAAGATAGCAAAAAGCAATTATGAAAAACAACATTGTTAAATACCGTTGGCGTGAATCTTATGCTAATGTGTGGCACGAAACACGTTGCGAGGTTTTGGAATACAATGACAAAACCGCCAAAATAAAACTTTTGGAATTTGGCAAAAACCAAAGGCGTCCCGGTAGCATTATGCGCGTGCATTTGAGTTCCCTTGTGGGTTTTGAATTGCCAAAGCCTGTTGACGAAGAACCCGAATGGCACAAATACACCTATTTTAATTAAAACACACACCTATGCCATACAAATCAGACCAAAAAGGATTGTTGATTCCAAGAGAATTAAAGCGAAGCACCAAACTTTCAGAAGAAGATAAACTTGAAATATTGAATGTAAGGCGTTATGGCACTTCATATCAAAAAATAGCGTACTTGTTTGGTGTAAGCAAAAAACGCATTATGCAAATATGCAACCCCGAAATTGAAGAACGTGACAAAAAACGTTTTAAGGAACAACAAAAAGAGGGACGCTTTTATGATAAGGAAAAACATCGAAACTATATGAAAAAGCATAGAAAATACAAGCACACCCTTATGGATGAAGGTTTGCTTAAAGATAAAACAAAAATGTAAAATCAAAGGTTATGAAAAAATATGTTTTGTTAAACAAGGACACACTTAAATGCGAAGGCAACCTTGTGGGTTCCCCGCGTTTTTGGAAATTTACGGTTGCCATTCTTTTTGTATTGCTTTGGCTTGTTTTTTGGTTGTTTGTTGCCCAAACAAAAAACCTAAAAATTGCAAACAACAAAGCAGCTTTGGAAAAAAGCAACCACAACTATTGTGTGGATTCGTTGCAAGAAGTAATTGACTATTCCAACACAATGATTGAAGAATGCAACTTGCATTCCTTTATTGGACAACTTTACATTAAAAGGTCGAACCACACCCCTTGCACAAAGGATAACATTTGGAAGTTTATTAACACCCTTGATGTTTGGTATCCCGAATACATTATGGCACAAGCAATACAAGAAAGCGAGTGCGGAAGAACATCCCCAAAGGGAAGCAACAACTTGTTTGGTATGACTTTGCCAAGCAACAGGGAAACCACCGCTATGAATATTGGCACAAGCGACAAGTATTCAAAGTATAAAAATTGGGAATTGAGTGTAATAGATAGGGTGCTTTGGGAATTGTATGTTTTTAACTACAAAAAACCAACCAAAAAGGAATACCTTAAAAAACTTAAATCCTATGCCGAAGATGAGCATTATATTGATAAAATAAGCAAACTTTCTAAAAACTACAAAAACAAATAAATATGAAATTGAAGGATTTTAAAATTGGCGATTGGATTTTTGATAATCGTTGTGAACTAAAACAAATTGTTGAAATTGATGATGGTATATACAGGTATTCTGATGGTAATATTGTAACATCAGCCTCCGAAGATACAAATTGTTGGATATTGAACAGAAGAAACCTTGTTCTTGCCAATTTTTTAAAAACAAGGATTAACAAATTGCAAGAACTTAATGCGTTTACAAATAGAGCGGTAAGGGAAACTTTTTATAATTTTGTGGAAAGACTGTTTGAATTGCCTTATGGAAGAGATAACATAAGCGAAACCGAAAAAGATATATGCTACAACTTTTACTGCGAAGTTGACAATTACACAAACACTTTGATTGAAGCATTTCGAAACAGTGGACTTGGCTATGTGAAACCAGTCGGTTGTTAATAACTTTGTTAATAACTTTTTTGCAAAATGGTTGCATATATAAAACATTTTGTATTTTGCAATGTTGAACTTAAAACCTTAAAGATATGGAAAAAACAAGAGAACACAGATTAGTTTCAAGAAAAGATGCTGCTGAATTTCTTAAATGCTCGCATCAAACCATTACCAATTGGGTAAAAGCCGGTGTCATTAAGGGACACACCATTGATGGCAGGCTGTTTGTGGACGCAAACACCTTAAGCGCATTGGTGGACACTGTTGGCGAATTGGAAGCAACCAAGCAAAAGGTTGATGAGTTGCGTAATCAACTTGCCAACGAACAACGAAAACTCGAAAGGGAACTTGCCGCAAAACGTGAAGAATTGTTGTTGTGCAAATCCGTTTTCGGAAGCATTACAAGAAGTATGCTTTCTTCTTTGGTGCTATCCTATGAGCCTGTTTTGGCAAGCAAGGAAAGCGACATTATAAGAAGTGTTTTGTGTTGCGGTAACATTGAAGAAGTTGCCAAAAAGTATGACATTCGAGAAAACCAAGTGTTAAGAATTTTTGACAAGGGTTGCCGAAGAATTCGTGCAAATCGCTTTGATAAAATTTATGAAGAAAACAACCAATACAAGCAAAGGGTTAGGGAACTTGAAAAAGAAAATGAAAACCTTCGTAATGGTATAGTTGTGGAACCAAAAGACACGAAAAACGAGTGGCTTCATAACACCCTCCTTGTTGATTGCGACCTTACTGTTAGAACCCTTAACATTCTTCGTGTTGCGGGTGCAAAAACGGTTGGTGACCTTGTCAACTTAAGAAAAACCGATTTGCTTCGTATTAGAAATGCTGGAAAGAAAACATTAAGCGAGATTGAGTGTTTTCTTGAAGCCAACAACTTAAAGTTAAAAGACCAAAGATAATTTAAACAACAATTTATGAATATAAAGGTTGGAAATTCTTTCGAAACAACTGCCGTATTAAAGTTAAACGATTTTAACGGCAATTTTTTCACGCATTTTGGTATAAACCCAAAACACAAATTGCATTACGGTGTTGATGAAAACGAAAATGTTGTTCGTGTACGTTGCACCATAACGGATGTTGATTTATCTATTGCAAACTTGTACTCGGATAAATCTTATGATGAAAATTGTGTGGACTATCTTGCGTATTTTCCTTTTTATAAGTGTGACTATAATGTTTGGTTGACAGCCATACAATCAACCATCATCATACAACCAAACATTAAGGTTTTTAATTGTTGTTTTCCTTATGGTGCCGATGCTTCTTGCTTTGATAAAAACAACAAAAGAATTGGAACAATTTGCCGTTTAAAGGTTGATGTGTTATAATATTTAAGCATTATGAAAAATATTAAAAAATTGGAAATTTTTTACCACAGGTTTGAGCACACTGTTTGTGATTTTAATGGGGGCTTTTATCCTTTTAACGGTAGGAGATTTAAACCTTATCGTGAAGGAATGCACATTGATGATGGTTTGTATATTACCGTTAGATGTGGTTTTAGTGGAATTTACACTATGCTAAACGATATAAAGGATGGAAAATGGGTAACCGGTGTTTTGGATGGTTCAACAACAATAGCGTTTGCTACGCTAACAAAAACCGAAAAAGAAGAGTACAATAATATTGTTAGCGAACTTAAAGGTTGTTTGTAAATATAAAACAATAAAATTTAACCAAAAATTGAACATTATGTGGGTGCTTGCCTTAATTGAGTCGAATTGGTTTGCAAAAGGTTTGCAAATATACCAAAGGGATGAAACAGGAAAAGATGAACCAAAATACAAATACCACTACGGTTCGCATCTTGTGTTTTTAAAACCCATTTTTGAATCCACGATTGATGGACTTGGTTTGGAATGGATTGTTATTAAGCAAAAGAGAATCCCTTCGTTTTTTGAAAAGTTAAAAAAGAAACTTTTTGGAATTGGGTTTGATGAATATTGCTACAACAGACCAGAATCGGGTGAAATTGTTGCCGTTGACTATGGCAACAATTTTATGGAAATTGCGGAATTTTCAAAAAACGGTGACCATTTTTTATGGGTAACCGAATTAAATTCGTATATGACTCCTGTTAGGTGGGCAAGGTTACCAAAACACATATTGGATATGGCAAACAACAAACACAAGTAATTTTGAATACTTTTGTATTTTTTGCATTTGTTACCTTTATAAATACATAAAAATAAATATTTTTGTTTTATGAAAGATTATAGTAAATTTATAGAGGAACAACTAAATACGCTGATGCCGTTTTCCGAGATTTATGAAGAAAACAAACCAATTGAATACCCCGTTAAGGATGCCCCAAAGGTTAGCGGGTATTTTGGTTTTATTGGGTTAAAGTATATGAAGCGTGTACGCAACATAAAAAAACTTTGTGTTGAATACATTAACACCTATGTTGATGGTTCCCTTAATGTTTTAAGAAAAATGGATAAAGCAAAAACATTAAAGGGAGCAGAAACCCTTGCTACCGAAATTGAATATGGTGCAACCGGTTTTAGTACAAACAAAAAAGAAAAAAGGGCAGATTCAAAAGTTGGCGTTGCTTTTCTTACAAGTGATAAGGCAATTTTGGATAAATTAAAAAGCATAGAGAACCAAATTAAAATATATGCATCAAAATCAGCAGCCCTTACGGAATGGGCAACCCTTATGGTTCAAAAATCCAATATGATTGGTGCGCAAATTGTTTACGATAAAGCAAGTGAAACTTTAGATGAAAATGATAAAGAAAGATTAGATGAAGAAATAAAAGATGCAATTGATAAAAAAGATAAAGAATTAGAAGAATATAAAAAGAAAACAGAAGAAAAAATCAAGGGGTTTGAAAAATACGGTGATGTTAGCCAAATGAACCATGATGTTTTTAGCAAAGGCGATATAGAAAAAATCGGAAACACCGATTATAAACAAGAGTTGGAAGTTTATGGTAATGATACCGAATTGGGTAAAAACCGTGTGGCTTTTTATAGCAAAAACAATTGGAATTTAAAAGAAGTCATAGATAATACAGTTTTAGATTCTGTTATCCAAAGTGATGTTGTGAAAAATATATTAAATTCCATTAATAACGATAATGATAAGGAAAAGGTTGAAAATATTATAAAGAATTATGCAACCGCATCATATTTGGCAAAGAATGCAGAAGTTAAAAAAAGCAACCAATATCTTTCCCCCTATGATTTGCAAATATTGGCTGCAAATTTATCTGGTATAACAAATATTGTAAAAAAAGAAAACCCCGATAAATCAAGCATACTTAAAAATGCTGAATTTGGAAATTTGGTAAAAGGTGATGATTTAAACAAGATAAAGGAAATACAACTTGATAACGAAAAAATAGCGGTGGTTGCAGCAGAATGGAAATATACGTTTGGAGAAGAATCTACATATTTAGACAAAGTTGAAAAAGCAAACGATAGTTTTAATTATAATTCCGATGGAAAACTACTAAACGAAACCAAACACTATGTAATGGGTTGGAATGAGTTTTTAAATGAACATTTATTAAAAAAGTAACTTACGATAAAACCGTTTGCTTTTGGTAAATGTTAGAATATACATTAAAAATTATGACACACATATTAAGAGTTGATGAAATGGCTGGCAATTTTGAAGTAAACATGGATGGTATAGACATTCAAGATAAATGTATTGCCAACGGAGATGGTATTTACGCTTATTTTTGCGATCATATCAGTATGGATGCCAACCGTGTGTTTGTTGTTAAGAATGGCAAAGTTGTTATGCCATCTGATAAGTGTCTCGAAGAATTAAAAATTGATAGCAAACGGGAAGTACGTGATGATGAAATTATTCTCAGCACTTATAACGATAGCGAGTATTACGGTACTATTGGCTTTAAACACGGTATGGAAATTCTTAAACGATACTATCCGGATTTGAAAACATATTATTGCAATGTTGGATATCACACTTTCCCAAATAAATGGTTTAAAACCGACAAAGATAGTGCTTATGCAAAAGTGTGTGATGAGGTTGTTGATATAATTTAAAATAAACATATTATGAAAAATTTTAACAATGATGGATTTCGTTTCATAGATGGTGGATGCTATGATAAAAATTGTGAAAAAGAAAATAAAAGTCACATTATTTCTTTCACATTTAAAAATAAAATAAATGATGAAAAATATGAGTATTGGCAACTTTGTGTTAATTTTAATCATGATAATATGTCAAATGAATGTGATGATATTGTTTCAAAAATGAAATTACTTGGTTGGGATGAAAAATGTTCGTTGAATGTACATTTTGAAAAAAAACTTTTTGATGATAAACCTGTTAAAGAAGGTGAACTTAATGCTTTAAAAAATAGTTCTATCGTTTTCTGTGAAAAGTTTTTAACAAAAGATATGGTTTCTTCATTATATTCTGATAACATATATTCATTGTCACTTTATAGAATATTTGTTGAATCGTTTTCAAATTTGAATAAATTGTTAAAATCATATAATCAATAAAATGAAACGAATATTTAGGTTTATAAAGGCGTTTTTTAGATACGCATTTACCGGGCATTTTGAAAACGTTGGGTTTTCCGAATATGTTGAAAGGTTAAGCATTTGCAAGGAATGTGGAAAGTACAATGAAAAGCGTTATATGTGCGATATATGCGGATGCTATCTCGATAAAAAATGCAAGTGGAAAACCGAACATTGTTACGAAGGTAAATGGTAGTTGAAAAACAACAAAATAAAAAGTTCGAAAGCATTAAAGTTTTCGAATTTTTTATTATATATAATATGTGTATTTAACAAATTTGAATATTTTAATATCTTTGAACTATGGCTAAAGAGAAAGGAAAATTTACGATTTCGGATTTAAATTCGGCAATGAGCAAAAACTCACAATTTGGTGGTTTGTTATCGGATGGACACGGTGTTTCCAAAATCACCGAATACATAAGCACAGGTAACTACATACTTAACGCTTGTATGACGGGTTCCTTGTTTAGAGGAATACCGAACAACAGAAGCGTGTGTGTTAGCGGACCAAGTGGTGTTGGTAAAACCTACCTTATTTTAAATATGTGTCGTGAGGCACAAAAGATGGGTTACTTTATTGTGTTTTACGATAGTGAAAATGCTGTTGATGAAGACCTTGCCACAAATTTTGGAATAGATTTGAATTTGTTTAGGTATGAACCTGTTCAAACTGTACAAGAGTTTAGAAGCAATGTTACAAGTATGGTTGACCTTCTTATTGAGCAAAAGAAGGAAGGAAACGAAATACCCAAAATTTTTATAGCATTGGATAGTGCGGGTAACCTTGCCACCCAAAAAGAAATTGATGATGCAAAGGCATATTCCGATAAATCAGATATGTCAAGGGCAAAGGTCATGAAATCCGTTTTTAGAATCCTTATGTCCAAGTTGGGTATTATAAATGGTTCGTTTTTGTTTAGCAACCACGTTTATAGCTCTTTGGATATGTACGCACAAACGATTCAGGCGGGCGGGACAGGAATTAATTATGGTGCAAGCATTATTCTTAACTTATCAAAGGCAAAACTAAAAGAAGGTGCTAACCAAACAGGTATTGTTGTTACCGCAAAGCCAGATAAAAACCGTTTTTGCAAGCCAACAGTTGTTAAGTTTCACATTTCATACGACCACGGTATGAACCCCTTTGTTGGTTTGGAAGAATATATGTCTTGGGATGTTTGCGGTGTTCAACGTGGAAAATTTATTACCGATAAGGAATATGGAAAGTTATCCGAATCACAAAAGGAACTTTGCAGACAACACCCAATGGATGAAACGATTTGGTTTCAACCAAGCGATGCTGGCAGAGGTATTTGCACAAAGCATTCCACAACAGCCTTTAAGTTAAACGAGGTGTGGTCAAAAAAGGTGTGGACAAATGATAGGCTAAATGAAATGGACTCCTACATTAAACCTTTGTTTTCCTATTCAAAAAGCGGTGATGAAGAGATTTTGGATATGCTAAACGATGATGAGGAAAGCAACGAAGAATTAAACGAATAACTTTTTAGAAAACACCAACAAAAATGGATACGGTATCTAACAACGAGAACCTTGTGTTTAAGTATATACTTGAAAATCCCATGTACTACAAATATATGGATAAAAGTTTTTTCAAAAACGATGACTTAAACACTTTAATGCTTCTTGTTAAGAAGTTTTATTTGAAATACAACGATGTTCCAAGTGCATCCCAAATGGCGGCTATTGTAAAGGAAAAGGAAATTGATATGGAGGAGTCCTTTATAAAAACCGTTTACGATATAGATATTGTAAATTACGATACCCAATGGATTAAGGAAACAACTGAGGCTTGGATAGAGTGGAAAAACCTTCAAAAGAACCTTGTTAACGCATTTGAGATTGCCAAACTTACAGATGTTAATGCAGGCAATGTTAGAAGTGTTGTTCAAGAAATTGTAAACACCATTGAATTATCCAACTCAATAAACTTTGACGTTAATATGGGTCTGGATTTCTTTAACCCAATATCCCACAAGCAAAACACGGGAGATAGAATACCAACGGGTTATGTTTATGTGGATAGGATAACGGGCGGTGGTTATGACCCCAAAACATTGGTTGCCTATGTGGGTGCATCAAACATTGGAAAATGTGTGTGCGGAGACACTTTAATAAATATTAAAAACAAAAAAACGGGAGAAAAAAGAACCATTAGCATTGGTGATTTTTACCGTATGTGTGAAACCAATATACAGGCGTAGAGGGAGCCGCCTAAAAAGCAAAAATGAGCAGAATAGATGTTGGCAAACTAAAAGGCAAGTATTACAACAACGACAAGGATAACTACTATGAAACCAGTACCACGTTAAGCGGTGCAAAAACAGTAATGTCCGTAACCGATTGTGATGCCTACTACAATACGGGTTATGATACTGGGTATTCGGATTCCGAAGAACTAATTGTAAACTACATTAAAAAACAACCCTTTGCCGACTACAACAACCTTTTGGATAAGGATTCGCAACTTATGACAAAAATAGAAATGAACGAGTATTTGTTGCAAACCTATATGGAGTTTCAAAAGGAAATGAGTGTTAGTTTTGTTTTGCTTACATTTTGCGATTACTTTAACCTGAATTACTTGCGTCTTATAAAGGATTTGCCAAACGCCATACAACTAAAACTTTATTATGAATTGCTAAAATACACCAACAAAAGGGATATGCTTGATGGTGTGTTTTCTTTTGATATAGATCCAACAACACCGAAACTTTTTTAATCAAATACCATAGTTATGAGTGAAAAAACAAACAATGTTACCTACAAAGGAGTGGGTTTTATTGGGCTTTTGCAATTGGCTTTTATTGTGCTAAAACTTTGCAATGTTATTAAATGGTCTTGGGGTGTGGTTTTAATCCCCCTTTGGATTGATTTGGGAATTTTGGCATTGGTGCTTTTGTTTTACCTTGCCGTTTACCTTATAATTCGAAGACGCTAAACCCGTTTTTATGTCATTTAGTTTTGATTCATCCAATTCGCTTGATTTGTGCGGCACGGAACCCCTTAACGAGGTTTTGCGTCAAAACGGTTTTACCCCAATGAAAATACCATACAGTTCTGGTGAACTTGGGAAGGCTATACAAAAAATGGGGGCAGATGGTTTTCTTGTTGGAAACGATGGGAAGGGCATTCCTTTTGATAACAAGTTTAGCACAGGCGGATATAATACTATTTTGTTTGAATTATGGAGTAAATGGAACCCAAACAAAATTGATGTAAAGTCAAGGACTTTGGGGTGGGGTTATACAACAAATTCCACTTTAATAAACTATGTGGCATACCAAAAAAGGTTTAAGGATATGTTACAGGAGTATAAAAGAAACGAAAAGGATTGGAATGTTAGAAAAAAACTTTTTTGGGAAAAGGTAAAGGAAAAAACACAAAACCCAAAAGATTTGTTTTCTTGGGCTGTTGTAATAAATGTGGATAGGCTAAAAAACGAAGTTGATGATATATTGGTAAAAATAGGCGGTACATCCGATATTTCCGAAAACAAAGAATTGGAAAAAATGTGTTTTGATGCAAAATCGGTGTTTTCCGCCACAACCAAAAAAACAATAGAAAAGGATTTAAGCAAATACGGTGCGGACTATTCAAAAATATTGTTTTGGAAAAACCCAAAATACATATCGGTTGAATTGACTTTTGATAAGAGTTATATTGTAAACACTTTTGAAAAAACTTGTTGTTATATTTTAGAAATTTAATTAGTTGATTAGTTATGGTGTATGTTGATAAAGATACTTGGTCAAATTGGATAAACACAAAAACCAAAGACGAAATTAAGGAGACGTTATTTAATATGGTAAGGTCGGGGGAAATACAATACCCCCTTGCCGATATAACTTTGCAGGATGCCGAAAACAGTTTTATTAACTTGAAGCAATACAAGTGCAAACCTTTTTTGTATTCGGATGATGTTTGTACAAGGTACGAATACAAATATGACATAGGTAACAAGTATATTGATGAAAGTGTTGTTGGTAATGCCGCTTCCAATTACTTTAACCAAGAATTAAGGTTTAAGGTGGAAAGCAGATATCCATCTCCGTTTAAGGTGTGGAATAGCGATGTGTTTTTAAGAACATTGTTTGGTGCGTTTTTTTCATTAAAGTTTGACGAAGTAAACGATAGCAACATAAGAACCGCTTTAAGTTTGAGGTATTACATACCTTCCCAATTTAAACCCGCTGTTGCCAAATCAATATACACAAAGTTTAACTCAAGAAAGGTTTTGGATTTTAGTTCGGGTTGGGGCGATAGGTTGTGCGGCTTTTACGCATCGCCAAAAACCGAATTTTATTACGGCATAGACCCCAATGTTGATGTTTACAGAAACTATTTTAGGCAGGTTAAACTTTATGAAAAAAACTCTTGGAGCCGTTTATCTTTGTTTGATGAGGATAAGGCACAAAAACAATGCAAGTTTGTAAACCTTCCTGCCGAAGATGTGGATTTGGAAGACTATATGTTTGACACCGTTTTTACATCACCGCCTTATTTTAATGTTGAAAGATATACGGATAACGATAACCAAAGTTGGAAAAAGTATAACAATTTGGATTTGTGGCTAAACGGATTTTTGTTCAAAACACTTAAAAAGTGTTGGGAGCACCTTTTGCCCGGTGGACACATGATTATAAACATAAGTGATGCCTATACGGATAAGGGGGTTGTGCAAATATGTGACCCAATGAATGATTTTATATCAACCTTGGATGGTGCAAAGTTTGTTGAATGCATCGGTATGAAATTGGCAAAAAGACCAAAAAACCAAGAAGATAAAGAAGGCACTTGGGTTGAACCTATATGGGTTTGGAAAAAAGAAAAATAAAAATTGGCATGAAGAATTTTATAATTGGTTCTTTTTTGGCTGTTGCTTCTGTTGCGCTTTTTCTTTATTGCAAAGAAAAACGTTTGCAAAAAAAGTTTTCAAAAGAATTTTTTAAGTTTTCTTTGAACACCTATTTGTGTTGGTTTAGTTTTGAACTAACTCCATCAAAAGAAGTTGGCAAACCTAAAGGAAATATTTATTATTTGGATTTTTAATTTTTTATTGTTATGAAAATTTGGTTGTTATCGGACACACACATCGGATTTAAAAATGGAAGCCGTGAATGGTTTGCCATTTTTAATGATTTTCTTGAAAACTATCTTTACCCTTTGTTTGAGGAAAATGTTGGAAAAGATGATGTTTTAATACATTGCGGGGATGTTTTTGATGATAGGCAAAGCATAAACCTTACCGCAATGAACATTGCCATAGGTATGTTTGAAAAACTTGGCAAAATGTATGCCCACACTTATGTAATATGCGGCAACCACGATGTCCAAAACAACAACAGCAACGATATAGCATCCATTGATTGTCTTAAATATATTCCCGATATATCCATATACAAAGAACAAACAGTTATTGGTGTTGGCAACAAAACCATAAACCTTGTTCCTTGGGAAAACGATAACACAAAACTTTTAAGCCAAATGGTTGAGAACCCTTGTGACTATACATTTTGCCATGCCGAAATGATTGGGGCAACTTGGAACTCATCTGGTATGCTATCAAAAAACGGTGTTGATTTAAAGGAACTAAAAAACATTAAAAACATATACAGTGGACACATACACCACAGGCATAAAATTAAAAACACAACATACGTTGGTTCCCCTTATTCTATGTCAATGAATGATGCCGGTAACGAAAAAGGCGTTTATTCAATAGATCTTGATACAGGTGATGTGGTATTCCACCCAAACGATATATCGCCCAAATTTGAAAAGATAAACTATGAAGAACTAAAAGGAAAGACGGAAGAAGAGATAACAAAATACTTAAAAAACAAGTTTGTTGACATTGTGGTGGATTCAAAAGAAGTTGGTGATAAGCCGTTGCAAAAATTCCTTAATGGAACAACCGCAAAAAGCACCGCAAGAAACATAAACATAAAGGTAACAGGCGAAGAACAAAACCCTATAAATATAGAAATGCCCAAGATATCGGAAACTATGTCGCTTGAAGAAATGATGGATTCCTACATAAACGATGTTTTGGTTTGTGATGATAAAACGAGGGAACTTGTAAGAATAGTATCAAAACGCTTGTTGCATGGATAAAAACACTTTTAAAAGCAATTCGGAAAACGCACTAAAACTTGTTTACGAGGAAAGCAAGGACGTGCTTAAAAGAAGAAAAGACGAACTTAAGTTCGGGTGGCTTGATGTTTCCATTGGGGACACCGTGTACTTTGTTGGTTCTTGTGACGAAATACTTGAAATATTAAAGGGTATTGTCATAGGAATAAAAAAGTACGATAGAAGAATGTGGAACGACCCAACAAAGGATAATTTGGGCGGGTATAAAATCTCAACAGCCGTTACACTTGTTATTGAAACCCCAAACGGGATAGTTGAAATGGATAGCAAGTTGGTTTATACAGATAAACTTGATGCATTGCTTGCGTCCATCAACAATGTAATAGGTTGCTATTTTAAAAATAAAGATTAGATTATGCCAATAAACGTGCAATACACACCCGTAAAACTTGTAGTTGTAACCTTTGAAAACGGTGCGCAAAAGGTTAGCGAATTCACAACAGGTGAAGAAATGGTCAACTATGCCGATATGATGAAGGAACAATCGGTTAAGGTTGATATATATGTGGGACAAAAAATGGTCATAAGTGAGTAAGTTTTGTGGTTTTATAAATATTAAAACAGTTTTCTTTAGTAAAACGTTAGAATATATACATTAAAATTATGACACACATTTTAAGAGTTGATGAAATGGCGGTTTACCATAAAAAATACGATGGCATATTTAAAAATTTTGGTGACCATCATACAGAAAGACAATACATAGATTATATTTTATGCGGGGATTTAATACCATACACACCATCTAACGGTGTTATTGTTCCATTTAATAATGCAAATAAAAACAGTTGCTTGCCTGTTTTGGTTTTAGCACCATCCGGAAACACCATAGCGGAATTAGAAGAACAAATTCACGATATTATAGATAGTGAATTAACCCCAATAAACGAAACAACTCTTGTTGAATTTTGCAAGTATATTGGAGAAAGTTTTGAATATGAAATAGTATTTAAGGTTAATGGAACTTTGTATAATAAAGATGATATAAAGTTTGCCGATTTTCTTATTGGTACTTTTAATGAATATGACCGTTCAGCACGTAAAACCAGAACCAATATAGATATAGTTACGTTTCCTGAATCCAACTAAATATAGCAAGCCAACTATGAACAGTGTATTAAGTTTTGACAAATACATAGGTGAATCAAACGAAAGAGAGATGTCCTATTACTTAAAAGATTACATTGAAGAAAAAACAAAAATAGGAAAAAGGGCAAAGGAACTTTTTGATAAAAAATACAAATATCTTGTTACAGATATTGAACTATTGTTAAAAGCAATGGAAAAAGCACCGATGAACACATTGCTTGCTTTATATAATGATGTGTTTCACGATGATGATAATAATATTGTAAAAAACCGAACAAAGGAAGCGATTGAACACATTGATGAGTCTGGCATATCTCCGATTGAACTTCTTTGCAATGTTGGAGACTATGATTATAATGATGAATATATTATGGTAATTAGCAATGTTGTGGTTTCTTTTAATGCCAAAAATTCACCATTGCGTAACGAAGGTTTTTTAACTTGGTTTTTGTATGATGTACTTACAGGAATCGATATGGATGCCTACAACATTTGTTTTCATCTTGATTTTGATGAGACTTTAAGTAAAGAGGAAAACATTGAAAAAATGACAAAGTGGTTTTGTACAAAAGAAATGGCTGACATTGTTTTGGAAATTTACAGAAAATATAGTGAAAATGAAAAATAAAGTTGTTTTTGACCAATAAGCAATATAGTTGAAATGGCACATAAAATGTGCCATTTTTGTTAATAACTTTGTTTATAATTTTATCATAATTTTGGTTGCATATATCAAAAAGTTTTGTATTTTTGCGGTGTAATAATTAAAACAATAGGAATATGAAAAAACTTTTAACCTTGTTGGCTTTTGTGTTTTTATCAAGCACACTTTTTTCGGCAAACCCCGATAGCACGTTCTTTTGCGATGGCTTGTTTAACATTTCTCCGCACGAACAATGCTTTGTGTTTTCTTCTATGGATTGGTACAAAACCATTGCGGTGTACGATATAGAAAACAACAAGGTTGTGGAAAAAATAAATGTAAAAAGAATGGCAAAAAAACAAATTTCCCAACTTGTTTTTGTTCCTTATTTGGATTGGGGTGTTGGTGAATACATTATTGTAGCCAAATACAAAAAATACAAAAAAGAATGTCGTTTTATTATAAAGGACACCTATACTATATTAATTTATAACAATTAAAACATTTGTGATTATGTTGGTTAACAAAAGCGAGAATAAAAATAATCGTGTTAAGTTTGTTTCATATACGGGGGAATACCCCAACTTGTGCTCCGGTGTTTTAACATTGGAAATTGATGGAACACAATACAAGTTTGGACACAATTGCATGAATTACCATTATAATGAAAGTAAAAAGAAATGGATACGGACAGACGAGGATGAGAACAATCCGAATTACGAATCTTTCTGGCGCAGTGGGGGAACCTGTTATTTCACAAACGATTACCAAGACAGCGTTGTCGAAACAAACGAATGGTATATAAATGTCAACGACCTACCAGAAAAATTTCAAGAAGTTGCGGATGAAATAGACATTGTATTTAACGATAATGTTCCTTGGGGATGCTGTGGTGGTTGCTTGTAATTTTTAACAAAAACAATAAAATATGAAAGTAAATGTAAAACTAACGGGTAACTTAAAAGACAAAAAGATACCCGAAGATGTTCTTAAAAAAGCGGTGGACGATTTAAGCCAAAGAATAAAGGATGGCGATACTGTTTTGGGTTATATTCACGATGGCGATAGAAGTTTATCCAGTGTATCCCACAAGATAGAAAGCGTTGACTTGTATGGCAACGACCTTGTTGCCGATATAAAGGTGTCGGGTACGCCAAGGGGAAAAATTTTGGAAACCCTTGCAGATTGTCCCGGCACCGAATTTGTTGTAAACGGCTATTACGAAGCAAAAGATAACGTTGTTAAAAAAATAGACATAACAAGCATTGATTTTTCACTAAAAAACATTTAATATGAAAATTGAATTTGTTTTAAACAAAAAAGGTTTAACCTTAACAGTGGAGGGGACGGGAATTGTTTCAGTTGTGGAACCCGCACCCGGTGATATTAACAAATACATAAAAGCAAATTTTGAAACTTGCTACTTTAGCGATTTGATTAATGTACAAAAATGTATAGAAAAAGATACCAAATGTGTTGTGTTTTTTAATGATAAAATATATCGTGGAAAGTATTTGAGTCCAAGTGCAATTGACGCAAACCCTATTGTTAAACTTGATTAAAAGCAAACAAATATGAAAATTGATAACTTTGAAAAAATAGAAAACCTTTTGACCTTTAACAACGAAGATGAATTTTACATGCTCCAACTTTTAAAAAGGAAAAAGGAAAACCCCAATATGAAGGGGGACTCACAACCCATAAAAACGGTTTATCTTCACCGAAAGGGACAACTTCTTGAATTAAAGGATGACTTGGTGTTTCTTGCCAACCATACCAATTCAAGAATTTACATAAACCCAAATGTCAAATCCTTTAAAAAATGCACTTGCCTTTGTCTTGCTGAAATGGCAAAGCGAATTGCAAACGATGATTTTCACAAACCGTACAAGGTGTTTGACTCCGTGGCGGGTTCTGCCGGTGCTTGCAGGGATACCAGATGGGTGTTGGATGTTGATTGGGTTGATTGCCTTGATAGCGAACACGTTTACCACATTCCAAAAAGGGAAGAGTTTGTTGAAAAGTTAAGGGAAACCATTTCCAACATACAACCCATAGGGGATAAGTTGGTGGCAACCGTTGAAACCAAAAACGGTGTGCATCTTATTGTAAAACCGTTTAACCCCAATGAATTTGCCAAACACTACCCTCAAGTATCAATACACAAAAACAATCCAACTTTGGTTTACGCTATTAGAAATTAACCGAATTTTTGCGAAATTAAAGGGTTTTTAAAAAAGCAAAAACACTTAACTTGTTTTGCTTTAATATGTTAAGTGTAAAAACACACTTATATAAATAAAATGCAGTTTTCTTTATAGTTCTTTGAATATTATAATTTATGCTAAAATAGGATAAATGATATAGTCAGTAAAAGACTTTAAAACCTCGACAAGAAATGGCGAGTACAGTCGTGGAGTTGTATAACAACCAAATGGAACAACTTGTTTAACAAGTGACTGTTTGGACAACGGTGAAGCGATTATTGAACTTTTAGAATTATAAATATTACAAGGCTAAAGGAATAATTTCGAATGATGAAACAAAAATTACAACATATTGAAATATTGGGTGTACTCGCCAACAATGTCCCAGCAGGACAAGGTTTTGCGAATAGTACAAGGTGTGCATATCCAAGAAATGAACGGAACCGCCAACCAATTATTGTGTATTTTTGAAAAGAATTTGAGAATTTGCGAAAAATATTACGATGAGAGGTTGGCAAACAAAAAGCCAACCTTTTTTGTTTTATAGGTAACTTATTGATAATTTGGAATTTTTGGATGATTTATTGTTGATAACTTTGTTAATAACTTTATGTTTTTTTATGTTGCGCATATTGAAAAGAAATGTATTTTTGCAATGTTGATTTGTTAAGGCAAAAAAACAAAAAAATAGAAAAACAAAAATTGAGTTTTTTTATTATATTATAATTGGTTCTTTGAAAAAGAAAGATGGTTTCAGCAAAACTTACAAAAACTTATTGGGATTAGTTTTACACCCATCTTGTTATATAAAATTGACGGTAAGAATATTTCAGCAAACTTTGTAAAGTTTCATGATTATTATATTTAGTTTGTATCTGGTAACACATTATATATTCTTGTATATGCCGCCAAAGCGCATACCAAAAGTTGCCATTGGAACTTCTGCAGGAATTAAGGAAGTTTCTTGCGAAAGCAAGATATGTGCTCAAAACAAACAAGTTCTTTGACATATTGAAGAGAGAATGCAACAAAACGCCATAGTATGTCCGTACCAAATGTACGGACAATCTGCTTCGGTGGCGGAATTGGTAGACGCCTCAGACTTAGGATCTGATGCCCGATAGGGCGTGGGAGTTCGAGCCTCCCCCGGAGCACAAACACATATTTTGTAGAATGTGTTCATGGATGTTTAATAAAAATTGGAAAAGTGTTGCTATGTGAAGGGAAATTGGTAAACCCTCGCCTGAAATAGTTGGAACCGCTGGGAGTGGTGGGTAAAAGTAGGACGGTAGACCGAAAGGTTTTGATACGACAGTTACTGCGGGTTCGAATCCCGCCATAGTATATGTTTTTCTTTTTTAATTAAATGGCGCAAAACAAAAACCAAAGAAGATTGCAGCAATATACAAAGTTTATAATGAATAAATCAATTTTTCCATATCGCAGAAATCTTCTTGTTTTTTAAAACGCCCTGTCGACAAGTGGTTTAAGTCATCACCCTTTCACGGTGGAGTCATGGGTTCGAATCCCATCGGGGCGACAAACTTTGGGGACGTAACCGGTAACTGGTAGCCGCACGGACTGTAAATCCGTTCCTTAATTGGACTGGTGGTTCGAGTCCACCCGGCCCCACAAATTGCTATGGTACACACAATCAAGAAAAGAACGAGCTTGTGCTATTTTGGATTTTTACGCAAGCACATACCTCCTTTGTGAATGACTGCCTCTTTAAAAGTTTTCTTGAGCTGAAGGTCATTTTAGGTGCTATGGTAAATGGGGTGAAACGATATATCCCCAAACGGCAATGGGTGTTTAAGTGATGGAAAGACACACATTCCTTTGCAAACACCGCCAAGGTTGCGGTGCGGAGTAAATCCGAAGTTATACATTATTTCTTTCCCGCAAGATGCTCGAAGCGAATCAATTATACAGTGCAACCTGAGAAGGAGAGAGTACGGTAGAGCGTGCCGTTGCATCCAACAATCAACCATACATAGTTGGTGCAAAAAATGTTCAACCAAAGAACAATGCTTGCAGTTCAAATTATAGGCGTAATTGCAAAAACACGGTATGCCTTTTTGTACAATTGCATCACCACAAAAGCACAAAAAGAGAAGTTATAGAAAAAGGGAAAGCCGTGTGTAGGTGGAAACTTTTGTAGGCTTGAATGTGCCGAAAGGAAGCAGATATGTTTCGCCACTGACGGATGTAGTATTGTGTTGGAACAAGTAAACCTTGTGAGGTCCCTTCCCCTTGCATAAGCGGTTGAAAGTTTATGTTCTTTGTTTTTTATGGGGCGGTAGCTCAGCCGGTAGAGCAACGGACTGAAAATCCGTGTGTCGGTGGTTCAACTCCACTCCGCCCCACAACTAATGGCAATTTGCAAATACGGGGAGGTAGCTCAGTTGGTTTAGAGCAACAAGAGCATAAACAGTTCTTGTGCTATAAATTAAGAACTTTGCAGCAATATTTAAGCAGGTAAACTTGTGGGTCGGTGGTTCGAATCCATCCCTTCCCACCAACAAACAACAATTTGCAAATATGAGGAGATAGCTCAGTTGGTAGAGCAACGTAAAAACAATTCTTGAAACAAGAACTTTCCAGCAGTTAATTTAGGTCGTTAACCCGTGGGTCGGTGGTTCGAGTCCACCTCTCCTCGCAAAAACGGTGTTTTCAGCAAAAAAATAAAAAAGCAAACTGTCACTTTGTTCAAAAGACACCGTGTTATTTGGGCTCGTAGCTCAGTCCGGTAGAGCATCTGTTTTGCAAGCAGAGGGTCATGGGTTCAAATCCCATCGTGGTCCACAAAGATAAAGACAACACACGATAGTTGCAAATATCGTGTGGTTTGGTAGAAATTGGTTGTGTAGTTGTGCATGACAAAGCAACCGAACGGTTCGAGTCCGTGTTATGACCTAACAAGGTTGTATAGTTTATTGGTTAAAATAACCAAATGTCCTTTATCTAAATGGGCTCGTAGCTCAGTTGGTAGAGCACCTGCTTTGCAAGCAGGGGGACGTGGGTTCGAGCCCCACTCCTCGCCCTTGGAATGTCGATGTAGCGGAGTTGGTTTCTTGCGCCTCTCTCATAAGGAGGAGACGGTGGTTCGAATCCACCCATCGGCACGCTCACCTTTTCTGGATTTTCCTGGCTGGAGGTAGAATATCGGTTGAGGGTACCTACAATGGCATATCGTGACGAGCGTTATGCGTTAATACCGAAAAAGTAACTCCGAAAAATCCAATCTTGGGACCTTAGCTCAGTTGGGTCAGAGCACCTGCCTTACAAGCAGGGGGTCGATGGTTCGAAGCCATCAGGTCCCACTACAATGCTGCGTGAAGGGGAATTGGTAAACCCTCGCCCGGAGATAACATCAGTAGGAGGAGGTTGGTGAGGCAACCGTAAAAGTAGTTCAGTGTGCAAGCGAGATGAAAGTTCTGGTTCGAGTCCAGATGAGAATGCAATAAAACAAACAAGGAGAGTAGGTTCTGCCATAAAAAACCTTGTGTAAAATGGTTCACGGGAAAAACAGATAAACAGTGTCCTGCAAAGATATTTTCCTACGTAAGCTGAATAATCATCGTGTTCAGAGGTCTTTGCTATCAGGTGACTATGCAAATCCTGATGTGTTTGTTTTTTTGGTCAAGTGGCGGAATTGGTAGACGCGAAGGTCTCAAAAACCTTTGGGGCAATACCCCGTGCGGGTTCGATTCCCGCCTTGACCACAAATGGCGAATAAAGCAGAATGCAGCAAATTTAATTATAAAAAATCAACTTTATCTTGGTGTTTTTAATTACTCCTGCTTGTTTTTGGGTCAGTAGCTCAGTAGGTAGAGCACATCCCTTTTAAGGATGGGGTCGTGGGTTCGAATCCCACCTGACCCACAATAAAGAAGATTGCAGCAAACAATACCAAGCATCAAACTTTTAATTTGAAACCGCTAAAAACAAATCTTCTTGTAATTGCGGGTGTAGCACAATGGTTAGGGCATCAGCCTTCCAAGCTGGAGATGTGGGTTCGATTCCCATCACCCGCTCAAAAGCGATATTGCGGGATGGAGCAGTGGTTAGCTCGTGAGTCTCATAATCTCAAGGTCGGTGGTTCGAGTCCACCTCCCGCAACAAAATGGGTCTGTAGAAACCAAGGAGATAGGGTAACGAGAGGAGATTCCGTGGTTCACACCAGTTCGAGTTTGGTCAGATCCACAAATAAATGGTGCTTAACTTGCCGGTGTAGCTCAACGGTAGAGCAGCTGATTTGTAATCAGCAGGTTGTGGGTTCGAAACCCTCCACCGGCTCAAATTTATTTAATGGGCGTGTAGTTGAACTGGTTTACAATGCCGGCCTGTCACGCCGGTGGTCGGGATTCGAGTTCCCGTACGCCCGCTAATGGAAACCAAGAAGATTTCAGCAAACTTTAATAAGCACCAAATTTGTAATTTGTATTGCTAAAACAAATAGTCTTCTTGTAAAGGTTCCATAGTTCAATGGATAGAACGGGGGTCTTCTAAACCTTTGATACAAGTTCGATTCTTGTTGGAACTACAAATAACGGCTCCATAGTTCAATGGATAGAACGGAGGTTTCCTAAACCTTTGATATGAGTTCGATTCTCGTTGGGGCTACAAAAATTGGGAAGTAGCTCAGTTGGTAGAGCGTCTGACCGTTAATCAGAGGGTCGTGGGTCCAAGTCCCACCTTCCCAGCAAAATCAAATGGCGTTAATGTTAAAGTTAACAAAGGTCCCGTAGCTCAGATGGTTAGAGCGGCTGACTCATAATCAGCGGGTCGGGGGTTCAAGCCCCTCCGGGACCACAAACCGCAATAACAAATAGAATAGAGCTGACACGGCTGCGTACCTGATATAAAGTGTGCAATAAATGTGCAAAAGTTGATTTGTTTCAAACTATTCGGTGATATTTGTTGATGTGGGTTGTTAAAGGTCGTGAAAACCAAACGACCTTTTACGGGTAGTGGCGCAGTTGGTAGCGCACTGCATTTGGGATGCAGGGGTCGGAGGTTCGAGTCCTCTCTACCCGACAAATATTGGTTAGTTTGAGGTTCAAGAAGGCTTGCTTGAGATGGATACACAGCAGGAAATGCTTGAGATGGAAACTGTGAAGGGACATCCATAAGTCGTGAAGTACAGTTAGATGTGGAGGTCTGCTTGGAATAAGCGACCGTGTAAAATTAACCAATACTTATTGAGCCATCGTCTAATGGCAAGACGCTGGATTTTGGTTCCAGAAATCAAAGTTCGACTCTTTGTGGCTCAACTAATTACTATGGAGGGGTGGCAGAGCGGTTGAATGCGGCAGACTTGAAATCTGTTAGGGGCGTAAGCCCCTCGGGGGTTCGAATCCCTCCCCCTCCGCGTTGCCCCCATAGTTCAACGGATTAGAACACTTGTCTACGGAACAAGCAATGGCGGTTCGAATCCGTCTGGGAGTACAAACCTTTAAATTTAGAAGTTATGAAAGATTTAATTGAAGCGTTGCAAATTTTTATGAAGTATTGCGGGGATGTAAAATACCCAACAACTTGTGAACACGAAGAACTGTTTGTTAATTGTGTTACACCCGAACAAGTATCGGAAGAAGACTTAAAACGACTTGATGAACTTGGTTTTTCCCCTTATGAAGATTTTGCCTTTGTTTCATATCGTTTTGGTGATAACTAAAAAACAACAACCATTAAGCCTGTTCAATTATGAGTATCGTAATAGTTTTGTGTGTAATTGTTGGCTTGGTTGCCTTTTGCTTAACTGTTTTACCCTATATAGTAAAATACATTAGGGAAAAAAAGAAAAACAAAAAGAAAGAAACCGAGCCTTTGTTTGAAAAGGGCGATATTATAACATTTGAACATTGCTACAACAATCCTTTTGGCAACAAGTTATTTTATCTTGTGCTTGATGTTAAGTTGGGTTACAATGGCAGTTGGTACTATAAATATGTTAAGTGTGACCATACGGGTGTTGCTAAACCGCACGCTGTTTATAAAACGGATGTTATATTTCCAAACACCTTTGTTAAGGTTGGCTTTATTGCATTATCATAAGTTGACCCCGTAGTCAAATGGCAAGACGCTGGACTGCAAATCCAGAGGCGATGGTTCGACCCCATCCGGGGTCTCTAAAATAAACACAATTATGGAAAAGTACGCATTTTTGATGGTGAATTACGAAACACCTGATTACATAAAGGATATACAACGCAAAATAAAAAAAGAAGATTTGTATGTTCCCGAAAACCCAGAAAAGGGGTTTGGCTATGGCTTGGAAGTTGAAACACACGTCACCGTTGCACCTTGCTTGGATAATGATTTAGATCCAAATGATATAAAAATGTTGTTGTACCCTTTAAAGGATTACACAATAATGTTGTCAGATGTTAGTGTGTTTGAAAATGATGAATACGATGTTTTAAAATGTTCTGTTATTTGCCCAAATTTGTATGCAACAAACAAAAGAATTTCGAAACATTTTGAATTACACACCGAGTTTAAGGAATACAACCCACATATAACAATAGCGTATGTTAAAAAGGGAAAATGCAGGGAATTTTTAAAACGAATAATTTCAAAGCAAGTGTTTTGCGACCCCGTTAATTTTTCTTGGGGGTATTTTGATGGCGATGATTATGTAACAAAAACTTGGAAATAGTGTTTGCCGAAGTGGTGGAATGGTAGACACGAGGGACTTAAAATCCCTTGCCCATTGCGGGCGTGCGGGTTCGAGTCCCGCCTTCGGCACAATATATGGTCAAGTAGCTCAGTTGGTTAGAGCACCACACTGATAATGTGGGGGTCGCAGGTTCAACTCCTGCCTTGACCACTATGCGGTAGTGGCTCAATTGGTAGAGTACGACCTTGCCAAGGTCGGGGTTGCGGGTTCAAGCCCCGTCTACCGCTCAAAAAACAAAAATATCATGTTAGGACATAACTGCCCAAGTGTCAACAACGGAAGATCACCGATGCTGCAAGGCAAACCGGAGGCGGGTTCCACCAATCATTCTAATATGGAGCAAGATTGGATAAGCGGGAAAAAGGAATACGTGGTTTAATTAAAATATCCGTTGGTTTTTGTTTTATGTCGGTGTAGCGGAGTTGGTTTCTTGCGGGACTCTCATAAGGCTCAGACGGTGGTTCGAACCCACCCACCGGCACATTGGATATGTTTTTCTTGTTTAACAAGATAGCAGAGTATTCTCAATGGTTAGAGGACCTGCCTTATAAGCAGGGGGTTGCGGGTTCAAGTCCCGCCTCTGCTACCAAAGCATAACGTCAAAGTTTGTGTTCCTTCGTTGTGGACACATTGCGGGCCGGTGTGAAAAGCATTTGCAAAATGCCATGCAGATGTGTCCGTGATTAGTTTAAGTTGACGATACAAAACTGGTTTGACGTATTTTGGGAGATTAGCTCAGTTGGTTTAGAGCACCGCCCTTACAAGGCGGGGTCGTTGGTTCGAACCCAACATCTCCCACAAGTTAAGGAGAAGTGGCTGAGTGGACGAAAGCAGCGGATTGCTAATCCGTAGGGGGTGTAAGCCCCCCGGGGGTTCGAATCCCTCCTTCTCCGCAAAAACAAGTTTTAAGGTTGTGAATAGTATTATAAAGGTAGAATATCCGTGTAACAACGGAAGGTGATGGTTCGAATCCATTCTATTCAACAAATTAAAAACAAAATTATGACACATATTTTAAGAATAAATGAATCAAACACACCAAATTTACCGCCTGTTGAATCGCTTGGTGATGGTGAATTTGAAGGTGCGTTGTGGGGAAGTGTTTTTGCCTACAATGGAAATAAATACCAATGCAAAGATGGCTTGTTAAACCTTTATCCTAACAAGGTAAAACTTACAATAAAGGATGGTAACGTTGTGGTTCCTTTTGAACCTGTTGATAAATTTCAACATCCTGAATTAAAAAGCCTTTTTGTTTAAAGTTGCAAACGGGAGGTCGTCTAATGGTAGGACGCGTATTTACAAGTTCTTGCAAAAGAATTATTCAGCAATTATAATATGTATTTGCTTTTTGGGTAGCCGTTATGTGGGTTCGAGTCCCACCCTCCCGACAAAAATTTTAATATGGCGGAGATAGTTCAGTTGGTAGAACGGCAGATTGTGGATCTGTAGGTCGTGGGTTCAAACCCCACTCTTCGCCCAAATTTGTTCGCATTCCCTTCATTGTCAATATATTTGTTTAAGTAAAGCCGCATTAAAATGATGCGGCTTTTTGTTTAACGATATGAAAAACGCATATATATATTCAAGAAGATTGTTTAACGGGTTTGTTAATGAAAACTTTCCAAACCTAAACATTCCAGAACAACTTGCAATAATATCAATAGGCGAACCCGACACAAAGGAACATTTGTTGCAAGACTCTTCAAATGTCTTAAACCTTGACTTTTGGGATATAAACGACTATTATTTGGAAGGTTACGAGGGCATGTCCGATGAACAAGCAATGGTTTCCTACAAGTTTATAAAGGATAACATTAACAAGGATTTTCATATACATTGTGCGGCAGGTGTAAGCAGGTCGCAAGCATTTGGAAGGTTTCTTGAAGATTGCTTTGGCTACAATGTGGTTAGTGTTGGCAAAAACCAACCGCACCCCAACACACACGTTTTGTGTTTGCTAAAAAGATGTTGGAGAAAAGATGTTTGGTGAAATTTATTTAAATATATAGTGGATATATCCATAGTGAAAAATGGTAGCGTGGTAAGAAATTACCACGCTTTTTTTGTTTTGACATTTTTATAAATACAATAAAAACAAGGTTTATGTCAAAATTTTACAATATAGATATAAGCACCAATCTTGGTGGTGTAAATGCAAGTGACATTAAAGTTTCTTCACAAAAGTCAATTAAAACCTACATAGATGGCGGTATGCAGACCGTTGCCTACATTGGTTTGGATGAATCAATAAGCGATATTATTGATTCGGCAACTGGCAAGCAAGTTGATATTTCTTTGTATGCTGAAAAGTTGTGGGTTCAAGACCAAGGTTATTTAACATTGCAAACATTGCCTTCCGATTTGGGAAAACAATCCGACTGGACGCAAACCGATGATACAAAAGTTGACTTTATTAAACACAAGCCAACCATACCAAGCGCACCGGGTACGCTAAACACCAACAACACAACGTCTCAATCGGCATCAAGTTCGGAAAGTTTAAGCGGTTCTATTAGTTTGCATAAGGTATCCAAAACAGGCAGTTACAATGACTTGCTAAACAAGCCAACCATACCGAGTGCTCCGGGTACGTTAAACACCAACAACACGGCTTCCCAAACCGCTTCAAGTTCGGAAAGTTTAAGCGGTACCATCAATTTGCATAAAATATCAAAAACCGGAAGTTACAACGACTTGTTAAACAAGCCCACCATACCAACATTAACATCCCAACTTACAAACGACTCTGGATTTATAACAAGTGAAGATGCGTTGCCAAGTGTAACCGCGGCGGATAATGGAAAAGTTCTTATGGTGGTGAATGGTTCATGGGCTCCGACCGTAATACAAACCAATGTGTACTTTACCGGAAACACGACACCGGACAACAGTTTGGGCAATGATGGCGATTTGTATTTGGAAACAATGTAATTACATAATTAAAACTTGCAAATATGAAAGACATAGTAAAAGCGATTGAAGCGGAACAAGATTATCTTAAAGAAAAATTAAAAGGAACACACCCAAATATTCACGATTATTTGGATACTTGGGGATATTCAGATTTAGAAGAATTTCAGTTAGACAAAAAATCTAATGTGTTGAAACAATTGGAATGGGTTGTTTATGTTTTGCCAAAATTAAGTTTAAGTCCAATACAAGAATATGTAAAAAACAAACAAGCGGTGTTTGCATATTGTATAAACACCGGTGAAAAGGCTGCTCATGTAAAAAAAGATGACGAAAGGATACCTAAATTGGAAATGCTTGGTTATAGGGTTTTTGAAGTTGGTGTTCCAAATTTAGAAGATGGATTAATTATAACACATGATGGTGATTTGAGAGTATGCGTTAGTTTTCCAACAGAATTAAATGTTACACAAGAATGGTTTTTGACCAAATTGTGTCGTTTTTTTAATTCTTTGGGTTTAACTTCTGTTATAGATAACAATGATGTTTTGATAAATGATAGAAAAGTTTGTGGTTGTGGTTCTTTTGTTAGTAATGATATGATAAGCATAGTGTTTCAAATTAGTTTTACCGACCATATTGATGAAATAGAATCAATATGTGGGGTAAAACCAAAAAAGCCCGGGTTTATAGATAATTCAATATTAACACCCGAACAAATGAAAGATGAATTTTTGAGTTGGGTTTACAATAAACAATAGACAATTTTTATAATATGGCTACTATAAATTTATTACCTGTATCAGATGTATCTGGAAACCACAGTTGTAATACGGGTTCTACAAGATATACTTTGATTGATGACCCTGTTGAAAATCCAGATGATAACAGTACCTATATATATTGTGCGGCTACATCAGACGATCAAAGTGCACAAACATCAAACGCAACATCTGTATTTAAGTTTAGTAATAGTGGCACATATCCTTATACTAACACAAAAGTATATATAACAGGAATAACATCATATACACGTTCCGCAATGAGTACCACTGCCAATAGTGCAAGTGGAAACATACGCAACACAATTTCTATAAATGGTGGTTCTGGTGTGCAAGGTTCAAGTCAAACCGTTAACAGTACAACATATAGCAACAAAACTACAACATTTTCCAATGTAAGCGGGTATAACCAGACTTATGCGTCTTTTTCCGATGCCAATATACAATTATCACATTATTCGTATGTTACTACAAGTAGTGGAAAAAGCAGTAGCCAAACCGCACAGACAAGAACAACACAAATTTATCTTACCGTTACTTACCTTCCTTATTTTAATTTTACGGTTGGCGGACAAACAGGTTGCACGGCAAGTGTAAGTGCAGCCGAAGCAAAGGAAGGTGATAATGTTACTTTTAACGTAACACCAAACAGCGGTTACAGGTTTATAGGTTGGTATAGCGATAGTTCATACACCACACAAGTATCAACAAGCACAAGTTACCAAGTTACCGCATCGGCAGATACAACATTGTACGCAAAAGCGTTAAGGGTATGTACGGTTACGGTACATGGTTCCGACCATTTTACGGCAAGTGTAAGCCCTTCAAGCGGTATAGCTGGCGATGTGTGCGTTGCCACCGCCACACACAGTACCGGAATTGCTTCTTTTGATGGTTGGTTTTCTGATGCTGCTTGCACGCAAAGAGTATATCCATATTCAACATACGAAATAACATTGGCAAGTTCGGATATTGAATTGTGGGTTGGCAGTACGTTAAGGTTTGGCTTGTACCACAAGATTAACGGACAATGGGTTCTTATGAACAAGGTATATAGAAAAGAAAACGGTGTTTGGGTTATTAAGGAAAACCCCGACCAAATAATGTCAACCAATGTTAAGTACATTGATAGAACACAACAATAGTTTATAAATATAATAAAAATTAAAAATGGCTGAATCTATACAAATTGCTTCCAAGTGGCTAAAGGATGTAAACGATGTTAACTTTTTCCCTGTTACCCATGTAAATGCGGTAAGGGATGAAAACAACGACCCCTTAAGCACCTTGCTTGATAGGAAACAAGACCTTATAACAACGGATAACAAGTTGGATTGGGATTTGGTTAACCACCCAACTATGCCAACGGTAAACGATGCAACCCTTACTATTCAAAGGAACGGTGTGTTGCAAGGTACGTTTACCGCCAACGCATCATCAAACAAAACCGTTAACATAGCGGTTCCAACAACTGCGGCAGATGTTAGCGCATTGCCATCAACCACAAAATACGGTGCTTCTCTGGATATGTCTTTAAATTCAAGCACCTACGTGTTGACCATTCAATTAAAGGACCAAGATGGTAACAACCTTGGGGAAGCAAAAACTGTTGACCTTCCCTTGGAGAGCATGGTAACTGGTGGAAGTTATGATAACGCCACCAAAAAGATAACCCTAACACAGCAAAGCGGGGGAAATGTTGAAATATCCATAGGAGATATTATAAGCGGTTTGCAGCCAGCCATAAACGCATCCAACAAGTTATCAGCCGATTACATTTCGGATGGCACAACAAACAAGGTTTATACGGCAACGGAAAAAACAAAGTTAAACGGAATACAAGCGGGTGCGGAAGTAAACGTCCAAAGCGATTGGAATGTTGTTGATAATACTTCGGATGCCTTTATTAAAAACAAGCCCACCATTGGAAACGGTACGCTTACAATATGGCAAAACCAAACATCTAAAGGCACTTTTACGGCAAACCAAAACACTGCAAGCGATATTACCATTACGGTTCCAACAAAGACAAGCGACTTAACAAACGATTCCGGTTTTTTAAACGGTAATTCAAAGTTAAACGCCCTGCAGGATGTTTCCATAACATCCGCTTTAGACAACCAATCGCTTGTTTATGAAAACGGGATGTGGGTAAACAAAACATTGCAAAGTGTAACATCATTGCAAGAACTGACCGACACAAGTGTAAACCCAACCAAAACCGGTGAAATTATTACCTATAACGAAACAACACAAAAGTGGATAAATACAACAGGTGTTCTTACTTGCAATTTTACATTGCATATTGATGAAACATCTACAGAAGAATTTCCGAAGAACTCAACATACACTTGTGACAAAACATCAGAAGAAATACAATATGCCTTTGAGCATAACTGGACCATAAACGCTTATATGGATGTTTCTGAATATGCAGAATCACAAGGTGTTAATATGGATTTGTTTAAATCATGTATTAAGCCAAGTACATATATGAATGGTGAATTTGAAAATGATCAAGTTTTTGTGTTGACATTTGATGTTTCTTTGTTTATGCTATTTAACACATTTTATTATAGCATAGCGTATTCTTCAAATACAAATGTTTGGGGGCCAGTTTCTTCTGGAACGACTACAGATAAATTGAATAAATTAGATAATTTTACTTTAAGAGGTTTGACCGATGTCAACAGCTGGATGACACCTCAGAATGGACAAGTTCTGGTTTATGATTATAATAATACCGAGTGGACAAGTGGAACAATTAACAGCTTGCCTGACCAAACCGGGCAAAGTGGAAAGTTTCTCACAACGGATGGACTACAAGCATCTTGGGGAACAGTCAACAGTTTGCCTGACCAGACTGGACAAAGTGGAAAGTTTCTCACAACGGATGGTTTGCAAGCGTCTTGGTCAGAGGCAACCAACATAACCATAAGAAACTGGACATACGAATAAAAAACAAAGAATATGAGCGGTGTATTGTTTTACAACAAATGCAGGATAAAAACGGATGTGTTAACAAGCATACAGTTAACCGAAGCGGAAGAAAAAGATGTCAACTTTTATGACTATGATGGCTTTAGGCTTTTGTCATACACCAATGCGGAGGCGTTGGCATTGACGGAGTTGCCTGCTAATCCTGCTGTCAATGAAAACTTGACATTTGATGAGTGGAATTGGACGTTGGCTGATATTAAGACACAAATTAACAATGTTGGAGGTATTGTGAATGTAGGTGCAATTTACCACACAACTGATAACAAGACACACATCACTTGCAAGCCAACTGAAACTTTTCCACAGGCGCATATATGTTTAACCCCAACTGCTACAGATGCGGTAACCGTTAACTGGGGAGATGGCACTACAGACACATGGGCATCTACAACACAAGAAATCAAATCGCACACTTATACTGGTGTAACAGATTCAAGTGTCTATGACATTGCTATATCTTGTTCTTCTGGAACTTATAGTTTTGCAACTTATATTGCTGGTAGTAACACAAACAATAAAAATTGCGTATATACTGATATAAAACTATCCAATAAGGTTACAAGTTTGGGTGGCAATTGTTTTCAATATTGTTGTTCTTTGCAATCCATAACTTTGCCAAACAATATTAATTTTACAAGTTTGGGTAATAATTGTTTTCAAAATTGTTATTCTTTGCAATCCATAACCATACCAAGTGGTGTAACAAGTTTGGGTGGTTCTTGTTTCAGTAGTTGTTATTCTTTGCAATCCATAGCCATACCAAGTGGTGTCACAAGTTTGGGTGGTTCTTGTTTTAGAACATGTTATTCACTTCAAACTATAACATTGTCAAATAACAGTAATTTTATAAGTTTACCAATTTACTGTTTTTACACTTGTAGTAGTCTTAAATACATAACCATACCAAGTACAGTTACAAGTTTGGGTGGCAATTGTTTAGAGCAATGTAAATCTTTGCAAAAAATATATATGAAACCAACGACGCCACCGACTCTTGGTAATACAACTACATTAACAAATAATACTGGACTTGTGATTTATGTTCCAACAGATACATTATCAACATATCAAAGTGCAGATAATTGGAGTACATATTCTTCAAAAATGATTGAATATAATTTATAATACAATTATGAAAATTAGATTAAAAGAAAGTAACATACAAAAAATATTATTTGGTGTTTTAAAAACAAAAAAGAATAAAGCAAAACAAATATTTTTTTATGATTATGATGGTGATGTTTTACATACATATACAAATATAGAAAATTTAACAAGTTTACCTTCTTTACCAGATAGAACAAGTGAAAATTTAACATGTGATGGTTGGAATTGGACTTTGGCTGATATTAAATCACAAATAAATAATGTTGGTGGTATTATAAATATAGGTGCTATTTATCACACAACAGATGATAAAACACACATCACATGTAAACCTATGGAAATTTATCCAACGGCAAGCATACAGTTACGACCAACCGTTGCCAATGCAGTAATTGTTGACTGGGGAGATGGTACTACAGATACTTGGACAGGAACAATATCTGAACTTAAAACACACACATACACAGGAGTAGCAGATTCAAGTGTTTATGATATTACTATTTCTTGTTCTTCTGGAACTTATAGTTTTAATACATATATTGCTGGTACAGAAGAAAATAACAGAACCAGTTTATACACTGATATAAAATTATCTAACAAGGTAACAAGTCTTGGAACAAATTGTTTCTGTGGTTGTTCTTCCTTACAAATTATAAGTTTACCAAATGAGATTACAAGTTTGGGTGATAATTGTTTTCAATATTGTTATTCTTTACAATCCATAACAATTCCAAATAATAGTTTGACAAGTTTACCATTTAATTTTTGTAATCAATGTTGTTCTTTGCGATCCATATCTATTCCACCTAATATCACACAAATAGGAATACAATGTTTTTCTGGATGTTATATTCTTCAAACCATAACTATTCCTAATGGTGTTACAAGTCTTCAATGTTTTGGTACGTGTGTTCATCTTCAATCCATAACTATACCAAATGGAGTTACAAGTTTTGGAAGTAGTTGCTTTGATGGTTGCACTTCTTTACAATCCATAACTATACCAAATGGAGTTACAAGTTTTGGAAGTAGTAGTTTTTCAAGATGCTATTTTTTACAAACAATGTATATGAAACCAACAACACCACCAACACTTTCTTCATCATCCAGCATACCAAGTGATACAAGTCTTGTAATCTATGTTCCGAGAGGATCGTTGTCAGCATATCAAAGTGCAAGTAATTGGTCAAGTTTTTCATCCAAAATGGTGGAATATGACTATTAAAAACAACACAACACTAATTATATGGCAAACACCGAATAACCAACATTCGGTGTTTTGTTTTTTATAAATACAAAAAAACGATAAAAAATGTCAAAACAACTTAATGTTAGCGAAACCCCCGTAACCGAAATGAATGTTAACATAATAGGGGATGAACAACAATACATAGACCATTTGCAAAGCGTACAACCAACGGATGTTACCTTTTTGATTGAAAACTCATTGCAATACGTACAACCTGCAAGAAACGAAATAATTATAAACAAGTTTCCAGACCAAAATGCGTTTGACTCACAAGCAAGCAACCTTACTTGGTCAGATCTTTCCGTTATATACGAAGACAATGACTTTGTGGATAAAAGCAATATGTTTGTCTATTTCTATGATTACGATGGTAGCATTGCGTACAAGTATAACATAGATGAATTTTTTGTGTTGGAAGAACTGCCGCCATTGCCTGACCATAGCGATATAAACAAAATATGCGATAGCTGGAACTGGACTTTAAAAGAAATAAGGGATTACTTGGAAGAATACCCAGCTGATATAAACGTAGGGTGTACGGTTCATTGCGGTAGCAATCCCGAACTTGGTTCATCACACGTAAGGTTTTACAATCACGAAGGTGTGGTTTTATATGATTATACAGCCGCACAATTTTTGGCATTAAGTGAATTGCCCGCGTTACCTGATTTAAGTTCAATAAACCGTGTTGCTGATGGTTGGAACTGGACATTAGCTGAAATATCAACATATTTACATAATGTTGATGGAGATGTAAATGTTGGCTACACAATGTCTCCGGGAAACGACCCATCCAACGGTTCTTCTGTTGTTAGGTTTATTGATTATGAAGGTACGGTTTTATACACATATACTGCTGCACAATTTTTGGCGTTAAGTGAGTTACCTGCGTTACCCAATAGAACAAGTGAAAACCTAACTTGTGATGGTTGGAACTGGACTTTGACAGAAATAACAAGCCATTTAAATACGGTTGATGGAGATGTAAATGTCGGGGCAATTTACCACACAGCGGATGATAAGACACATATCACTTGTAAACCAACAAAATCTTATCCCCAAGCAACAATATCTTTAACACCAACAGTTGCAAATGCAGTGACAGTTGACTGGGGTGACGGTACAACAGACACTTGGACGTTAGTATCACAAGAAACAAAATCGCACACTTATACTGGTGTAACGGATTCAAGTGTTTATGATATTACTATTTCTTGTTCTTCAGGAACTTATAGTTTTAATGGTTATTTTACTGGCGGTACTATAAACAACCAAAATTGTATATATACTGACATAAGACTATCAAACAAAGTTACAAGTTTGGGTACTTATTGTTTTTATAATTGTTCTTTTTTGCAATCCGTTACAATACCAAGCGGTGTCACAAGTTTGGGTACTTATTGTTTCAGTAATTGTTCTTCTTTGCAATCCGTTGCAATACCAAGCGGCGTTACACGTTTGGGCACTTATTGTTTCTATGGTTGTTATTCTTTGCAATCCGTTGCAATACCAAGCGGCGTTACAAGTTTGGGTGATAATTGTTTTCAAAATTGTTATTCTTTGCAATCCGTTGCAATACCAAGCGGTGTTACAAGTTTGAGTAATAGTTGTTTCAATAGTTGTTATTCTTTGCAATCCGTTGCAATACCAAGCGGCGTTACAAGTTTGGGTAATAATTGTTTCCAAAATTGTTCTTCTTTGCAATTCGTTGCAATACCAAGCGGCGTTACAAGTTTGAGTAATAATTGTTTCCAAAATTGTTATTCTTTGCAATACGTTACAATGCCAAGCGGTGTTACAAGTTTGAGTAATAGTTGTTTCAATGGTTGTTATTCTTTGCAATCCGTTGCAATACCAAGCGGCGTTACAAGTTTGGGTAATAGTTGTTTCAATGGTTGTTATTCTTTGCAATCCGTTGCAATACCAAGCGGCGTTACAAGTTTGGGTAATAATTGTTTCCAAAATTGTTCTTCTTTGCAATTCGTTGCAATACCAAGTGGTGTCACAAGTTTGAATACTTCTTGTTTCCAAAATTGTTTTTCTTTGCAATCCGTTGAAATACCAAGCGGCGTTACAAGTTTGGGTAATAATTGTTTTCAATATTGTTCTTCTTTGCAATCCGTTGCAATACCAAGCGGCGTTACAAGTTTGGGTGGTAATTGTTTCTATGGTTGTTCTTCTTTGCAATCCGTTACAATACCAAGCGGTGTTACAAGTTTGAATACTTCTTGTTTCCAAAATTGTTCTTCTTTGCAATTCGTTGCAATACCAAGTGGTGTCACAAGTTTGAATACTTCTTGTTTCAGTAATTGTTCTTCTTTGCAATCCGTTACAATACCAAGCGGCGTTACAAGTTTGGGTAATAGTTGTTTCCAATATTGCTTTTCTTTGAAAAAAATATATTGCAAACCAACTACGCCACCAACACTTGGAAATACAAATGCAATTCCAAACAACACAAGTCTTGTCATACATGTTCCTACAAGTACGATATCTGCATATCAGAATGCGTCTAACTGGAGTGCACATTCTTCTAAAATGGTGGAATATAACAGTTTGGCAAACAACACTTCCATAACAAACTTGGAAATAAACAAAAAAATAATATTTGATAATATAGCATCGTATAATTTATTAGATAAAAACATAAATGTGCTTAAAGATACAGAAAACAATATAAACGACATTAACTTTTATGATTATGACGGTAAACTATTATATTCATATTCAAATAATGAATTTTTAAATTTAGAAAATTTACCAACTTTGCCAGATCACACAAGTGAAAACTTGACATGTGACGGGTGGAACTGGACTTTACAGCACATCGCGTCTCATATAAGCAACGTTGGCGGTATTGTAAATGTAGGTGCAAACTATCATACAACAGATGGCAAGACACATATCACTTGCAAACCAACCGAATCTTTTCCACAAGCAAGTATATGTTTAACGCCTACTGTTGCAAATGATGTCATAGTTAACTGGGGTGATGGAACTACAGACACTTGGACTACAGCAGCACAAGAAACCAAATCGCACACATATATCGGCGTCACAGAAGCAAGCGTCTATGATATTACTATATTTTGTACATCAGGAACTTATAGTTTTAACACATATATCACAGGTACACAACAAAACAATATAAATTATGTATATACAGATATCAGACTATCAAACAATGTTACACGTTTTGGTAGAAATTGTTTTAATGAATGTTCTTATTTACAAACACTAAATATTTCAAACAGCGTTACAAGTTTGGATGATTATTGTTTTCAAAATTGTTATTCTTTGCAATCCGTTGCAATACCAAGCGGCGTTACAAGTTTGGGTACTTATTGTTTCTATGGTTGTTCTTCTTTGCAATCCGTTGTAATACCAAGCGGTGTCACAAGTTTGGGTGGTAATTGTTTTCAAAATTGTTATTCTTTGCAATACGTTACAATGCCAAGCGGTGTTACAAGTTTGAGTGGTAATTGTTTCAATAGTTGTTATTCTTTGCAATCCGTTGCAATACCAATCGGCGTTACAAGTTTGGGTAGTGGTTGTTTCCTTGATTGTCATTCTTTGCAATCCGTTGAAATACCAAACAGCGTTACAAGTTTGGGTAATAATTGTTTCCAAAATTGTTCTTCTTTGCAATCCGTTGCAATACCAAGCGGTGTCACAAGTTTGGGTAATAATTGTTTCTATAGTTGTTCTTCTTTGCAATCTATAACAATGTCAAACAATGTCACAAGTTTGGGTAGTGGTTGTTTCCTTGATTGTCATTCTTTGCAATCCGTTGAAATATCAAGCGGCGTTACAAGTTTGAGTGGTAATTGTTTCGGTGGTTGTTATTCTTTGCAATCCGTTGAAATACCAAGCGGTGTCACAAGTTTGGGTAGTGGTTGCTTTGATAGTTGTTATTCTTTGAAATCCATAACTATTCCAAATAGTGTCACAAGTTTAAATACTTCTTGTTTCCAAAATTGTTATTCTTTGCAATCCGTTGAAATACCAAGCGGTGTCACAAGTTTGAATACTTCTTGTTTCCAAAATTGTTTTTCTTTGCAATCCGTTACAATACCAGATACGATTACAAGTTTGGGTAATTCTTGTTTCGGTAGTTGTTATTCTTTGCAATCCGTTGCAATACCAATCGGTGTCACAAGTTTGGGTAATAATTGTTTCTATTGTTGTTATTCTTTGCAATCTATAGCAATACCAATCGGTGTCACAAGTTTGGGTACTTATTGTTTCTATGGTTGTTCTTCTTTACAATACGTTGCAATGCCAAACAGTGTTACAAGTTTGGGTAGTAGTTGTTTTCAAAATTGTTCTTCTTTACGATCCATAAACATTCCAAGCGGTGTTACAAGTTTGAGTAATAGTTGTTTCAATGGTTGTTATTCTTTGCAATCCGTTGCAATACCAAGCGGTGTCACAAGTTTGGAGCAATATTGTTTCAGTGGTTGTTATTCTTTACAATACGTTTCAATGTCAAACAGTGTTACAAGTTTGGGTAGTAGTTGTTTTCTAAATTGTTCTTCTTTGCAAAAAATATATATGGAACCAACCACACCACCAACACTTGGAAATACAAATGCAATTCCAAATAACGCAAAACTTGTAATTTATGTTCCATCAGGAACCTTAACAGCATATCAACAAGCAACTAATTGGAGTTCATTTGCTTCCAAAATATTTGAAGAGGATTAAAGCATTTATAAATATATAAAATATAAGTTAAAATTATGAAAATACAAAGAATCAATGAGTTTAACGAAAAAGAAGCAACTTTTAAGGTATCTTTAAACAATTATCATCTTGATGTTGAATGCATGCTAACTTTTAACAATGAATCCCCTTACAGTTTTTATTCAAATGGAAACCTTGCAAGAAAAAAAGAATTAAGAAACTCGCTTGGCGGACAAATTCAAAACATTATAAAGGATGTTGTTTTTGATAAATACAAAGATGCACTAAATTTCACAAACGTTAAATTTGATGACAATAATGGAAACAATTACGCACACGAACACGTTTTTCCATCTTGTATGGAAGTTGTTTGTTCGTTTTATGACATAAACCCTTCTACCGATATTGATGTTTTAAACAAACTAAAAAACGAAATTGAAAAGAACATCCAAATAGCAACAAGTTCTTCTGATGCAGTTGCCCAAGTGTTTTTACACATTGTTAAAAACGGAAGTCAAAAAGCGGAAACAAACCTATAAACAAATAAACAATGATAGTAAAAGAATTTTTTGAAACAAGAGAAGATGGTGTAAACCTTTACCATATTTACTCCGACACCAACCATTACATAATTCAATCAGGTACAAACGCAGTGTATTCGGATGTAATAGATGTTGAAAACGCGGGTTTTGAATACACCGAGTCCGATATTGTAATAGGCGAAGAACCCGAACAAAGCGAGGAACCCGAACCAACACCAAGTACGGAACCAACAACACTTGATGGGTGGAAAGAAAGAAAACTAAAAGAAATTGATGAATATGATGTTAGTTCTATGGTAAACGGTTTTTACCTAAACGGACAACTTATGTGGTTGGATAGGGAAACAAGGGCTTCCTTAAAAAACACAATTGAGTCTTTGGCACTTGTTGGAAGGGACACTTTGGCTATATGGTACGGGGAAACCCAAATAAACCTTGACCTAAACACGGCAAGACAACTTTTGGCGGTGTTGGAAGTTTACGCCACCGATTGCTACAACGTCACAATCCAACACAAAATAAGCGTGGCTCAACTAACCAACATAGATGATGTAAGGAATTTTGACATCACCGAAGGTTATCCAGAAATGCCGAGGTTTGGAGAAGAATAAACACGAAAATAATTTCTTATATTAAAGGCGGTGATACAACACCGCCTTTTTGCATTATTTGCAACACCATTGCAAACAATGCAAAATCAGTGCAAATGTGAAAACGGATATATGTTGGATATATCCATTTGCTGCCAACAAGCGTTTTTGTTAATAACTTTGTTAATAACTTTTTTGTTTAAGTAGTTGCATATATAAAAACATTTTGTATTTTTGCGGTGTAATTAAAAACATTAAAGTTATGGTAGTAAACATAGAACCTTTTGACGCCCTTCCGTGTTGCTTGCAGGTTTTTGAAATTAATGGTAAAACCGCCAGTTATGAAGATTTTGGTGTTAAAGCAATGGATGGCGGCAGTTGTATGAATAACGCTTGCGGTTGCACGTTTTATTCGGAACCACCGACACAAGAAACCCTTAACAAGTACGGTATAAACGAAGAAGAATACAATGAAATTTGTGAAAAATTGGAAAGTGTTCTTCACGTTTTTTCTTGCGGGTGGTGCAGTTAAAGAAAACATTTAAAAACATTTAAAAACAAACGATATGGGAAATTTAAAAAACACAAAGGATTACAAGGAATTTGAAGAACTTGGATACAAGTTGCTACATCCAATCAATGAAGAAGAAACCAAAAAGAAAATTTTGCACCTTTACAAAGATGGAAACTACGTGGCATCCATTAAGCGTGCGGGTACGGGAAAGTTTTCCTTCAAAAGAAAAACCTATGATGATAAAAAGGAACTTTTGGAAAGCATTTTGAAACACAACCAAAACCTTGAATTTGGTGCAAGAACATACGACCCGGATATGAGGGATGATTACCGAACCGATATACGTATTCACGAAACCATAAAAAACTTTGGTTTTAAAAGCCCCCAATGGAGTGGAAACAAACTTGTGGCGAATGGCATTTTGGGTATGCAATACGGGACCATATACGATCAACAAAGATTGGCTGTGGACGCAAACTCTTGGATAAACTTGTTTGAAGAAGACGATTGCAAAACAGATGAAATTAAGTGTGCAAGCATTAGGTCAATGTTGTTTGCCTTGTACGCTTCCAACATCTCCAAGTTGTGCGAGTTGCTTAAAAACACAGGCAAGTTGTCACAGCTGAAGGACATTAAGGTAAACCGCCTAAATGAAAAAACAATGGAGATGGAAGAAATTAGTATGCTTGATAACATTAAATCTATTCTTGAAAAGGGAATTGAAATCTTAAACCAAAAATAGTAAAATTATGAAGAATTTAAATGACATTGTAGAAAATTATGAAAAAGACGAATGGGATGTTTTTCTTGATGATAGGTTTGGTTCAAGACTTTGCCAATTTTTAACCGATGAACAAGTTGAAAAAATTGGGTTTGTTATCAAAGAAGAATACAAAGGAAAGCGTCAAATAAAGGAGTGGACACGTGAAAATATTCTTGCCCAATTAAAGGAAGATGTTGATTTTGGCTTTGAAAAGGCTCTTGATAAACGTGGCATTTCATCCAATTTAATGTTTGAAGTTGTTAAGAGATGGAACAAAGTTCTTGAAGAAGGACTTGAAAATTACGATAGTTATGAAATGTACGGGCTTCCTTTGTTTAAGGCAACCGCCGTTAAATACGGTTGGAAAAACCCAATTGGTGACGACACCGGTAGTGAATCTTACTATAACTAAATTCAGTAAAAATGAAAAAAGTTAAGCAAATTAAGGTGTTGGTTGAAAATGGTGCAGATATTGTTAAAGAACAATTTGAAACCATTGCCCAAAACTATCAATCAGGTGTTACTATTATAATGCCAAGCCCAAGCAAAATTGGAGACCGTATAGCGGAAATTGTGTTATCAAAGTCAAAAAATTCACGATTGGCAAAAGGAACCATATCAGAACTCACCACAAAGGAAGTTGATGAAATTGTGTCGGATAAAGGTTCCGCCTTTATGCGGTTTTATGGGAACAACTTTGGAGAAGCATACAACAAGTTAACCAAATTCCTCAACGATATGAATACAAAAAACAACGGTGTTTATTCAAGGCATTTGGTAAAGGATGTTGAAATGAGAAATGTTTTGACACTCTCCTTGGAAACCACCGCTACCAAATATGCCAAAAAAACAAAACTTATGGCAAATGCCGATGTGTTGGTTATTGATAATGGGAACGATGCAACAAGCATCAAGGAACTTTGCAAGACTATGTTGGACACCTATACACCAAAAAGCATTACCATATTAACATTGTTACCAAAGACAAACTAAAATAATATAAAACTGATAAGAATTATGACATATATTAAAACCACAGACGAATTTTCAATAAGCAAACTTTTGTTTAAGCCAATTGTTGATTTTGATTGCCTAACCATTACAAAAGATGATTTAAAAAAATGGTATGGTGAAGTAAAGGATAACATTGATTTATCTGTTTGCGACCACGAATATGACAATTTTAAAGACCCAAGTGTTTTGTATGAACGAAAAGGAGATATTCTTCCTTTTGACGATTTTGCAAAAAGCATTATAGAAAAATACAAATTTAGAAAAAATCAGTTTGTTAAAAAAGAATACAACAACGGTATAGGGTTGTATGTTGCCATTTACAAGGACAACACCATTGCCGAAATGCTTGACGTTGATATGCGTATGAACGGATACTTTATATCAAAAAGCGAAGAAAAAGAAAATGTTGTGCATTTGTTTTTTGAGCCTTTAATTCAAGCAAAGGTGAACGACATTGTGTTTGAAAGAGATTTTATTTATCATTACACACCATACAACAAAGTTGAAACCATATTAAAAGAAGGTTTAATACCAATGGGAGGTGAAAACCAAGTTAATCCAGTTTACAAATTTCCACCAAGAGTGTATTTTACCTTGTTTGAAAACAATGGACTTGCGAACTCGTTAAGAAATAATCTTGTTAAAAACGGCATACCAACCGAACCACACTACATGCTTTTAAAAATTGATATTCGTGATTTGAAAAACGATATTGATTTTTACTTTGATGCGTATTGTGTCAATTGTGTGTTTACCCCAAACCTTATTTTGCCAGAATATATAAAAGAATTTAAAGAAGGTTACTTGTTGGGTGGCGATAAGTTTAAAGTTGTTAAACGATTTGATTAATTTAATAATATGAAAAAGTTTATTGTTTTTGCATAAGGTAACGTATTTTAATTGGGAACCTGTTGAATATGGGATAGAGGTGTGTAGTACGCCAACGGTTTTAACCGTGAAATGGGTTTAATATTTTTATATGAAATTCATAATTATGGATATAGTTGTTTTGTTTTCAAACAAAGGTGATGATGATTGCCAACGTTTGCGTGTTTTGTGGGACGGTTTGCCCAATGTCACCGTTTTTGAACTAACAGGTGATATGTGTATGGAAGATGTGGAAAGTGCCACAGAAACCGCCCTAAACACACCCTGCGACATTTTAATTGTTTGCGGGCATGGCACGCCATTCGGTTTGCTTTCGCCCAATTGGGACTACTATGTTGTACACGAATACAACTGCAGTGTCTTGAACCAAAGAACAACCGTTGGGTTGTTTTGCCACGCCACCAACTTTGCCACAACAAACAGGCTAAACGGGTTTTACACCGATATGTTTGTGTCCAACATAAACGAAGCAAACGATTATTGTGTTGAATGCACTTTGGATGAAATAGAAACACAAAACACCCAATTTTTCTTAAAGGTGAGACAACTTATTGAAAACAGCACCCCTTTGGAAAATTGGAAATACTATATGGATATAGATAGTTCGGATGTTGCTCGATTTAACGCAGGCAACGTGCAATATTTTAATTGGGATAACGAAAATTTACAAGCATGAAAAAGAATGTAAGGTTGGGTGTTTTTGAAACCAACAGCTCAAGTGAACACTCATTTGCGGTAATAAACCTTGACAAGTTTAGAAAATGGAAAAACGGTGAACTTGTCGGACGTGTAATAAGTACGCAAGAAGCCAAGAATTGTTGGGGCAACTTTTGGAGTGAAATGCTTTCGCTTGAATTTACCGATGACTTGCAAAAAGCCAAATTGGAAAATGAAAGCATGTTTAAAAGCAACATTGCCAAATGTCTTGAAAAAAAAGAATTGTACAAGCAAAGGTGCTTGGAATATGTTCCAAAACTTCAACGCCAACTTACCAAAGAAGAATTGGCTGCACTTTCCCCCGAAGAAAAGGAACAATACTATGACGATGAGTATATGGACAAAATTCACAAGTTTGACGAATCCGAATACAACAAGGAAAAGGAAATGTTGGAAAGCATGAAGTTTGAGGATTTTGATGAACACTTTGGCAAGGTTGAGTGCGGCTTATGGTGTACCTTTGAAGAGTTTTGGGATAGTTGGATTAAAAACAACGATTGCTACTCCCCCTTTGAACACGATGACACAACAAACAACGTCCACATTATTGGGAAATATTATCATTCTTAAAAAACAACAAAATTATGAAACAACAAGTAAGAAAAGGAATTTTTGAAACAAATTCATCATCAACACACACATTGTCTCTTTACAACAAAAAGGAATGGGAAAAGTTAAGAAACCGAAACGATGTTTGGCTTGATTTTTATGGCAAGCGTGAAATAATCACAAGGGAACAAATTGAAAATTCAAAATCCTACAAAGGGTTTATAGCCAACAACTATCCAGATTTTGACAACCTTAATGATTCAGTAAAGCAAGATGCGTTTGAGGAATACTTGGCAGAAGAATCCTTGTATGATATTGACACACTAACCGATGAGTTTGAGGTTTTGACAGTGGATGTACCCGATAGCGAATACATTGCGGTTTCCCTTTTCGGTGAAGATTAAACAAAAGGAAATATGAAACAACAAGAAAGAAAAGGAATTTTTGAAACAAATTCATCATCCACCCACACATTATCCCTTTACAACAAAAAGGAATTGGAGGTGTTAAGAAACCGAAACGATGTTTGGCTTGATTTTTATGGCAAGCGTGAAATAATTACAAGGGAACAAATTGAAAATTCAAAATCAATCCTACAATTAAAAACAAGGCATTATGAAACAGTTATCGTGCGGAATAGTTTTAAAAACTAACAAGGGTTATCTTTTGTGCCACCCAACGGGAAGAAATGAACCCGTTTTTGACATACCCAAAGGGTGCAAGGAAGAAAACGAAACCGAATGGGAATGCGCAACAAGGGAACTAAAGGAGGAAACGGGGTTGGTGTTAACACCGCAAAACACAACTTACATAACAAACCTCGGAAGACACAAATACATAAAAGGAAAGAAAGATTTACACCTGTTTTATGTTGAAATGAAAGATGATGTTCAATTAAGCCAACTTTCTTGCACTTCCCTAATAGATGGGTCCAACAAACCTGAAGTTGATTACTATGTTTTTGCAAGTGATTTTAGACAATGCTTTCCATCCTTGCAAAAGGTGTTAAACAGCATTGATTTTTGAAGTTTTTTATTATATTATAATTAAAACAATTAAAACCAAACCACTATGAAAGATGTACCAAGCATTAAAATGGAAGTTAATATCCCCGGTGAACGAATAATGTCCATTATGATGGATTCTTATGAATCCATTGGAAAAGAAATGGAAAAATCCGTTAAGGAAACTATGTGGAAGTTCCACACGGGCGAACTTAAAATAGATGTTAGCGATGTTGTTGAACAAACAATGAGATCATCTATTGAAACTTTAATTAAGGATGTTGTAAGGAAAGTGTTTTACGAGCAAACAAAGGACGGTAGTGAAATTAGAAGTCTTCTTGAAAATCTTGCAAAAGAAACAATAAGAAAAGCGGTTAAAGAGCAACCGTATCAACTTTAACACATTTAGGCAACAAACTATGAGAGTTTATCTTGCAAGCCCGTTGGACGAAAAGTTTCGCCCCTATATAAGAAAAGCCGAGTGCATACTAAAGGAAAAGGGGATGGATGTTTATGTTCCATTGGACCACGTCATTGCAAACGCTTGGGACTACCCCAACAATGAATGGGGTCTTATGGTGTTTAACAACGATGTATCCGCAATAGATGATGCCGATATTGTGGTGTCCCTTTCCTTTGGCAGAACCCATATAACAAGCGGTACATCTTGGGAATGCGGCTACGCCTTTGCAAAGGGCAAACGAATAATTTTGGTTGAAATAAACATAGATGAAACCGAAGACTTTATTATGAGTTTAATGTTGGCAAACGGCAGGTATGCAACGGTTAAAGGGTTGGAGGGACTTTCCAACTATGACTTTGAAAAAATGCCAAAAGCAAGAACAAACACTGAACAAAAATGAAAACCGATTTGCATTTTGGAATAGATATGGATGGTGTGTTAAGGGACATTCTTTCAAAAATGACAGAATTATACAACAACAGGTTTCAAACAAGTATCACCATTAACGATTACAAAACCTATGACCTAAATTCCTGTTTTAGGGAACTAAAAGACCCCTATGCGTGGTTTTTTGATTTAATGTCCTATGAAACATTTTACCAAGCATTGCCTTATCCAAACGCAGTGGAAGCAATGCAAAAAATACACGATATTGGAAGGGTGACGGTTATAACAAAGCAAACAAACATTGGGTCAATGGAACACACCGTTAAGTGGTTGTACAAAAACAAAGTGCCGTTTGATGATATTCTAATTGTAAAAAACGATAAAGATGTTTTTACATCATCGTTTGACTATTTTGTTGATGATTACATAAAAAACATAATGGGGTCAAAAGCGTGTTCAAACATTCTAATACGCCAGCCATACAATTTGGGCGTTGAACTTCCAAAAAACGTACTTGTAAAAGATAGCCTTTATGAATTTTCTAAAATGTTTAACTAAAAATAAAATTTATGAAAAAAACAAAAACATACACAAAAATAAACACCTTGTACAAACGTTACAAAAACTTAAACAAGGTTGAACTTCCAAACAAGGATTGGAAAATATTTCAAAACAAAATAATGGTTGGCGAGTTCTCCGACCAAAGCATTGAATATTTGCAAGACCTAAAGTTTGATTGTTTTTGCAAAATAGATGGAACCAACACAAAGATTGTGTACTACCCATCAGAACAAAGAATTACCTATGGCGGTAAAACCGACAACGCAGACCTTGCAATGCACAACAAAATTATGCCGGGTATTTGTGAAAGAATACTTCCCAAGTTGAAGGAACTTTACCCTGTTGAATCCGCAAGGTTTGTTCCCGCTTTAAACGATAGCAAGCAAATTGAAGGCAGGTTGGTTGTTGCCAATGACAAAGAATACTATGTTTTTGACAACAAGGAATTGCCTTGCAGAAACGGGTTGTGGGGTGTTGAATTCGTGGAATCACCCGTTTACATTTACGGTGAACTTTTTGGTGGCAAAGTGCAAAAGGGCGGTAACTATTCAAAGGATTTAAGGTTTAGTGTCTTTGATATTTGTCAACAAGGATGGTGGTTGCCTGTTGACCTTCTTACAAAAACTGTTAATGACCTTGGGCTTGATATGGTTCCCTACTATGGGCAACTAACCATATTGGAAGCCGAAGAAGTTGTTAGAAGGGGTTTCACAACAATGGTGGATTCACCTGAAAACCCAAACTATTTGGAGGAGGGTTTGGTGGCAAGACCCGTAACACCTATAAAAGATTCAAGGGGTGAAAGGGTTATAGTAAAAATAAAACACGAAGATTACGCATCCTTGGATGCCGCAATTGAAAAGATTGGGGTTGATGAATATACCAAGTTTGCGCAATGGTATAAAGAAAACGAAAACCTTTTTGAATAAAATTATGAAGAAAATTTTAATTTTAATCGCATTGTGCTTTTTGCTATTGTCTTGCAAACACGTTTTTGTTCGCCAATTTGGTGCAAACGAAACAATAAATCTTCCAACTGGAATGAAATTGGTCGAAGCCACTTGGAAGGAAAACAACCTTTGGTATCTTATTGAACCTATGGAAGATGACTATGTTCCAAAAACAAAGGTTTTTATTGAAAATTCAAACGCAGGCATGATGGAGGGAAAGGTAACATTTGTAGAAACACGTTAAAATGAAATGCCAACTTGATATAGAAAGTTCAATAAGTTCCTGTTCACGAAAACAAAAAGTTAGTGAACAAGAACTTATTGAACTTATGAAAAAGGAAATGTTGTTGTTTGATTCTGTTGAAGAATATCTTGCTTGGCTAAATGTTTGGTTTAGAAAAACATACGAACCTTTGCCTATAAGAACATACATATTTAACAATGGTGTAAAAGTATTATGAAAAGATGTAACTCGGATAAAATTCCAATGATGGTTGATATGGTTAAATACGGTGAAGTGTTTGGTGTTACCATTGCAAGCAGCAGAAGGTCGGACTACACCCATGACTATGAGCGTATGGACTTAACACCCGATGAAATAAAGGATTTTATTGATAAAGGGATTGATATGAAAACACTTAATATGGAAAATGAACCAACACAAGAAGAAACCCCAAAACTTGCATTGGATATAGCATCAAAAACAGTGGGGTTTGACGTTAAACCAATGGCTTTGGAAGATATTCCAAAACACCTTGAAGAATTTCTTACAAAGGCTCTTGGAAGAAAGGTGACCATTGAAGGAGATAACCCCCTTGTGGATGGAATAACGGTAACAATAAAAAACGAACAACAAAAATGAAACACATTAAAAAGACGTATGAATTTTGTAACTCAGAAGATTTTATAAAGAATAAATTGCATTCTAAACTTTCACAAATTGATTTTTCAAAGTTACCATTGGATGTTGTTAAAAGGCAAACAAAAAATTTGTCACTATATAACACGCACAAAGTGTTTGGAAATCCATTAAGCGGTAACATAGGTCAATGTTGTTGCTTGTTAGAAGGAATAACAAAAACGTTTCCTCTTGCTGTTGTTAAAAGACACATTGAAAAAAAGTACGAACCATCCATTAAATACAAGGCATTGCCTGAACACATAAAACAATTGCTTGGGGAGACGAAATGGCTGTGGAAAATAGCATCATCACCCATAAACGCTTTTAATAGTGTTGTTTCGTTTTATGATCTTGAAGATTGGCAATTTCAAATACACAACAATCCCGATGGTACGCAAACACACGCCATAGTTATTATACCGGATATAGATGAAAACATTTTGCTTATGGATAAAACTATGGTTTGTTTTGGCTATTATAGGTCATGTAACATCAGTGTAAAATCATTGTTTCCTTCGGTTAAAAACATGGATATGTGGGTTGTTTTGCAATATGAACAAAAAATACAGGAATTTGTAAACAATAAAATAAGAAAAGAAGATTACTTGTATCACGTTTCACCAAGTTATCTTGAACACAAAATTTTAAAAAACGGACTTGTTCCAAAATCAAAAAACAAACAATTTAATTTTCCAGATAGGATTTACATGCTTATGGGCGGTGTTGATGATGTAAAATACGGGTTAAGAAGGGTTGCCAATATGTTGTACAACACAAAGGAGTTACATGGCGATAACAAATTTGTTATGGACAATGAATATATATCTTACAAAATAGATATATCTAAAATACCAAGCAATGTAAACTTTTCAATAGATTACAATTTTTTACCGTTATCTATTTTCACTGCAGATAACATTCCTCCAAAAGCATTGGAAATTATAGATAGATACACAATAGATTAAGCATTATGGCTGATACAAAATTAAGCACAAACGAAATAATGCTTCTTATTGTTGGCAACCCTATGTGGTGCAACATAAGAACCGATATTGTTATACCCAACCTTTCTTGGGGCTTGCTAAACCACGAGGCTGATTTGGCGATAATTGGCAAAAGCGGCTACCTTACCGAAATTGAAATAAAAAGGTCGTTTCAAGACTTAAAAAAGGATTTTGAAAAAAGGGTGTTCCACAAAGACGATAAAGTTAGCAAGTTTTATTTTTGCTTGCCCGCCTCCATAAAGGAAAAGGCAAACAAATTGTTTTTGGAACGCGATGAACAATTAAGCGATTTGTATTGGGGTTGGAAAAACAAATCGGACGACCTTTACTACACCCCAGCCGTTATATGGTATGATGACGAAGGCAATTTGGAATTTAACAAAGGCTGGAGTTGTGTGGGTGGAAGAAAGTTGTTTATGGAAGAAATAAACAAAATTACACGATACTTAAGCATAAGGTATTGGAACCTTTTAAGCAAAACAACAAATGGTACAATAATCAAAAAAATTTGAAATATGAAAAATACTATTAGACAAAACGTTTTTGAAACAAACAGTTCAAGCACCCACACAATTTCCATATCAAGGAACTTTGACGCAACCAAATACCAATTTCCTAAAACACTTGTTTTCCAAGGAGGCGAATTTGGTTGGGAAGTTAAAATTTACGATGATGTTGATTCCCGTTGCAGGTATCTTTACACCGCCTTGTGTTCCATTTACGAGGGCAACGAATTGGAAGCAAAAAAGAAACACATAGAGGAGGTGCTTCAAAAATACGGTGTGGTTGCCGCATTCGCCAAGTTTGAATATTATGATGATGGCTATATTGACCATTATAGTGGAACAATAGAACTTATTAACTATGTTTTTGAAAACGAAAACAACCTTTTAAACTACCTTTTTGGGGATACCTTTATTTACACCTATAACGATAATATGGATAGGGAAGACCAACCCGAAATTCGTGGAGGTGATTATGAAGAAATTTACAAAGGTAACTAAAAATAAAATTGATATGAAAAAAGTTTTGTTTATTATAGATGCCCAAAACGATTTTTGCTCACCCAACGGTTCCCTTTCAACAAAGGAAGCGGAAGAGGTTGTTGCAAAAATACCAAAGTTTGTTCAAGAAAACAATTTTGATGTTATTTGCGTCACTATGGACTACCACGATAAAAACTATTTAAGCACCCACGAGGGGAAATGTTTGCCGGTTGAACATTGCATTGCCAACACGTGGGGTTGTGACTTAAATTCTGGTATTGACAATTGCTTGAAGGAACTTCGTTACAAGGATTTGGTTCTTATATCAAAAAACACTTTTGGCATAAGTGCGTCTTCAATGAACAACCTTGTAAAAAAGTTGGAAGGAGAAGATGTTGAATTTCACCTTGTGGGCTTTTGCACAGATATTTGTGTCATAACAAACGCACTTTCGTTAAGGACAAACTTCCCTGAAAGCGATATAATTGTACATAGCGAATATTGTGCAGGCACAACCCACGGTAAACATTTTATAGCATTATCGGTTATGGAGTCTTGCCAAATAGAAATTGATAAGGATTAACCATTAAAAACCAACAAATATGATTAACAGCATATTGGATACCGACCTTTACAAGTTTAGTGTGTCTTACGCCTACTTTAAACTTTACCCTTTGGCGGAGGGAACTTTTGAGTTTAAGGATAGAAACAATGAAGATTTAAGAAAATGTACATCATTTGTTAATTGTATGCAATCAGCACTTGTAGATTTGCAAGACTTGCAATTGGATGACAACGAATTGAAATGGTGTGTTAAAAACATTCCCTACATACCGCAAAACTATTGGGAATGGTTAAAGGGGTTTAGGTTTGAACCCGATAGGGTAAAAATGGAGTTGGATGAAAACGGTGTGTTTAGATGCACGGTTACCGATAAACTTTACAAAGTAACCCTTTATGAAATTGCCATACTTTCCTTGTTTTCGGAAATAAGAAACATTTACCTTGTGGATAAATCAAATGTGGTTGGCGATAAAGTTAATATTGTTGACTATGTAAGGGAAACAACACGCTCAAAAATGAAACTTGCAAGCCAAAATCAAATACGGTTCAGCGAGTTTGGAACAAGAAGACGTTTTAGTTCAAGAATACACGAAATTGTTTTGAATGAAATAAAAAGCACATCCAAAACGTGTGTGGGTACGTCCAATGTTTACTATGCAATGAAACACAATATGAAGCCTTGCGGCACATTTCCCCACGAATGGGTAATGTTCCACGGTGCCGTTTTCGGTTACAAACGTGCAAACTATTTGTCCTTGGAAGATTGGATAAAGGTGTATGATGGCAATCTTGGAATTGCCCTTGTTGATACCTACACAACCAAATCGTTTTTGCATACCCTTACAAGAAAACAAGCAATGCTTCTTTCAGGTTTTAGGCAGGATAGCGGTGATGAATTTGAAGTTGGCGAAATGATTATTAACCGCCTAAACGAATTTGGCATAGACGCAAAAACAAAAACCATTGTGTTTAGCAACGCATTGGATATGGAAAAGGCAAACAAAATAAACGACTATTTTAAGGATAAGGTTAATGTTTCGTTGGCATAGGAACCAACCTAACTTGTGATATTAACCTTAAAGATTACAAACCTTGCAACATTGTTATGAAACTTATGCGTTGCAGAATTTCACCAAAAGATGAATGGGAAAACTGCATAAAGTTATCGGATGATTTTGGAAAGCACATGGGTGATGAAAAAGAAATAGAAATTGCAAAGCACCAATTACACTTATAAATATTATAAGATAAAAATGGTGTTGATACCGAATTATGATAATTTTGGAAAACAGAGAAGCGAAAACCGCCTCCTTTTGCAACAATGATTTAAAACATTTAATTGAATTTACCAATGTTGTGGTTTTGGTGGATGATGAGTGGATAACAATTTGTCCAACGTCAAATGACTATGTTTTTCTTAAAACCAGAACAAGCGAAACCACAATTGTAAGAACGGATACCATTTTTAACCCCTATGTTTCGTTTGTTTATGATGTAGAAGAAACAACAGATGTTATCGAACCTGATGATGAAGAAAGTGCGCTTCCCAATAACATAATTTATATAGACGGTAATCGTGAAGATGAATATCTTCCCATACACATTGACCCAATTCCTGTTGAAATGGATGATGTTGTGCCCAATGATTTTGGTGGTGTTACACCAATAAATGTTTCAAATATTTCACGTCCGTAAAAATCTTGCATTTGGTTTAACCTTTAACTTTAATTTTTATGAATAGCCTCAAAGAAACTTTTGATAAATTGGCAAACGATTATATGGAATGCTTTATTCAAAAGTATTTCACTTTTAGTGATTGTTCACGACTTGAAGGTTACTGGGTTGCCGATGAACCCGGTGGTATGTTAGAAGTTGGTGATTACTACTTTAATTATGACACAATTAGGTTTTGTGTAGATTATAATGTGGATTACGACACCCTTATAAAATGGTATGACTATTGTTTGCGTGTTGGTATGCTTGACCAAACTTTGCCAACACCCAATATTAAATCTTGGGTTACCGGTTGTCCAGCCTATAATGAAAAAGAATTATCAAAGTTGGAAACCCTAAAATCAAGAATAGAAGCGCAAAAAGAAGAATTAAAAGAATACATTAACCAATTAAAAAACAAGGAAATTTGATTAAACTGGATATATGTAAAATATATCCAATTGTTGCCAACAACATTGTTAATAACTTTTTTGTAAAAATGGTTGCACATATAAAACATTTTATATTTTGCGGTGTAATTTAAAACAATAAAAATGATAAAAGATATTTCCTATTGCAGTTACGAAACTTGCATGTTGTTAAAGAAAAAAGGTTTTAACGAGCTTTGCCATGACTTTTATTGTGATGCCTATTTGTGTAACGGTGAATACATAAGTGTTGACCACATACATGAATACGAAGATGAAGGAAAAGAACTTACAACAAAGCACGGTGGCATGTTTTGTGACCATACCAACACCAATCAAGAAGAGTGGATGGATGAAAAAGCATGTTCGCTTGTACCCCAACAAGTTGCCGCAAAGTGGTTGCTTTTGCGTACAAACACCCATATAATAGTAAACCCCTACGTCACGCAAAATGGTATTTTTTGGATGTGCGAATTGGTGGAAACAAGAAAAGAACCAAACGATATGGGCATTTATAAAAAAATGACAAAACTCGGTTTTACAACACCTGAATTGGCTTATGAATTTGGAATAAACGAATTGACAAAAACTTTGTAATATGAAAGAGTACACAAATGAAATATATCCAATTGCCCTTGTTTTATCATACACGCCAGATGACATAAACAACAAATACACTCTTGTTTCAGGCGAAGCGGTTCAATTCAAAAAAGAAGCAAAGGCAACAACCGATTTTTTAACAACAAAGGAACTTTGGGGTCACAAAATGGCGGTGGGTGTTATATTTAACACAAAGCCCACACACAGAACCATTGCCCATGAATCCCAACATGTTTTAAGGTTTATGATGGAACTTGGCGTGGATGTGCGTCTTGATGATTGTTCCGATGAGGCTTGGGCGTATATGGCTGGGTGGATTGCCGATTGTATGTACGATTTTGTTGAAACCACCTTGTGCAAACCCCCCGTTGTTTTGCCAAGCGATATGGATGAACAATGTGTTGGACTTTGCAACACTCTTAACAAATTGCCCGGTGTAACCACTTTTGAGTCTTGTTGCGGACACAACAAATATCCGTTTCGTGTTTGGTTTCGTTGCACAAACATTAACACAATAAGCCGTCTCGGAAGATGTGTTGAAAAAAATTATTCGGATGGCAATTGGCAAATACTTGTGGATTCTTGCGACATTAACCCCTACGGGGTGTTTTATATTGAAACAAAAGAAGTTTTGGATAACGAAACACTTAACGAAAGCCTGTGTGGATTAATAAAAAACATCAATTATTGGTTTGGTAAAGAATTTGATGAATACTTTAAAAACGAAGAATAAGATGAAAACCTTTATTATGTGCATTGGTTTACCGGGATGCGGTAAATCCACTTGGTGTTTGCAACAAGAAACCCTTTATGGAACCGTTTCAATATCAACCGATAAAATTCGTAAGGAACTTTATGGCAGTGAAAGCGAACAAGGTGACCCAAACAAGGTGTTCAAAATTGCAAAGGATAGGGTTGTAAACGGTTTTGAAATATTTGATACGGTCATATTGGATGCCACCAACATTCAAAAGAAACACAGGATGCATTTTATAAAAGCAATAAAGCAAAGTGTCAAGGGTGTTGTTGTAAAGGCTTTTTGGTTTGCTGTTCCTGTAAAAGTATGTAAAGAAAGAAACCTTCAAAGAAATCGTGTTGTACCCGAATATGTTATAGATAAAATGTACAAATTGTTTTCGCCACCGGGCAAGGAAGAAGGGTTTGATGAATTTGCAATTGTTATTTGTTATGATAATCCCACATCGCAAAACGCAACAATTCAAAAGTTTTTGGAGGTTGCGGATTCCTTCGACCAACAAAACAAGCACCACACGCTTACTCTTGGCGAACACGTCAGGAAAGCAAATGAATACGTAAAGGAACATGGTGGAAGCGATATTCTTTGTACAGCCGCCTTGTTGCATGATGTTGGAAAACTTGTAACGGCATCCCACAAAAACTCAAAAGGCGAAATAACCGATGAACTTCATTATTATCAACACCATTGCTGCGGTGCATACGAAATTCCCTTTTATTTATTTGGCGATATAAGCCTTTCGGTAGACGATATTGTTTACATTGCAAACCTTGTTTACTACCACATGCATCCTTTAAGGGAATGGAAAAGCGATAAAAAAAGAAAAAAGGACGAATCCCTTTTGTCAAAAGAATTTTTAAAAGACCTTTTGTTACTAAACGAAGGCGATGTATATGCGCACTAAAACAACAAACAAAAACAAATATGGATAAACTATCTGAAATTGCAAAAACCAAAGATACCGATAAGAAAATTGGCGAACACGGCTATACAAAATGGTATGAACCATTTTTCGCAAAATATAAAAAACCAAAAATTTTTGAAATTGGCGTGTTTAACGGTGGCAGCATATATATGTACAACGATTACTATAATGGTGATTGTGAAATTTGGTGTGCCGATATTTATGACAAATCAAATCTTTTTAAGGATATGCCAAACGTGCATTTTGTAAAACTTGACCAATCAAGTCGTAACGATTGGGATAGGTTCCTAACTGAAATTGGGGACTTAAAATTTGACATAATATTGGATGATGGTTCCCACCAACACCAGCATCAAATGGTTACTTTATCAAAATTGCACAAAAACGTTAGTAAAAATGGCATATACATTCTTGAAGATTTGCACACAAGTTCATGGGGTCTTTCCAATTGCGCACAAACACCTCTTGCTTATTTGTCGTTTTTTAACTTTTTAAGTTCACCATATCTTGATGAAAACGAAAACAATGAACTTAAGAAAAATATAAGGGATGTACAAATACTAAACATAAAGTCGGGCGGAAACACAAACACGGACTATAACCAAAGAAGCATAACATCCATTATAACATTTAATTAGCATATCCAAACTTTGTTAAAGAAACATTGTTTAAGTAAAACATCGTTTAATGGAACCTTCAGTTAATAACTTTGTTAATAACTTTTTCAACATTTTGGTTACACATATAAAAAAATTTGTATTTTTGCGGTGTAATTAAACAATAAAAATATGGAACATGTTAAACGTATTTCTGAAATTGTAAACGAATCGGTATCCGATACAATTAAACGTATTGGCATAATAACCGAAATGGCAATTCCACTAAAGAAATATAAAGAACGTGTTGATGGGTTAAGATTTCAACTTGTTGAAAATTGGTGTTTGTGTAAATATTGCCAATTGTTTGATGTTACGAATTTAAATTTTAAACATTGGTTAAATGAATTAAAAGCAAGCATAGATAATTTAAAATTTCTTAATATAAAAGATGGTATCAATAAAGAAAAAACATTAAAAAATATGTTTATATCTGATTATGATTATAAAGATTGTAATATGATAAGACGTATTATGGCTGGAAAATTTAAAAAAGAAAACATTTTGGATACAGAAAAAAAAGAAGAAATTTGTTTGGCATTTACTAATGACATAGATAATATCATAAACACGATTTCAAATGATGATATTATTGTTGATGAATACTTGCAAAAAACATTTAAACTTGCATAACATCAACAAAATAAAAAACAATACTTAAAATTTTTATTATATTATAAAATAGCAACCCCGTAAAGAAGTTCACTGCAAGTGATTGAACAACAAGGCTTCTTGAAACGGGTAAACGTCAAAAACAAAAAAAACAAAGAAAAATGATTGACGAGTTAAAAAAGGAACTTCTTAACGAAGAAAACAATGTTAGCATCTCCGAAAACGGTGCGGTTATGTACAGAACAACCGGCAAGAACCTTCTTGACCTGTATTGGAAATCCCCAAGTATGCGTGCCATTAAGCCCGTTGACTTGAAAAAAGGCGGTTTGGATGGCGAATTGTTTGGCGCATACACTGAAAACAAGGAGTTGTTCTTGAAATTTTTGTTTTACCTTCGCGACATCCGTGGTGGAATGGGTGAAAGAAATTCGTTTAGAAACTACTATTTGTGGTTGCTTTCAACCGATCCGAAAAATGCGATAAACCTTTTGCCCCTTGTACCAGAATATGGAAGATGGGATGACCTTGTTTGGATCCTTTGCAATTATTGCTTTGAAGATGCCGACTATATTCGTTTCTCCATTGCCAAATTAATTGGCGAACAGTTGCAAAAGGATATCGAAAACTATCCAAACAATCTATCCCTTTTGGCAAAATGGTTACCAAGCATTAATGCGGGAAAAGAATCAAAATCCGAGGCAAAGAAACTTATCTTTTGGTTAAACAACGCAGGGTTTTCAATGCACGAAGCCGAATACAGAAAGGTTTTGTCCAAATTAAGAAAGGGACTTAAAATTGTTGAAACCGATATCGCCTCCAAAACTTACGGTAACATTAATTACGAAGCGGTTCCTTCTGTTGCTAACACATATTACGCAAAATTGTTTTTGAAATATGATACAGAAAGAAGAAAGAAATTTTTGGAAGCCCTTGCAAATGGCGAAAAGAAAATTAACGCATCAGCGGTGTTTCCACACGACATTTACAAAAACATTTCCCTTTATCCAAACCGAGAAGAAGTAAACGCAACCTATGAGGAAATGTGGAAGGCACTTCCAAATTTTGTAAACGGTGATTCAAAAACATTGGTTGTTCGTGATGGCAGTGGTTCTATGACAACAACCATTCCCAACTCAACCACAACCGCCCTTGATGTGGCAAGTGCGTTGTGTGTGTATTTTTCAGAAAAGTTAACGGGTGAATTTAAGGACAAGTTCATTACGTTTAGCAGCCATCCCGATTTGGTTGATTTAAGCAAATGCAAATCCCTTTATGAAAAAAAGAGAATGCTTCGCAATTTCAACGATTGTTCAAACACAGATATTGAAAAAACCTTTATGCTTGTTTTGAACACCGCTGTTAACAACAATATGAAACAAGAAGACTTGCCCGACCAACTTCTTATCGTTTCCGATATGGAGTTTGACTACGCAACCAATATAGGCAACAACTATTATGACCATTCAGGTTTTAATGCCAAAATGAAAAACCTCTTTTATTCCATTGGCGAAAGGTTTGCCGAAAAGGGTTACAAATTGCCTAAACTTGTTTTTTGGAATGTAAACTCCAGAACAAACAGCATACCCCTTACCCAAAACGAAAACGGTGTAATCCTTATTAGCGGTTACTCGGTTTCCAATTGCAAAATGGTGTTAAGCGGTGAACTTGACCCCTACAAGGCTCTTTACGAACAACTTATGGATAAGAGATACGAATCCATTAAGTACATCTAAACACTATTTATTTGTGTTAAATATTTTGCCAAGTCAAACCCCCAGATTCTTTGAATTTGGGGGTTTTGCTTTTCTTGTGTGTAGTTTATCCAGAATTGTATAAAAGTTGCGTAAAAGCCAAATTTGCGGTTTTGGCAAATCCATAGTTTTTAATGGTTATAAATACAGGGAGATGTATGCAACAATATATCGCACATATATCCTTAACTATGGAAATACATTGGAAGGAAAACATTTGGGAAAACCCATTTAACTGTCACGAAACCTCATATCTATGCCCCGTAAAGTTAAACGGGGATGATGAACTTTTGCTTGACATTTTAAACAATTCGGGTTACACCGCAGGATACGCCACTTGCAAGGACGCATTTGGGTATGGCATATTTGAATGGACTTGCAAGTTTCCAATGGGAAGCAACCTTGTGTTTGGTTTTGGCTTAATGGATGAAAACAACAAAATAAATTGTGTAAGTTGTTGTACTCAACACAAAGATGCGTGTTTTTTAAAATCGAAAGCGTTTCCAAATTTTTATTTAGATAACAAAGATGTTGTGATTAAAGGAACAAAGCCTGTATGGAAATGGTTTTTAAACGAAAAAAAGACAAACTACTTTATGGTTATTTGGACACAAAATTACATAAAGGTGTTTTACAATTCCCATTGTGTAGCCGATATTGTTAAAGAAGACATTGTTGCCAAATACAGAGATTGTAAAATGAAACCCTTTATGTCTTTGGGCGTAACGTATGGGTTTAGCAAAAGCGATTACATAAAATACATATCAACGGACCAACCGTTTGTATTTAAAAATTTCAAATATACACCAATAAGTGAATAATGGCAGAAGCACCAAACATTACAAATTCTTTTTTTAATATGTTTAACGCTTACGGCGGGCAAATACCGGTAAGCGGCACATCCGTCCCCACGTTTTTTCTTGCAATGGATAAAACCAGTGATGGTGTTGTTTACAAGAAACCATCTGTAATTAGATCGGGAAAGGAAATTGTTGTAAAAGATAAAGATGGAAAAGAAACAAAAAAAGTGGAGGGTGCTGTTTATGATTTGGAGTCAAACAACATATACGCACCGTTAAGTTTGTTTTCGGATTTTAAACTTTTCCATTACAGCGGCATAACCGGTTTTATGTATCCAAACGACCCAAACTTTAGTGAAAAGTATTTTGATAACAAAAAGGCAAGAACGGGCATTATGTGGGCGGATATGGAACCAAACTACAAAAACATAATAGAAGCATACAGCGGTATAGAAGCAGGTTCCTATAAAATACAAGATTTTATTTACAACAAATACTTTAACAAAATTCCGCCAAACTACCTTATAACTTTAAGAAGGTATTCAAACGCTTGTGACGACATACCTTTTACTTTGGGTTGGGATGAGGACGTTCATTCAAAATTGTATCCAGAATCTGTTCAAATACCAATAGCAACAGCAACAACCTATATGAGTGAAATTGCCGGAAACAAGATGGAAGACGTGCTTAAATTTTCATTTGGCACAAATTGGGCTGAAAAGGAAAGTGAAATACAGGCCATATCAAGCCAAACACCCGGTGCAACCGGTTTTGGCATAGGACAAAAATTGTTTAACAACGGTGCCGGAAGTTATCACACTATGGGGGATTTTAGTGGGCATTTTAACGCAGGATTAAATGCAATGGGTACAAACTTGTTTACGGGTATGAACCTAACATACGCCCAACAAACAGTTGCCGAAGCGTATGCAGGAATAGATCCTTGGGAAAAGTTTAGCAAATACACGCAAGGTCCCGTTGATGTTGTTAAAAAAACAAAGGCAAGAGACCAAGGGCTTGAATTTACCCACGACTTTAACCTGAAGTTTGAATATGAATTGAAATCCTTAAAGTTTGTAAACCCAAAAATAGCAATGCTTGATATTATAAGCAATATGATAATGATGGGAACAAATACCGGTACTTGGTGGGGCGGTGCCACAAGGTACTACGGTACGGGCGGTGGCTATGGAAAACAAATAGGCGATTTAAGTTTGTTTGCAAAAGGTGACTATGCGGGCTATTTTAAATCGGTTGCCAATCGTATAACTGATAATCTTGATAAATTGGCAGGAGGTGAACTTGATTTTTCAATAAAAGGTGCAATTGATTTGGCTTTAAAAATTGCAAAAGGCGGACTTGCCAATATGTTGGGTTCTCTTATAAACGGTAATCTTGGCAAAATGGGTGCAACACCTCCCGCTCACGCCTTGTTAAACGGTGCACCAACCGGTTATTGGCACGTTACCATTGGAAACCCGTTAAACCCAATAGCAATGATGGGAAATATGATATGCAACAGCATAGAAGTTGTAATGGGCGAAGGACTTGGCTATGATGATTTCCCAGTAAACGTTGCGTTTACTTGTACCCTATCTCATGGCAAGCCAAGAGATGCAGGAGATATTGAAAGTATGTTTAATGCAGGCAAAGGGAGAATTTATATGTCACCCTATTTGGGAAATGGAGAAGCACCAGCAGGTGTTGATGGTGCAACCGCTGAAAAAATGAAAGAATTGTACAAACAAATAGGCAACAGAAAAGATGTCAACCATATTGGAGAAAATGTTGGCAAAAACAAGAGTATTGCTGGCGGCTATAACAAAGGAAACACCAAATTCCCGCTATTAAACAGAACAATAGACCAAGTGGTTGCCTATACAAGATAAAACAAAAATGGTGAGGTTTCTGCAAACCTCACCATTTTATTTTCTTTACCTCAAACGGGTATTGTTGCTCCTTGTACTGCTTTATTCGTTCAATACCGTGTTTGTACAAATAGTTGTAGTGTTTTCCAAACCTTAAATCATCAACAAGGTCAATTATGGTTGCCTTGTTTTTTTCTTGGTTTTCCTTATCCTTTAGCCTCAAACTTCTGCCTATTGATTGTATAACAACAAATTGGCTTTTGAAGGATTCGGTAAATATGACATTGTAAATATGGTTGACGCTAATACCTGTTGAAAATGTTTGGTAACTTGCAACAAGAACAACATCATCATAGGTTTCCATCCTTGAACGAATTTCCTCCCTTATTTTTTTGTCAGTGTTGCCATCTATGTAGTACACCCTTTTTGGGAGGTCATCGGATAGTTTAAGTGTTTCGTATATCTTTTTACCATAGTTTATCCTGTGAAAAAGAACAAGGGTGTTTTTGGTTGTTTTTCTTATAAGTTCTATTACAAAGTTAAATCTTTTATCGTTTTCAATTATGTAGTTTTTTTCAAGTTCAAAGCATTCCCTCGTTTTGTTCTTTTTCTTTAACAAGTTGTATGAATTATAAAAGTGTCCCTTTATTGTTTCATCAGTGTAGTCAAGGCGCATTTGAATTATTTTGCATTTGCTTATAAATCCCCTATCTTGAAGATTTTTTGCCTTAATCACGGTAACAAGAGGACCCATATAGGTTTGTAGTGTAAGGTAGTCTGCACTATCTTTTTTTGGCATTGTTCCCGAAACACCAAACCGGTAATCGCTATCCCAACACATTTCCAAAACCTTTTTAATAGAAGCTGCTGGAGTTCGATGACACTCATCCGTTATTACACAATCAAATTGCTTGTAAAAGTCGGGTTCCAACTTAACAAGGGATTGGTAAGTGCCAACCATAATGTTGGTGTGTTGCCTTAACTTAAAGCCGGCGTAGATTTCTTGTATGTTTAGCGGCAACCTATCGGTGCTGTAATCTTCAAAGTCCCCCGCACTTTGCATAACAAGATCCACGATGGGAACAATCATAAGAACCTTGCCATTTATTATTTTGTTATCCAAAAGGTATGCAATAACCATAAAGCATATAAGGGTCTTGCCGGCACTTGTGGCAAGTTCGCTTAAACACCTTTTGTACTTTAGGATTTTAAATGCACTTTCAATTTGGTAATCCCTTGGGGTATATTTGGAATCCTTAAAAAAGTCGTTTACCCACTCGGTAAAACTTTCTATGGTTATTTCATTATCAAAAAGGTTTTTTAGCCCGTTTATTTTTAATTCATACCCATAGGTTTTCATAGTTTCCTTTAAGTAGTAATAGGTACCGCTTGGAATGTTTCCACCCTTCATAAACTTTATTGAACCATCCCAAAGACCTTTTTTATATAAAGGATTGAAACGGTAACCGTCCACCATTTTCGTATAGGATGCCACAACTTGTTCGTATTCCTCTTGTGTGCATTCCTTTATTACAAGAAATTTCTTATCTTCACTTAATTCAACTATCATTTACATTTTACTCTATTTCAAAATCTGTAACAAGTGTAATTTTCACATCTGATAAAACTTCGTTATCAAAAAGTTCCAATTGGTTGTAAATCGTCTTATCTATGTTTTCTATTTTTGAGGTTTCGGTGAAGTTGGCAAGAAGCATAAACATTTTGCTAACGTCTTCCATTTCTATAATGTTGTTTCTAACCATCACATTGTTTTTAAGCAAGCCCTTTGTTATGCAATACTTGTTAAACTCATCCACAATGTCTTGTTTAAACGCACTTCTTAACCTTAACACAAGCCCCTTTGGATACGCATCTGGTATGGGGTTAAAGATATCGGAAACCTTTCTGTTTGGTCTGTTTGTTTCGCTTATGTTTACACCAAAACTTATGTTGTTAAGGTTGGGGCATACATTGTAGAAATACATAACCTCAACAGATGTCATACTGTTTAGGGTTGACCTTATGTTGTCTTCTATGTTGTCGTACAACTTTGTGCTTTCGTATTGACGCCTCCAACGGTTTAAGCCAATGGAGTTGTTTATACACGAAAGGAAGTTGGTCATGCTTATGCTAAATGTGTGGTCTTTTTTCTCTGATATGCCATCTACATCAACGGACCTTATGTATGGTTTTAGTATTTTGTAAAGTTTTTTATCGTTGTCATAGCAATTTGGAAACAAATCGGCATATACTTCGGTTACTGAATCCAAAAGGACTTTTATTTTATTTGGGTTGGTTGTTGTGTTCATTTTTTGTGTTTGTATTTTTTGTCACTCGTATTGGCATTAGTTTTGGCAAGACAACAAAAAACAAATAAACAATATATGCTTGCCAATAGGTCATTGTGGATGTGTTTGCCAATATTTTAACAACAAGAAAATTCCAAAAAAGCATAATTATTGGTGCATAGGCAAACCCCACCAACGAAAGGATTAAAATGGACACAAGCCATAGTGCAAAGTTGTTATCCCTGTACATTTAGTCTTCCTCCTTGTATTTTTTGACATTAATTAGGTTGCTTTCAATATACTTTAAATCTTCCACAACACTTGGGTTGTATTTATATTGTTCTTCGAGCTCCCTTTGCCCGCATTCATGCAAGTTGCACCAATATAAAATAACATCTTTCCCAAACTTGGAAAGCGTTTTATCGGTTTCTTTTTTTGTTGTTTTTGTGTAAATCCAATTTGGTATTTTATTACCGCTTGTTGTTTTGCCCACATAGTAACGCCAAGTTTCAATAACACCAAAGCCATCGCATTTGACTTGGTTTAGGTTGTTTGCACTTGTTGGGAACTTTATAGCCATAAAGCGGTTTGTCATAAATGCGTTTCGTTGCTTTTCGTATGGGGTCATGCTTTCCCAAGTTTTTTCATCCGATGTGTTGAATAACTTTTTTATAAAGTCAAACAACGCCTCGTATTTTTTTGGAGCCAGATATTCTTCCCATTCTTTATCCGCTTCTTCTTTTCGTTTAAGTTCTTCCTTGTCCTTTTTCCACAAATCACCAAGAATTTCATCAACTTGCCTTTTCATCTTTTCAAAAATTTAAATGTTTAAAAAAGTACCTTTTTGTTTTTTATAAAGGAAAAATCTTCGCTTTCCACATCTTTCAAAACACCAATGCTCATATCTATTGTTTTTGTTTGTGTGGAAAGAAGCCCGTTCATATTTAGTTTATTGTCTTTGTACTCAATGGCATCAACACTTTTCATCATATCCGAAACAACTTCCTTTGGTATGTTGTTTTTGGATAGGTGTATGTACTTGATGTTTCTTTTTAGGTTTTGCAAAAGTTCATCAATGTTTGTATCGGTTTTCATAACTTTTTGTATGCACTCGCACAATGTACCCAATGCCGAATCAATATACAACAATTCTGGTGTAAGCGCAGTTCCTGTTTTTTCAAGAAACATATTTGTAATTTGTCCAGCCTTTAGTTCGGTTATACCGTATGTTTTGTTGTTTTTGGTAACGGTGTAAACCGATGGTATGTTATCGCTTTTATCTCCCGATAGTATTTTGCAAAACAACTCCTTGTTGGCGTCAACTTCTTCCAACTCAAATTTTTTCTTTTTAATTAGGTCGTTAATTGCATCATACCTTTCGTAAATGTTTAGCGAGCCACCGGGCATAAGAAAATCATCAATGGTTTTTTCCTTTGTGTTGGTTTCCATATACCCAAAGGGTGTGTACAATTTCTTTGTTGTGGTTGAATACAAAAGGCATTCGCAGTTTGTTCCATCGTTGTTTCTTACAAGTTGAAGCATATCCTTATCGCTTGAATTTATGATAACGGGTATTTCTTCAATGTTTAGCCTGCTTGCCCAATAAAATATTAGGTCATCTGCTTCGGCTTGCTTTACCTTTGATACTATAACATTGTACTTTGTTATTTCTTTGCAAAAGCCGTTTACACAATCCCTAAACCCTTCCCAGTTTATTTTTTCTTCCATGTGTCTTGTACCCTTGTATTCAACTTCCCCAATGGATTTTCTCCATGAACTTGAATCAAGTGTAAATATAACATTGTTTACAATATTCTTGAAATCCCTTAAAGATGAAAGAAAATTTTGCATAAGTTTAAGGGAAAACATTTCCCTATCCTTTTTTTCATCCAACCACAAACCCCTTTTGCTTAAGGGAAGGACACAAAGTGTTTTAAACATAAAGTTGTGTCCATCCACTATCATTGTATATTTTTTCATTTTTTGGTATCTATATATATTTTACCTTTTTTTGTGTTTTTTTCTTTGGAACTATTTTCACATCGTTATCAATATTGCCTTCGTTTAGTTCCATTTCAAAAAGGTCGTCACAAAGAAGTTTTATTTTTTTCTTATCCTTTTTTTCTACTTCTTTTAGTTTATCAACAGTTTCGTTTGCTTTATCAACGGCATCAATTAAGTCCGAATTCATTTTTGAAGAAGTTGTTGTATTCAACGTGTTTTGCAAAGTAGTTCCTGTTGGCTGCTGTTTTTAACGCTTCGGTGCCGTGGTTGTACAAATCCCAACAAGTTATGGTGTCGTTATTGGCAAATGTTTTGAATGTTTTTGATTCATAGCATTGGTCTGACATTTTTCTTAATTGTGCATTGGTAAGTATGTTGCCGTTCATAAACAAACCTCCAATAAGTTTTTTGGCATCCGCAACATTTATGCTTTCGCCTTTTAATGTGTTTGCAAGCACAAGGTTTTTTGAATGTTCTTCCCTTACTTTGAAAAAGTGTTCCCTAATCAAATCTTTAACATAAACGTTTAGGTCGTTCATCCTGTGTTGCTTTTTAATGGTGTATTCACCGGACACCATTCCATTTGTGCAAATAAACACTTCGCTTCCTATGGCAAAGCCAAACGATACTGTTTTGTCATAGGAGTTTTTAAAACCTATTTTAATACCAATTTCCTTTTCCCTTTGTTCTTTCAACATATCGGTTAGGTTATATGTTACAATGCAATTTCTTGGGTGCTTTGCCTTTACCGCCACGTTGTCCACGTTGAAATGGTTTTCGGCAGAAAGGTTCATAATGGTTTCGTGTATTTCACCATGTGAAATTGGGGAATATGTGTTTGTTTTTAATGCAACGGGTTCTTTTAAAAGTTCAATCAATTCCATAACTAAAAATTTTAATCTTTGAAAAATAATTCATGTACTACTTTTAATATATCTGATTTAATTTTTTCTTTGTGGTTAAACGCCCATTCTGCGTCATCAACGGCATAGGGTATAAACACAAAGTTGCCATCTTCAAAGTTGCCAACAGGTATCCACATAACATCTTCCACTTCATCTTTTTCACCGCCAAACGCCTTGCTTAAATCAGGTTCAACAAAGTGCGGTGCCAAGCAATAGTATCTTGCCGATACATTTTGGTGGTTTTCCTTTGGGTTGGAATTTATGGTAATTAGTTTAAAGTCTTCGCTTGGTAGCATAATGCCCGTTTCTTCAAACACCTCACGCTTGCAGGCTTCCCTCAATGTTTCATCATAGTCAAGGTAGCCGCAAGGCATACACAATTTGCCAATGTTATCGGCTGCACCTTTGCCTCGTTTTTCGACAAGCACATAAAGCCTGTTGTTAACACGTTTAAGAACCATACAAACAACTGCAATGGATCTTGATATCCAATACTTTTTTCCTTCAACTTTTACTGGGAAGTTTTTCATAATTTTAAAATACAAGTGGTTTACAAACTATTGGTGAATTTTCTACATAGGGCAATGAACGAATTGTGTTGTATTCAATAAATTCAACAGCCTCGTCATATTCCATATTATCGGTTTTTATAAGGTGTTTCACCATTTCTTCATAATCGTAAACCGCCCTATCATCTTGGCTAATGCCAATAAAGGCGGTGCTGTAATCGGGGTTTTCAAACAATATGGTTTCTTCATACCCTTGTTTAACAAGCATTTGTTTTAAGTCTTCTTGTGACATATTCTTGGTTTAGTTATTTTACAAAATATCCTACACATTATATATAATAAAAAAATTACATTTTTGATTTTATAAATATTGTATGAAACTATTATTGTCTTATAACGAATTTTTAAAAAAAGAAAATTTTGGTATTGTGGAAAATGCCAATAATGAACTTGTTTTGTATCACGGTACACAAGCCAATTTTGATGTGTTTGACCAATCGCACATAAACACAGGATGGGGTGAACAAGCGTATGGCTACGGGTTTTACCTAACTGATTATTACGAAGCGGCAAAGGAATACAGCAGGGGAGGACGTGTAATAAAAGTGACGGTGCCAAGCAAGAAATATTTATCATACAAAGGAATAACCTTAACCGAAAAACGAAACATTGCCAACAAGTTTTTTAAGTATTACACGGAAGTTGATGAATATGGGAAAACCGCATACCCAACACCCGAATCAAAAAAAGAATTTTGGAACGAAGAATGCAAGTATCTTGTTGACTGCAATGATGGCGGTGATATATATGGCACAATAGCATCGCTTTTGGGAAGCGATAAAGAAACAAGTGAATTTTTAAAAAGCATAGGCTATGTTGGAATAAAGTTCCCGGGTTCAAATGGAAGCACCGGTGAAAAATTCACAAACTATGTTATATTTGACGCAAAAGATATTAAAATTATAAATAAAACGTATGCAATACATTGAGGATTACGATATGTTGTTTGAAAAGAGGATCCTAAACAAAAGTGAAATTATTAGGGAACTCAAGAACCATTACGTCAAGTTTATTTACTACAAGAAAACTGGGGTAAAAAGAACTGCATACGGTACAATGAAAAAATCCTTTATACACAGGAACTACATATTCAAGGGCGGTAACCCCGGTGTTGAAGCCGCCAAAAGAATGGGGTACATTGTTTACTTTGACCTAAAAAGGGGAACTTTTAGAATGTTCCACATGTCCAGAAAGGTTTACTTGGTAAAAATCTACAGCAGGGTTAAGGACATTATACAAGAAAAACCCGTTATGTACAAGTATATGCGTAAATTTGTGCCACACAAAATGCCTCCTCGTTCCGTTATTGTTAGGAATAAGAAGTTGAAGAGTTAAAATGTTCCACAAGGACATCCTTTGCCTTTTTAAACATATCCCTTGTTTTTGACATTGATAAACCAATGTCGTTGGCAAGCGATTGGAAATCGTTTTTGTTGCTTTTTCCTGTAATCCAACCAAGCCTTGTCAACATAAGGTATTTTTCATTTTCGTTAAGCAAAGTGTCCATTGCGTTTTTTAGTTCGTTTAGTTCTATTTTCTCATAAACGTTTTTTCTATCGGGAACTATGTACCCTGCATTTTCTTGGCTTATTCGGCAAACAGTTACTTCGGCTGGTTCGTAACCCATTTCAACCCAATGCTTGCCACCTTGCCTGTTTACGGGTATTTTTACTATGCTTGAGTATTTTTTCACAAAGGTTGTTGCTCTTGAACGCATCCAAAGGTTTGCGTGAGCCCAAAAGTTTTTTCCAATTTTTTCTGGATTGTAGGTTTTTATGGATTCTAAAACGGCTATTGCCATCTCTTGTCTTAAATCGTTTGCGTCTTCACTGTTTAGGGGTATGCACATTTTGTAAATAATGGTTTCTGAATTTTTTTTGAACTCGGTTGATGCCAATAATTCAATTGGATTAAGGGATTTTGTGTTATTACTTAACATAGGAAATGGAAATATTTTATGGTTAAAAATTGGCTGCAAAAATACAAAATAAAAACGAATAAAACCACACCCTTCTTTTTATTTTTTACCAACAATGACTTGTTTATAAATACAGTGATAAAATATTGAAAAACTATGTATATAGAAACAATTGACAACTTTATAAATGAAAAACTTGTTTATGATAAGGGTGAGAAAAAACCTTTTAAAACAAAAGATACTGACATTGTATCAAAACAGGTTGGATATTTGGAAATGGTAAACGTTCCCGGTATAGGTTCCTTTGTTGCAAAGTTTGATAGCGGCAACGGTTCAATATGTTCCATAACCTGCGATGAATACGAAATTGATGGCAAAACGGTTAAGTGGAAAATAGGCGAAAAGGAAATGGAATCCAAATACATTGGCAAAAGCATTGTTTACAACAAAAACGAAGAAAGAGTTAGAATTGAACTTGATGTTGAATTTGATGGCGTGCTTTATGAAAAGGTTCCTTTTACACTTGCCGATAGGTCAAAAAACTACGCAAAAATGTTACTAAACAGAACATTTATAAACACTTGTCATTCCATAATTGATACCGGAAAAACCTTTATTCAAACCAAAAAGCCAAGGGGTTTTTCGGTAAACAACAAAACAAAATACAGCGGTATTGTATTTGAATAAGATATATCCAACATATATGGCAATTTTGAAAATAAACGAAGATTTACCACCAACCACCCCGTTTGAACCAAGTTTTGCTTTTGGTGCGGGAATGGGTGCTATTGACTTTCCAAGAGATGGTCATATAGGAAGCGGTGATGTTGTTTCTGGTACAAGCAAGGTGTATGTACAAAAACCTCTTAAAAACATCTTAAGTTTTGATGAGTTTACAAAGAAAAGAAAGAAGAAAAAGCATGGTAACAAGAAACAACATTAAAAACTTTTTTGACAAAGTGTGGAGCGTGTTTTCCTTTTTGGGCAAAAACATAAAGTTTATCCTTGTTGTGGTTGCGTTAATACTTGCTATGTGTCTTGTAAAACAATGCAACAACTACCAAAGGGAAAAAAGCGAAAGGGAAAGACTTGAAAACAATATTGCCGCATTAAACGACACCCTTAAAAACTACAAAAAAGACGGTGTTAACTATGCAGAAATGCGTGCATTAAGGTTGCGTATAAACGAGTTGGCAGATAGTTTAAAACTTGAAAGAGGCAAAACCCCTGTGACAATTATAAACTACAACACCCACATTAATGATACCGTTTACTTGGCAAGCAGCCCCATACACGATACGGTGTTTCTTAATTCAATATACATTGACAAAGGTGTTGTGGTTGCAGATAAAAACGAAACCTTTGGAAAATCCAGCAGGCACATAAATGTAAAAACCCCATATACAATAGACAAAAACACAGGTGTTCTTTTAACGGATACGTCTACGGTTGTAATAAACCAAAACATTTGGATGGAAAGCACCTTGTACAAGGATAAGAAAAATAACACATACATAAGGTTAAAAACCGATTATCCATCCGCTGTTTTTAACAATGGTCTTGGTGTGTTGGTTGAAAATGGAAAGGAATACAGTTACAAAGAAAGAAAAAGTTTTGGTGTTGGTTTGGGCTTACACGCAGGTTATGGTGTTGTGTTTCCAAATGGAGGTGTAAAACTTGCACCATATATAGGGGTGGGTGTTGGCTTGCAATGGAACCCCAAGTTTTTGCAATTTTAGGTGTTGTTCAACACATAGTTTAAAATCTCATTGTAATCCAATTCGCCATATTTTTCTTTTAATTGCTTTGTTATTTCAAGTTCCCTTTGTTCAATATCCTTTAATTTTTCAAGGACTTCGTTTTTCTTTGCTTCAAGTTTTTTTAGTTCCAAATCAAGGTCACCAATAATATCAAAAGTTTCTTTGTATTCTTTTGTAATTTCAACCGCTTTTTTAATATCTTCTACATCCATTTCTGTTAAAGTTAAACAATTAATTCACTTGTTGATAAAATTCTTGGTTTTGCGCTTGTGTTTGGTTTCCTATTTCACCAACATCTATCCATCCGGATGATGTTCCATCCGCATATATAAAATCGTTATGAATAGTTTCTTCAAAACCGGTATTTAAAAGATATGAATAATTTAGGTTAAGGGAAGTGTACGCTTTGGTTAGTGGAACAAATTTTCTTTTGGTGTCTTCGTTTTCTGTACCTTCGTTTACCTTAACCGTACTTATGTATTCTGGTACAATATATGCTGAATTTGCCCTTGGGGTTAGCAAACAATAGTTTGCATCATCTCCTTGCAATATGTTATCTGTTTTAAGATAACCTTTTGAAATGTTTTTGTTGCTTGCCGTAGAAAATTGTTCGTTTAACTTACCGTTAGCATCGTGTTTGTTTGTTGTGCAATCAGTGTTTGATGTTGAAAACGGTTTCACGTATTGTGTATTTGCATAAGCGGTGTTGTTGTTTACAGAAACTGTTGTGTTGTTTAAAAAACAGTCATCGGTTGTTTTTATTTTTTTCCCAATAATATTTGTTTTTTCTGTATATGTGCAACCGCTTCCAAAAACATAACTTGGTCTTAATATGCCACTTTTGTACAAACAAATTGGCAATTCAACATTTGTTATTATTCCATTTTTAACTATGTTATCGTAAGCGTATAAATCGGGTTTTATTCCTTCGGAAGGTGCATCGTTATACCTTATTGGTTCCATTATTGCAATTTCCACACCCCCGTACAAATTAATTATAAAATAAAAATCAACCCTTGTTTGACAATTTACAACATTTCCTATTTTTTGCCAAGAAGTTGTTATATTGGAAAACACTGTTCTATATTTTGAATTTCCACTTGTTGTTACGTTTGACAAACTTGAAAATTCTGAACTATTCAAAAGTGAATATATCGAAGCATCCCTTTTTGTTTGCAAGGTTCCTCCAGACATATAATACATAACCGATGTTGAATAAACACCGCTTATCATTTGATGCATAAAAGCATCAACATAGTTTATTGCAACGGGGTTGTTTTTGTAAATTGTGGTTAGTCCGTTGAACTTTAGTGTTGCTTGGTTTATGTCGTTAAGCCAAGGACAACTACCATCGCTTGAATATCCGTTAACTGCCCTGTTGTTTGCATCGGAGTCCAATATAATTCTGTTACCGTGTGCGGTAAAGTTGCAAATGTCATAAAAATCAACACTTGATATTTTATCTCTTGAAACACCTCTTGTAGAAGCATAGGTTGCACTACCCGACCTTAAACTTGGGTGGTTGTTTGGATTTAAACCAATCACAACATCACCAAAATTGTATAGGGAACCTCTTATTTCGTTTCCATTGCTTGAATTGTTCCTGTTTGACCCACCGGCAATGTAAACATCGCCACCGGT
>Ga0247609_10000187_pt1 | contig 90783 bp, 74 predicted proteins | sample 172DNAGHGlowgp2_FD_193487 | JGI IMG/M metagenome (GOLD analysis project Ga0247609, IMG submission 193487) | Sheep rumen microbial communities from Palmerston North, Manawatu-Wanganui, New Zealand - 1728 DNA GHGlow gp2 | ecosystem: Host-associated > Mammals > Digestive system > Stomach > Rumen ...
CAATTGCAATACTTCAAATTCTTCTTTGGTCATAATACAATAACAGTTGTAGTTGTGTGCACTATTGCGATTGCAAAGGTACAACGATACTACAACTGATACAACGTGTATTTCAACGGATGCTTACTTTCTATTCATAGGTATCTTTGAAGTGACCGTGTGCCTTTCCATCTACTTCGTTGGCAACGCTCTGCTCTCGGCCATCCCCGGCCTTGTGTCCTCGTCGTGGATAGCCGAGATGTTGGCGCGTATCTACTATGGTGAAAGATTACCGATTGATTAAGGTTGAAAGATTTTCAAACGTAGTGTCAAGGAAGGTGTCCTTAATCATTCCGGCAGTCTTTATTCTCATGAAATCATCTGCCAGACTTCGGCTATAAGTGAGTTCAAAAGCAAGCCGGATATCATCAGCCACGGCATCCGTTCCTTCCAGTTGCTTGACATCACGACCTGTTATCGTCCTGACTCCTGTTATCTCATACACATCCCGGATGCCTCTGCCATGAAAATACGGAATGAAGAAATGTAAATTGTGAAGCATGATCGTTGACGGGAACTGAGCACCCGTATAGTATAACTTTGCCTTTCCCTCCTCAAAATCCTTATTGTAGTTCTTTCTGCTGCTTGGCCTGACTGTACCTATCAGGACCCTGTCGCCAACTTCTACAAAAGCTCCCTTTTGCGGAATCACATGCGAAATTGTGGTCACAGCCTTCGCTGCAATCAACTCATGGATGAAATGCTCCAGCAACATCCTGTTCCTCTCGTCTTTCGGTCGCAAAGGGAATGCGCCGATATTGACCTGCCCGATGGTTTTGTAAAAGTTAGCCACCTGCACATCAGCCGGTTCTCCATCACCAGGAAACAAGATATATCCGCCTATCACCTCTTTCTTCAAGGCAGCATCACCCTCATTATTGTCTTTATAATATATGGCGTCACGATATCGATGCATCTGGTTGATGGCGTCATCTGGCGGTGAGTCCACTCCATTCACCTTACCGTCTATCCTGTATTTGGCATCAAACAGATAAGTCATCTTCATGCCTTTTTGAACATCATCCTTCGATAATTGTAGTACGATGTCCGGCTTTTGAGGAACAGTAGGAACGACTAGGTTCTTGATGCCCGTTCTGTCATTCTCCCATGTCGTATGTTTTGGATTATAAACCAGTTCGGCCAGTTCCACTCCATTTTTCCTGAAAAGGATTCGTGAGTGTTCACCCTTACCCAGTTCCCAAGTAAACACACCATTCATTTCCATGCGGTTGCGCTGCTCCACATCCTCGGGAGTGATACCCAACTGATCCCTCACAATATGGCTCACCTCGATAAAGCACCATATCTCGTAGAGCGTGGCAATATCCTTAGACTGTAATCGATAGATACCATCTTTCAGGGAATAGGCACGACGCAGCAAGTTCCACGTCCGATACACCTGACTATAACCCGATGCCCGTTGGAGCACCAGGCTCTCCTGATTCAGTCCCTTGAATCTCCCCACCGTGCGGAAGAAAGGATTTCGCTGCAGATGCTTCAATGTATCCGACATTTTCTGCATCTTTTCTCTCTCTATTTCCGCAACGCCATTGAGTGCTTCAATACGCTTTTTCAGCGATTCATACTTCTCCAGAATCTGACCAAGCGCATATTTCAGGAAGCGGTTTTCCTGCGTATCATTCGACTGGACATGTTCTTCAACCCGATACAGGTGTGCAGGCTCTTTTCTGTGTTCTGCCAACTCATTCTCAATGTTGGCAGGCACACGCTTCAATTTGTCTGCCCTTAGAAACACCTCATAACCACGAAGACGCCGACGAGGACGTTCTATGATGCTCTTACATGCCTTAATGAAACGCTCCTGTTCTTTTGCAAACACATTCCACCAAATCAGTTCTGGAGTGTCACCTTTCTCATCAGGTGTGAAACCATGGAAAGTACGTCTCAAATAGTCAAACGAGAGCATACGGTACTCTTGCTCAATGTCCTCTATAATCTTCTTCCAGTGCTCATGATAATTCAGTTTCGTGCTCAGCACCTCATAGCCAAAAGTGAACCGTTTCCTTTCTGTTCCCGTCTGATAGACAATGTTCAGTTCGCTCTTGCCAATATCATTACCATAGTTGATAAAGCCCGCCAGCGTATGTCCCCTGAACGTAAATCGCTCGTTGTCGCTTTGCAGCATAGACCCGAATTGAGCCCTCGTCACGTGTTTTTTGAAATCCACCCAAACCGGGTATTCCGCATTGTCAAAGAACACGGCAGGAGCCTTCTCACCTTTTGCAATCGGTTCTCCATTCCGTTCTACCGACACAACACCCTCCGACCAAGTGTAAGTGGAAACCAAATCCTTTTCTCCTACATTACTCTTCGCCTTATTCCAGATGTCGTCGAACTTCGTACAGTCAACATACATCGTGAAATCTTCGTGTTGTATGGTCAGTAAGTCCATCCTTTGCCTATTCTTTTTTACCCAACCATCCTTGATTTACCCAACCGTTTTAGGTTGTGGAAACCAATAGAACTTGCCATGAGCCACCCCTTGTTTTTCCATTCCGCTGCAGATATCCCTTTTCTTGCAGGTTCTTCAACTGCTTTTGTATGGCGTTTTCGCTTATGCCTAATTGTTTAGCCAACTCCACTATGGTTACTTTCGGGTTCTCCACCATCTTCTTTAGGATATTGATGGTAGTTTCGTTTTTGAATGTTACCATCTCTCCGTCATGCCACCACACTGAGTCTGCTTTCTCATTTAAAAAGACCATATTATCTTGCAGAGTCTTCTCCATTTGCTGGCTAATATAAGCTACAAAATCTCTCGCCTCTTCCAAACTGGCCTGAGCTCCATCCGAAGGAATCGGGCCAACCATTTTGTCTGCCTTTCCTAAAGCATCAAGATATAGTTTTTTGCCTTTACTGCGAATGACAATCATCGGGTAGTCATGTTTCAGAAAGATGTAGTTCATCAGCAAACGGGCGATACGGCCGTTTCCATCTTCAAACGGGTGAATACGGATATACCGATAATGGAACAGAGCGGCTAATTCTACTGGAGTCATCAGTTTTCTTGCCTCAGCATCGTTATACCAGGCAATCAAATCAGCCATTAGGGCAGGCGTCTCCTCTGGCGAGGCATATTCAAAGCGCTCACCTGATGGAGTAATAACAGAATTGGGACGCGTCTTGTAACAGCCAGCATGTACCACATAACTTGTGTTCACCCCACCTGGCAATTGCCTATAAACAGTATAGTCTTCCCGCAACATCGTTTGATGAAGAGAACGGATAAAAAACTCTGTCAAAGGCTTTTCTTTATTTTTTGCCTCCTCTTGCATCATTCTCAGGCAGACATTATGCGCTTTCATCTCTTCAAGGTCCTTCATGTAGGCATTGCCAACAACACGGCCAAACATCAACAGCAACTCCGTCTGCCCATACGTCAGGGTATTGCCCTCAATATGGTTGCTGTTGTAGTTAAACTCCAGCATGAACTTTCTGTTCAGCCGTTGCAGATACTCCTCCTTTATCGTCTGAAGACTCTGCCATTCTTGATATAGTTCTTCTATCTTTCCCATGCGCATTCTCGTTCGTTAACTCCAGAAACTGGTGTAGCCACTCTTCAAGCGTCCTTCCATTTCCTTCAATTTAGCCAATGAGACAGAATAGACTTTCTCGCCGTCATTCTTCTTTTCAGAATAGTCCTTGCCAGAAATAACATTCAACTGCTCGCTGACAGTCTTTCCAAGTTCTTCCAGCAGATTGCCAATCTTGTCGGAATCGCCCTCAATGCGAGAAAGTATCTTCATACTCGTTATCTCGTCCAACGCACGAGCAATCACCTCCTGCTGCGAAATCTCATTCCCCTCCTTATCCTTATTGTAAGGCAGATTATTCACCACATACAGCAGGAACTCATTTCTGGTTCGATAAGCCACCTTGAACGGAGTTCCCTCCAAATTAAGGTTGACAGCCTGCAAATATTTCAAAGCCGTATCGCAGACCTCTTTATTCTCACGATATACGTCAACGCCTTCCACAGCCGTTCCTATCAGATTGCCAGCCTCCAACTTGCCAATCTTCTCATGCCTATCATCCAGTCCGCCATACAGGTCCACCTCGTTCATCTCAATCGTCATAGCACGGTCAAGCACCTTACGGCTGAAAGAGAACGTCGTCTCATCCATATTCACAGTGCCCACCACGATGAGGTTCTGAGGAATGGCAATGCCGTCATTATTGAAACGTGCTCTCACTTCATCATCTCTCGTCAATTGAGCAGTCAAGTCGAAGTACCATTGCTCTTCGCATTTCTTTAGGATGGGGTCAGTCGTAATCACGCCATTCTCATCAGCCTTGCGGCTCTCTACCACACTCAGATACTCCGCAAAATACTGCTCCACAGGAGCCAGATTCATTTCATCCAAACAAAGGAAGTATGGCACTTCAGGATCCTCCCAAGCCTTAGCCACAAACTTCAAGAAATCCCCTGCCACAAACACAGGACTACCATTCACCCGACTTACATATCCAATCAGTTCACTTGAATCATGCCAGTTTGGCTTCACCTGCACCATCTCAAAGTTCTTCGGCTTCTGTGCCTCGTATTCTGCAGAGCCTTCTTCCCAACAAGCACGAGCCAATTCACGCACAATCCTGCTTTTTCCCGTACCAGAGATACCTGCAAGAAGCAAGAACGGTTTGGACTTGATAGCGGTGATGTAGGGGCGATAAGAAAGCATAGATTGGGAAACTTTCACTATAGAATAAATATTTGCGTTAAACAAATTCTTTTTTAGTCGAATAGTTGGGGGAGTTTTTATACCAACATTCTCCAAAATTCCTAAATATACTGTGATTAAAGCATCTATATCATTTTGAATTTTATCATAATCAACGTTATCTGTCCAATCATATGTTTTATAGACATAAGAAGAATTATACTTTTTAATTCCGTTATCAGATGTTTCATATCCCCAGTCAATAAAAGAATCTCCTATTGTTTTCTTATACTCTACTTCTGCTCCCCACAAAATATCTGGTGTCTTAGTTGCACTTACACCATATGCTAAAACTATCTTTTTGACTTTGGTATGGTTTTTGTTTTTCTCTAAGAATTCTGGTGTCCCATAGAACAGTAAAACGGGATATATACCTTTTTGAGTTTCTTGTCCATCGGCACAATATGAAATCCATGGAATCTTGGCAATGTTTCCAGTCATTCCAATACTCGCCTTTACAGATAGGCCTCTATACAAAGATTCTAAACTTTTACGTTCAAAATCTTTATTCTTTCTATGCTCCCACATAGAAGCAACAAGGCTTTTGAGATTATATTCCATACCATTATCAATTTATTATTTCATTACCAACTACTTTTATTGTTACCTAATACATAAAAACAAACTCATAAAGAGTATATTGTAACTATTTATTGACCACACATATCTTTCCATTCTGAAGTCCACGCCGCTTTTCTCCATTCATTGCCAACAATCATATCATAGTTGTCTATCCAATAATGAAGAATTCTTGTTTTTAATTGTTCACTTGTAATTCTATTAATAAAATCCAAACCATTATTATTTTCAAAAATACTATCCATAAAAGAAGACCAATCAACTTCTTCTATGGGCAAAGAACCTGTGGCAATTCTATGAATTAATGCGTTATGAATCATCATTGTACGCATTTCAACCAAAGGAGTATCAACACTTGTGATTTCTTCATCTAAAATCACATTTTCATTGCCTGTGGCAATTTGATAAGATAGTTCTTGTTCTGTTAACATAATTATTTGTCTTTTGATATTTATTTATGGAAACGATACACTCCTATTATTCATAAGAGCATTAACTAATTATCATCACTATAGATTCATTATTCCCTGCCTACTTATATGTCGTGCTAACTTTGATCGTATTTCTGCCAGAATTGATTCCCGGATTCTAAACAATGGATTCGGATATTGATGGCCCTCAACATAAGTAACCAAATATCTATAATTCAGGACTAGGACGCTTTTTTGCCCTTTATACTCGAAAATTGGTGATACATAAAAAGCATCAGATTGAGAATTCACATAGACCTTAAAGTCTGCTTTAATTATTACACCTTGAACCAATCTGAAATATTTTGCTTTCATTTGAGCATAGTCACAATCGGGAGTAACTACTACTTCAAGTGGCAGTAACGATTTGTAAATTTCTTTCTTTAATCGCTTAGCGTCCTTATTCGACAAGCCACCCGTGATAAAACAGTCATGAAATAGTTCATGAAAATATTTAGTGTTTTCTTCTTTTAAATCAATAGGAAGAACACAACCTGGCTGACAAGAAGAATCAAACAGATTCGATAACAATAGACATCCATTTATCTTTGCCGCCATCTCGTCTTTATGCTCTCGGCTTGCGCTATATGGCAAATCGTTTTCTTCAAGAAAGTCACAAGCAGTAACGTTTGACTCCAAAGTGTCACAATAAACATCATTTAGAAACAACAATGATGCTTTGGCCCTATTTTCTATAGATGCGTCATTATAGTGCTTTCCTAAATAGGACTTGGCAAACATATCCAATATGCAATTTGCATTATTATCCCATTTGTCTTTAGAATGGAAATCATGGAAAATGTTTTGAATCGTTTCGTCTGCAGCACTATGAGCACAATTTTCCCATTGCATCAAATAACTATATGCAGGAAGTTTGGCTATAACCTTTTTGAGTTCATCAATAATTTTATACTCTTCATCTTTGTTTACTTCCTCATCTGAAAAGTTGGGGAAGAAGTCTGATTTTATCCATTCTAATATTGCGATAGGAGCACAACCTTTTAAAGCATTAGAAAACAATTCTTTCAGCATCTCCTTATATTCCTTTTCTTGACGACTCCAAAGAACCAACACATAAGGATAGTTATTGGGAGATATTATATGGCTTATCACAGAGAATAAGGATGAGCGTATATCCTTAGGTTGATTGTCTCTTCCGTCTAAAAGATTCAAATCCAACAGAAGGATACGGATGTCATTTTCTGGTTGTTCTGGAAGATACTCAATATCATTACCTTTATAATAAACGTAAGGTATATTGTTCTTTGCAAAAACGCGCATTAGCGGTAATGCTTGTTCTATTTGGTCATCTACTATGGCTATGCGGCCATTCAATGGTATAAGATTCTCCATAACTATATTATTTCTTTAATGATAAATCAACAATTGCACCTTGCTCAAACTCTTCTGGGATATCAAAATCGCCTGAATCAGGGAACGATAATTTTCCACCTTGAGCATTTAGTATTTCGCTCGCAATATGTAGGCCAAGCCCCATTCCTGCACCATTTTTCTTACCTGTAACAAATGGCTCTGTAATATCTTCTGTTGGTAATAAGATTCCTGTCCCGTTATCTGCAACAATAATATGTACGAACTTATCATCTGCAACAACATCAATAAGAATCTTTTTGGTAAAAGGCTCATTCTCCTCTTTCTTCTTAAACGCCTTCTGGTCTAACCAATATATAGAATTATCTATAAGATTCATAATTGCACCTATGAGAAGATTACGCGCTACTTTACAACGTGAATTCTTATTGACGGGATTATCCAAGAACTTCTTTAACACTATAATATCATGAGTGTGCAAGCGATACTCTGTATTAAACAACGCTTGATTAATGATGTTAAATACACTCTCGTTTGTTTGCTCAGAACGTCGTATAAGGTCAGCATATCCATCAATTAAAGACGATAAATGCTGAACCAACTTTAATGCTCTTTCTGATGCCTTTTCTGCCTTAAGAACCTTATCTACCTCATAGATTATTTTTTCTATTTCATGAATGACAACAGACATATTTAAGCCTGCTCCTGCTGCTTTCAGCAGATTGTCAGTTACAAGTTTATAGTCACGTTCTATCTTGACTAAATATTTCTTTATCTCAGTCTTTACTTCACTATCCAATACTTTCTCTTCAACATAGCGCTGCGCTTCTCCTAACAGGCTCATGACTGGTTCTGACTTCGGAGTAGGGCCATATATCTCTTTTAATTTCTTTTTATCTGTTTGACGCAAAGTCTCGACCAAACTAACAACATGAAGAATCGCAGATTTAAAAGTATCATATGCATCATTACCTACAAATCCTTCTCTATTAGTTTTTTCTTCCAAATCAGAACTTTCATCTCTGTTTAAGTAAACTGCTCCTACAATAAGATTATTACTAATAGCTTTCGTCGGTTGTTGGAAACGGCGGTAATCCAAAGACAGCCAATCGTTTTCAGGTTCTCCATAATCATATACCCGCAATCCATCTCTATACACCCGAACACCACCATTAGATTTCAAATAAGACTTGAATCCATTTTTATCAGAGACCCCCATTTTCATAATGAACGTATCCAAATCAAAAATATATCCTTTAAATCTAATAGTACCTATTTTATATTTAGTCAAATCTACAGGTTTTTCTTCATCATCGGTAATCCGCAAACGGTTTTCCACTATTGGATCAGAAATATCAATATGGCGTTCATGAAGTTTCGTCATCGTATTCCATGGGGTAAAACCATATGAGAAGTCCGTTATATAATTTCCAGATATAACTGTATCAAATTGAAATAAGGAATAATCACATACTTTATCCCAAGTCATGATACCATCAATCCATCCTGGTTTATCTGCGATTTTGAATAATGGCAAAAATGAATCCATTATTTCAAAAGGAGAAGTCATAGAAGTAATAGCTCTAATCACACTACGAGCCATTCCTCTCTCCCACTCTCTTCGGAAGCCTCGAATTACAATCCTTGTTCCTGTTTTGCCATTAGTAAAATAAACAGGTTGTTGGCGTTCTATTATTCTAATTGGTACATCATCCAGATAACGATGCTCTGCAAATCGCGTCCAGTCAATACATACATATACTTCTTTGGCAGTGGCATTTTTTGTAGTCATCTCAATGATGTTTCCCAGTTTATGAGCACCAAAACGACCAATTCCTTTTTCACCTATAGGTAGCCGCTTATATTTCGGGGTTAATCGACGTTCTGAAAATTGTTCTTGCTTATAACTACTTCCTGGCTCTAACCAAACATTTTCTACTACACCAGCAGTCATACCAAAACCATCATCTTCGATTACGATATAACCATCTTCAATAGAGTCTGGATGATACATTTCAATACTTACCAATGAAGCATCAGCATCATATGCGTTTTTTGCCAACTCTAACAATGCAATACTTTCATTCTTTATGAGTTGGTCACCTAGTTGCAATAGGAGTCGAGCTCGTGGTTTAAACTTTGCGACTCTTTCTCTATCATTAGATACTGGAAGATTGTCTGTCATAACAATTGCTTTATTGATTCCGCTATTCTTTTTGCCATCAAAACTGGTACGGCATTGCCTATCTGCTTAAACATGGCAGAACGGCTACCTTCAAAATAGAAGTTGTCTGGGAAAGACTGCATACGTGCAGCTTCCCTTACCGAGATAGAACGGCATACGTTCAGCGAAGGATGAATATAGTAATGTCCATCCTTTGCTAAATGTGCTACTATAGTATGGGCTTTGCCTTTCCCATTCACAACCTTAAATCTGTCTAAAAACGAATCTTCATTCTTTTGAGTACGAAGCTCTACAGGCAAATCCGTATATTTGACACGAACTTGCTTACTATCCCACAATTTTATGGCATAAGCATATATAGATGCATCATTAACATTAACCGGACGAGTTATATTCTGCGTAACGAACTTCTCATAATCTTCTCTAATCCCGCTTTCACGCAAATATGAGTTATTCTCCTTCTTGTATGAAGACACCATTTCTTTTTCTCCTGCTTTTAACAGCGGTAGGTCTACTAAAATGTCATTAATAACAGCATCTGTTGTTATTTTCTCTATATCAGGATAGCCCATGTCACTATTCTTCTTCCAGCCAACAATGATAATACGACGTCTCTCCTGTAGTACACCATAGTCAGATGCATTCAGCATTTTATAATGTACTTTATATCCTAATTCGTCAAAATAGGCTTGCAAATTTTGAAAATGCTCTCCTTTTTTTGCACTCAGCAATCCTGGAACATTCTCAAAGACGAATCCCTTTGGAGTAAATTCTTTCAGGAACTTACCATATTGAAGATATAGCAAAGTACGAGGATCATTTTCCATTGTCTTTCTATGTCTTCCCAACAAAGAATATGCCTGACATGGAGGACCACCTATTATCATATCTATATTCCGCCCATTGGCAAGTAACTTTATCTTGTCAAATGTGTCATTTATAGTCTTGTCTGATATTTCAACATTGATTACGGCATTAGTTACTTCGGCAGGAACACTTGCATAAAGGGTCTCACGGGTAATCTCACCTTTCAAATATTTATAATAAATATCCAACTGGTTATTCGCTCGCAAATAATGGAAACAGCATCGAGTCCTCAATGTGTTACATGCATCTTTATCCATTTCGACATGAGCAATAGGAACAAAGCCTGCCTGAACAAATCCTTCAGACAAGCCTCCTGCTCCAGCAAAGAGATCGATAACGGTATATTGCTTCACTTTGTCCATAATCACAAATATTTCATCAAAAACTCCTTCAGCGGCTCCAGATACTCTGCATCCAGATTCCAGTGCTGGGTATTTTCGCATTTGCGGTTTGCATCTTTTATCAGTTTTTTCTGACTCTTTGACATACCCAACAAGGTTTCAAGATAGGCATAAATCTTGGTTTTCTTGGCGGGGATGGTCAACGTAGGTGGAGTCTTTGTGGGAATCCTAATCTTTTCCAACTCTCCTTCAACTATAATCTGAAACCTTCTCATCATACCAGCCCTCTAAGTTCAACGTCATTTTCGCAAGCTCCACCTAGGCCCTCAAAAGAGTATTTGTAGGCTTGATGTCCTTTCTTTGGTGTCTTTGCGAGTGTATATAACCGCATCTCTTGTTGATACTCAGGATGTTCTTCCTGCATTTCGTTCAAAAGGCTTAGCGTTTCCTTGCTATGAGTAGTTACAAACACTTGCTTATATGTGATTTCTATATTTTTGAATCCGTCCATTGTTGTTACCGTATTAAGGTTTTAAGATTCCTTTGTTTGATTTCAGCCAGTTTCTTGAGTCCAAGAAACTATTCTATAATTGGTTTTCAGTCATTCTCATGTGCAAAGATAAACAAAATTTGTTAAACTGCCTAATCGGGTGTTGAATAATAACGCTTTTTTATGCACTTTTTGCCTTCTTCGGATATAAGAATACAGGATCTAATGACTTAAAACACAGGAACTATTGTCTTAAAACACAGGATTCAATGCCTCAAAACAGAGAAAGCCCAGTACAAAACAAATTGTTTTGTACTTCAAATAACGTTAGTTTAGGAAGTAAAAACCGTCTTTTTAGAGAACAAAACAAATTGTTTTGTTCCAAGAGTTCCTTTCTTTCAGGTGTCAATAGGGCTTTTCTTTGTCCCAAAACAGCCTCAACGAACCTTTATCTTATAATGGCAATCTTGCACACCGTTCCTTTTTTCCCTTCGTTGGTGGCAGTATTCACCATATAGACTCCGCTGGCTACCCGTTTTCCTTTCATGTCGGTACCGTCCCATGTGAAGCTTCCGCCAGTGCTGCGCCCCTCTTTTACCAAGGTACCATTGGCGGTGAGAATCTTCACGTCGGCCTGATAGGTAAGACCGGTAATGGTGATAAGACCGGTATAATCCGGCCGTACAGGATTGGGATAGGCATACACCTGATCACTGGTCATCACCTCAGCTGTTTCAGTGGCATCACTCATGAAGGAGCACAGGCCTTTGTTGGTGCCGAAGAATACCTCACCTGTTTTGTCATTGACGGTGATACTCTCGATGTTATTGGAAAGAAGGTTACTGTTGGTTTCGGTGAAGTGATAGACCTGTGTGTTGTTGTCTTCGCTGATGAGATAGACCCCATCATTACCTGTTCCGAACCATTTGCGCCCAGCCCCATCGGTGGTCATACAGGTGATAAACAATCCGTTGAGCAGGTAGTCGGCAAGGTTCGTACCGTCGTTTCGTGGCACTTTCACTTGTGTGAATCCCAACGAGGGGTCGGCAATCTGCTCCTCTGTGAGCATCAAAGGTCCGATTTCGGTGCACAGCCAGATATTCCCGCTTTTATCCTCTCCGACATTCGGTACACGGTAGATGGTGAAGGTGGTACCGTCTTGGTTCTTGAAGTCGTTGAACTGTTTGGCGGTCTTGTTCACTGTATCGAAGCAGAAGAGGGCAGGATACGTACCGATGTCGTTGACAAACCAGAGTCTTCTCTTACTGTCGAAATAGCTTCTTGTGAGCATGTTATATCCTTTGCCAGACCCCGTGTTCATCATCTCCTCGTTGTTGTAGGTAACCCATTGGCGGTCGGCAGTGAACTCAATGACAGGGTTGATGGAGTTGCTGTTGACGAACCATAGGTTCCCGTCGGCATCGAACCATACGCCATCGGCTCTTACATAGTTCTGATTGGCGACGGTTTGCCCGTTGACAGTTCGGATAATGGTTGACTGGATCGTGCCTTCGCTGTTTCCGTGGGTGAAATTATTCACCATCTCCCCATTCTGGAACTCATAGATTCCCGTTCCTCCTGTACCGATGAAAAAATGGTTAGGATCTTTCGGATCGACGGCGATACTCGACACATCCTGGAAATTATTTCCGAAGGTGGGTTTGATGTCTTTTCCATAAACCGTCCAGTTACCTTCTTCATCGAGGATCTGTACATAACCTGTCCGGAAGAACTTATCGATGTACGACCATCCTCCTGGTACGCCATACAGTTTATTGTTGAACACTTTCATGGAGTAGAAGTAGTTCGAGGAGGGCCCGTCGGGATGGATTCCGCTGCGAATGATCGTCTGTTCGTTGTCATCGTTGAGGGTGTATGCCTGCAGATTCCCGTCGGCATCGTTCGACCAATAGCATTGGTTAGTATTGTCATAGACTACCACCGACGAAGTAGTGATCTTTTTTCCTTCTATAGCAAAGGGAAGATCCTTTTTCGCACCGTCATAAAGTGTCCAGTTGATCTTATCCAGGAGGTTGTCGTTGACGGAGCCTTGGAAGACCCTGTTTGAGCTTTTTACAGCAGCATAGATTGTATTGTTCACAAGGGTCATGTCATCAATGTTCTGTCCGATGTTGTACGTATCGGTGATTTCCCCTTTCTGCACATTCACCTTCACCAGTCCGAAGGAGGTGCACAGGTAGGCATACTGATCGAATACCTTCACGCGGTTGATGGTCTTATCGAGTGAGGTACTCTTGGAGTAATAGTCGGACAGGTTCTCGCAGTTCCCATCGTTGTCGATCAGGTCGATGTTATAGTTGCTATATACCACCATCAATCGTTTGGCTTTGGGGTTCCAGTTAATGAACGAGATATCAGCATCACTCAGTCCGTGCTTTTTTCCATAGGTCTGTACGCTCTCATCATGAACATTGTATGAGAAGAGGTTTTTGGAGCTAAGCACGTAAATGATATTCCCAGCCGGTTCGATGTCGGTGATGACGGAATAGGCGGGATAGATATTCCATTGTCCGATGGTGGCCGCCTGTGCCAAGAGGGCAGTGAGGAAGAGCGCAGCTAACACGATCTTTTTCTTCATGATTGATGCTGTTTGATAAGGTGAACGAAATACATAAGCTTATATATAGTAAACAGAAAAACCTTCGGATTATTGCCTTGCAGCTGTTGCTTAATACCTTTGGCAGTGATCTTATATGAAAAATTAACCAAAGAGAGCATTTTCAGGCGTTCTAAGCGTTCGGTACAGCGAAGGAGTGTAGAATATCCACTCAGTTGCCGACGGAAGGTGTAGAGCGTTCTGAGGGCCTCTTCTGTTTTCTGCAGGAACAGTATATTGTTCTCATAGTTGTCTAAGAGAACGGGATTGTTGATGTGTTGGATGGTTACTCCGCTGTTTTGCAGTTCTTTTCCAAAGAGTACATCCTCGTAGCCATAGTATCGGAAGTTTTCATCAAAGGGATGTTGCAGCAGGATGTCACGATGAATCAGGAAGTTGGTAGTACGGAACTCTTGATGAGCCTTTGCCTGTCTGCTTTCGGCATTGTGCGCCTGTTCACAGTCTTTCTCATAACGGTATCGCAGGTTATTACGCCATTGATGGGGATCTCCACCGATGGTGAGGCCGCCTACCACTACCTCTCCCCTACTCTTCTCGTAGTTTTGGATAAAGTGTGGATTGTCTAATGAAATATCCCCATCGATGAAGAGGAGCCAAGGGTATTGTGCCTGACGGGCAAGGAAATTCCGGATGGCGGCCCTTCCCACATTCTCCTGCCGGACGAGGTATCTCACATGTGGCCATGATTCAATGACTCGGTTTTCCTCGATCCATTGTTTTTCCGTAGAGCCATCATCGGCAACAATGATCTCATACTCCACCCTGTCGGCACACTGTTGTTGTAAGGAGCGTACCAGCTCTTTACAACTGCAGTTGTAGGTAGGCAGGAGGATAGAGATCTGTGTCTTATTCATGGGGTTGAGAAAGCAGGTAATCGGCTAATTGTCTGACAGCCCGTGCACGATGTGAAATCTGGTTCTTGATGTCAAGGCCTAATTCTGCGAAGGTATGACTGTATCCGTCGGGTTGGAAGATGGGATCGTATCCGAAGCCTTCGCTTCCCCTTTTCTCATGGATGATCGTGCCATTCACAATACCTTCAAAGGATTGTGTTTCCTTTCCCTTTTCTCCTTCGTCTAAAATCAACGCGATCACAGTACGGAAGCGTGCCTTGCGGTTTTCTTCATTTTTGAGGTTTGCCAGGAGTTTTGCCATATTCGCTTCACTATCATGACCTTCCCCTCCAGCATAGCGGGCGGAATAGACACCCGGAGCACCATGCAGCGCTTCCACTTCCAGTCCTGTATCATCGGCAAAGCAGTTCAGATGATAATGGTCATAGACATATTGCGCCTTTTGCAGTGCGTTTCCTTCCAGAGTATCGGCAGTCTCGGGAATATCCACATCACAGCCGATATCGTTTAATGATAATACCTCTATCGTGTTACCCAGGATTTCACGGATCTCACTGAGCTTGTTCTTGTTGTTTGTTGCAAATACAATTTTCATCACTTTTCCACTTTTCTTTGCTTTTCAACTTTTCACTTTTACCTTAATGGCATCAAATCCTTCGCCAAACACACCGATGACAGCACTTTGCGAGACGAAAGCTTGCGGGTCGATCATCTTGATAATCCGGAAGATGGTGACACTCTCGTTCTTCTTGGCAAGGATACAAAGCACCTTCCGTTGCTGTCCTGTGTACCATCCATGACCGTCGAGGATCGTTACACCATGGTCCATCTTCGTTCCGATGGCATTCGCGATCTCCTGCCATTTATTGGAGAAGATCATAAACTGCACCGACTGTCGCTGACGGTTATAGATATAATCGAGCATGTAGTTCTCGATCACCATGGTACAGAATCCGAATACCACCATGTAAGCCCGTTCCAAGATCGTACCGAACTGCGGGATGAAGAAACAGCTGCCGATAATGATAAAATCGAGGAAGAGCAAGACGGTGCCTAAAGAGAAGTTATAATACTTATTCACAGAAGCTGCAATGATATCACTGCCGCCGGTGGATCCATTATTCAGGAAAACGATACCCAGTGAGGAGCCCGTCATCATACAGCCGATAATCAATGACATGAAGTTCTGGCCCTCACCCAGAATCTTCACCATATTACCTTGTTCATCTACAGGGGCTATCTCCTTCATCAGCCAAAGCAGGAAGGTAAGCATCAGGATGGCATAGATGGTCTTTAGCAGGAATTTCCATCCTAAGATTTTCAGTCCCATCACTAACAAAGCCGCATTGACCAAGAAATACGTGTAGGAGTTGGGAAAGCTCGTTGCATAATATACGATGGCGGCTATACCTGCCACGCCGCCTGTGACGATCTCATACGGCATCAGGAAGAACGTGAAACCGAATGAATACAGAATAAGGCCAAGGGTTATAAAGATATAATCCTTAGCCTCATTCCAAATGATTTGATGATCAACAGTCATTCATTATTTGATTACTATATTCACCATACGCTTAGGGACGATGATAACCTTTACTACTTGTTTGCCTTCAAGATACTTGGCCGCTTTCTCATCGGCAAGGACTGCCTGCTGGATGGTGTTGTTGTCGGCATCGGCGGCAAATGACATCTCGAAGCGGGTCTTGCCATTGAAAGCCACACCTAATTTTATAGTGTTCTCTACCAGATACGCTTCGTTCCAGGTGGGCCATGAAGCATCGCATACAGAGCCTTGCCCGCCAAGCTGTTCCCACAACTCCTCAGCGATATGCGGAGCAAAGGGTGCGATCAGCACCACGAGTGTTTTCATCAGCTCCTTGTTTTTGCTCTTTTGCTGTGAGAGTTCATTCACACAGATCATGAAGGCTGAGATGCTGGTGTTGTATGAGAACTGTGGGATATCCTGCGAAATCTTCTTGATGAGCTTATGCACGCTCTTCAGTTCCTCGGGGGTTGCTGTTTGTGCTGTGCCAGAATCAACACAAGCAGCGGAGCAGAGGTTCCAGAACTTTTTCAGGAAACGGTGACAGCCGTCGATTCCGTTCGTGTCCCAAGGTTTCGACTGTTCCACCGGACCGAGGAACATCTCGTACAGACGGAGGGTGTCAGCACCGTATTTCTCCACAATCATATCGGGGTTCACTACGTTGAACATCGACTTCGACATCTTCTCGATAGCCCAGCCGCAGACATACTTCCCGTCTTCAAGAACGAATTCGGCATCGTGGTACTCAGGGCGCCATGCCTTGAAAGCCTCTATATCGAGCAAGTCATTGGAGACGATGTTCACATCCACATGGATAGGAGTGACGTCATCGTAGTTCTTCTTTAGGTTGAGACTCACAAACACAGGATGCCCCTTTGTCTTGCTGGCGGTGTTGTCGCGATATACGAAGTTAGAACGCCCCTGAATCATTCCTTGGTTCACCAGTTTCTGGAACGGCTCTTCCTTGCAGCTATAGCCATAGTCGTAAAGGAATTTATTCCAGAAGCGGGAATAGATCAGGTGACCCGTAGCATGCTCGGTACCGCCCACATAGAGATCGACGTTCTGCCAGTATGCATCCACATCTTTGTCAACCAATGCCTTATCGTTATGGGGATCCATATAGCGTAGATAGTAAGCCGAAGAACCAGCAAAGCCAGGCATGGTGTTTAACTCTAAGGGGAACACTGTTTTGTTGTCGATAGTAGCACAATCGACAACGGAACAGGTTTGGGTATTCCATGCCCATCGGGTGGCATGTCCGAGAGGAGGCTGCCCGTCTTCCGTCGGCTTATACTGACTCACCTCAGGCAGTTCCAGTGGCAGACAGTCCTCGGGGATCATATAAGGCATACCGTCTTTGTAATAGACGGGGAACGGCTCGCCCCAATAGCGCTGACGGGAGAAGATAGCATCACGCAGACGGTAGTTTACCTTGACACGTCCCAACTTTTTTTCCGTGACATACTCCTTGGTCTTCTGAATGGCTTCCTTTACGGTAAGACCATTGAGGGAGAACTCACCGTTGGAACTGTTCATGACGATACCTTCCTTGGCATCGAAACTTTCTTCACTGATATCTGCTCCTTCGATCAATGGGATGATGGGCAGGTTGAAATGCTTGGCAAAGGCATAGTCACGGCTATCATGGGCAGGTACGGCCATGATGGCTCCTGTACCATATCCTGCCAAGACATATTCGGCAATCCAGATAGGAATCTTCTCATTGGTTAATGGGTTGATGGCATACGAGCCAGAGAAGACTCCCGTCACCTTATGATCCATCTGACGCTCACGCTCCGTTCGCTTCTTCACATAGGTGAGATACTCTTCCACGGCTGCTCTCTGCTCGGGGGTTGTGAGCTGCTGCACCAGTTCACTCTCGGGAGCCAAGACCATAAAGGTAACACCGAAGATGGTATCGGCACGAGTAGTGAAGATAGTGAATTCGATATCGGAATCAGCGACACGGAACTGCATCTCTGTTCCTTCTGAACGACCAATCCAGTTGCGCTGTGTCTCTTTCAAAGAGTCGGTCCAGTCGATGGTATCCAAACCGTCTAACAGTCGCTGAGCATAGGCAGAGACACGGAGGCACCACTGGCGCATCTTCTTCTGTACAACAGGGAATCCGCCACGCACACTCACGCCGTCAACTACCTCATCATTGGCCAAAACTGTACCTAAGCCAGCGCACCAGTTCACCATTGTCTCACCCAAGTAGGCAATACGATAGTTCATCAGGATCTCCTGCTGGCGCTTCTCGTTCCAGGCGTTCCACTCATCAGCGGTGAAAGACAGTTCTTCGCTTTGGGACACGCCGTAAGAATCAAGTCCTTCAGTTCCATACTGCTCAAGATAGGCGATTAACTCATGAATAGGACGGGCCTTGGCATCTCCTCCCTTATCGGGGGAGGTTGGGAGTGGACTTCCATAGAAGGAGTTGAACATCTTCTGGAATGCCCATTGTGTCCAGTGGTAATAGCCAGGCTCACAGGTGCGTACCTCACGTTCCCAGTCGAAGCAGAAACCAATCTTGTCTAACTGTTCGCGGTAGCGTTTGATGTTTGCCTCTGTGGTGATGGCGGGGTGCTGTCCGGTCTGAATAGCATATTGTTCAGCGGGGAGACCGTAGGCATCATATCCCATAGGGTTGAGTACGTTAAAGCCCTGCTGACGCTTGAAGCGGGCATAGATATCACTGGCGATATATCCTAAAGGATGTCCCACATGTAATCCTGCCCCACTGGGATAAGGAAACATGTTGAGCACGTAAAATTTCTTCTTGTCTTTGTCTTCGGTCACACGATAGGTTTTCTGATCAATCCATCGTTGCTGCCATTTCTTCTCAATGTCTCTGAAATTGTATTCCATTATTGTAGCGTTATAATAATTTTCGTCTAAAAAGAGTGGATGCAAAGTTACGACATTTAATTGAATTTCAAGAATGAAACATGAAAAAAGTGGGATTGATGACTATTTTCCTCCCCATTGTATCTTCAGATGATGCAACATCAGTGCACTTGACCCGGATGATCCTGTATGTTGTAAGCCGAAACCAAAGACAGAAGGTGTTGTAATCCTGGCAGAAAGACTGACTTCCTTAGCAAGGTTGCTGAGACGTTGGGGCGAGGTGGTGGAAACATGGGCATGCAGGAACCCTTCGTTGTCTGTCCACACCTGAATGTCACAATGGGTGAGGAAGCAGGTGGTGGAGATCGGTTCTGTGATTGCTGCAGACTTTCCGTTTTCGTATTTCATCAGCATCATATCCACGGCATTGGCGTATTTAGTGGTGCGGATGATGCGAAGACCATAGCCACTGAGGGTGTGGGTATCGTAGTGAATCATGATGTCAAAATACTGTCCTGTAGGGGATGCGAAACCTTGTCCTGCCCGTTTGGAGGGATCTAACAGTAAGTGTACACTCATGGTAGTAGGATGATCAGGAAGATTTTGTGCTGTGGGTGTATAGAGCATTCGTGCTCCCCGTGCCTGATGCATCATGCCGTAGCCTTTAGCTCCATCTTCTCCCTTTCCATATCGCCAGTTTTCTTCAGAGAGTTTGAAGGGGTGCGCTTCTGTATCCAAGGGTTTGTATCCATCGAGGGTCCAGTATCCTTCTTTGATATGGGGTTGCGGGAATGAGGGGAAGTTATGGAAATCGGTTTCAAAGACAGTGCTATTGGGAATGTCGTGGGGAAGAACAAGTATGGGAGCTGTAGTACAGTTCTCATAGTCTGACTGCTGTATATCGTATGGTGAGTGGAACAGTTTCTCCGGAATGGGTGTGCTACGGATATGTTTCGGGGAGATTACGGCCATGAGGTAGTGGTTAGCATCACCAGGCTGCAGCAGGTAGTTTCGTTCCGGCTGGTCACCTCTTGAGATGGATACGGCTACCGGGTGTGACCCTTTGGCATCATCGCATCGGTACCAGGTAATGACCGACTGATCAGCCCGTGTACCCAAATCGAGGGAATAGTCTAAGGTCAGCATCCCCTTTCCGTTGTTTTTGATCACTGGATCTTGCGTGAATAATGGTGCGGGGAGCACATGGGGTGCTGTTTGAATGGCATATCCTGCAGAGAGCCCGTCATCGGTATCGGTGGAGATATAGACGGTACGGGTGGTATCACTTTTGTTGATACTGATGAACTGGCGGCTATTGGGAGTAGGAGCATCTGAGAATTGGGCTACATCTGGTTGGGAGAGATGCCAATGGAGGTCGGATACCTTGGCTGGATAACCGCAGAATCGTTTGGCAATGGTTTGTAGGTTGGCTGTCTCTCCCCTCTCCTCTACCCTATCGGTAGTGGATTCAATGGTTAGGAAAATGGGAAGCTGATGCAGTGTTTTGCCTGTTTCCTGCTCAATCTTACTTATTTCCTCTCGAATGTGCATGGGATCCCAGCCATCATCACCTCCTAACAGATTGTATGTGTTGTAGATCACTTTACCCTGATGAGTGATTTTATAGGCATCCAAGAGTGGTTTCTCATCTATGCAGACTGTTGTTCCCGGCTGATTGCTTTGCAGGATGACAGGTTTTCCGTTCTGTGTGATATGCGCCTGATAACATCGCAGATTGGGTGTCGGGTTAGGCTTCCAAGCCAATGTGGTGCCCTCGGGGGTATGATAACGGCAGTCGATGATGCTGATAGGTCCTCTTGACTTGATAAGATATTGGGTGGAACGATGGGAGTTGACATCTGATGAGCGGGTGTAGAAATCACAATCGAGCAGTACTGCTCCTGTTTCCCCGGTATGACCAAATGGCATGCTTCCATAGAAATCGAAGTCACACGACAGATAAACGCCTGTAGGACACATGGCATCATCGGTGCTCTCAAAGTGGCACCGTTCAAAGAATGTTCGCTTGCCTCCGTTCAGCGGACAGGTATTCAACCTGCTCACAAACCGACAGTGACGGGCTTCCAAACGGTCACCATCGGCAAAGGCTAACTGTGCCTGGGTGATCGATTCCATCCGTTTCTTCCTGTTCAATTCGGGTTTCAGCGGAAACACCAAGTCGATGTTACAGTAGTTGCCCAACGTCAGGTTGTTCAGTGAGATGCCGTTGCCATGAAAATAGAACATGGTGAAATTTCCGTAGGCACCCTGTTGCTGACCGCGGTTGGAGGCAAGAACCACATTCTCGGGATTCGGGGTGAGACCTGTCAGGGTGAGATAAGGACAGTTGATATGCATGCCGATGGGAGATCCTCCTCCCTCCCCTACTCTTATCTTCGGATCATCGGGGTCATCCACCCAATAGACATAGGGTGCTATATACACCTCCATGCGGTCTTGGTCTGAGGTGCCAGGCACTAAATGCTTCATGGCCTCTGTGAAGGAGTTGAAGACGTAGGGTGACCTGGCAGCCTCCTCATCACTTAGATTTCCGTTGATGAGGATACTCTTCTCGCTTAGCGGTATTGTTTGCTTGTGGTAAATGAAGCATTTACTCTTTAAGAAAATGGCATTAGACGGATCGAGGGATGTTTGTTTCTTTGCCATACTGCCTACTAAACACAGCAGAAAAATGGAGAGGAGAATGTTTCTTTTCATGATCAGCTTTTATTAGTTTTTGCAAAAATACAAAAAAAGGAATTACATTGGAAAAATATAAGACGTTTTTTTGGCTTTCTCACTGAAATCTGCTAATTTTGCAATCCTAATTGATATTCAAATGGCGAAGAAAGAGAAGGAACTCACCCCCATGATGAAGCAGTTCTTCGACTTGAAGGCGAAACATCCCGAGGCATTGCTGCTGTTCAGATGTGGAGACTTCTACGAGACCTACTGCGATGATGCCGTGGAGGCAGCAGGAATCTTAGGCATCACACTCACCCACCGTAACAATGGGGCAGGTGTGAAAGGAGATGAGATGGCGGGATTTCCGCACCATGCCCTGGATACCTATCTGCCCAAACTGATCAGGGCGGGGAAGCGCGTGGCAATATGCGACCAGTTAGAAGATCCCAAGCTTACTAAGAAACTGGTGAAGAGAGGTATTACTGAGCTGGTGACGCCGGGTGTGGCCATGACCGATAATGTGCTGAACTACAAGGAGAATAACTTCTTGGCAGCGGTACATTTTGGAAAAGCCGCCTGTGGTGTGGCTTTTTTGGATATCTCTACGGGTGAGTTCCTGACGAGTGAGGGAACCTACGATTATGTGGAGAAGCTTTTGGGAAATTTCCAACCGAAAGAGGTGCTTTTCGAACGGAACAGGAAGGGTGACTTTGAACGTTATTTCGGTACGAAATATTTTACCTTTGAGTTAGACGACTGGGTGTTCACGGATCAGACGGCCAAGCAAAAGCTCTTGAAGCATTTTGATGTGAAAAACCTAAAGGGGTTCGGTGTGGATCATCTCCATAGCGGTATCATTGCCAGTGGAGCCATCCTTCAATACTTGGAGGCAACACTGCATACGAATATCAGCCATATCACAACCTTGTCACGCATCGAAGAGGAACGGTATGTACGGTTGGATAAGTTCACCGTGCGTTCGTTAGAGCTTGTCTATCCAATGCAGGAAGATGGGAAATCATTGTTGGATGTGATCGACAGGACTGTATGTCCTATGGGAGCTCGTATGTTGAAACGCTGGATGGTATTCCCGCTGAAAGATGTAGGGCGCATCAACAAACGTTTGGATGTAGTGGAGTATTTTTTCCGCGAACCAGTTTTCAAAGAACTGGTGGATGAACAGTTCAGGAGAATAGGTGACTTGGAGCGTATCATCTCGAAGGTGGCGGTAGGAAGGGTTTCACCTCGGGAGGTAGTGGCGCTGAAGGTGGCCTTGAAGGCTTTGAAACCCGTGAAGGATGCCTGTATCTTGGCGGAGAACCAAGAACTGAATAGGATAGGGGAGAGCATGCAGTTGTGTGCTGCCCTGGTTAGTCGTATTGAGAAGGAGATTCAAGACGAGCCACCCCAGTTGGTCAATAAAGGAGGAGTGATTAAAAAAGGTGTAAGCGAGGAATTGGATGAACTGCGCCAAATCGCTTACAGCGGAAAGGATTACTTATTGAAGATCCAGGAACGGGAGACGGAGGCCACGGGAATTGCCTCTCTGAAGATCGGCTACAACAATGTGTTCGGCTACTATTTAGAGGTGAGGAACACGTATAAGGATAAGGTTCCGGCAGAATGGATTCGTAAGCAGACATTGGCACAGGCTGAGCGGTATATCACACAGGAACTGAAGGAATACGAAGAGAAAATCTTAGGTGCTGAGGATAAAATCCTGTCGTTGGAGACACGTTTATTCAACGAACTGGTGGTGGCTATGCAGGAGTTTATTCCTGCTATTCAAGCCAATGCAAACCTTGTTGCTCAGCTCGACTGTTTACTGAGTTTTGCCAAGACGGCAAGCGAGAACGGATATATCCGTCCTATAATAGACGATACGGAGGTGATCGATATCAAACAGGGACGGCATCCGGTGATCGAAACGGAACTGCCCCTTGGAGAGCGTTATGTGCCGAATGATATCTATCTCGATACGCAGAAACAACAGATTATGATCATCACGGGTCCGAATATGGCGGGAAAATCGGCATTGCTGAGACAGACGGCCTTGATTGTGCTACTGGCTCAGATCGGTTGTTTCGTACCTGCAGAGAGTGCGCAAATAGGCTTGGTGGATAAGATCTTCACCCGTGTGGGTGCATCGGATAACATCTCATTGGGCGAATCTACGTTTATGGTGGAGATGACCGAAGCGGCGAATATCCTAAACAACGTCACCCCGAAGTCGTTGGTGCTCTTCGATGAGCTGGGTCGCGGCACATCCACCTACGATGGTATCAGTATTGCCTGGGCCATTGTGGAATATCTGCATGAGCATCCTAAAGCGCAGGCTCGTACGCTCTTTGCCACGCACTATCATGAACTGAACGAGATGGAGAAAAACTTCTCGCGTATCAAGAACTATAATGTCTCGGTGAAGGAGGTAGATAACAAGGTGATCTTCCTTCGTAAACTTGCACGTGGTGGCTCTGAACACTCTTTCGGTATCCATGTAGCACAGATTGCGGGTATGCCGAAGAGTATCGTCAAGAGGGCCAACACCATCTTGAAACAGTTGGAGACAGACAACAGTGGGGTAGGGAGCGTTGGAAAACCATCGGCAGAAACACTCAACCAGAGTCGCGATGGCATGCAACTGAGTTTCTTCCAGTTAGACGACCCTGTACTTTCACAGATTCGCGATGAGATTCTGAACCTTGATATCAATAACCTGACGCCCGTAGAGGCGCTCAACAAGCTGAATGATATTAAAAAAATAGTGAGAGGAAAATAACCTCTCACTATTTTTCTCATTAGTTACTCACTTATTTCTCACTTTTCCGGTAGGCTCTCATCATGCACCATATACCGATGATGATAAACGGTACGGAAAGCAGTTGTCCCATGTTGAAAAGCATTCCTTCTTCGAAAGCTTCCTGTACGTCTTTGGTGTATTCGATGAAGAAGCGGAAGGTGAAGATAAACGTCAGACAGAGTCCGAAATAGAAGCCTGTGCCCACCTTCTGCGGCTGCTTTCGATAAAGTCTCCACATGATGAAGAACAGGATAGCGTAGGCGATGGCCTCGTAGAGTTGTCCTGGATGCCGTGGAATCATATCCACTCGCTCGAAGATGAAGGCCCAAGGCACATCGGTGGGTTTACCGATGATCTCGGAGTTCATCAGGTTTCCTAAGCGGATGAAGCAGGCTGTGGTGCCAGTGGCGATGGCGATGTTGTCGAGAACGGTCCATACCTTTAGTTTTGACCAGCGTACATAAAGAATGAGGGCAATGATCAGACCTAATGTGCCTCCATGACTGGCCAGTCCTTCATATCCCGTGAATTTCCAGCTGCCATCGGCCATGAAGTGAATGGGCAGCAGCATCTCCACGATATGTTTGCCACTACTGAGGAAATAGTCGGGCTGGTAGAACAGACAGTGTCCTAAACGGGCTCCGATAAGGATGCCTAAGAAACAATAGATGAAGAGGGGATCGAACACGTTTTCTTCCTCTTTCTTACCCTTGGCATTCGTGATGGTACGCACCGCAATCTTCTGCTCATAGAACAGTTTTCGTACGATGATATATGCCAGTCCTAATCCTATCAGCCAGCAGAGGGAATACCAACGGAAGGGACCAAATGTCAGTGAGGGGTTCCAGTGGATAAATAGTTCACAGTTCATAGTTCATAATTCATAGTTAAAAATAGTCTCTATTCAGAGTTTTTCACTATTTTGGTTAATACTTTTATTATTTCAATATTGTCGTTGATGATGGATTCAAACGCATCATCTCCAATATATTCCGATTCATGTAAAAGCTCAAGCCAATATTCTGTTTCACTGGCTTCTTTTAAAGCTATTGACATCTTCGCCCTAAAGTCAGGACGGCTTTGACCGCGAAGTGCTTCTTTGACATTTGCACCAATGCTTGTCCCGCTCCTTAAAACCTGTTTTGAAAGAACGAATTCTTTGTTAACCGTATTTATAGTCAGATATTTGTAGAGTTTGATGATTCTCAGAGCAAACTCCTTGCTTTTATCTTTTATGATGCTTTCTTTCATTCTCCATAACTATGAATTATGAACTATGAACTATGGACTAAACATTAAACCTAAAGTGCATGATATCACCATCCTGAACGACATAGTCCTTACCTTCAATGCCCATCTTGCCGGCTTCGCGGACAGCGGCTTCTGAGCCATACTGGATATAATCATCGTACTTGATGACCTCAGCTCGGATAAAACCCTTTTCAAAGTCGGTATGGATCACACCGGCACACTGGGGAGCCTTCCAGCCTTTGTGATAGGTCCAGGCTTTCACCTCCATCTCGCCAGCGGTGATGAATGTTTCGAGGTTCAGCAGGGAATAGGCCTTCTTGATGAGGCGGTTCACACCACTCTCCTCTAAGCCCAACTCTTCAAGGAACAGTTGCTTGTCTTCATAGCTTTCCAACTCTGCAATATCTTCTTCGGTCTTAGCAGCAATCACCATCGATTCTGCTCCTTCCTCTTTGGCAAGAGCCTCAATTTGACGGGTAAAATCGTTGCCGTCTTTGGCTTCTGCCTCACTCACATTACATACATAGAGTACGGGCTTGGCAGTGAGAAGGAATAAGTTGCGGGCAGCATCCTGCTCATCCTTTGTCTCAAACTCCACCACACGGGCATTCTTTCCTTGTTCCAGCACCTCTTTATAGGCTTTCAATACGGTGGCTTCCACTTTGGCATCCTTGTTACCGGCAGCAGCGGCTTTCTCGGTCTTGGCCAACCGACTTTCGATCGTCTCTAAATCTTTTAATTGAAGTTCTGTATCGATGATCTCCTTGTCTCGGATAGGATTGATGGTACCATCAACATGGGTGATATTCTCATCTTCGAAGCAGCGTAGCACGTGAATGATGGCATCCGTCTCACGGATGTTCCCAAGGAATTTGTTTCCTAATCCTTCTCCTTTTGAAGCACCCTTTACCAATCCGGCAATATCTACAATCTCACAGGTTGCAGGCACAATACGACCAGGATGTACTAACTCGGCGAGTTTCGTCAGTCTTTCATCAGGAACGGTAATGACGCCCACGTTTGGTTCAATCGTACAAAAAGGAAAATTAGCTGCCTGTGCCTTGGCACTGCTCAGACAGTTGAAAAGTGTGGACTTACCCACATTCGGAAGTCCTACAATACCACATTTTAATGCCATTATCTATATTCGTTTATATAATCTGTGTGCAAAATTACTACATTTCTTTGAATTAATGGTGATGATAGAGTGAAAAAACGTTGGATTTCATACTAATGCTTCTTCAAGGGGAATGTTTTGCCGTAGGTGAGCATCCGCCATATCCATTCGAGAGGTCCGAACTGGAACAGCTTCAGCCATAGGGCACTGAAACAAATCTGGAAGAGGAAAACGATGATGGCAAGCACCTCGGTAGGCCACAAGCCGATATCTGCTCCCATGCCCATTCCGATGCCATAGAACAGTAATATACCGCAGACCGATTGTGAGAGATAGTTGGTGAGCGCCATGCGACCAGGGTAGGCCAGTGCAGTCCACAGTCGGCCGTATGGGAAGCATCGGTAGAGTAGGGCGAGGCCGGTGATATACATCAGACCTGTTGGATAGACGCTGATGACATAGAGCACACTGTAAACGATATTGTCACAATGGTAGTCGCCGGTGTGGATAAAGGCATAGAGAAACAGGATATCACCGCTCCATAGAAGCATCATGTGTAGCAGTCCAATGACTGCCAGCACTGTCATGCGACGGTAAAGATGCGCATGCCGTTGGCACTGCGCTGTGTTGCATTTTCCAAAATGATGGAGAAGCCAATGCCGAAAAGGACAGAAAAAATAAGGTAGAACTTGCCGTCTATGAGCATGCTGAGTAGCCATTGCACCCATGTATCGGTTACTGCAGTGTCCATTGCCTGCTGCACATTCTCACTTTGGAATGTCCATAGAGAGAACTCCGGGAAGTTGGCCAGTATGATGCCCAGCAGCGCAAAGCCTCGCAATGCATCGAGAATGACGATACGCTGTCTGACTGGTGCTCCAGTGTTTTCATTTTTCATCTTTGAAGTGCCTTTTTATGAATACCAAGGAATTATTGAAAGGAAACGATTGATATTGTTTCTGAAGAGAAGTTATTTCAAATGGTGTACGAAGTTATTGCCCGACGGTTTATGTAAGGTTGTATCTGAACTGTCGCTAATACTAATATTATCAGATAATTGTGTAAACTGCGGCAATGCCGCAGTTTACATGTAGATGGGTTAATGGGCCTCAAGCCAATTAGTGCCAAAACCACAGTCGGCAATGAGAGGAACCTTCAATTGGTAGGCCTGTTGCATTTCTTCGAGTACGATGGCTTCTACACGTTCTTTTTCTTCAGGATAGACCGAGAAGTTGAGTTCGTCATGTACCTGTAGGATCATCTTAGAGCGAATGCCCTCTTTCTTGAAACGATTGTATATATGGATCATGGCCACTTTGATGATATCGGCTGCACTGCCCTGAATGGGTGCATTGATAGCATTGCGTTCAGCGAAATTGCGTACAGTCGCATTGTGTGAGTTGATATCAGGCAGGTACCTACGACGATGGAAAATCGTTTCTGCATACCCTTTCTCTCGTGCTATCTTCTTGGATTCCTCCATATATTCGTGCACTTGTGGGAATGTCTCGAAGAAGCCGTCTATCAGCTGTTTTGATTCGTCTCTTGAGATATCTAATCGTTCGGCCAAACCAAATACTGTGATGCCGTAGATGATGCCGAAGTTGGCGCGTTTCGACTTAGTGCGTTCATCGCGGCTTACTTCGCTGATGTCCTTTTTATAAATGGTGGCAGCAGTGGCAGCGTGAAGATCTTTACCTTCGCGGAACACTTCTATCATGTTTTCATCCCCAGAAAGGTGAGCCATCACGCGGAGTTCAATCTGTGAATAATCTGCTGAAAAAAACAGACAGCCAGGCTCTGGTATAAAAGCCTTGCGGATTTCTTTCCCGTCCTCACCACGGATCGGTATGTTCTGGAGATTTGGATCCGATGAGGAGAGTCGTCCCGTTGCTGTTATCGTTTGATTGAATGAGGTATGGATATGTCCTGTTTGCGGATTGATCAATTTCGGCAGGGCATCGATATAGGTACCGATAAGTTTCTTTAATCCTCTGTGTTCCAGTATGTCAGCAATGATTTCGTGTTTGTTCTTTAATTGTTGAAGAACTTCCTCGGAAGTGACGTATTGTCCTGTCTTGGTTTTCTTGGCTTTCTCCACAATTTTCATTTTGTCGAACAAGATTTCACCTACCTGTTTGGGTGAGGCAATATTGAATTTCTCGCCAGCAAGTTCGTAAATCCGGTTTTCCAACTCTTGCATCCTATTGGTAAAAATTCTTGATGTTTCATTCAGTGATTCCGTATCAATGCAAACACCGTTCATTTCCATTTCAGCCAATACAGGTACCAATGGCATCTCAATTTCATAGAACAAATGCTCCACACCCGCTTCTTTCAGTTTGGGCTCCAGCACATTTTTTAGTTTCAATGTGATGTCAGCATCCTCGCAAGCATACTTATATATATCGGTAGGGGAGAGATCGCGCATGGATTTCTGGTTCTTTCCCTTCGGACCGATCAGTTCATCGATGTGGATGGTATGATACCCTAATAGAGTTTCTGCCATGTAGTCCATATTGTGTCGGAGTTCGGGTTGGATCAGATAATGGGCGATCATTGTATCCCACATGTTTCCTCTGAGTGTCACACCATAATGATGTAGAACTTCTAAGTCGTACTTGATATTTTGTCCGATCTTCAAAATATTTTCATTTTCATAGATCGGTTTGAAAATGTCGACGATTTTTTGTGCTTCTTCTCGATCGCTGGGAATTGCTACATAGAAAGCCTCATTTTCTTTCACTGCGAAGCTCAGTCCTACCAATTCTGCCTCCATGGCATTTGTTGAAGTGGTTTCTGTGTCTAAAGTGAGAATTTGATTTGTCATAAAAAAGTCACATAATTTCCTCGCATCCTCTTCATTATCAATTAGTTTGTAATTTACGTTAACGTTTTTTATGGAAAATCCAGCCACTTTTTGCTCCTTACCTTCCCCCTCCTCAGCAAAAAAGCCAAATAAATCGGGTTGCGATTCTGTGGTTTTTGATATTTTTTGTGATTTATTAAGAAATTTGTCAATCAGTGTTCTAAACTCCAATTCAGAAAAGATTTTCCTCAGAGCATCCTCGTTTGGGGCTGTCACCTTGAGAGCATCCATGTCAAGTTCGATGGGAACATCTCTTCGGATGGTTGCCAAGAACTTCGACATCTTGATATCCTCAACTGCTGCTTCTACTTTCTCTCGAAGTTTGCCTTTGATCTGACTGGTGTTTGTCAGGAGGTTCTCTACATTGCCGAACTCATTGATAAGCTTCACAGCTGTTTTCTCTCCCACACCAGGACATCCAGGGAAATTGTCTGCAGTGTCTCCCATCAGTGCTAACAGGTCGATCACTTGAAGAGGGGAGGAGATGCCATATTTCTTGCAGATACCCTCCTCATCCAGAACTTCATATCCACCACCATGACGGGGACGGTATATATACACATTCTTGTTTACAAGCTGTCCGTAGTCTTTATCTGGTGTGAGCATGTAGGTGGAAATGCCCATTTCACCGCTCTTTATGGCTAATGTACCAATCACATCGTCGGCTTCAAAGTGATCCACTTGAAGGATGGGTATGTTCATGGCTGTCAGAATATCCTTGATGATAGGAACCGACGCTCTGATGTCTTCGGGTGTCTCCTCACGTTGAGCCTTGTATTCAGGGAAAGCATCGGTGCGGAAAGTGGGTCCATGGGGGTCGAAGGCCACTCCTAAATGCGTAGGTTTTTCTTTCTCCATTACCTCATGAAGGGTGTTGCAGAATCCCATGATTGCCGATGTATTTAAACCCTTGGAATTGATTCGCGGGTTTTTCATAAATGCGTAATACGCCCGGTAAATGAGGGCATAAGCGTCTAAAAGAAACAATTTATCCATAAATATTATAATTTTCCGTTCAAAATTACAAATTCTTTTTCATTAATCCGAATAAATTACGTAATTTTGCATGAAATTTCCGAAAGCATGGAACTATTATCGCAAATAACGTTACCTATTCAACGAGAATTGAATGATTTTATCACCTTGTTCAATCAATCGTTGACACATTCCGATGGATTACTCGGACAAGCCCTGTCTCATATTCGAAATAGGGGAGGGAAACGTATGCGTCCCATGTTGATTTTACTGATAGCAAAAAACTATGGTGGTGTGAATGAATCAACACTTTACTCCGCTGTGGGACTGGAGCTGCTGCATACGGCCAGTCTGGTTCATGATGATGTGGTTGACGAAGCCCGTGAACGTCGTGGTCAAGCCTCTGTCAACGCTTCTTATGATAATAAAGTTGCTGTGTTGGTGGGTGATTATATTCTCTCCACGTCTCTTTTGCATGTCAGTTATACACATAATGAACGGATTTTTGCACAAATAGCTGACTTAGGACGATCTTTGTCAAAAGGTGAGATTCTTCAGTTGACCAACACTGATGAGAATGGTCTCTCTGAAGATAAATATTTCGAAGTCATCGAGAACAAGACGGCGGCTTTGTTTGAATCCTGTTGTGTGATTGGTGCCATTTCAGCCGGGCTGTCCATGTCGGCTATTGAGGAAGTTCGTCTCTTCGGACATTATATCGGTACGATTTTCCAGATTCGTGATGATATTTTTGACTATTATGATTCAGCGAATATCGGAAAACCTACGGGAAACGATATGGCAGAAGGTAAGCTTACCTTACCTATTCTATATGCCTTGAATTCTACTCACGACACGCAGATGATCGCTTTATCCAAGAAGGTAAAGGATGGTAGCGTCAGTACCGATGAAATCCATCGTTTAGTGCGGTTTGCCAAAGAAAATGGCGGCATTGATTATGCCGCCAAGAGAATGGATGAATATAGCATGAAATGCTATGATTTCATCGACCGTTGTGTTTCTTTGCCTGATGTGGCTGATGCTTTGCGTGCCTATGTAGCCTTCGTTTCCAAACGCAGCATATAGTCTGTTAGAAGAATTTAATCTCTTCTCCTTCTATTTCCGACAACAGCATGTTGGCTAAGCGACTTGTTCCTAAACGGAACCATTTGTTCGTGAGCCATTGTTCGCCTAACACTTCTTTTACAATGGTATAGTAGATCATCGCATCCATCACTGAATTGATGCCTCCCGCTGGCTTAAATCCAATCTGGATGCCTGTCTCTTCGTAATACTCCTTGATGGCCTGACACATCACGTAAGCTGCTTCTGGGGTCGCTGATATTTTCTCCTTTCCTGTGCTTGTCTTGATATAATCTGCACCTGCATACATCGATAAAATGGAAGCTTTCTTGATGTTTGAGGCAGTCTTGAGGCATCCTGTCTCCAGAATCACTTTCATAGCGGCATTACCACAGGCTTGTTTCAGCTCACTGATATCATCGCAAAGGGTCTCATAGTCACCACTGAGGAACTTACCCACGGGCATTACGATATCAATTTCTGTTGCACCGTCTTTCACCGCCAACATCGTTTCTGCCACTTTCACCTCGATCAGTGCCTGTGATGATGGGAAACTGCCGGAAACGCAGGCAATCTCTACTCCGTCAACTTCCAATGTCTCTGCAACGGTCTTGGCAAAACAGGGATAGACGCAGATGGTAGCAACGTGTGGAAGGTCAGCATATTGCTCATCGAATTGGTTTACCCGTTCCGTAAATGCCATGATGCTCTCATCGCTGTCGGTGGTCTTCAGCGAGGTCAGCTCGATGCTGCCAAAGAGGAATTTCTTTACTTCCAACGTATCGTTCTCGTGTACCTTTTCAGCAATGATTTTCTTCACTGCTATTGCCACTTCTTCATCTTTGACGTTACAGTCATATTTGGCTAATGCCTGTTCATACTTGCTTTTTTGTTGAGCATTGCCGTGTTCTAAGTTCATGTCTGCCATACTGATGGGTTTTAATGATGTTTATTATGCTTTAAGTTTAGGATTCTCCAAGTGTCTTGTACGGTCACGGAAAGTCTTCTTCTCGATTGACTTCTTCAGTTCTTCCGTGAGATCTATTCCTGTTTGATTGGCCAGGCAAATCAGTACCCAGAGGACATCTGCCATCTCTTCTCCTAAATTGGCTTTTTCTCCTGGCTTGAAACTTTGGTCACCATATTTTCTGGCGATGATTCTTGCCAGTTCACCTACTTCCTCAGTTAGACAAGCCATGTTCGTCAATTCGGAGAAATACCGAACACCGTACTCCTTAATCCACTGATCTACCGCCTTTTGAGCTTCTTGTATGGTCATATCTTAATACCTGATATCATTCTTTGTTTTTAGTATCCATGCAAATGGTGACCGGACCATCGTTTAACAGTTCCACTTTCATGTCTGCTCCGAACTCACCCGTACCTACTGGCTTGCCCAATGCTTGGGATAATAGCTGGCAGAATGCCTCGTAGAGTGGGATAGAATGCTCGTGTGATCCGGCACGAAACCATGAGGGACGATTGCCTTTCTTGTAACTGGCATACAACGTGAACTGACTTACTACCAATGCCTCTCCGTTGATATCCAGGATGCTTCGGTTCATTACGTGATTTTCGTCGTCAAATACCCGCAGTGCTGCGATTTTCCTCACCAGCCATTCCACATCCTCTTTTCCGTCCTCTTCGCAGATGCCAAGTAGGATCAGGAATCCTGCTTGAATCTTGGATTTAACCGCCCCTTCTATTGTTACGCTGGCGTGGTTCACTCTTTGTATGACTGCTCTCATTCGGTTCTTAATTTTCAGCAAAGTTACGACATTATTTTGACATTGCCAAATATATACCATCGATTTTGAGCAGAACTTGTGTTCAATGTGTAAAGTACGTCTGAACAGGTTTCTTTCTCAACTTCAACTTTTAGTATTGAATCAATGTTTGTATTTTGATGACAAATGACAGATGACAGTTTTTTATATTGCGCAAAAGAAGATATTAGTATTATATATATTTATATATATAATTACTAATACTCTCTATACTCTTTTTTTTCTATTTCAAATAACTGTCATCTGTCATAACTGTCATTGGTAGGTGTTATTGTTAAAATGACGATCCGTAATCTCTCTTGCCCGGAAATTACGGTTTCGAACCTCGTGTATTACGGCTCTCTATTCCTCAGCTTAGTTATGGAAATGACGGTAGATAATCTGTGCCTTGGAAGATCCTATGATGGCTGATAGTTCTTCAAGGTCAGCCTCACGTATTCGTTTGACCGTTTTCAGGCCTTTTAGAAGCTCGTCACGCGTTTTGGGGCCAATGCCTGGGATGTTGTCCAGCTCTGAGTGCAATGCGCGCTTAGAACGCTTGTCACGGTGGAAAGTAATGGCATATCGATGCACTTCATCTTGTATCCTCGTGAGCACATGGAACAGTTCTGAGTCTGTTTTCATTCCTATGACGACTGGAGGGAAGCCGAACAACAGTTCATTGGTACGATGACGGTCATCTTTAGCAAGGCCTGCTATTGGAATGTTGAGATTCAGCTCGTCTTCCACCACCTGTCTTACCACTTCCATCTGTCCTTTTCCACCATCGGTAATGATCAGATCGGGTAGGGGAGTTTGTTCTTCAATCATTCGGCTGTATCGTCTTCTGACCACCTCCTGCATCGAGGCATAATCATCGGGGCCGACTACGGTCTTGATGTTGTATTTGCGGTAGTCTTTTTTTGATGGTTTCATCCCCTTAAATACTACACATCCGGCCACAGCATCCGTTCCTGAGATGTTGGAGTTGTCGAAACATTCAATCTGATAAGGCATTTTCTCCAGTTTCAGCGCGTTCTGCAGCTCTTTCATTAAGCGTGTCTGCTTCTGTTCTGGGTTCAATTTTTCAGCCTGTTTAAGACGGTCGAATTTGTACTGTTTCCCATTCATGATCGAAAGTTCCAACAACTTCTTTTTGTCTCCTCGCTGGGGAACGGTGAGGATGGTATCTTTGATCCCAGTTTCTAATTCAAAGGGAACAATAATCTCTTTCGAATGACTTTTCACCTCCTCACGTATCTGTATGATTCCCAAGCTTAGAATCTCTTCTTCGCTCTCCTCCAGTTTCTTTTTCAGTTCGTAGGTAAAGGCCGCGTTGATACTGCCGTTGGTGACGTGCATGTAGTTGATATAGGCCACTTTTTCGTCATCTGTAATTGAGAATACATCTACGTCATCTATTGTATGACTGACTACCTCGCTTTTTCCTGCGTAGCTCTCTAAAGCAAGATACCTGGTCTTATATAACTCTGCCTCTTCAAATCTGAGTTCTTCGGCAGCCTTTTGCATCTCGTTATACAACATTTTCTGTACGGCTCTCGTGTGTCCTTTCAGTATCTCGTGAGCCTGTGCAATGTTGTTTTGGTAGTCTTCGTAGGTTTGTTTCCCGATACATGGTGCTCCGCAATTGTGGATGTGGTATTCAAGACAGGGCTTGAACTTGCCACTTTCCACTCCCTCCTTCGTAAGAGGTAGCCTGCAACTCCGAGGCTTGTACAACTTCTTGATCAAGTCCAATACTGTGTACATACTGCCTATATGACTGTAAGGTCCGTAGAAGGTGCCGTATTTCTTGTTGATGGTCCTGGTTTTAAAGATGCGCGGGTAGTGTTCTTTTGTTACACAGATACTGGGGTATGTTTTACCATCCTTTAGTAAGATGTTGTATTTTGGCTTGTACTTTTTAATCAGACTGTTTTCCAACAAAAGTGCATCTTCTTCTGTATTCACAACCGTATATGTGATGTCCCAAATCTTGCTGACGAGCACTTTCGTTTTGTATCTATCTACTTCTTTATGGAAGTATGAAGAAACACGGTTCTTGAGATTCTTCGCCTTGCCAACGTAAATGATCACTCCAGATTCGTCATAGTATTGGTAGCTTCCCGGTTTGTTGGGAAGACTACTTACTATGCTTTGAAGCTTTGCTAATCTCTTCTCGTTTTCTTCCTTAGTCATGATTCCATTTCATTATCTTACAACATGTTACCCGATCTTTGTTTCACGTGAAACATCGGTCGTTTTTATACCTTGATCAGTGTGGTAATCTCGGTTTCGTTGCCAAATACATCCCTGCCATGTAATCCTTCGTCTGTTATCTCGATGATGAAATTCGTGTATATTTTCTTGGGGTTGAATTTCTTCACCAAGTCATAAGCGGCTTTCATCGTTCCCCCGGTGGCAAGCAGGTCGTCGTGTAGTAAGACAACGTCGCTTTCTTCGATGGCATCTTTGTGGATCTCTATGGTGTCTGTTCCGTATTCCTTCTCGTAACTTTCTTGAACTGTTTCTGCTGGAAGTTTACCCGGTTTCCTGCACAATACAATTCCTGCACCTAATTTTACAGCCAAAGCTGATGCCATCACAAAACCACGGCTTTCAATTCCGACAATTTTAGTGATGCCTTTGTCTTTGTAGATCTCATACAATTCATCGAGCATGATCTTTAAACATTCACTGTTCTTGAATAGGGTGGTCACATCCCTAAAGTTGATGCCCTTTACAGGAAAGTCCTGAATGCATCTTAAGTTTTCTAATAAAATTTTGTTGTTCATTTTCTATTGATTTTTAGTTCATTATGTTTCTTTTGTTTCACGTGAAACCTTATCTTCCCAAGAGGACTAACAGGACGTTGATGTCGCTGGGGGATACACCTGGGATGCGACTGGCTTGTGCCAAAGTTTCGGGTTGGATTCGGTTCAGTTTCTGACGGCATTCTGTGGACAGGGACTGTAGGCTATCATAATCGAATCGTCCTTTGATCCTGATATTTTCCAAACGATGCATTTTGTCAGCAATCATCCGTTCACGTTCAATATATCCTGCATACTTCATTTTTACCTCTGCTGCCTCAATGATTTCCTCGCGACGATTGGAGATGGTGTCAAAGAGTTGGGCGAGATCAGGAATGAGATCGGCAAGTGTGTGAAGCGTGATTTGCGGACGACCTATTAAATCTATGGCCTTGCATCCTGCCCGAAGGGGAGTGGTGCCTAATGATTCCAGTTGACTGTTGATGTCCTTGGCTTTCACTGGTGTCTCCTTGCAGAAACGGATAATCTTCTCAATCTCATCTTTCTTTTGCATCCATCGGTCAAACCTGTCTCGTTTCGCTACACCTAAGGCATAGGCTTTTTCGGTGAGTCGTGCATCCGCATCGTCTTGTCTAAGCAGGATACGATATTCGGCACGTGAGGTAAACATTCTGTAGGGTTCATCAACTCCCTTAGTAACCAGATCATCGATGAGAACGCCGATATATGATTCGTCGCGGTGCATGACGAATGCGTAGTCTTCGTCTGTTCTGTTGGTTGCTGCTACATATCGGGCGGCATTAATTCCTGCCGCCAATCCTTGTCCGGCAGCCTCTTCATAACCAGTTGTCCCATTCACTTGTCCTGCAAAGAACAAGCCTCGGATCTTTTTCGATTCCAACGAATGTTTCAGTTGTGTTGGATCGAAGAAATCGTATTCGATGGCATAGCCAGGACGATACACCCTTACATCCCTTAAGGCAGGGATCTTTCTTAGTGCTTCAATCTGTACATCCATCGGCATACTTGAGGAGAACCCGTTCAGATACATCTCATTGGTATTTTCTCCTTCGGGCTCTAAGAACAAAGGGTGGCTTTCGCGATCTGGGAAGGTGACGAGTTTGGTTTCGATGGAAGGGCAATAACGTGGCCCAATGCTATGTATCTGTCCATTGTACAGGGGCGAGTCGGCAAGTCCGGATCTAAGAATTCGGTGTACCTCGGCATTGGTGTTGAATGTCCAGCAGGGCAGCTGTTTGAGTGGGGTGGGGACGGTCATGTAAGAGAACCGTGTGACCGCTTCTTCGCCGGGTTGTATTTCTGCATCTTCAAAATGAACGGAACGTTTGTCGATTCTTACAGGTGTTCCTGTCTTCATTCGTGCTGAGGTTATACCATGGCAGGTGATACTCTCGGTGAAATGAGCTACTGCAGGTTCTGCTATCCTACCTCCTGCCACCATCTTTCTTCCGATATGCATCAGACCGTTGAGGAAGGTTCCTGCAGTAATCACAATGGCTTTGGCGTGCAGCTCTGCCCCCCAGATGGTTCTCACACCAATAACCTCTCCTTGGTCAACCAATAGCTCGTCTGCCTGGTCTTGCCAAATATCTAAATGCTCGGTTTTATCCAGTCTGTTTCTCCAGGTCCATATAAATTTCTCCCGGTCGCATTGAGCCCGTGGACTCCACATGGCTGGTCCTTTAGAACGGTTTAGCATACGAAACTGAATGGCGGTGGTATCTGTTACGATACCCATTTGTCCACCCAATGCATCTATCTCACGCACAATCTGTCCTTTGGCGATTCCGCCAACGGCGGGATTGCACGACATCTGCGCGATCTTATTCATGTCCATTGTCACCAAACAGGTCTTTGCCCCGATATTCGCAGAGGCACAAGCTGCTTCGCAGCCGGCGTGGCCGCCTCCAATGACCAGAACATCATACTTTAAAATCATATCTGTTTTAATTATCCGATGCAAAAATACAAAAACTTTTGCAAACACAATCATGAACAAGCTAATAAGTTGTTTTTCTGTTTTGCTCTCTTGTTTCCTCGCCCTTCGCTCCCCGTTCGCCTTAACAGGGCTCAATGTGGGTGTAAAATGAACTTTTTTCATCCATAAACAGACGATTTTTATGGAAAATACTTTGAGTTCTCATTAATTTATGGTATATTTGCAAACCATTTACGGTAAAAAATACCTAAAACAAGGTATTGCCTATCCCGAATACTGCTTTGGGGGCGAAATCTTTTTCTGATTATGATCGATTCCAATAAATAGAAGTCTAACAATTAAATAATTTAAAATCAATCATTTATGTGGTTAATCAATTCATCTATTGGTAGGAAAGTAGTGATGTCTGTCACGGGCATTGCTCTTATCCTGTTCCTGACGTTCCACTGCTGTATGAACGTCGTTGCCCTCTTCTCAGGAGAGGCTTACAACATGATTTGTGAATTGCTTGGCGCCAACTGGTATGCCGTTGTGGCAACACTGGGATTGGCCGCACTGGCAGCGATTCACATTGTCTATGCTTTCATCTTAACGGCTCAGAACCGCCGTGCCCGTGGTAGCGAGCGCTATGCGGTGACCGACAAGCCCGAAAAGGTGGAGTGGGCAAGTCAGAACATGCTTGTGCTGGGTATCATCATCCTGCTGGGCTTGTTGCTGCACCTGTTCAACTTCTGGTACAACATGATGTTTGCTGAGCTCACAGGTATGGCCACCCCGTTGCATCCTGCTGACGGCTTTGGCTACATCAAGCTGACATTCTCAAATCCGGTTTATGTGGTGCTCTATGTCATCTGGATTGTGGCCATTTGGTTCCACCTGTCTCATGGTTTCTGGAGTGCTATGCACACTTTGGGCTGGAATGGTAAGATCTGGTTCAATCGTTGGAAGGTGATCGGCTTGGTTTACACAACCCTGCTGATGGCCGGCTTCCTCATTGTGGTATTGGCATTCGCATTTGGTTGTGCTCCGTCACTTTGCTGCGGTGCTTAATAAGATAGTTTTTTGAACATTGAAAATTGAAAGATATTATGGCAAAAGTAATAGATTCAAGAATTCCTGAAGGACCAGTAGCAGAGAAATGGACCAATTATAAGGCTCATCAGCGTCTGGTAAACCCAAAGAATAAGCTGAAGCTCGATGTGATTGTAGTAGGTACTGGCTTGGCTGGTGCTTCTGCTGCTGCCTCTCTCGGTGAAATGGGCTTCAATGTAATCAACCTATGCATTCAGGACTCTCCTCGTCGTGCTCACTCCATTGCAGCCCAGGGTGGTATCAATGCCGCCAAGTGCTATCAGAACGATGGTGACTCTGTCTATCGTCTGTTCTATGACACTGTGAAGGGTGGTGACTACCGTGCCCGAGAGGCCAATGTATATCGTTTGGCTGAGGTGTCTAACAACATCATCGACCAGTGTGTGGCTCAGGGTGTTCCCTTTGCCCGTGAGTATGGCGGTATGCTGGCCAACCGTTCCTTCGGTGGTGCTCAGGTGAGCCGTACATTCTATGCCAAGGGCCAGACGGGTCAGCAGTTGCTGCTCGGTGCCTATAGCTCACTGAGCTGTCAGGTGCAGGCTGGTAAGGTGAAACTCTATACTCGTTATGAGATGGAGGATGTGGTGATTGTTGACGGTCGTGCCCGTGGTATTATCGCCAAGAACCTTGTTACTGGTAAGCTTGAAAGATTCTCAGCCAATGCAGTGGTTATTGCTACTGGCGGTTATGGAAATACTTATTTCCTCTCTACCAATGCAATGGGATGTAACTGTACAGCTGCTGTTCAGTGCTATCGCAAAGGCGCATACTTCGCAAATCCTTCTTACGTACAGATTCACCCGACATGTATCCCCGTTCATGGTGACAAGCAGTCGAAGCTGACGCTGATGTCTGAGTCATTGCGTAACGACGGTCGTATCTGGGTTCCCAAGAAGATTGAGGATGCCAAGGCATTGCAGGCAGGAACCAAACAGGGATGGGAGATTCCCGAGGAGGACCGCGACTACTACTTGGAGCGCCGCTATCCCGCCTTCGGTAACCTGGTTCCCCGTGACGTTGCCTCTCGTGCTGCCAAGGAGCGTTGCGACAAGGGCTTCGGTGTGAACAATACCGGTCTGGCTGTGTTCCTCGATTTCTCTGAGTCAATCAACCGACTTGGACTTGATCAGATCATGCAGCGCTATGGTAACCTCTTCGAGATGTACGAGGAGATTACTGATGTATTCCCTGGCGACGTGGCCAACGAGATCAACGGCGTGAAGTACTACAAGCCCATGATGATCTATCCCGCTATCCACTATACGATGGGTGGTATCTGGGTGGACTACGAGCTGCAGACCACGATTCCTGGTTTGTTCGCTATCGGTGAGTGCAACTTCTCTGACCACGGTGCCAACCGTCTGGGTGCCTCGGCTCTGATGCAGGGTCTGGCTGATGGTTACTTCGTGCTGCCTTACACCATCCAGAACTATCTGGCCGACCAGGCTGTATGGCCGAAGATTCCTACAGACCGTCCTGAGTTTGACGAGGCCGAGAAGGGTGTTCAGGCAGAGATTGACCGTCTGATGAATATCAAGGGTAAGCGCTCTGTTGACTCTATCCACAAGGAGCTCGGTCACATCATGTGGGAGTATGTCGGCATGGGCCGCACCGCTGAGGGCTTGAAGACAGGTCTGAAGAAGATGCACGAGCTCGAGAAGGAGTTCGATACCAACCTGTTCGTGCCTGGCACGAAGGAGGGTCTGAACGTGGAGCTTGACAAGGCCATCCACCTCCGCGACTTCTTCACCATGGGTCAGCTGGTGGCTTTCGATGCCCTCTCTCGTAACGAGAGCTGTGGCGGCCACTTCCGCGAGGAATACCAGACGGAGGAAGGCGAGGCCAAGCGCGACGACGAGAACTACTTCTACGTAGGCTGCTGGGAGTACAAAGGCAAGGGCAACGAGCCTGAGTTGATCAAGGAGCCACTGGAGTATGAGGCTATTAAGGTTCAGACAAGAAATTACAAGAACTAAGAAGCTCCCTCCCAACCTCCCCCTTTGGGGAGGAAAAATACTACTTTAACTAAGGCCCATGCCCCTATATGGCCTCCCCCCAAGGGGGGATATGAGGGGGGCTACATTATGGCAAAGAATATTTCATTTACAATAAAGTTCTGGCGTCAGAACGGCCCGTTGGAGAAAGGCCACTTTGACACACACGAGATGCACGACATCCCCGATGACACATCCTTCCTTGAGATGCTCGACATCCTCAATGAGGAACTCATCAATGAGGGTAAGGAGCCGTTCGTGTTTGACCATGACTGCCGCGAGGGTATCTGCGGTATGTGCTCTTTGTATATTAACGGAACGCCTCACGGCAAGACGGAGCGTGGTGCCACAACGTGCCAGCTCTATATGCGTCGTTTCAACGATGGTGACGTGATTACCGTTGAACCTTGGCGTTCTGCTGGTTTCCCAGTAATCAAAGACTGTATGGTTGACCGTAATGCCTTTGACAAGATCATCCAGGCCGGTGGCTACACTACCATCCGTACTGGTCAGGCGCAGGATGCCAATGCTATCCTGATTCCCAAGCAGGATGCCGATGAGGCTATGGACTGTGCTTCTTGCATCGGCTGTGGTGCTTGCGTAGCAGCATGTAAGAATGGCTCGGCCATGCTCTTCGTATCCAGCAAGGTTTCTCAGCTCGCTCTGCTTCCTCAGGGCCGTCCCGAGGCAGCCAAGCGTGCCAAGGCCATGATGGCGAAGATGGAAGAGTTAGGCTTTGGTAACTGCACCAATACCCGTGCCTGCGAGGCCGTTTGCCCGAAGAACGAAAGCATCGCCAATATCGCCCGTCTGAACCGCGAGTTCATCAAGGCCAAGTTGGCTGACTAATATTAAAATAGGTAGAACCTCACAAAGTGTTAGGCACTTTGTGAGGTTTGCTTTTACTCTTATTTCCATCGCCACGTCGGTGGTAGGATATACATTTTTACATAACAAACAATCTATAACCGTCATTTATGAAGAGACTCTTTGTATTTTTATTTGCTTTGACATTCGTTTTTAATAGTTCTAATGCAGTAATCACAATTGCAAAATCAATGAACTCAGTCTTAAGAGCTCATATTGAAGATGCAGGAGCAAAAAAGTATAAACTAATTATTAGCTTACTGTCTGATACAAAAGCCATTCCTGAGGATCCTGTATTATTACTTAAATTCACGGATAATACAACATTAGAACTGAAAGGGAAACGAACACGAAATGAAAAAGTGGATATGCCTTTTGGGTTTAACAGGCATAATGATGATGCCACGTTTATTATTTCGCAGAAGGTGTTAGATAAAATAGCGAATGGCATTATTAAATTTCGAATCAATACTCAGCCTAAGTATTACGAAAAATCGTGGAACAATGGGAAAATCGGAAAGAAACTATATAAAGACTATCAAAAATCAAAGTTTTAATCTGGTTGGACTGTGTAGTGCAGGCTCATTGTAACAGTCACTCTATCCACCCTCAGAAGAGTTATGTGTATATCCTAAATACGAGAAAGGGTTAGATAGCATGGTACTGTACTTAGTTGAGCAATAATGTGGAAACCGCAATGGTCTCCACATTTTTCTTTTCACGTAATTATTGATATAAGATGTAAACTGCAAATGAAAACATTATTCCTTAACGTGTCTTTTGGCATCCTTGCCTTTTTGCCTCAGGGATGGGTGTTTATGATACTCATCATGCTGTTGGAATCTTTTGTGATGTCTGAGTTGCTGTGCAGGAAAGTATTGAATGGTCGAATCACAGGAACGGTATTCTTGAGTAATATCATCAGTGGCATAGCCGGTATTATTATCACGATGATCCTGAATGGCGGATGGTATCTTGTTGTTTGGTTTCCCTGGGTAGGCAGGCATGAAATTGATTTGTCGGCACCCAATGCTTTTTGGGGACTTAGTTTGTTTTATCTTTTCGCCTTTGTACTGTCCGTACTGATTAAGGAAATTATTAACTGGCAGTTTTTGAAAAAGGTATATACATCCAAAAAGATTCTTTGGGCGACCTTAGTAGCTAACATTGTCAGTTATCTCTTAGGCAGTATTGTTTTGTATTCGATCAGTTTTTTTTGAAAAACCGCATGAATCCCTATTTTAATTGTTATCTTTGCACACAAAAAGATACAATTTATGGCATTAAAAGTATTATGTGACCGCATCCTGCAAGAGGGGCGGTGTATGGAAGGTGGCATCTTGAAGGTTGACCGCTTTGTCAATCACCAGATGGATCCGTATCTGATGAAACAGATAGGAATTGAGTTTATCCGTCGCTTTGCCGACGTGAAAGTTAACAAGATTCTCACTATTGAGGCCTCGGGCATCGCCCCGGCAATCATGTTAGGCTATCTGATGGAGCTCCCTGTGGTGTTTGTGAAGAAGAAGGTCCCTTCTACGATGTCAGATTTCTACCAGACCGAGGTATGCTCGTTCACCAAGCATCGCTCCTATAACGTGGTCATCAACAAAGAATACCTAACCTCTGATGACCATGTGCTGTTCATTGATGATTTCTTAGCCTTCGGTAATGCAGGAAAGGGCATTATCGACCTTTGCCGACAGGCTGGTGCTACGATCGAAGGTATGGGCTTCATCATCGAAAAAGGCTTCCAGCATGGTCGTGAGGTTTTACAGAAAGAAGGAATCCGGCGAATCGAGTCAATGGCTATCATTGAGTCGCTTGACAACTGTCAGATCAAGATTAAGGAGGACGAATAGTTTATCTATCACAGATGGACGAGACAAGGAAAGGTTTTATTCAGTTGCACCTGAGTGTGTTGCTTGCGGGATTTACGGGTTTGTTCGGACGACTGATCACGCTGAACGAGGTAGATATCGTATGGTATCGTATGCTGTTCACCAGTCTGATCCTGCTGGTATTTACCGGTCTGCCCAAGGTAGGATGGCAGAAATTCCTTCAGCTTTGTGGCTGCGGAGCATTGCTGGGATTCCATTGGATCCTGTTTTATGGTAGTATCAAGGCCTCGAATGTCTCCATTGGTGTGATATGTTTTTCGCTGATAGGTTTCTTCACGGCTCTCTTTGAGCCGCTTATCTACAAACGTCGTCTTTCGTGGCTTGAACTGTTGTTCTCATTGATTACCGTACTGGGTGTTCTGTGCATCTTCTCGTTCGATGCCCGTTATCGTTATGGTATCGCCATTGGCATCGTCTCCTCAGCCGTTTGTGCCCTTTATGCGATCTGTAACAAGAAGGTCAGTGTGGGCGTTCGTAGTCGGACGGTGCTGATGTATCAGATGTCGGGTGGGTTGGTTTTGATTTCGGCGATCATTCCCGTTTACCTGTTGTTCTTCCCCAGTCAGCAGCCAGTCGTCGTTGTACCCAGTGGATCCAATCTTTGGCTGATGCTTTGTCATGCCCTGTTCTGCACAGTAGGCATGTATCTCTTGCAGATTCAAGCCTTGAAGCGCCTCTCTGCCTTCACCGTGAACCTGTCCTATAACCTCGAGCCGTGTTACACCATTATCTTGGCTTTTATTATTTTTGGTGAAGGTCGTGAAATCAACTTCTCCTTTTACATCGGCATTGCGCTCATTTTGGTCAGTGTCCTGCTACAAACGCGTCGTGCCTGGCAGAAGTGATTACCAGATAAGCTTTACTTCACTTTCCACACGTTAAGCACGATTCCTTTGAAGCCAGGTGAGAAATCAGGAGCACAAAGGAAGAGTGCATTGTTCAGCCATGCATATCTGCTGTCTTGAGGAGCTTCAAACTGTGGAGCACACCGGAAATAGAAAGTCGATTGACCATTCTTGTCCTTTCCGTTGGCAATGATGCCCCGATTGCGCACATGGATATAGACGCCGTCGTCAGTCTTGATACAGTAGATAGCCTCCAGTTCCGTGCGGTTCTCCGCATTAAGCTGATAGTCGGCACCGCCGTTGATGATCGTTCCTTTGATGTCCGGCCCTTCGAAAGTTCCTCCAGTGATAGGAATCACAGTGCGCCTTCCATGTTGTGTGTTGTTGATAGCAAAGGCCTCACCCAGAGTAACTCTCAGTTGCAGAGCGAACTCCAGTTGTGGTGAATCCTTCGGTGGATAGGTTTGGGCACTGGCACATAATGTGATGGCCGTCAGCATGATTGTGAATACTAATTTCTTCATAGGATGACTATTTGGATTTTGTTTTGCAAAGATACGACAAATCCTCGATTCATAGCAGATAATTCCGCATTATTTTGTATTTTTGCACCCAAATGACTCAAAACAAGATGAAGATAAGACCGATGATTTCGAAACAACGGCATCCATGCCTCCTCTATCATGTGGTGGCTTTCCTTGTTGTGGCAATCTGGGGTTCAACGTTTGTCTTTACCAAGTTGCTGTTGCTGAGTGGTTTCACACCGGCACAGATCTTCACCCTGCGCTTTCTCATAGCTTATGCCATGCTGTTGGCATTCTGTCTGTGGAGGGGCATCCGTTGGTTTTCTGACACATGGAAAGATGAGTTGCTGATGTTGGGGTTAGGCGTCTCGGGTGGTTCGTTATATTTCCTTGCCGCGAACGGAGCCATGAACTATACCACAACCACCAACACCTCACTCATTGTCTGTCTTTGTCCGCTGTTCGCCTCAGCCCTGATAGGATTCTTCTACAAATCGCAACGTTTGAATCGTACGCAGCTTATAGGAACGCTGATGGCTGCAGCAGGTGTGGTGGTCGTTGTGATGAACGGGCATTTTGTCCTTCATCTGTCACCTATTGGCGATACCTTGGCATTTATCGCCTGTCTCTGTTGGGCGGTGTATAGTTTATTGATGATACCAGCCAATGCGAAGTATGATACGGTGTTCATCACACGAAAGGTCTTCTTCTATGGCTTGTTGTCGATGATACCTTATTATATTTATTACCCTGGCCTGAACGTGCATCTGTTGTTTGAGCACACCTCCCTGTTGTGGAACCTCTTGTTCCTGGGCTGTGTGGCCTCCACCTTGTGCTTCCTTGCCTGGAACTGGACGATGAAGAAATTAGGGGCGGTGGTCGTGACGAACTATGTCTATTTCAATCCCGTCACTACTATCCTCTTTGCCTGGCTGCTTCTCTCCGAACCTATCACCCTCTTTTTCTTGATAGGTACGGTATTGATTCTCGTGGGTATGTATCTAAGTGACAAACATAAACATTCCAATACCATGCGAAAAATTAGAAGAGCAACAGAGAAAGACTTGCCGCGTATTCTGGAGTTGATCGATTTTGGACGGCAGAAGATGCGGGCCATGGGAAACATGGACCAGTGGACTCATGGCAATCCCCGTCGGGAAGTCCTCTTGCAAGACATCGAGAAGGGGAACAGTTATGTCGTAGAAGATGACGGGGAGGCTGTGGCCACCTTTGCCTTCGTTGAAGGACCCGATGTGACCTATCAGCACATTTACGAAGGACAATGGTTAGACGAGCCCACTGTCGATGGGAATGTTCAGACAAACTATTGGGTTGTTCACCGCATGGCCAGTGCTCCAGAAGCTCATGGCATCTTTAAGACGGTGCTCGACTATTGTTTCTCCCGTACCCCCAATATCCGTATCGATACCCATCGGCAGAATACCCACATGCGCCGGGCACTCGAAAAATATGGATTCCATTATTGTGGTATTATCTATCTGTTGGATGGGGCAGAGCGTTTAGCTTATCAACGTTGTCTGACGAGATGAAGGATATGAGAAGAGGAGTGAGATACTATTTCCTGCTGGTTCTCCTGCTGACGTTCCCTGCTGCAGCCTATGCACAACAAGCCATCGTGAGGCCACCCGCTTTGTCGTATGGTGACACCATCGCGGTGATCTCCCCTTCGAGTGTGCCTGACACTGCTATGGTCATGAAGGGATGTTCCGTGTTGCGCCAGTGGGGATATGTTCCTGTGTTAGGCCCCCACGTCTTCCATTCTTATCACGGTTTTGCCGGAACAGCCGATGAACGGGCATCCGACATGCTTTGGGCATTAAGAGACCCTTCCGTCAAGGCCGTGCTCTGCAGTCGTGGAGGCGATGGAGCCGTGCAGGTGCTAAGGCGTGTTCCTTTGGAGATGTTCAGAACTAATCCTAAATGGCTGATAGGCTTCAGTGATGTGACAGCCCTTCATAGTGCCGAGGTCTCGGCGGGCGTGATGAGTATTCATTATTCTATGTGTGATGGGATAGCACTCCGTGGTGTGCGTGATACCGTGAATACCCTCTTCCGGAAGATTCTATCTGGAGAGATGCCCGCCTATCAAGTGCCTGCCCATCCCATGAATCAGTATGGTGAGGCCGAGGGGATCTTGGTTGGGGGGAATTTCTCTGTTTTCTGCGGTCTGGCAGGTTCCGATTACGATTTCCTGAACCGTGTAGATGAAGGACTGATCCTTTTCATCGAAGATACCGGTGAATCGATGTCGAAGGTGGACCGTATGCTTCACCAGCTTGAAATCCGTGGAATCCTTTCCAAGCTGAGAGGGGTCATCGTGGGACATTTCTCAAGGTATAAGTGTCCGGAGAACGGCTTTCATGATATGTACGACATGCTCCACGAGTATCTGCAACATCTCCCCATCCCCGTATGCTATGATTTCCCCGTGGGGCATCACAGTGGCTTCAACTATCCCATGGTGGAAGGGTGCCGGGTAACGCTCACTGTTCGTCAAGACTCGACTTACCTAAGGCATCACGCAGAGAACAGGTAATGAACAACTTTCTGTAATTATCCCAATGACAAATCATCATGGACTCTTATCTGAATACAACGAATATTGCCCGCAGCACCGATGGGGTAGAGTATCATCCCTTGATACCCTTTCTGCCGGAGAATGCCAAGGTGCTGTTCCTCGGCAGCTTCCCACCACAGCGTAAACGGTGGTGCATGGACTTCTACTACCCCAACTTCATCAATGATCACTGGCGCATAGAAGGACAGGTGTTCTTTGGTAACCGGAATCATTTTGTCGATGAAAAGGCGAAACGCTTCAAAATCGATGAGATAGTGGCTTTCTGTCAGGAGAAAGGAATCGCCTTCTTCGATACCTCGGTGGCCATCCGCCGACTGCAGGACAATGCGTCTGACAAGTACCTCGAAGTGGTGGAGCCTACAGATATCCCTGCCTTGATAGCACAGCTTCCCCATCTGAAAGCCATTGTCACCACAGGTGAGAAGGCCACGGAAACGCTGTGTCACTCCCTGCAAGTACCCCAGATGCCGAAAGTAAACACCTGGGTAACCATCCCACCAGTCTGTTATCAAGGAGATCATCCCCTGGTACTCTACCGTCTTCCTTCATCATCCCGCGCCTACCCCCTTGCTTTTGAGAAGAAGGCGGCAGCCTATCAAGAGATGTTTGATTGCTTCCTTTAATGGTTTCGCTCCCTCGTAAATATTTTTTATTTTCTTGTAGTTTTCAGAAACATCCTATCGTCTAATGGGCAAAGATCATAAACAGTAAGACAATGACAGCATTAGAAAAACAGTTTGCGCAAACCGTTGCAGAACACAAGAGCACCATCTACACCGTGTGCTACATGTTCTCACAAGATGCCGATGAGGTGAACGACCTGTTCCAAGAGGTATTAGTCCATCTATGGAAAGGCTTCGAAGGCTTCGAGCATCGCTCTGACATCAAGACGTGGATCTATCGTGTCGCACTGAACACCTGTATTTCTCTCGACAGGAAAAAGCGCCGCACCTCCACGGTTCGTCTGACCATGGACATCAACCTCTTTGAAGACCGTGACGAGGACACCCGTCAGGTGGACATGCTCCACAAACGGATTTCCAAGTTGCAACCCTTCGATAGAGCCATCGTCCTGCTCTGGCTGGAGAATCTCTCGTATGAGGAGATCGGACAGATTGTCGGCATCACCACTAAGAACGTCAGCGTCCGCCTGTTCAGGATTAGAGAACAACTGAAAAAAATGTCAAACGATTAAACCATTAGACGATTATGAATAACGAATTTGTAAACAACCAGAACGATACACAGTTCGAGGATATGCGCCAGCAGATGCAGACGCTGAAGAATAAACTGGAGAAGCAGGCCATCGTCAACGACCTCATCATCCGACGTTCTATGAAGAAAGATGTGAATACGATCACCCGCCGTTACTATATGATCATGGCACTCTGTGTCATTATGATCCCCTACGGCTACTGGGCATTCGTCATGATGTGCGGTCTTTCATTGACTTTCTGGATTGCCACGAGTGTCATGATGCTGATCTGTGCTGGTGCCACCTTCTACAACCTTAGCAAGATCAGTGATCCCGGACTGATGAGTTATAGCCTCATTGAAGCACGTAAAAAGATGGCCAGTGCCAAGAAGTTCGACAGTAACTGGCTACTCGTCGGTATCCCGATGGTCATCCTCTGGTTCTGCTGGTTCTGTTACGAGACATATCTCCAGAACCATGACTATGCCAACAGTCTTTTGTGGGGCGGCATCGTGGGAGGTGCAATCGGCATGATCATCGGCTTCAGTATCCACTTCAGAACCCAGCGCCAGTATCAGGAGATCATCGATCAGATAGAGGATCTGAATTCTCACTAAATCATTGTAAGAATCAATTATTATTCGTATCTTTGTGGCATCTAACCAACAAAGATACGAATAATGATGACAGCGATAGATATCATTCAGTATATGGAGTCGTTGCACGACGAAGAGCAGCGGCAGATCCTGATGCGTTTCTTCAAGACTGGCCCTGGAGAGTATGGCGAGGGTGATGCGTTTATCGGACTGAAGGTGCCGCAGACGCGTGAAGTAGTGAAGGCGGCGGCGAAGGATCTGCCCCTCGACGAGATTCCAGCCTTATTGGAAAGCCGTTGGCATGAGGTCAGATTATGCGGTCTGCTGATGATGGTATCGAAGTTCGAGAAGCTGACAGGGAAGAGATGGATCAACGATGAGCATGCCATCCAGGGACGTGATGAGATCATGATGCTCTATCTCGATCATGCCGAGCGGGCCAACAACTGGGATCTTGTGGATATGTCGGCACCTAAGATCTTAGGTCATTGGCTGATGCTTCCCACGCATCTGGGTGACAAGCAGACCATTGTTGATGCTCTCGCCTTCAGTGAGAACCTATGGCGACAACGGATGAGCATGGTATGCACCTGGAAAACCACACAGATGGGCGATCCCTCCTGGTGCCTCCGCTATGCAGAGATCCACCTGCACCATCCCCACGATTTGATGCACAAAGCTGTGGGGTGGATGCTTCGGGAAGTGGGCAAACGGGTGAGCATGGATTTGCTTCGTGATTTCCTGCGCCAACATGCTCACGAGATGGCACGTACCTCCCTGCGCTATGCCATTGAGAAAATGACCGACGAGGAACGTAGCTATTGGATGAACGTAACATCTTGACAAAACAACAGATATGGATCAATTGGAAAGAATCAAGACCATGGAGCAGCATCTTGACAGGGCTTCGCAAGCCGTGATGCAGCTCTCGGCGGCTCTCGACAACTATGCAGCTGCAAGGCAGGCTATTCAGGAGCTGAGTGCTTACTATGGCAGTGATGAGTGGAAACACGACTATGCCGATGACGAGGCGGGCCGTCTTCCTCAGAGTCTGAAACGGGGTGTCCTTTCGGAAGACGGTATCTGGAACCTCCTTACAGATAGTCGTGAGCTGAATGCCCGTTTGCTGTCAATCGTTGATGACTATTCAAAACAAGAGAAACTTTAGGAGATGAAAGACTATCCCGACCGGATGTCTGCCGAGCAGGCAAGGGCGTTCCGTGATGATGTGCTGAACATCGTGGCGCAGATCCCTCGTGGACGCGTGACAACGTATGGCATCATCGCTACCTTGACAGGATGGCCGAGCCATTCGCGGATGGTAGGGCGCACATTACGCTATACACCTGGTGCTTCGCTGCTGCCTTGTCATCGTGTGGTGAACAAGGTTGGACGTACTGCTCCCGGCTGGAGTCGTCAGCGAACACTCTTGGAGGAGGAAGGGGTAACGTTTAAACCTAACGGACATGTAGATATGGCGAGACATCTGTGGGAGCCAGATGACATGCCCTGATCCCTAATTGAAGATGAGAAAGGCAATATTTCTTACCCTCTTATCGGTGCTTGCGCTCTTTGCCTGCACCGACCACCGCTACCCCACGACGTTGGTGGCAGCCGACAGTCTCTGTGCCGTCAATCCTGACAGCGCCCTAAACAGGAAAGTGGTGGTGAAGTAAAGATCATGCTTTCGCGGGCAAAGTAGTTTTCGTAGAATTACTACCATACTACCATAAACCTCTTGAAATGCCTTTAAACAAAGTTTTTTTGGATGGGGTAGCAAGGTGGTAGATGGTAGCATCGCACAGTTCACGGTTAGTCGCAGACTTGGACGAGCCGTAACACACGCCCCTCAAATCCGTAATATCCGAGGCGGCGAGGTTACGTTTCGTCGATGGCGGTCAAGGTAGAGTGGCATTGTGGCGGTTGGGATTGTGTTTTTTCTGAGAGATGAGACAAATCCCTTTGAGATATAGGACAAAGAGGAATGAACTTAGTTACTGACCCCACCCCTGCCCCTCCCCTACGATGAGAGGGGAGTGCCATGCGGACAGGGAGCCCACCCCTGCCCTCCCAAAGGGAGGGGGTGCCATGCGGACTCATCTTATATGACTTTGAAGCATGTGTAATCAACGCAGCAGCTCCCCTCCTCTTGGGAGGGGTTGGGGGTAGGCTCCCACAGCGCCAGCAGCTCCCCTCCCATCGTAGGGGAGGGGTAAGGGGTGGGGTCAGTAATCCTATTCTACATGATTTGAACTTCTCCGTTGACCCCCTTAACTCTGTGTAAGATATTGTCAGGAAAATTCGCAATTATTTAATGGTTGTGAAAGAATGCTAATTGAAAGGAAGGGAATACCCGAAGCGTACAGAAGTATCCCAAAGTGCCTTTATGTGCAAGTAAAGTCTGTTTGGATTCAAAGTAGAGTCTCATTGGGATGCAAGTAAAGTCTGATTTGAACCCAAGTAGAGTCTAAGTAATGTTTACGTAGGCTCTGTTTAGGGTTGTTCCAGACTTTACTTACACCTTTTCCGCCGTCATCTACGACTCGTTCCGCCGTCACCATCCACTTGTAGATGCCGTCGGAACGGGTGAAAACGCCGTTTCGAACGACCCTTAGGTGACGTTTCTTCGAAAAAGCATGGATTTTACTTTTGAAAGTTTGCGGGGTGCCCTTACGGGCAGAAATTGAACAAATTTTTCCAAATCTTTCAAATAACTGTGCTATTGATTTGTTTGATTTTGAATAGATTTTGTTCAATTTTTCTCTCCGCTACGCTTTGAGTGACCGTTGGTTCTGCCCGTAAGGGCACCCCCCAGAAGAGTCATTTAGTTCTTTTACTTCACAAAAACGGTGTTTCTGACCTCTAAAAACTATGTTTTTGACCCAAAAATACTATGTTTTTGGACTCTAAAAACATAGTTTTTGCAAGTCGAAAATGCCGGATTTTACTAACGTATTCATTATCAACGCCTTACTAAGCCCCGTCAGAATCGCTCAAATTCGACCGAGAGGGCAGTTGGTTCTCTCCGTGCCCGTAATTCGTGTTAAACGAAGTTAATTCGTTAAGATAATTCAGAAAATTAACAATTAATGATCAAGAACAGTCGCCTTCGGCGAAGATAGAGGGAAAGAAATTATTCTCATTCGTTTCTGATCATTCCTTTGGTTTCATGCGTTGACGTTATTCGCTGAAATCGTTACAATAAGGATTGCCTATGTTTGCTTGAATGTGGATACAGTGAAACAGGCGCTATATAAATATGTTGAATGAGTTTGGTGAATTCTGCTTTTTTTCGTACTTTTGCAGTATTAGAACAGATTATGTGCCCGAAGAAAAAACTAATTAAATAAAACAAACATCATGATGCGTTTATTATCCACTCTTTTTTTATGGAGCGCGGCCTCTATCGTATTGGCTGGCAACGGCCAGTGGAACAGTTTGGTAACCGGCACCGCCATCAACTATTCCACCTCCACATCTATAGGCACAGCTGCAACAGATCAGAATGGCAAGCCTATGACGATCGTTTATTTAGAGAACCTCGGCTTTCAGAAAATCGGTCAGAACAGTCTTGCTGATGATGTGACATGGCTGCGTGAACAGGGTTATCAGGTGATAGAGTTAGACTACGGCAAGAGTGAAAAGGCTATATCCCCTGCGTTGAACCAAGATATTATTGAGATCAACAGTCGCTTACAGGAGGGTCAGTTCTGTGGATGTGACAGTTCTCCCTACCGGTCGTATATCCTGATGGAGGGCTACCGTATCTGTCGCGATATTTCTTATTACCTTGATGATCCGCAGGTGTATCATTTTCCAGATGTCTATGATGACAGCCCTGGCGATTCCTTATACTTAGACCTTGTCTATCCGGCTAATCCCTCCCGTCGGGTGCCCGTTTTAGTCACCTTTTCTTATAGCAATAGTTTCGCAACGGTGAAGAACGGGAAACTGAGCGATGCCAACAAACACAAACGGATGTACCTTCCTTATACATGGGGCGCCTTCAAAGACAACTTCGTGGAGGGGGCTTCGGCAGTGGGGTTCGCATGGGCTATATGCGACCATCCCAAGTATTGCGACTGGGGACAAGGGAAGTATGCCGGCGGTGCCAACAAGAGTTTAGGTGCCATAGAGGTGAATCCCGATGCAGCCCGAAAGGTGAAGTCGGCTATCCGTACTATCCGTGGCATAGGCAAATCCCTCGGTCTTGATGGTGATGTGGCTGTTACTGGATTCTCCCGTGGATCCACGGCGGCAGCCCTTGCCGTGGGTGATGGGTGGATAGACGACTATGAGGATTCCAGTCGTGGACGTTTTGGTGAGGAAAGCAGCAGGGTGCAATGTGCCTTGTTAGGGCCTGGCATGTTCGACTATCAGCAGGCTTTGTCAAGTTCAAATGAATATTCACGGACAAAGGCATTTGTCTCGGCCACGGGCATATCATGGAATCAACAGGGAGCGTTGGCAACGATTCAGGGCAGTGCTTCGGCTCCTACACTGTTCTTCCATAACACTGATGATTTCTATTCGGATAAGAACAAAGATCCGCAGGGCCTCTATGCCACGCAGGCCAAACTGATGAAGGACAGGCTGGATGCTTTAGGGGTTGTAACCGGAACACTGACAGATTACAGCTCTGGTCATGCTGTGCCACAAGCTGAGGGTGATCTCCAGCAGATGTACGATTTCCTATTGCGCCGTGTTTCTGCCACAACAGGGATCATTGAAGTGAGGGCAAATAGAGATGAGACAAAGGATACGTTTACTTATGATTTACTCGGAAGGAAAACTGTTGCCTGTCATAAGGGTATCGTGATTAAGTCGGGACGTGCTCATCTCAATCGTTGAAAAGATGAGAAATGAGAAATGAGAGATATGATTACTGACCCCACCCCTTGCCCCTCCCCTACGATGGGAGGGGAGTTCCCAAGGGCATGCACTTAGTGGTAATCATATCTCTCATTTCTCACTTCTCACTTCTCATCTTTATTTCAGGTACTCTGAGAAGTCGGTGAGTTTCATGTCGCCCTTGCGAGCCAAGGTATCGTGCATGGCGAAGGCAGCAGGCAGGTTATGACGAGTCTGTCCCATCTTCGCAATCTTCAGGTAATCCCACAACAGCTGCTTGTAGTCAGGATGTGCACAGTTCTCGATGATGGTCTCTGCACGCTGGATGGGGCCCTTTCCGCGGAGGTCGGCCACACCCTGCTCGGTGACGATGATGTTCACATCGTGCTCTGAGCTGTCCTGATGAGAGACGAACGGAACGATGGAACTGATCACACCGCCCTTAGCCACTGACGGACAAGTGAAGATAGACAGGTAGGCATTGCGGATGAAGTCACCCGAACCGCCAATACCGTTCATCATCTTCGTTCCACTGATATGGGTGGAGTTCACGTTTCCGTAGAGGTCGGCCTCGATGGCGGTATTGATGGCGATGACACCTAATCGGCGGATAATCTCAGGACTGTTGGAAATCTCACTCTGGCGCAGGGTGAGGTGGTTCTTGAAGTAGTCCATATTGTCATATACCTGCATCAGACATTCGTTCGACACAGTCAGTGAACAGGCAGAAGCGTCTTTCACACGACCGTTGAGCATCATCTCGATGACGGAGTTCTGGATCACCTCGGTGTAGATATTGAAGTCGGGCACGTGCTTGTCGGCACCTAACGCGCCAAGGATGGCATTGGCTGTAGAGCCCACACCGCTCTGCAAGGGCAGGAACTCCTTGGGGATACGTCCTTTGTGCATCTCCTCCACGAGGAACTCTGCGGTGAGATATCCGATCTTATCGGTCACAGGATCACTGTCTTTGAAGGCACGAGCCTCGTCGGGGATGTTACACTCTACGACACCTGCCACCTTCTCTTTGGGGATAGAGACGTAGGGCTTGCCGATACGGTCGCCTACATGCTCGATGGGGATAGCCTTGCGGTAAGGGGGATCCAGCGGCTCATACACGTCGTGGATGAATTTGGCATTGGGGTTGTGGAAGGAGTTCAGCTCTAAGATCACATGTTTTGCCAGACGGGCGGCAGTAGGGGAGATACCTCCTGCGGCGGTGAGATAGACGTGATAGTCGTTACCTACCTCTTCGATGTCGCACACCTCTAAGATAGCCCAGTCAACATCTCCATAGAATCCATAGCGCAGTTCCTGTGCCATGTGACTCAGGTGCAGGTCGTTATAGGGGATTTCGCCCAAGTTGACATGCTTGCGGAAATCGGGATTGGTGGTGTAGGGCGCACGGTACTTAATGGCCTGTGCGTTGGCTAAGTCACCATCGGTGCTTTGTCCTGTGGAGGCACCGGTGAAGATAGCTACCTTAAACTCTCGTCCTGCCTCATGTTCGGCAACGGCAATCTTTGCTAATTCCTTGGTGGTGGCTTTGGCCACACCAGCGGGTGTGAAGCCACTCATGGCGATGTGATCGCCATTTTTAATCAATGCTGCGGCCTCAGCAGCGGTCATACGTGTATAAGCCATGATTTGATATTATGGATTGTGATTGTTAATAATTGGTGCAAAGGTACTTCAAATCAGTGGGATTACAAAATTTATATATATTTTTTTAGATTAATCATGTCACAAATTACGTTATTATGCGTAATAAAGACAAACAAAGTCATGATGACGCCAGAGGAATTCAAACAGGAGGTGGAGCGCATACGACCTCAGCTGATCACCACTGCCCGCAGGTATCTTGATGATATCCAAGAGGCGGAAGACACGGTGCAAGACGTGCTGCTGCGCCTGTGGCAGATGGTGGACACGCTGCGCCTCCCCCTTGACTCCTTGGCAAAGATCCTCACAAGGAACCTTTGTATTGATAAGATCAGACGGCGAAAGCCCACTGTGCGCATCGAGCAGATCGACGATAAAGATGAGGAACCTTACAGTCATGAGTTGTTGGAACATACGATGCAAATGGTAGAGAGCCTGCCCGACATCCAACAGACCCTGATACGGTTGCGGCACATGGAGGGGATGACAATGGAAGAGATCGCACAACTCACCGGCACATCGAACGAAGCTGTGAGGAAGGCATTGAGCCGGGCCCGCAAAGCCCTCGCGAAGAAAGTCATGGAAACCTATAAAAAGAACAGATATGAGTAACCTGCTGAAAATACGAACCCTCATCGATCGCTTCATGGAAGGTGAGACCACTCTGGAGGAGGAACGCGAACTGTATGCGTTTTTCCGAGAAGAAGAGGAGCCCGACGATCTGTTGCCGCTGCGCTCCCTGTTCATGGGAATGGAGGCGATAGAGGTGAAAGAGGAGAGAGGAGAGAGGAAAGAGGAGAGAAGAAAGAAAGAGGAGAGGCGTTGGCTGTCCGTTGCCGCTTTTTTCTTACTCCTTCTCTGCGGTGGTGCCCTGCTCTGGCATCAGCAACAGGAGGAGTGCGTGGCGTATATCTATGGGAAGAAGTGTACCGACCGCGAGGTGATCATGCAAGAACTGGAACACAACATCGGTACGATGGTGGAAGGGCAGCAGACCGTAGAGAATCAGTTAAACGATATTTTCAATATAAACTAACCACGGAGATGAAAAGAATAGGTATCATACTTGTTTTGTTGCAGACAGTGTTGCTGCTCCATGCGCAGCAAGGACTGCATGTCAACGAACTGTTCGAAGGGCGAATCGTCCCGCAGGAGCGGATGATGGTGACGAAAGTGCGTGGAAAGATGATTGCCAAGTATCAGTTGTCGTTCTTCCACAGCCTGCGCTTTTATGCTGCTCCCGATCAAGTAAGTCATATCATGACTTTGATAGAAAAGGACAGGATGGGAGCTGGTGTGCAGGATTACAGTATTGCCCAAGCAGGTCACACAGAGTCTCACATGATCCGATTAGCACCGAAAGGTAAAATGAACCGCTACCTCTGTGTGAAGACGGAAAGGAAGACCAAGAAGACCAACGAGGTAGTGGTGATCTATATGGAGGGTACCCTCTCGTCGTTAGAGAAACTGAAAGAGATCTTGAAATAACAAATAAAACATACGAATATGAAAAAGACTATCATGTTATTGTTCGCCACGGTAGTACCCATGCTGACCAGTGCGGAAACGAATGAAAACGACACCATCGTCATCAAGAAGCCACAAAAGGTGACTGTCATCACCGGTGACTCCATCCAGACAATCATTGTGAAGGGAAAAGAGGATGATGACCTGTATGAGTACCGCAACACCATTCAACTGGTGGATAGCAACTACGTGAGTAGTACAGAGATCAATAAGGATAGCTGGAGCCTACGAAGAGTGCTGCCTTCCATCAGCATGTCAGGAAGTGATGAGCACTACACGACAGAGCTAATCCTGGGCGGTTCGCTCCTGATCGGTTTCACGGCTCCTACACATACGGCTCCCGGTACTGATTTCAGTACATTCAGCTCCTGGGAGTTTGCACTGCCTTTCATTTCCTTTCATCATTTCTTTGATAAGAAGAAACGCACAAGCATCTCCCTAAATACGTTCTTTAACTGGCGGAACTATCGCATGACAGGTGACCGGCGATTTGTAAAAGGAGAGGACGGGAACGTGATCTTGGATGCCTATCCCGAAGGGGCGAAGCCGAAATTCTCAAGAATCAAGGTGTTCAGTTTTTCTGGTGCCCTGCTGTTCGAGCAGCGTTTCAGTAAGGAATGGGGAATCGCACTGGGTCCTGTGATCAATTTCAATACCTATGCCAGTATCAAGACCCGCTATAAGAAGGATGGTGGGAAGTTCAAGGATGTGGAGAAAGATATCAACCAGCGGAAAGTCACTTTCGACTTCATGGGAGTGATTAAAACACCAGAGATTGATTTGTATCTGAAATACAGTCCGAACAGCGTCCTGAAAGACGGTGTGCGCTTCCGTTCACTCACCTTTGGTCTTTGCTTGTAATATTTTGTGGAGTGCGGAGTCTTTTCGAGGAGTGTGGAATGAGGAGTGTGGAGTGAGATATGTTTCAAGTACAAGTGGTTTTGTATATGATTACTGTATCTCAGTTCTATTCTCACTCCACACTCCTCACTCCACACTCCTCGAAAATGCTCCACACTCCACACTCCTCGAAATCGTTCCTCGAAATCGTTCCACGAAAAACAGAATTAATTTTGGTTTTTCTCTCGTTTATTTGTACCTTTGCACCCAAAATGTAAAGGAATATGGAACAGACACTGTTGATTTATAACACCCTTCATCGTCAGAAGGAACGTTTCGAACCGTTGCATGCACCTAACGTTGGACTATACGTATGCGGCCCAACCGTCTATGGTGATCCCCATTTAGGACATGCCCGTCCTGCCATCACCTTCGACATCCTTTTCCGCTACCTGAAGCATCTGGGTTACAAGGTGCGCTATGTGCGGAATATCACGGATGTGGGTCATCTGGAGCATGATGCCGATGAGGGTGAGGACAAGATTGCCAAGAAGGCCCGACTGGAACAGTTGGAGCCGATGGAGATTGCACAATACTACACCAACCGCTACCATCAGGCCATGGAGGCCTTGAACGTGCTGCCACCGAGTATCGAGCCGCATGCCACAGGACATATCATCGAACAGCAACAGCTGGTGCAGGAGATTCTTGACAACGGCTTTGCCTACGAAAGTAATGGCAGTATCTATTTCGATATAGAAGCTTATAACAAGAAATACCACTACGGTAAACTCTCTGGACGTACCTTGGAGAATGTCATCAATGAGAGTCGTGCCCTCGATGGAGTGGGAGAGAAGCACAACCAGGCAGACTTCGCCTTATGGAAGAAGGCATCACCCGAACATATCATGCGATGGCCCTCACCCTGGAGCGACGGATTCCCAGGATGGCACTGTGAGTGTACAGCAATGGGACGGAAATACTTAGGTAGTCATTTCGACATCCACGGTGGCGGCATGGACTTGGTGTTCCCCCATCATGAGTGTGAGATAGCACAGGCCATAGCTTCACAGGGTGATGACATGGTGAAGTACTGGATGCACAACAACATGATCACCATCAACGGACAGAAGATGGGTAAGTCATTAGGGAACTTCATCACTTTGGAGCAGTTCTTCACGGGTAACCACGACTTGCTGAGTCAGGCTTACTCGCCCATGACCATCCGCTTCTTCATCCTCTCTGCCCATTATCGCAGTACGGTGGATTTCTCGGATGAGGCACTGAAGGCCAGTGAGAAAGGACTGGAGCGTCTGATGAATGGCATCAACGACTTGGAACGCGTGCCAGTATCTGATAAGTGTGACCCTGCTACGGAGAAGTTCGTGAAGGAACTGCGACAGAAATGCTATGATGCGATGAACGATGACTTCCTCACACAGATCGTTATCAGTCATCTCTTCGAGGCTTGCCGTGTGGTGAACACCCTGCTCGACCATAAGGCACAGATCTGCGCTGAGTGCCTGAAGGAGTTGTCTGACACCATGCGCCTCTTCGCCATCGACCTCTTAGGTCTCCGTAACGACAAGGGCAATAACAACGATGCCCGTGAGGCAGCCTACGGCAAGGTGGTGGATATGGTCCTCGACCTACGTGCCAAGGCCAAAGCTGCCAAAGACTGGGCTACCAGTGATCAGATACGCGATGCCCTCGCCGCCGCTGGATTCGAGGTAAAGGACACCAAGGACGGGGTGACGTGGAAACTGAACGTATAAAAGATGAGAAATGAGAAGTGAGAAATCATATCTCTCATTTCTCATCTCTCATCTCTCACTTCTCAGCAATCGTAAAATCAAGTTGTCTTTTTTCGATATTTGCTTTGGCTACCTTGATACGGATGGGGTCGCCTAACATGTATTTGTTGTGACGGCGGCGACCAACCAACTGGTAGTTGCGCTCATCGAAATCGTAGTAGTCGTCATCAAGGTCGTGCATGGATATCATGCCCTCACAGTGATTTTCGTCAATCTCGGCATAGATACCATAGCTGGTGATGCCGCTGATATGAGCATCGAACTCCTCACCGATGAAATCGGCCATGAATTCCACCATCTTGTATTTGATGCTGTCACGCTCAGCGTTCTGTGCTATCTGCTCCATGTCGCTGCTATGCTCACAGAGCTCCTCATAATGGTCTCTGTTCGCACTGCGCCCACCGTCTTGATACCGGGTGAGCAATCGGTGAACCATGGTATCGGGATAACGGCGGATGGGAGAGGTGAAATGCGTATAGTAGTCAAAAGCCAGACCATAATGTCCGATGTTGAATACACTGTATTTCGCTTTCATCATTGCCCGTAGCGCCACACTCTCGATCACATTCTGCTCACGTTTGCCGTTCACATCGTCCATCAGTTTGTTGAGGCTCTTGGCAATCTCCTCCTTTGAGCCGGTGGTTTTCATCTTGTAGCCGAAGCCGATGATGAACTGACGCAGGCGTTCCAGCTTCGTGGGGTCGGGCTGGTCGTGGATACGGTAAGGCAGTGTCTTGGCTTTCTGTCCTTTCTTTACCTTACCAACCGATTCTGCCACCTGTCTGTTAGCCAACAGCATGAACTCTTCAATGAGCTTGTTGGCATCTTTCGATTTCTTGTAATAGGCTCGTGTGGGCTTTCCTTTCTCATCAATGTCGAAATGCAGTTCCTCCCGGTCGAACTTCACTGCTCCGTTCTTGAAGCGTTTCTTCCGCAGTTCTTTGGCTAAAGCGTCAAGGGTGATCAGCTCCTTCGCATATTCGCCTTCATACTTTTTCTTTGCGGGGGCAGGTTCTCCCGTACCTTCTTTCACTCCGTTCTTTTCCAAGATCTCCTGCACTTCCTCGTAAGCGAAGCGGCGATTGCTCTTGATGACGGTATGAACCAGTCGCCAGTTGATGATATTCGCCTCACCGTCGAGGGTGAAGATCACGCTGTAGCACAGTTTCTCCTCATCGGGACGGAGGGAGCAGATAAAGTTACAGAGCCGCTCAGGCAGCATGGGAATGGTACGATCTACCAGATAGACACTGGTGGCACGCTTCTCTGCCTCCTTGTCGATCACACTGCCTTCTTTTACATAATGTGACACATCGGCGATGTGAACACCCACTTCATAAAGGGGATTCCTCTCTCCTCCTAAGAACTTGATTGATAAAGCATCATCGAAATCCTTCGCATCCTTGGGGTCGATGGTGAAGGTGGTGACATCGCGGAAATCCTCACGGCGGGCTATCTCTTCTGCGGAGATAGTAGCATCGATCTTGTTGGCTGCCTCTTCCACATGTTTCGGGTATTTATACGGCAGACCGTATTGTGCGAGGATGGCATGCATCTCGGTATTGTTCTCACCAATCTTTCCTAATACATCGATTACCTCGCCTACAATATTCTTCGATTCCTTCGAGGGCCACTGGGTGATCTTTACCACAGCCTTGTCGTTGTTTTTCCCTCCTTTCAGCTTTTTCTTCGGGATAAAGATATCATGTACGAACAAGTTGCCGTCGGGAATCAGGAAGGCATAGTCACGTTCCACCTGCAGCCTTCCTACCACCTGATCGTGAGCACGGCGCAGGATCTCGGTCACCATGGCCTCTTTGATGTGATTCTGCCGACGCGCCATCATGGTCACTCTCACACGGTCGCCGTTTAAGGCAAACAGTGAATTGCGCTCTGCCACGAAGATAGGCTTGTCACTGCCATCGGGGATGAACGAGTTCTTGCCGTTGGCTTTACGGATAAATGTGCCTTCTGTCACTTGTCCCTGCAGGTTCAGACGGTAGCTATTCTCTGCAGGCTTGCTCAGGTAGTCATCCCATGCCATGTCTTCGAGGATATCCACGGCAAGCATTTTCACGGAGTGCGTATCAAGGTGAAGCTGCTTGAATATCTGCTTCATGGTGTATGTCACATTGGGATTCTGCTGGAATAAAGTCTGCAGCATTTCGCTTACTTTGTTCTTCGTGAGACGTTTACCTTTGTTTTTTCCTTTTGCCATAATCGTAAGTATTTGATAGAAAAGATATGCAAATATACATATTTTCCGCGAAAGTAGTGTTTTTTATTACGTTTATTTTGCATTTCATGGGATTTCCACTAATTTTGCATCGCAAATGGAGAAGATATTGATTACTGGTGCCTCGGGATTCATCGGCAGTTTTATCGTCGAGGAAGCCCTAAGGCGGGGGATGGATGTATGGGCTGCTATCCGGAGGAGCAGCTCCCGCGAGTGGCTGCAAGATGAGCGTATTCATTTCATAGAGCTGAATTTGTCATCGGAGGATGAATTGGTGCATCAGCTTGATGGGAAAGTATTCGATTATGTCGTGCATGCCGCGGGTGTGACGAAATGCCTGAAAAAGGAGCAGTTCTATCGTGTGAACACCGATGGCACCCGTCATTTGGTCAATGCGCTGCTCCGTCTGCACATGCCCTTGAAGAAATTCGTCTATCTCAGTAGTCTGAGCATCTTCGGTGCCATTCGTGAGAAACAGCCTTATCAGGCCATCCGTGAGGAGGACACGCCACAGCCCAACACCGAATATGGTAAAAGCAAGTTAGCAGCAGAAGAATTCTTAAGGGAAAAGGTAAAGGGGGGAAGTAATGAATCCGCTACCGCTTTTCCTTACGTCATCCTCCGTCCTACCGGTGTCTATGGTCCTCGTGAGAAAGATTATTTCTTGATGGCAAAGAGCATCAAGCGACATACCGACTTTGCCGTGGGCTACCAGCAGCAGGACATTACTTTTGTGTATGTGCTTGATGTGGTACAGGCGGTGTTCTTAGCATTGGAGCGTGGACAGGTGGGCAGGAGCTATTTCCTCAGCGATGGGGAGGTGTATCAGTCGGCCACGTTCAGTGATCTGATCATCCGTGAACTGGGTCATCCTTGGTGCCTCCGCATCAAGGCTCCGCTATGGGTGCTGCGGGTGGTGACAACCGTTGGAGAGTATATCGGACAGCTTACGGGCAGAATCTCTGCTTTGAACAAAGACAAATACCATATCCTGAAACAGCGAAACTGGCGTTGTGATATTCAACCCGCCGTTGATGAGTTGGGCTATCATCCTCAATACCAGTTGGAGCGTGGGGTGAAAGAGACTATAAAGTGGTATAAGGAGCATGGATGGATATAAGGAAATTGATCATTGACAACTGATTATTGACAACTGACAATTTTAAAGAGCATATTAGGATTGAAATGAGACAATTGTTTAAGATAGAGAAGAAAGCGGAAAAGGGCTTGTTCGCTTATGAATGGGTAGTGGTGGCCTATATGGTGCTCACCTTTGCCATGATTTTCTTCTGCTATACCAAAATACCCAATGCCCAGGCTATGATCTGGGGGCGCGTGCGAATCATCCTGATGATGGCCGCCGTGTATCTTGTCTATCGTATGATGCCTTGCCGGTTTACTCGTCTGGCACGTGCTGTCTTGCAATTGGCCCTGCTCTCCTGGTGGTATCCCGATACGTATGAGTTAAACCGGATCTTCCCCAATCTCGATCATCTCTTTGCCCAGTGGGAACAGGATCTTTTCGGGTGCCAGCCAGCCTTACTGTTCTCGCAGTTAGTGCCTTATCCATGGTTTGGCGAACTGATGGATCTGGGCTATGCCTCCTATTTCCCTATGATCGTGGCGGTGGTGCTGTTTTACTTTTTCTGTCGCTATGGGCTCTTCCAGCAAACCGTATTCATCGTGATCGGCTCTTTCTTTATTTATTATGTGGTATTCGATTTCCTGCCGGTTACCGGACCGCAGTACTATTATGGTGCTGTAGGGTTTGACGACATCGCACAGGGCGTTTTCCCTAATATCCACGACTATTTCAATCATACCATGGAACGTGTGGTGAGCCCAGGCTATCCTGATGGTTTCTTCTATCAGCTGGTAGAAGATGCCCACGAATCTGGGGAACGTCCAACAGCAGCCTTCCCCAGCAGTCATGTGGGTATCAGTACGGTACTTCTGCTCCTTGCCTGGCGAAGTGGCAGTCATCGGCTGTTCTATATCCTTCTCCCTTTCTTTATCCTGATGTTTTTCTCTACCGTCTATATTCAGGCGCACTATGCCATTGATGCCATTGCTGGGTTGATTTCGGGTGTCATTCTCTATTTCTCACTCTTGTTCCTCAGTAAGAGGATTTGTTGTTGTTAACAATTTTTTCATGGTATGATGTGGGTGAAATTTGGAGGAAGTGTTTTTTTACCGTACCTTTGCATGCAAATAGGATTCAAATGAAGAAGTTATATATAGAGACCTACGGATGCCAGATGAACGTGGCCGACTCGGAAGTGGTGGCATCGGTGATGCAGATGGCTGGCTACGAGGTGTGCGATCATCTGGAAGAGGCAGATGCCGTGTTCCTGAACACCTGCTCTGTCCGTGATAATGCCGAGCAGAAGATCTTTCACCGTTTGGAAGAACTGAACGCATTACGTAAAAACAACCTCAGGCATTCCTCATCCTCTCGTTCCCTCGCGCCCTCGCGTCCTCCTCTTATTATTGGAGTCTTGGGCTGTATGGCGGAGCGTGTGAAAGACGATCTGCTTGAGAACCATCATGCTGATTTAGTGGCTGGTCCTGATGCCTATCTCTCGTTACCCGATCTCATCGCACAGTGCGAGGCGGGACATAAAGCCATCAATATCGAACTCTCTACTACAGAGACTTACCGCGACATCATCCCACAGCGTTTACATACAGCCAAGGTGGGAGGCTTTGTGAGTATCATGAGAGGCTGTAATAACTTCTGCCATTATTGTATTGTGCCCTATACCCGAGGAAGGGAACGATCGCGAGATGTAGAGAGTATTCTCACTGAGGTGCGTGATCTTCAGCAACGGGGATTCAAGGAGGTGACGTTGTTAGGACAGAACGTGAACAGCTATGGTCTTTCGCCTGCAGGGAAGCCCGTACCAGGAGGTACGAGCTTTGCGCAGTTGCTGCGGTTGGTAGCCCGCGAGGTGCCTCAGCTGCGTGTGCGCTTTACCACCTCGAACCCCGAAGACATGAGCGAGGATATCCTCTATGCCATTGCCGAAGAGCCTAACCTCTGCCATCACATCCATTTTCCGGCACAGAGCGGCAGTAACCATACACTGAAACTGATGAACCGAAAATATACACGGGAGGACTATCTGAGGAAGGTGGAGGCTATCCGCAGAATCATTCCCGATTGTGGATTATCCACAGATATCTTTGTGGGTTATTGTGATGAGACGGAAGAAGATTTCCGGCAAACGCTATCTTTGGTACGGGAGGTACAGTTCGACTCTGCCTTTATGTTCAAATATTCCGAACGGCCAGGCACGTATGCAGCCAAGCATCTTGCTGACAATGTGCCCGAGGAGGAGAAAATCCGCAGGCTGAATGAATTGATTGCCTTACAGACGGAGATTTCCGCCCGGCGCAATGCACAGGATGTGGGGAAGGTGTTCGATGTGCTTGTGGAAGGGTTCAGTAAACGCAGTCGTGAGCAGCTCATGGGGCGCAATGAACAGAACAAGGCAGTGATCTTTAATAAAGACGGGCATCATATCGGAGAAACTGTGCGGGTGAGGATCATCGATAGCAGCAGTGCCACCTTGAAGGGAGAGGCTGTGCCCAGCTAAATGACCATCCAACCTTAGGTAAAAGTGAAACAATGATTCATTAATATAGCTTAAATAGTGCGGATGATAAGGAGAAAACAGAGAAAAACGCTTTTTTTCTTTGAGTTTTCATGAAATTGCACTACCTTTGTGGCTGAATGCGAGAATTCCTGAAAGTCCTTCGCCGTTTTGTGCCGCCTTATAAGAAATATCTTGTGCTGACGGTGCTGTTCAATATCCTGAGTGCGATATTGAATATTTTCTCGTTCATGGCTATCATCCCCATCTTGAATATCCTGTTCCAGACAGATCCCGGCATGCGGGCTGTTGACTGGATTCCGTGGAGTGAGCTGACTCTCGGAAACTGCACGGATGTCCTCAGCAACAACACGAATTATATCGTGCAGGGATGGGTGCTTGAATGGGGAGCAACCACGACTTTATTGATTATCGGACTGTTTTTGGCATTCATGACATTCCTGAAGACTGGTGCCTATTTCCTGTCATCGGCAACGATGATACCAATCCGTACCGGTGTTGTCCGTGATATCCGTAACCAGCTGTATCAAAAGATTACTTCATTGCCCTTGGGCTTCTTCAGCGAGGAGCGTAAAGGAGATATCATTGCAAGGATGAGTGGTGATGTGCAGGAAATCGAGAATTCCATCATGGCCAGTCTTGACATGTTGTTCAAGAACCCCATCCTGATTATCTCCTATTTCACAGCCTGTCTGGTTGTCTCGTGGGAACTCACTCTGTTCACGATCATCTTCGTGCCCCTTTTCGGATGGTTCATGGGCTTTGTGGGCAGGAAGCTGAAAGCGAAGAGTATCAAGGCACAGTCACTGTGGAGCGATACGATGAGTCAGGTGGAGGAGACCTTGGGCGGTTTGCGTATCATCAAGGCCTTTAATGCCGAGGAGAAGATGAACAGACGCTTCGACCGCGTGAACTCTGCCTACCGCAACGATATCATGCGTGTCGCCATACGGCAGTCGATGGCTCATCCGATGAGTGAGTTCTTAGGCACGGTGATGATCGTCATCGTACTTTGGTTCGGTGGTATCTTAGTGTTGAACAAAGCCGTACTGAGCGGTCCGGTGTTCATCTATTACTTGGTGATGCTCTATAGTGTGATTAATCCACTGAAAGAATTCTCCAAGGCCAGCTATAACATTCCCAAAGGCTTGGCATCCATGGAACGTGTAGATAAGATCCTGTTGATGGAGAATTATATCAAGGAGCCGGAGCACCCGAAACATATTGAGAGCTTCGAGCACCAGATCGAGTTCCGTCATGTCTCGTTCAAATATGCGGAACAATGGGTCCTCCGCGATGTCAACTTGGTGATCGAGAAAGGAAAGACCGTGGCCTTGGTAGGACAGAGCGGTGGAGGAAAGAGCACGTTGGTGGATCTGATCCCGCGTTACTATGATGTTCAGGAAGGCGAAGTACTGATTGATGGCATCAATGTGAAAGATCTGGGCATTCACGACCTGCGGCAGTTGATAGGTAACGTGAACCAAGAGGCTATCTTGTTCAATGATACATTCTTTAATAACATATCGTTCGGTGTGGATAGCGTCACACAGGAAGAGGTGGAGCAGGCTGCACGTATCGCCAATGCACATGAGTTCATCATGGCCTCAGAACAAGGCTATGATACGAAGATCGGTGACCGCGGCGGTCGTCTTTCCGGAGGACAGCGCCAACGTGTGAGCATTGCCCGTGCCATCCTGAAGAATCCACCAATCCTGATTCTTGATGAGGCTACGTCCGCCCTCGATACGGAAAGTGAACGACTGGTGCAGGATGCCTTAGAGAAGCTGATGAAGACCCGTACCACCGTGGCCATCGCCCATCGTCTGAGTACTATCAAGAACTCGGATGAGATCTGTGTGCTTCATGACGGACAAATCGTGGAGCGAGGCACACACGACGACCTGATGTCGCAGGACGGCTACTACAAGAAGCTCCACGATATGCAAAGCTGACGAATATGAAACGTTTCCGACTCTTATCACCTCTGATGGCCGTGCTATGCAATCTTTTGATGGCCTATGTGGTTTATTTCATAGCACGGGTGGTGTTCCTCATAGAAAATTATGGACTGTATGCCGACACGCTTACCACGTCTCATCTCTTAGAGCTGTTGCGGGGCGGTGTGGTGTTTGACACCACGGCCATCCTCTATACAAATGCGCTCTGGGTGGTGATGATGCTCCTTCCCGTGAGTAGGAAGGAAAATCCCGTCTATCAACGTGTGTGTAAATGGGTGTTCATAGTCATCAATACCGTGGCACTGATCGTGAACCTCTGTGATACCGTGTATTTTCAATATACCCTGCGACGTACTACCACCACGGTGTTCAATGAGTTCAGTAACGAGAACAACCTGACAGGAATCTTCGGACAGGAGGCATTGAGCCACTGGTATTTCTTTGTGCTCACCGCTGTCATCATCTATGCGCTGGTGAAACTATATGTGATGCCACGGCTTGATTACCGCACACTGAACTGGAAAACATACGCCGTGGCAACTTTCCTCGAACTGCTCGCTTTCGTGCCTTTCTGCATTGCAGGCATGCGCGGCGGATGGACACGTGATGTGCGCCCCATCACGATCTCGAACGTGAATAACTATTGTGACCGTCCCACAGAGGCCGGCATCGTGCTGAATACACCGTTCTCATTGATCCGAACCATCGGAAAGAATCTTTTCGAGGTGCCCGACTATTTCAGGAACGAACAGGAGATGGAAGCGGTCTTCACACCGATTCATCAGCCTGAAGTTACCGATTCTTTAAGTCAAACGGGTACAGCCGGTAATACCGGTAAAAAGAGGAAGAATGTGGTAGTCATTATTATCGAGAGCTTCGGCAGAGAATACATTGGTGCCTACAACCATCATTTGGAAGGAGGTAAATATAAAGGTTATACTCCTTTTGCTGATTCCTTGATACAACATTCGCTGACCTACCGTTACTCCTATTGTAATGGCAGGAAGAGCATCGATGGCATGCCTTCTATCCTCTCATCAATCCCGATGTTCGTAGAGCCCTTCTTCCTTTCACCTTATTCTAATAATGCCATCTCAGGAATTGCCGACTGTCTGCGAGGCGAAGGCTATAGCACTGCTTTCTTCCATGGTGCAGAAAGAGGGTCCATGGGATTCATGGCTTTTGCCAGGGCTACCAAGTTCGAGAACTACTATGGACGGGAAGATTATGTTGCTGACAAGCGCACCCAAGGAGATCAGGACTTCGATGGCTGGTGGGGAATCAGTGACGAGCCTTTCCTGCAATACATGAACCTGAAACTCTCAGAGATGAAACAGCCGTTCATGGCCGCTGTGTTCACCTTGTCGAGCCATCACCCTTTCCGTGTGCCCGATCCGTATAAGGATGTATATCATGAGGAGGAGCTGCCCATCCATAAGGTCATTCGCTACACCGACAATGCCTTGCGCCGTTTCTTTGACAGTGCACGGAAGGAGCCGTGGTTCAAGAATACGATCTTTGCCATCACCTCCGATCATACGAACATGTCGAACCATGATGAATACAAAACCGATTTAGGTGGTTTCTGCTCCCCTGTCATCTTCTATGACCCGACGGGTGAGATGGGCGTCGGCATGCAGGATGCCATTGCCCAGCAGATTGACATTATGCCCACCATCCTGGGTTATTTAGGTTACGATAAGCCCTATCTTGGTTTCGGTATAGACTTGCTGAAGACACCGGCAGAGGACACCTGGGCCGTGAACTATCTGAATGGTGTCTATCAGTATGTGAAATATGGCTATGTGCTCCAGTTTGATGGGATGAAGACCAAGGCCGTCTATCGCCTTGACGACCGCTTGATGAAACAGAATCTTTTGGGCAGAGTGAAAGAGCAGCAGCAAATGGAAACAGAACTGAAGGCCATCATCCAGCAGTATATGGAGCGTATGACGCAGAACCGGCTGACCCCTAAGAACTGAAACTATCAACTAACTTTCGCTTGTTTCAAACATTCTCTTTTGATGGTATAACCTGAGCAGATGGCATGCTCTTTTTGTCCAGTCGTGTGGTATCACTAATGCTGGTACGTTGCACACTTTGTGCAGATGCCTTGCACACTTTGTGCAGATGCCTTGCACACTTTGTGCAAACGTCTTGCACTCTTTGTGCAACACCTCTGCACTATTTCTGCAGTAATTTGCTTTCTGAAATGCTCCTTGCTCCACATTTCACAAGGACTTAGTAAGAGGATTTTGAGTTAACGTTTCTTCTTCCTTTCTGCCTCAAGCTGGCGGAGACGTTCTGCCTCTTCGCCTTTGGGGATCACCTTGCCGTTGATGACCTCAAACTTTTCATTGAATTCCTCACGGGTGCGTTTCCAACGGTTATGACTCCATAACCAGTAGGCTGGATCCTTCCTGATGCTTTCTTCAAGCATTTGGAAATAGCGGGTGGTAATCTCGTATTCTGGCAACTCCGTGGGCTTATAGGTGATAGGCTTGAAGGAAGCCTCGTAGTAGCCGCGCCTGATACGATGGATATCCAGATAGAATACGCTATGGCCTAACTTTCTGACGATACGCTCCGTACCCGTCAGTACGGGGGTGTCATGATGAAGGAAGTCACACCAGTGATGGATATTCCGCCAGTGTGGCACCTGATCGCTGATGTAGCCAATGACTATAGGCTGATGCTCACTGCGGTAACGGAGGATCTCGCGCAGCGTGTCGTTCATGGGTATGCATACGGCACCCATCCGTTGACGGATTTTCAGGAAGAGTCTGTCGAACTCTGCATTTTCTATGGGGTGATAAATCTGTCCGCATTTCACGTTCGGCGTCACCCAATAAGGCAATGAGGTGACCCATTCCCAATTGCAGTAATGTCCTAAGTAAACTGCACACGATTGTCCCCTCTCGATGGCATCATCTATCAGCTCCGTCCCTTTGAATGTCATGCGGCGCATCACCTCTTCTTTGCTGAGGGTCATGAGCTTAATACTTTCTACCAGATAGTCGCAGAAGAAATGATAGAACGCCCGTTCTATCTGTGAAATCTCTTCCTGGTTCTTCTCAGGGAAAGATTCCGTGAGATTCTTATGCACTACCTTTCGTCGGTAGCGCAGGATATAATAGAGCAGGGGTTCAAGCAGGTCAGACCCTATATAAAGAACACGCAATGGTAATAGAGACAGCATGTACCATAGCGGATAGATGATGTAATACAGAACTTTCATGCTCTTCGTTTTTTTCTTCCGCAAAGGTAAACGTTTCGTAGTGAATACACAAATATTTGTCTTATTATTTGTCCGTTTGACGGGAAATAACTACTTTTGCAATATGTATAAAATCAGATTCATGCCGTATAGGGATAGTCTTGCCCCTATCATGCACCGTCAGACAAAAGGGCATTCGCTGCGATCTTTAGACGGGCGATACCAGTTTTTTCTTGACGAGCAGTGTGAGGAGCCTGACTTCTGGGTGGTTCAAGGTAAGGGCATACGCCATGATCAGACTTGCCGGGTGGCACCAGAAAACACGATCATGCTCACCACAGAACCCCGTTCCGTGTTGGTCTATCCCGAGAAATACCTCAGGCAGTTCGGACTGGTATGTACCTGTCAGGAACAAACACGCCACCCGCATGTCCACTTCGGCCCTGCCATTCTCCCCTGGTTTGTAGGTTATACGGAAGGAAAGGATGGGACATGTCGTTACACACTTGATTATGATACTTTGTGCCAGCCGTCGGACCCACACGACAAGACGAAGCTGATCTCTGTGATAACCAGTAACAAGGCTTTCACACGTGGACACTTAGACCGTATTCGGTTTGTGGAGAAGCTGAAGGAGCATTTTGGCGATCAGTTAGATATCTTTGGCAGGGGATTTCATGACTTCGATGATAAATGGGATGTGTTGCGCCCATACAAATACCATATTGTGATAGAGAACTCCTCACAACGTTATTATTGGACAGAAAAGATTTCTGATTGTATGCTGGCAGAGACGTTCCCGTTCTATTATGGCTGTACACACCTCGAAGACTATTTCTCGCAAGAGTCATTCCTTCCCATTGATATCCGGCATCCCGAAGAGGCTATCTCACGGATCGATGAGGCTATCTCCAAGAAGCGTTATGAGCAGTCGGTGGATGCCTTGGCAGAGAGTAAGCGGAGGGTGCTGAATGAATATAATATGTTTGAGTATGTAGCACATCTCTGCGATAGCTTGAATCCTGATGCGCCCAAGAAAGAGGTAACCCTCCATCCTTGTCATTCAGGACTTGCCTGGGAGAACTTCTTCAATTACACCTTCAAACGACATTATTACGAGATCTTAACGAAGATCCATGATCAGGTACATGGCAATGTCCTGAGGAAGTAGGATGGGCAGTACGAGTGCGCGAAGACTCGAAGGTGCGAATGGAGCGAATGTTACATAAGTTCCTTGGGCAGGAGTTCTGTGGCCCGTTGAAAATCCTCTGGGGTATCCAGCTCGTATGAGAAATAACGGGTGGTATCGATCACCTTGAATGTGAAGCCCTGGGGTATCAGACGTTCGAAAGCTCGTTCATAGAAGATGTCTATCAGTCCCTCTTCTTCAATCATCTGATCCAACTCACGGAACAAGGCTTCACTGTAGTCGGATGTCATCTTCTCAATACCCACCGATTCACCCACAGCATCTTCTACACGGCAGGTCTTACTGATTTCCGTGATTCTGTTGTTGGCATCCACCACGATCTTCATCTCCTCTTCACCTAATTCATGACGATTCAGGGCTAAAGCCGACTCTTGCTGAATGGCTACTTCTGCCACAGCTTTCGGATCGCATAGGATATCGCTATCCATCAGCAGGAACTCCTTGCCGCGAACGATCTGTCCGGCCATCCACAAAGAATAAATGTTGTTGTTGTGCTCATAGTCGGCATTATGGAGGAAATGGAAATGCAGAGGGGAATCTGTGGAAGGGAGAGAGGAGAGGAAGGAGCGAATCATGTCGGCACGATAACCTGTCACTACGACAAATTCCGTGATCCCTGTGGATGCCATGGCTTCAACCGTGCGCTGAAGGAGCGTACGGTTGCCAACGGTAAGTAAACACTTCGGCTGGGTATCTGTCAGCGGGCGCAGTCTTTTGGCCATCCCGGCAGCTAATATCACTCCAATCATATCATTCCTTATTTAACGTCAACAATAGCGTTGATGGTGACTGTTTTCCTACACCTCACTAAGAATGAAGGTCAATGGTAGGGTTCTCGTTGGCCTTCACGTTCTTATAAACCTCAAGGATGGTATTGCACACAGTCTGTGTCTGCTCTTTCCTTCCTAACGTAATGCGCAGGCATGATTCCAGTCCTTTGTCGGTCATGAACTTAATCTTGTAATTCTTCTCGGTCAGTGCTTGGAAAAGCTGGTCTTTGATCTCCACAGGATATTTGATCAGGATAAAGTTGGCCACCGACTTATACACTTTGAATCCAGGAAGCATTCCTAACTCCTTCTTGTACAGCTGACGGCCCCATTCCATGTCATCAGCTACCTTACGGTAGTGGTCATCACTGTCGAGGGCTGCTAATGCCACCGCCTCGGAGAAACGGTTATATCCCAAGTACTTGTTGATGTAGCTCACGAAATGTTCATGCCCCTTGCCGATGAAACCAAAACCACAGCGTAACCCTGGCAAGCCATAGAATTTCGAAAGGGTACGTGAGATGATGAGATTCTCGTATTTGTTCACCAACGGAGCGATATAGTCGGTATCCGAGGTGATGAAGCTGGCATAAGCCTCATCGATCAGCACCATTGTATCGTTGGGGATATGCTCCATAATCTGTCCGATCTCCTCTGAGGTAAGACTGTTTCCTGTGGGGTTGTTGGGAGAAGCCAGCAGCAGCATACGGGGGTGGATACGGTTGGTATATTCTATTACCTCTTCTACATCGTAAGAGAAGGTGTCGGCCTGTTCATGGAGCGGGTACATCTCGAAGGTGCCGCGGCACTCACTGGCCACCTTATTATAATACCACCATGAGAACTGGGGAATCAGGATGGTTTTGTTCTCCCCTTTCATCAAGTAGTAATGAACGGCATTCTTCAGGATGTCTTCACCTCCGTAGCCTAACAGCACCTGCTCCTCGGGTACGTGATAGATCTCACTCAGTCGGACAGAGATCACGCTTTTCTTTCCCTGATCGTAGATACGGGTATAGAAACAGAGTTCCTTGGGGTCGAAGTTCCTGATGGCCTCTACCACTTTCTGACTGGGTTCAAAATTGAACTCGTTTCTATCAAGATAGTTCAGTTGCTTTACCATTGTTTTGAATTTTGGTGCAAAGATAGTCCTTTTTTTCGAAAGAAGTGTGTTTTTATTCCTTTTTAATACGTCCGAAGGTCTTGATACTGGTATATTTGCGCCAAAGATTCAGTTTACGGTGGGTGGGAACACCATGGCGGCGGATAAAGTCGCGTGCTCCTTCCAACATGCGGTGTGCCACCTTTCCGTCTAAATAGGGGTCATAATTCTGGATGACCCATTGGCGCAGTTCCTTCATCTGATCATCATTCATCACTTCTTCGTATGCCTGGCACAGCTCCTCCGGGTGTTGCATGTTACGCCAGTAGATATCTTTGGCCACGGCTCGCAGGGTGATCACGGGTTTGTCAAGGAGCAGGAACTCATAGATGGTGGATGAGGTATCACTGATCATCGCATCTGCCATCAGCATATACTTCGTCACGGTATAGTCGTCTATCCATACCATTCCTTCCGTTTTTTCCGCTAAGGTGCGATATTCATCCATGATCTCAGGTTTCGTCAGTGGGTGGAATTTCAGTATCAGCAACACATCTTTCTGTTTGACGAAATCCACCAGTGCCTCCTGCATATAAGGGAGAGAGGTGAGCGAGGGTGAGAAGGTGGGGGCATAGAGCACGATCTGACTGCGCCCGCTCTCCTTGAGGAGTCGTTGCCGTTCCTCGTCAAAGGTATGCAGGTTACGGAAGATCCAGTCTTGCCGCGGCCATCCTGTCTCTAACACTTCAAAGTCTTTATATTTCTTTGCCAGGCGTTCAAAGCCGCGTGTAAAGAAAGGTCCTTGTGTGAAGTAGGTGTCGAAGTACCGGCGGATCACCCAGTGGTCTTTCTTTTCTGCTGCATATCCGTGGAACACTTGGATCTTCACGCCGGGAAGATAGTAGGGGACGATATTCCCTGGTACGAAGATAGCTTCCGGACTGAAGTCATAGATCTGTTGGATATCATACGTCCATTCCACCTCTCCGTCAAGGGGGAAGTCACTGATCCGCTTACGGTGGATATACCACAGAACGTTGTTGCCTCCTTCCCTCAGCGCCTCATCATGGATGGGCTTGAGGATATCGATGGCATATTTGTTTTCGCAAAATAATACTATTCTCATCTTTCTGTCTTATGTGTTATTGTTTCTTCTTGTCAGAGCCACAGATAAAAGCATCGATAACAGGAGCGTGCCGAAGATCACACAAAGGGAGACCACGGTTGACACCTTGATATGTGGCATGGAAAGGGGTATCCCCACCCAGCTGAGTATGTCGTTGATATACTCATCCATGGCGAGCAGCATCTTGATTCCCACAAAGATCAGGATGATCCCCAATCCGTATTTCAGATACTTGAAATATTTCGCGATGGCGGCCAAGGCGAAATAGAGGGCGCGGAGCCCTAAGATGGCAAAGATATTACTGGTGAGGATAATGAACGGATCCCGTGACACACTGAACACAGCGGGAATGGAGTCAACGGCAAAGGCCACGTCGGAGGCTTCGATGACCACTAAGGTCACGAGAAGCGGTGTGGCCATCAGCCGTCCCTTCTCGCGAATCAGGAAGTGGTCGCCATGAAGTTCCGTGGTGACGGGGAAGATCCGTTTCAAACCTTTCACCACGATATTCTGTGACGGGTCGGCCATCTCCTCGTTGTCATGTCCGAACATCTTGGCTCCAGTATAGAGCAGGAACAGTCCGAAGAGCCCTAACACCCATTCAAAACGTTCCACGATGGCTACTCCGGCGAAGATGAAGAAGCTGCGTAGTACCAAGGCCCCGAATATTCCCCAGAACAGTACCTCATGTTGGTATTTGCGCTCGATGCTAAAGAAAGAGAATAGCATGAGGAACACAAAGAGGTTGTCCATTGACAAAGATTTCTCGATGAGGTAGCCGGAAAGGAACTCCATGGCTTTGTCGTGACTGTTGATGGGGTAGAAGAGGTAGATGCCCAAGCAGAATATGAGAGATAAGGCTATCCATACCCCGGTCATAACCAGCGCTTCCTTGATGCTCACCTCATGCTGTCCTTTCTTGCCGAACATTTTCAGGTCGGCAATGAGCATCAAGATAACCAGGATATAAAAAGAGATCCATCCCCACAACGGGATGATTTCAGTGTGCAGTACACTGGTGATGATGAGTTGGGTTATCATGACAATTCTGATTCTTTTAAACGTTGGCGACAGTGTTCCAGGATGGGCAGCAACTCTTCGAGTGTGTTTGCCCTGAGCATGGCAATGCGTGTCTGACGGAAGTCGGGAATCCCTTTGAAGATGGGTGTGGCTGCCAGGTGCCGCCGGGTATGAAGGATGCCCCGATACTCGTTTTCGCGCATGTCGCCTCCTTTGATGGCATTGATACGCTCAATATTGATATGCAGCTGTTCGATGAGGATGTCGAGTTTATCACTGATGGAAAGAGCCGGCGTCTCTGTTCTCTCGCCTCCTCGTTCCTCTGCTCCTTCGCTTTTCTGCCGAAGATACTCCGTGATCTCCTTAAAGACCCACGGACGACCGAAGGTTGCCCTGCCGATCATGACGGCATCCACACCATACCGTTCAAAAGCCTGTCGTGCCTGTTCTGGTGTGGTGATGTCACCGTTGCCAATGATCGGGATATGGATCCGCGGGTTCTGTTTCACCTCCCCGATCAGTGTCCAGTCGGCATCGCCGGTGTACATCTGAGAGCGTGTCCTCCCGTGGATGGTCAGTGCCTGGATGCCACAGTCTTGTAACTGCTCGGCCAGTGTGGTGATGATCAGTTGTTCCTTGTTCCATCCTAAGCGTGTCTTCACCGTGACGGGAACCTTCACCGCTTTCACCACCTCGCGGGTAATCTCCAAGAGCAAGGGGATGTTCTGCAACATTCCGGCACCGGCTCCTTTGCCGGCAACCTTCTTGACAGGACAACCGAAGTTCAGGTCAATGACATCAGGGTGTGCTTCTGCCTCCACGATCTGTGCGGCTTCCACCATTTGTGGCACATCCCTGCCGTATATCTGAATGCCCACGGGCCGTTCTGCATCATCGATGGTGAGTTTGCTCACCGTACTCTTGATGGAGCGCACCAATGCCTCGGCACTCACAAACTCGGTATAGACCATGGCGGCCCCATAGCGTTTGCACAGATGACGGAAGCCGATGTCTGTCACATCTTCCATTGGTGCAAGGAACAGAGGGCGTTCCCCCAAATCGATATTGCCTATTTTCATCTTTCTTTTTATAATAAATGGTAAACACCGCCGGCTAATGTCTTCACCACTCCTTTCATTTCCATCTCGAAGAGCAGTGTCGTAAGCTTGGCAATGGGAATATTCGTGAGGATGGCAAGTCGGTTGATTTGCAGGTCATTTTGTTTGTGCAGCGTATGGAAAACCACGGTTTCATCGGGTGATAGTGAAGGGAATATTTCTCTTTCTATACCTTGTTGCTGTGCTCTCATCAGGGTGGCATCATCGTTCCATCCCATCGCGTTCACAAAGTCGTAGGCATTGTTGATCAAGGCTGCTCCGTTGTCACGTATCAGGTTGTTGCATCCCTCCGAGTACTGATCGTTCACACGACCAGGAAAGGCAAACACATCCCGGTTGTATTCCCGTGACAGTCGGCAGGTGATTAGTCCTCCTCCCCGTGCGGCACTTTCCACCAAGATACAGGCATCACTCATCCCTGCCACGATTCTGTTTCTTCTCACGAAGTTGATCTTATCGGCATTTGTCTGGGTAAAGAACTCTGTGAGCAGTCCTCCTTGTGTGAGCATCATATCGGCAGTGGGTTTATGACGGGGAGGGTAGAGGTAGTCAAGACCGTGTGCCAGCACCGCCACCGTTTCATATCCGTTCTGCAGAGCCTGTCTGTGTGCATGGATATCCACGCCGTAGGCCATGCCGCTCACGATGAGTACTGCAGGACATCGTTGTTTCAGTTCTCTCACGAAGTTTCGGATCAGATCCTGTCCGTATGGAGTGCAGTGCCTTGTTCCCACGATGTTGATTACCCGTTGCTGGTTCAGGTCGGCTGTTCCTTGGTAGAACAGCATCAGCGGTGCATCATCACATTCTTTCAGCCGTTGCGGATAGCGGGCATCATTCATGACGATCGGCTGTATCTGATGTTCGATGTCGAAGGCCAGTTCCGTCTCAGCCCTCTTCATCACACTGTCGATCCCTTTCAGTCCTTCGATCAGACGGGGTGAGGCATCCGGCAGTACATCGCGAAGATGGTTCCTGTTCTCCACTACAGCTGTAGCACTTCCGAGCTCTTGATACAGCTGGGTGAGCCCCGCAAGATTGAAATAGTTGATGCGGGTAAGTGCCATGGCATAGAGAATCTCCTGTTCATTCATACTCTCACTCCTCTCTTCTCTCTCCTCTTTCCTCTCTTCTCTCTCCTCTCTTCTCTTTCATCTTTCCTCTTTCATCTTTTTGAATATACGCCTCAAATGCCTTGTCATAGTCTTCACTGGTGCCCAATTTCCCATTCACCAAGCACACCAGTTCAACGGAGGCACGAAAGCACAGCTTGTCATCGCTGGCTCTATGAATATGGTGGGAGAAGATATATTTGATGCCTTCTTTCTTCAGGTTGAGTCGTGAAAAGAACTCATCATCACATCGCAGTGGTGTTTTGTATTGCAGGTTCATGCGTGCCACCACGGCATCCACCCCTTTCCTGTGCATTTCGGCGAAACTCAGTCCGCAAGCTTTCAGGAACAGGTGTCGTGTATGTTCGGTGTAATGCAGGTAATTAGCATTGTTCACAATGCCTTCGATGTCGCATTCATAGTCGCGAACCATCATCTTTGTTTCGAAGATATAATCCATATATATAATAATGTGTGTGCAAAGTTACGAATAAACGAGTGAAAAGCCAAATGTTTTGAGCTTTTCCGAGTGCAGAGTAAGTTCGGCGAAGTCAAAGTTACGTAAAATCGAGGGCAGAACAAAACAAACTCGTTTGTTTTTTATGCCGAGATGCAGTAACTTATCCAAAGTTACGAATAAACGACAGAAAAGCCCACAATATCTCTCCTCTTATTCCCGGACTTTGTTCGCCTACCCATAGTCTTTTCTCTCTCCTCTCTCCTCTTTCCTCTCTCCTCTTCTCAAGTACTCAAATCCTATTCGGCACCTCAGACAGTTCTTTTTGTCGCAGTATTCCTTTTTAAGTTGAATCAGCGCCTGACTGTCTCCGGCGTTCTCCACTTCCAGTCCGCATCCCCGCCACATCCTTGTGATGTAGTTGTTCTCAGCCTTCAGCTGTTCCAGCAAGTCAAAGGCTCTGTCGCACAGTTCTTCTTTCAGATGATGTCTTCCGTAGGCGAACAGCATGGGGATGGCGGTATTGATCATGAGCAGGTTCAGTGACGATGCCGACAGGTTCTTCTCCATCATGCAGCTTGTGCTGCCGAAGGTGTAGTGTGTTTCCCAGTAGGGTGTGACGTTGGTCGTGAGACATGCCTTGAGCTGATCGATCGTCTCGCAGGCAATCAGCTGACTCAGTCCTGCCCTTCTCTCAAAATAGAGTGTGGCTAATTGTGCGATGCGTATATGAGGGAAGTTCTGTGGTCTGAGCCGCAGGAATTTCCACATTGTTCCGTCCATGGGCCTCAGTGAGAATTTATGTTGCAGATACAGATATTCCTTTCTCAGACGGACAAAGTATCCCTCCTGCAACGCATCCTGTTGGTAGCGTTCTGGTATCATTTCTGTTTCCAACAGTCCTGCCTGTCCCATGAAGATTGCTTCAATCTGAAACAGGTCGTCGCGATGATGGGCCACCTCTTTCAAAGGCACGTTTCTTGCCCATCGTTCGAAGGCATCGCCATTCACGCCAAAGCCGAAGTTCCGTGCCAAGGTCACAAAGTACCCCGCCTCCCACGACCCATCGCATTGCTGCACCCGTTGGCGGATAGCCTCGGTTTTCTGTTCCAATCGTTCCGTTTGCAGGGCACTCATCCACGAGTGTATCATCAATCGTGTCAGTGACGGGATAATCTGATAACAGGGAGGATACTGGTCGATGGAGAGCAACTCTTCGTAGTGCTCCCTCACCGAGACGGGAACATCGAGTCTCATCTGTGGCACAAACTGGCCGTTGGCCATCCTCACCTCGGCATCGATGGTTGTTGCCACATGGAGGATCACATTGTCGTATGCTTTGTCATGGTCGTGACCATGAAGATACCAGTCGCTCGATTTCTCATGTATCTCCACGTTCCCCACCCACAACGTACCGCTGATCCTCACCTTCGCATTGAAGAAGTCAGGTCCCGCATGCCGATTATGCAGTCCTGGGTCTATCACTTCCACCGCTTGTCCGTCGGTGGTTCTCAACTCCCTTAGAGGGAGCATTTTGTGTTTCCAACAATAGTGAAGTAATATTTCCATAATATTCGGTGTTCGTTAACAACCGTGCAAAGCTACAAATTTCTTGTCAATCCTGCAAAAAAACATTAAAAAAATTTGTTTGATTCAAAAAATTAGAATATCTTTGGGCATCCCTTTGATGGGAAGACTGCTATTAACGAATGAAGATATACATAAAAAAACTGATCGTTTGCCTTTGCAGCCTCTTGTCTCTACCTGTTGTTGCTGAGGAAACCATACACTTTGATTACATAGACACCAAAGGGTACGAGGTGTTTTGTGTCTTCCGCGATACCGATGGCATTGTGTGGCTCGGCACGTCCAACGGACTCACCACCTATGCGCAGCTCGAAGGCGGCTTCCCTTTCAGCTATGTGCGGCATCCCCGACTGAACGATATCATCAAGCGTATTGATCAGGATAACTTAGGACGGCTCTGGTTAGAGACACAGTCGTTGGATGTCCTGATCTACGATTCCCATACCAATCAGCTGATCTCCACGGTCGATCAATACCTGCGCACCTTTGGCATCTACGTCAGCGATCGTTTCTCTCACAAGTCTGATGTGCAGGGCAGGGTATGGATCGGTGAGAACAACAAGGTATATCTGCGTGACTTCAAGAAAGGCAAGACAACCCTGTACCCGCTTCCTGCCTCCTATGGTAACGTTCAGGAGATTGAAGTGAACGAGCAGGAGGCTTTGGTAGCCACCAATAAGTGTATCTTCTCCATCCCCTTCAGCGGTGGCAAGCCCCGTATTGTTGCCCCCATCCCCCTCGATCCCACCTTCAGCAATCTGTTCTTTGGCAGGGACGGACGACAGAACCTGTTCCTTGCCACCCCCCTGCAGTGTTTCCGCTACGACAGCCGTCAGCGACAGTGGTCACGTCTGTCAGTGAAGTCGATGGTGGTTGATATCACCCCTGTGCCCAAAGGAAGAGTACTGGTGGGAACCTCCAACGACGGTACCTACACCTATGATTCCTTTGGAAATCTCATTGAGCATTTCGTGGGATCGGACCCGAATACGGGCGGACTCCCCAACAGTCACCTTGAACACATCTATTTCGACAAGGCGAACGACATGGTGATCAACACCTACCACAAGCGGGGCATGTCGATTTATGACCATACAGAGAATCCCTTCCAGATACATCATATTGCCGTAGCCGAGCGGCAATACAGGAGCGAGGATGTGATTTCTTTAGCTGATGCCGGCAACAACAGTTTCTGGGCGGGCACTGAAGACAATGGTGTTTACCGCATCACTGCCGATGGCTCCAATCAGATACTTGAGAACTTTTTCCCCAACACTGCCGCCACCATGGTGTTTCAGGACTCCCAGAAACGAATGTGGGCGGGTCTTTATGGCACCGGCTTGTTCTGTAGTGACGGTCGTAGTTTCTTCCCCGAGAGTTCGCCGTTCTCTATGGTGGAAGATGCCCAAGGACGGCTGTATGTCTCGCTGATCGGAAAAGGACTGTATCAGCTGGATCCTTATACTGGAGAAACCACCCCGGTGCTTACCGGGAATATCTGGATGATGCAGATAGCCTATTATAATGATAAGGTGTATGGCTTGTCAGGCAATCACCTGTTAGCGGTGGATTGTTCTACGTTGAAGATCGATGAGATTCCCATCAGTCTCTTCGGCGAGAACCCCAGTATCTCCGTGGGAGCCAAGGCTCTGACCATCGATCACCGAGGCTGGCTGTGGATGGTCAGTCACCGCAATCATGAAGAGGTGCAAATCTACGACATCCCCCATCAGAAGGCCTACCGTGTTGATCGGATGGAACGGTATATTATCAGTGCCATCTCTGAGGGCTGCGATGGCGATGTGTGGTGCACCACCGACTTAGGAATAGTGCGTATTGTGCCCATTACATCGGACCAAACACCCACTTTCAAACTCTATTGCTATCGCGGGAACCAGAACAGTTCGGATCGTTACTACAACGCCAGGGCACTGATTTGCCTGAGTAACAACCACATGTTGTCGGGAACAGCCGACGGCTACCGTTTGGTTGATACAGAGCAACTGCCCCATGTGCTCCGCAAGTCGCGCCCCCATCCCGTTATCACCTCCTTGCGTATCAATGATCAGGATATAGCTCCTGCCGACACCGCCGGTCGCATCAACTTCCACTGTGATATCCTCTATGCCAAGAAATTGGTGCTCGACTACAACGAGAACAATATCTTACTGGAGTGTCGTCCGCGTGGATTCCACCAGCATGTGGCAGGTCTTTTCTATTACCAGCTCGTGGGACTGTCGGATCAATGGATACCGGTGGATAATTACGTCGTACGACTGTCGAACCTCTCGCCCGGACAATACAGGCTGCGACTGCGCTGGCAGGTGGACGAGCTGGATCAGTGGGAAGAGTTCGAACTCCTCACCATCCACATCCGACAGCCGTTCTGGAACACTTGGTGGGCATGGGTGATCTACTTGCTCTTAGCTGCTGCCACCTTCTCCAGTCTGTGGAACTTCTTGCGCCGCCGTCAGGAATATCAGCGCAAGGTGCATGAAATGGAGCTCTTGGCATCCCACGAGAAGGAGATGAACGACATGAAGGTGCGCTTCTTCACCAATGTGAGCCACGACCTTCGTACGCCGCTCACCCTGATCATGACACCCGTGGAGGAACTCCTCAACAGGAAACAGCCGGAAGAGACACGGAAGGTGTTAGAGGTGGTTGACCGTAATGCACACCATCTGTTCTCTTTGGTGAACCAGATCCTCGACTTCCAGCGTTTGGGTAACCTGCAGAATGTGCTGTCGCTCGACGTGGTGGATGTGGTGCAGGTCATCTCCGATGAATGCGAGAAATACCGGCTTATGGCGCAACAGCGTGGCATGGCCTTCCACTTCAATGCCTCTGTACCCCATCTGTTCATGATGGTGGATGCCGACAAGCTGCAGAAGGTGATCAACAACCTCCTCTCCAATGCCTTTAAGTTCACCCCCGACGGCGGTTCCATAGAGGTGGATGTCAAGAAAGAAGACCAGCTGATGACGCTACAGGTGAAGGATACAGGACGTGGCATCGCCGAGGCTGACCTCGCCCATATCTTCGAACGATACTATGTCTCGAAGAATCAGCAGTTAGGAAATGTCAGCACCGGTCTCGGACTGAATATCGTGAAGCAGTATGTGGAGATGCATGGCGGCACCATCTCCGTGTCGAACAACACACCCAAGGGCACGGTCTTCACCATTCAGATGAAGAATGTGGAGAATATCGTGTCCGATCAGAAACAGCCTGATCCGCAAGCACCCGAGGTGGAGAACTTAGAAGGCGAACATATCCTGTTGGTGGAGGATAATCCCGATATGCTGACGTATATGAGCAGTGTGCTTGCCGCCGACTATACTATCTATCAGGCTACCGATGGGCAGCAGGCCCTTGGCATCATGCAGAATACCGATATCGACCTGGTGATCAGTGATGTGATGATGGCAGGAATGGATGGCCTCGAATTGGTGAGGCGTATCAAAGAGGATGTCAACATCAGTCATATACCTGTGATCCTACTCACAGCGAAGGCCATGGCAGAGGATGAGCTGCGGGGACTGCAGATGGGAGCCAACGACTATATCACGAAACCGTTCAACTTCGACATCCTTCGTCTGCGCATCCGAGAACAGTTGGCACGACGGGAGGAATCGCATCAACGATTCATCAAGAGCACGGAGGTGAACCCCTCGGAGATTACCATTACCACTGTTGACGAACAGTTGCTGAAGCAGGTTCTCGATGTGGTGAACAAGAACATGGGAAATCCCGATTTCAACGTCGATCAGCTTGCTGCAGAATTAAACATGCACCGCACCGGACTGAACAGGAAGCTGCAGGCTGTCACCGGACAGAAACCGATTGTCTTTTTACGTACCATGCGACTGAAACGTGCCAAGCAGATCCTTGAGGCCGATCCTTCCATGATGGTGTCGCAGATCGCCTACGAGGTGGGCTTCAATAACCCCAAGAAGTTCTCCAAGTACTTCAAGGAGGAATACGGCATGTATCCCAGTGAGTTCACCGCTTCTCTTACGGAAAATAATGGATAGGATGGCTCGCTTTCACGTGTTCACGTGCCTTCGTACTTACAAATGTTGAGTGATACGCTTTATTCAATCTCTCAACCTTTGTGTGCGTGAACACACGAAAAAAATAACAAATGATGGGTAATATTTGATGAAAATCAGGTATCGTTTTGAAGAATGAGAAGTTTTTGAAACTTTTCGAAACGTTCTCCTTTTGCATAATTCAAAAACAAATCCTACTTTTGCAGCCGATTTCTAACGCGATGCGCCGATTTGATGTGTGCGCTAACAATTATCAACTATTCGCTCATTTTAGAGCAGCAACAATTTTATTATCAACTATTATGCAAAAGTATTTACTACTATTGGTGTGTCTCATCGCGACGATGAATGCACGTGCGGGAATTACAGTCGTACCCCCTGAGGAGACTGAGAGTGACTATTATTTGTTGACGTTGTCAGGTACTGTGACAGCGTCAGATTGGATAAAACTTTCTGACCATGTAAAGAAAGCAAAATCTTTGAAGTTTGAAACGAAGGATGGCTACAAAATGACCACTGATGATATCCATATTCTAATGGGGAATAACAATCCTTCAATCTTTGCCAATACATTACAACGTTTGGATATGAGTGATGCTGAACTGAACGATTATAATGATTTGTATTGTATGTCAAACGCGACATCTGATAAAGGCTTACATGAATTAACTTATTTCGTGTTTCCAAAAGAGACGACTGTTATCCCAGCTGGAATGTTCATTGAAAATAAAAAGATACATGAGATTGCCATGTTGGAATCTGATGAGACAGGACTCTCAAAGTTTACTTTAATAGGTGCCAATGCTTTTAAGGATTGTTCCAATCTCGTTTATGTAAGGATTCCTGAGGGAGTTGAGGAAATTGGTCCTTCGGCATTTGGCGGAGAAAAAAATGGCTTTACCTATTCTGGATCCGCTTTTGAATCTATTCATTTGCCTAACACTCTTAAAAAAATAGGCAATGCTGCTTTTGCTAATTGTCCAAATTTAAAGAGCGTTACTATTCCTTATAACGTAGAGTATATTGAATCCAGTGCTTTCCAGCAAAACAAAAGCATGACCGATGTGTATGTAATAGGTAATAATGTAAAGATAAAGAATGGTGCTTTCAACGAAAATGAGACTTTCAATTTTGAATATCAAGAGGATGGAAGTGTTGATTTTTCAGATTGGAAATCAGATGTAACCGATGGGACAAACACGCCACATCCTTTGTGTTTACATATTCCTGATAATGACATAGCAAGAAACAATTATATTAATCCCTATCTGAGAGCACTTAATGAAATGCCTGATGAATACTTGAACGATTTTAATAAATATAAAGACGATATTAAAGCATTTCTTAGCAACTATCCTGAGATAGATCCTAATGGTGGCATTTGGTATTTTCAACCTAATGGTACCGTTCCATGGATAGAAATGGATGGATATAAGTATTTCAGAAAAGGTAATGGTAAATTCGGTGCGGAAAGTGGAGGATTGTATGGAGCAACAGGTGATTATGCAGGTTGGCGGAATTTCATGTTGGTTGCTGACGATCTTAATAAGAAGATATGGCCAGACATCAGAATGGTTGAAAGCCGTTGGTACTCTGCAGTGTTCCCCTTTAATCTGACATTTGACCAAGTTGAAAGTGCCTATGGAGCCAAAACTGATGTCCGCGAGTTTACTGATGTTTATGAACATATTGTTAATGGAAAGTTGACACGTACTGTTCGTTTCAATACGAGAATAGATAAAAATAGGACAGACTATATCCAAAAGGGAGTTCCTTATATGATACATCCGGGAACTAAAGTTGAAATCATCACTGTTGAAGAAAATGGGGTGCCTAAGCAAATCGGTCGCACCATTGCTGGTGTAGATGTGGAAACTGCAGAGGCCATTGTTAATGCTAACACAGATTTGAAGGTTGTGAAGCGTCCCCTTGTTTATGAAGATGATAGTAAACAAGATGAATCTGACAAGTACTTCTTTAAAGGTACGTATCTTAGGCAGAATATGCCTGAGAATTCGTTCTACCTGGGCTACGAAAAAGATGTATGGCCGTTGGCGTTTTATGTCAGGACTGCCGTTGGTGTAAACAAATGGTCTGCGTTTACATCCATCGTTCAGAAGACAGATGGTTCTGCGATAGCAAATGCAAAGCCAATGGATCTTGATTTCACACTAATTATTCCTGAAGAAGAAAACTTTGGTATTACTACGAACATTGAATCTGTATCAGAACAGAAGAGTGTGAACAATGGTGTTGTTTATAACCTGAATGGTCAGGTAGTGGGTACTCAGTCCACAAACAACCTGTCAAAGGGTATTTATATCGTGAATGGTAAAAAGATGGTAGTACGTTAAAGAGAGGAAATAAAGAAATGAAAAAGATATATATGAGTCCTGTAACAGCGCTTTATTCATCAGAAATGGAGCAGATGGTATGTGCTGTTTCAAATGTAAACGGAATTGTGGGCGCTAACGGTTCCTATAATGCCGAGCAGCCGAATGGTGGCGAGGATATGCCTGGCTTTGGAGGCTATGTCGGAGCAGGCGGTCCGGAGTCCACCGCCAAAGAGCTTGACCTTTGGGGAGATTTCGAATGGTAGTATTGCCATGCCGATGTATGAATGTGAGCAAATAGGTTTTTTATCATAGATCATTTTGAATGAATTTGTTTTGTTAGTTATGTTTTATGTAATAGACTGAAAAATAGTAAATAGCTTTTCAATACTTGAGTTAATTGTGGAATGGAGCTTGTCGGGAGGACAAACTCCATTTTTTTGTTGAGGCTACTGACTTATGAACCACTCATTTCCAATAGCCGAGCAGGGATGATACCAGTAAAAGACCGTATTCACAACCCCAAAGAAAGGGTTTTCATCTTCATAGAAAGGGGGGATGCTGGAACAAAACAATTTGTTTTGTTCCCGTAAAAGACCGTTTTTACACTTCAAAGTGACGTTTTTTCGAGAACAAAACAATTTGTTTTGTTCCCCGGGGGCTATGAGTTATGGGTTTGAAAACAGTGTTATTCTACTCTAAAAACCGTGTTTTCAATTGATTATGTGCTGTTCAATGGGATGTTTCCTTAGTCTGATTGAAAGATAGATACTGACCCCACCCCTGCCCCTCCCATCGTAGGGGAGGGGCAAGGGGTGGGGTCAGTAATATCCATACATGTATCTTCATATCTTTTTGAGAATTCCATGCACAAAAAAGGAGCAGTCTCACGACTGCTCCCTAACATAATTAACTCAAAAAATAAAAAAGTTTATTACTTCCTTGTATAGATTCGTTATTCTCCGTCTCCCCAGAGATCCATGTTACCTGTGTCCATTCCCCAAAGATCGCCGATTTCATCGTCGAATTCCATATCGGTGTTCTCCTTGGCGCAGAAGTCATCATCAAGACCTGTGCTATCCGTATTAAGTAAACTCTCACCGATTATCGGGCAAAGCACAGTTTCTGGTGTTATATATTCTTTTTTCATTTTCTCTAATCCTTCTTTTTATCCTTATTAGTCTTATTTTACCAGTATTTTCTTTCCGTTATGGATATACACACCCTTGGTGGTAGGCTTAGCCACCTTCACACCCTGAAGGGTATAGAATGAATCGTTCTTATACAAATCTTCCTCGATGGAATTGATAATTGCCGTAGCGATGCCACCGCCCAACTCCTCGATATCCTCTTCGAAGAACAACGAGATCCTGGCATACATGTCAGTTGATGCAGTGCTCACACTACCATCTGTTCCTGTTGCATCCTGTCCACTTCCGTTTTTTTCATTTGTCCAGTGGAACACATCAGCAGGAAGTCTCAAATAAGCGCGATGGTCGCCCAGTTTTGTTCCTACCTTTGCACGAGAGAACTGAGGCGCAACACCAGACTCTTTAGTCTTCAGCAATCCAAAGATACGATGAGTAATCACATTTCCCGATTTTTCCGTCGGACCTATAGTCACTGTTTCACCTCTTGTGGGGTACATATAATTGAGTTTATTACCTTCTTTTGCCCATGGATATTCATAATCCGCATGATTTTTTCGATAAACCGCAGCTGCGGATGTACGCTCCAACTCCAAGAAATAATAGATGGCATCTTCATCTCGAATATCAACGCGAATTACACCTGTTTCTTCAGGGATAACCGTATATTCTTTGTTATCAGAACCTTTTACTTTAATAATAAGTTCTTCTGTTGTAGCTTTCTTATCTGCTTTGTTAGCTTCCTCTGCTGAGGAGGCGATAGAATTCTCCTTAAAATCGTCATCAAATGCTTTTACACGATAGATCTTCATCCAATCGGGCTTCACCAAAACACTTGGTGTGCTGAATGTCCTGTAGAACTTACCCTCTGGAACTACGATGTCGATACCCGTGCTGGTTCTGGCAAATTGATGCCAACCGTTACCAGGAGACATTCCATCGATCAAACCATTGTTTTCTACAACTTGTTCATCTGTACCCTTGTAACTACCATTGATCATTTCAGATCCAGTCTTGGTGGGATCACATCCGTCCTTAAATGTTACGAGTGCATCATGGTCAAAAGTAACTCCTCTTTTCCAATCTCCGGCATAATAGTTCCAATTATTCTCATTAAAATGCAGGACGGCAATTTGGCTACTTGTCACGTCTGTTTGTCCAACTAATGAAGTAAAGTTGAACGCGTCGTATTCGCATATCAGTCTTCGGGTATCAGGATCAACATTTACATATACATCTTTCAGCTTATATGCTGATTCAGTACCACCGCAAAAGGCACTGTTTCTAATGATAAGGGGAACTTGTTTCCCTTCAGCATCAGTTTTTGTTGTCTCTCCGAACCTGATGGTTTCCAGTCTGTAGCAGTTTTGGAATGCTTCTTTTTGGATCTCAGTAATACCGCTTGGAACCGTTAAAGAGGTAATGCCACAACTGTGGAATGCACTTGTCACAAAAGTGGATAATTGTGATGGATTGTCACTTGAATCCTCAAATGTAATCACGAAAGGATCTGTAGATTCAGTTTCGGGATCTGGTCCAAATTCCTTAAATGCTTGTTTGGCGATTGTAGTTGTACGTGCAGGAATAGTAAAACTGGAGGTAACGTTTCTACATCCCATAAAACAATCTTCGTCAATAACCAATGGGGTGGTTCCCCCTGTATTAAAAGTCACACTCTGGAGGTTGTTTTTTATATTATCATTTTTAAATAATTCTTTTCCTAAGTACGACACTCCATTGCCAAAAGTTACACTTTGTAGTGGCGGAGTTCCACCCAAATTAGGTACACGTCCTGAGCTAATGGTCAGATTGGTAAGGTTGCTGCAGGCCTTTGTTAAGTTATACTCTCCATAATTATTCATACCAAGGGTATCATCTGGACCAGCATTCCTGGATGTGATGGCAGTCTTCACGTTAGATCCCCAATAGCTGAAGGTCATATCATCATATGCGTTGTCGGAGGTTATTTGCATCCATTTAGTTTGATAGTCACTTGGATCCTGCTTTGCCTGAAACGTTGCTTCTTTACCATCTACTTTGGCCATAGCATAGCCATTATTAGCAATGTTTACGCCAGTTCGGGATAAGAAAGTTACCTAAAAAGTTGGTAATCTGAGATATTTTTTGTACCTTTATATCTGAATTCCAATCACTTATAAAGTCAAACAAAAGAATATACTCATGATTACCGATG